>Ga0302122_10002687_pt1 | contig 10968 bp, 9 predicted proteins | sample CB21_SCM_MG_FD_203115 | JGI IMG/M metagenome (GOLD analysis project Ga0302122, IMG submission 203115) | Marine microbial communities from Western Arctic Ocean, Canada - CB21_SCM | ecosystem: Environmental > Aquatic > Marine > Oceanic | place: Canada: Western Arctic Ocean | collected 2017-09-28
CGGCGTCGCTTTAGACGCCGACGACGACGCACGCTTCTACGACCGCCAACAAGCCTACGTACCCGCTCGCGGGGGGTAGCCCCCCCCTACGCTTCCCTAGGCGCGCGCCTCCCAAAACCCGAATTGACCATAGTTATGCGGGCGTCGCTTTCGCCGATTTTAGCTCTGCAGCCCCACCAGACAATCCAACGCGCAGCACACGCCGGCAGCGCGGCCGCAGTATACCCATTGTCACCGCCCTCGGAGGAATTCGTGTGGAAACAGCTGTATCTGGTGAATAAGCATCGGCTGGCAGGATGTCTGTAATACTGCTCTCGGATCGACAGCTGCCGCCCGGAGCCACGTGTTGTTTCTGCGGAGGAAAGGGGCCAGGCGCATGGATACCAGGCAGACTCGCCACGGGAGGCAATCTCGTTGCGTTCGGCAACGACCTGGTCGCGCACGAGTTTTGCGCGCTCTATTCGTCCGGCGCGCGCGTGGATATAGGTCACCTCGGCGACGACGTGAGAATTGGCGTCGTCTCGGACAACCCGTGTGTCGTCGACGTCGCGAGCCTTCGCAGCGAGCGGCGGAGGGGCAAGCAGCTCACCTGCGCGCTCTGCGGTCTGAACGGCGCGACGGTGGGCTGCTACGCGTGCTCCCGCCGGTCGTTTCACTTTCCCTGCGCGTACCGAGCGGGTCTCGTCGAGCTCCACTGGTGGCAGAGCGGGCACCGGGCGCGGGTCGTGCACTGCACGGAGCATCTCGACCCACGATGTCTGGTGTCGTGGCGAGCCGACGACGACGGACTCCACGACGACGCTGAGGTCCACGAGACGTGGCACGAGGGCCGTGTGACCGACGGACCGCACGAGGGGCGCTACCTCGTGCTGTACACGAGGCCACCCTACGGCCAGGAGTCTCTCTCTCTGATGGAGCTCGCGGCGTGCGCGAAGATGCGTCGGCCGCCGCCGGGCGCGGCGCGCTGGGCGGCGTTCGCCGACATGTGCCGGCGGTGCGGCGTCCGGAACGCATTGCCGCCCCGGTCGCCGTTCGCCAACGCGATGGGTCAGCTCGCGCCCGCATCCGCGTTCGTAAACGGCCGTCACATTTACTCCCGGACCGGCGCCGTCCGCGTTCGCCTCGGCGGCGCGCCGCTCGACCAGGCCGCGCGCGTCGCCGCTAGGAGGCCCAAAGCGGACGCTGATGCCGCCTGTGCCCGGCCGCTCGCCGTCACGGAGGGCGAGCGCGCGGGGAGCCGCGCCGTCGTCGCGGCGGTGATCGGTCCGGCTCCACAGGCGCGCGGCGCCGGCATCACCGTCGTCGCGCCGACGCGACGTAGTCACGAGCCGCTGCCATGGCGCGCCGGCGCGCCGGTCCTGGATTTGGCGGCGGCGTGGCTCCAATGTAGGGACGTCGACGCGCTCGCGACGACGGGGCGGCTGGGCTACGCCACGGTTAAGACGGACGCGAATCGATTGTACGGCGCCATGCTGGCGCGCGACCACGGCGTCAAGGGTGCGGCCGCGCTACGCTTCGGTTGCTACACGGACGCGCGGCAGGCGTACCGCGCGCTGGCGGGCGCGAGTCTCAGCTGGGCCGCGCGCAATGCGCCGAGCGAGAGCGCCGGGCCCGGAGCGACGAGCTTTCGTGCGACACTACCGCGGCACGACCGGCGCGCGACGGTGCAGAAGGTGGGCAGCCCCGGCGCGAGTGGTGACGTCACCCTCGCGGCGTCAGATTCGCTCGAGGGTCCGCTGTCCGCGTTCGAAGTAGAAATCTCGTCTGTATTCGGCTTCGCCGTCGGCGTGGTCATCGGCGCGCAAAGCAGAAACCCCTCGCCGTTCTGGCTGGGCCGCGAACCGTGCGACGGCTCTGCGGGGATTTCGTTTGCGCTGGACCCGAACGAGGGCCTGTTTCACGGCACGAACCTCTCGGCGCGACCCATGAAGACCGTCGGGTGCCTATCGCTGCGGAACTTTGCTCATAATCGGCAAAATCGGCCCCAACGCATTGGCGTTGTCGTCGACCGCCGCGTGCCGCATGGCCACGTCCTCAGCTTCCACGTGGACGGATACTTCGCCGGTGTCGGCCTCGACGCGGCCGACGGCGTCTCTCTGGACAACGTGCGGCCTGCGGTCTCGCTGCGCATGGGTGGCGCCAAGGCAACGCTCCGGTCCGCGTTCCCGTTGATCTCGACGACGTTTGGGGTGACGCCATACAAGCTCCGCGCCGTCGATTTGAGAGGGCGGATGTGTTATCATTAACTAGTAGTGTTTGTGCGGTATAAACGCCAGTCGCCTTAGGCAGGAGTAGTAGTCACAAACGGCGGGGGGAGGAAACCGCTCAGCAGCAGCCGCCCGACTCCTTGCCGATGGTCTGGCCCTTGCCGATGTTGACCTTGGTCTGGGCCGCCGGCGCCGGCTGCGACTGCATCCACTTGCGGATCTCCGACGCCATGGTCGTGAAGGCCTTCTCCACGTTGAGGGCGGACTTGGCCGACGTCTCCAAGTACTCCACGCCCAAACTTTCGGCGAACTCGACAGCTTGTTCGGTGGGCACGGCCCGCTTCGAGGCCAGGTCACACTTGTTGCCCACTAAGAGCTTTTTCACGTTCTGGCAGGCGTAGCGGTCGATCTCGTGCAGCCACTGCTTCACGTTGTTGAAGCTTTCCTGGTCCGTGACGTCAAACACTACAATGATGCCGTGCGCGCCGCGGTAGTACGACGACGTGATGGTTCTAAACCGCTCCTGGCCGGCCGTGTCCCAGATCTGGAGCTTGATCGTCTTGCCGTCCAGCTCGATGGTCCGGATCTTGAAATCGACGCCGATCGTCGAGATGTACGACTCCGTGTACGTGTCGTCGGCGAATCTCAAGAGCAAGCAAGACTTGCCGACGCCGGAGTCGCCGATCAGCAGCAGCTTGAAGAGGTAGTCATATTCGCTGTTCATCGTCGGGTCTTACGTGCCACGTTACGTCACGTAGAAAAAAATGAGGAGCCTCTAGCTCGACGGCGTCAAAAAATTGAGCGTGCGACGCGCCTTCCTCGGGTCGGCTTGTGCCGCGCGGGAGGGAGTTGGCCGTTGTGGGGCGCCTTGCGTAGCGCGTGAGAGCGTGGAAGAGCTGGCTGATACTGGGCCGCGCGTTGATGGCGTGCCTCGGTAGTCTTAGCGGCCGCGTGTTTGACGGCGTCGATTATTTGGCCGTTCGGGTTTGGCTAGCGTGCGGGTTCTAGGCGCCCCTCGGTAAGTTCTCGGCGAAGCGTGGTGTCTCCCCCCCCCCCGGGCCCCGCCCACTAGCCCTAGCACCGTAACATAAATGAGGTAAAAAAGTTCTCTGGACCCGTGTAGCATCGCACGACGTGGCGGCGACGTTCCCCCATCTTTCGCGGCGACCCCAGGGCGGCGGCGTTCGGCGAGACGCGGATCCAGAACGCCGTCGCCGCGACCCCCAAGAGCTACTGGAAACGCCTACTTAGTGCGCGTCGATGGCCGGCGCGCTCGCCGGCCGCTGGCTCATGTCCGTGTTCTCGTTCACGTTCAGCGAGCCGTCGTCGACGAACGAGACGGCCGCCGTCATGTCCAGGGGGCCTCGTCCGGGCACGTTGGGCGGCACCTTGCCCGCCGGCAAATCCAGGTTCTTGGACGCCTCCCGCTTGATGGCGTCGGCGGCCGCGACGATCTCGTCGGCGCACATCAAGCCACTTTTCGTGGCCCCCTCCATGGAGTCGATGTAGTCCTGGTACGTGTACGAGCCCGCCAGGAAGAAGTTGGGAATGGGCGTCGCTTGCGAGGGCCGGAACTTGTCCTGGCCGGGCTTTTCGCGGTACAGCGACTGGCCCAGCTTCACGACGTTGGACCAGGTCATCTTCAACTTTTTGGACGAGGGGAAGAGCAGGTGGATCTGGTCCAGGGTGTCCTGCACGATCTGCGCCTCCGGGCGCCCATAGGCCCGCGAATCCATGACCGCCTGCATGAGACTTCCTTCGCCCTCCTTGTAGTACTCGCCCGGCGACGTTAAAGCTAAGTCCGCGAAACAGGAAAACTCCGCATCCGCGCTGTATAGTAAATTATCAATGCCCGGCGCGCGGCCGTCGGACAGATCACCCGAAGTATCGTGCATCTTCGCCGTGTCCTGGAGCTCCGTGACCCAGCCGTCGAAGCGGAGCTGCACGGTGGCGATGGGCACGGCGTCCAGTTCATAAATATTATCGAACTCGGGATAGGCCCTAAACGGCTCCGGGAGGATCTTCTTGATGCCCGGGAGGTCCACGGCAGCGACCACGGCGTCGAACTCTTTTAACTCAGATTGGACTTGTAAGCCTGTTACTTTACAAGGTTTGCCCGACGCGTCGGTCTCGTACACAATGTCCCTAATGCCCGTCCTTAGGTTAATCTTCACGCCTCGGTCCTCCAGATACTTCACGATGGGATCGTGCAAGAAGGTCTGGGGCGACCCGTCCAGCATCCTTAAAATCGACGCTTCGGTCCGAATGGCGAAGAGCATGAAAATGGTCAGCATGCACCTGGCCGAAATGTGGTCGCAGTCGATAAATCCGAGGGCGTAGGCGATGGGGTTCCACATGCGGTCAATACTGCCTCTCGCACTTCCTTCGAGCGGTCCCTCCAACTGCGTAAACCACTCCGTAAAGGTAATGTCATCCAAGTCGCGGACCATGTCCATGCCGCCGTCGAAGTCCACGAGGGCTCTCACGATGGGCGAGGTGCCTAACCGCAAAGCGTTGGCGGCCTTGTCCGGCCAGCTGATCTGCTCCGTTCTCGCGAAGGCCTGGAGGCCGCTTACCGGGGCGCCGATCGGGAACCGGAAGTCCAAAGCGCCTAATTCACCACCGTTATTGACAAAGGTGTGGATGTGCTCCTTCATCCTTAATAAGTCGTAAGAACCGGTCCTTTCCATGATCCCGAAAAGATTATAGTAGCACCCGAAAAACACGTGCAGGCCCATCTCAATGTGGTTGCCCTCCTTGTCCTTCCAAGAAGACACCTTGCCGCCCACGAAGGGCCTGAGCTCGAAGATTTCTACGTCATGTCCCGCGTCCGCGAGGTCCATGGCGCACACCATGCCCGCCAATCCCGCTCCTACAATCCCGATCTTCAGCTTGGAGTCGCTCACGACGCCCGTGCCGCCTCTGGCGCGCGCTCTGAGGTCCTTGTTGAGGAAGGCGTCGTTGCCCACCTGGCGCTTGGCGTTCGTGCTCGAGACCTTGGCCTTGGCGTCCGGTTCGCTTACGACGGCGTGCTGGCGCGTCTTGAGGTGTCGTGTTTGACCGGGTGGGGCCAGGGCCGCAGCGGTAGCCACTAGAAGCAGCGGCCGCAGGAGCATCGTGCTGTTTGTACTAAGCCTTGCGTTGTGCTGCTTCCGGCGCGACGGCGTAGGCGCAGCGCTGCGCTCGCTACCGTGTGCTCGCGCAAATGTGTGCGTGCTGCTGCTCGTCCGAAAACTCGTCTAGACGCGCCGTGCACCGAACACGCGTGCCGCCCTTAACATCAACCTGGATGTAGCGAAACCCGTCAAAATAGATCCCATCAAGAGTCAAGTTGGCGCGACGTATTAAACCCGAACAAAAATTATCCCAGGAAAATACAGGGACTGGTACTTACTCCACACAGCTCGCGCGCGCCCGACTAGAAGCGCCACACCGTGAACTGGGCGCGCCGGGCGGGCCCGCGTTGTCGTGCCATTAGAGACCAATCGTGCTCTTCATCTCCGAACGCGACGCTGTTGCGGTTCGACCAGACCAGCAGGCAGTTGTCGATCATGAAGAGTGGCGGGGGCTTCAGGGCGCGGGCCCACGGCGACCCGACCCTGTCTTCCCGGTACTCGAAGTTCTCCTCGGGCCAGTCCGCCGCGTCGGTGCCCCGCAGGCACGTCGCAGGCGTCGTCGGCAAACAAAAAAGGAACTCCAACGAATCGGCCACGCAGGTACGAGAAAACACGGCGTCGCAGACGCCAAACGTCAGGTCCGGCAGAGTTCCCGGCGGCGGCCCAGGGAGCGGAGGTCCGATGCTGCCCCTCGTCGAGTGGAACTGGAGGAAAGTAATGGTGGCGTGCGGCGCGGACTGCGTCCCATCGGTTCAGTCTAGGGTTTGGCGGGAAACCGACATCATTCGCTACGCCCGAGTACGGCCGGCGTCGGCCGAGGGCATCGCGATCGCCGAGGCGTTCGCCGCCAAGGCGACCAAGGTGCTCGTGATCGAGGACTCCAAGTCGCCGAGAACCTGGCGGCCTACCACCGCTTCGTCACACCGGGCAGCTACTTTATCGTCCAGGACATGCGGGTGGTTGAGCCTGTGAATGCCATCAAGCCGTTCCTCCGTGACCATCCGTGCTTCGTCGTGGATCGCCGGCCGGAGTACTATTATATCACTCAACATTGGGGCGGCTACCTGTACAAGCGGCGAGCCGCTTCCGGCTGCGCCGACGAGTCCAACGTCGCCGCGGCGGCGGCGTCGACGCCGGCGCAGTCGAGACGGCGGCGGCGGCCCGGGTAAGTGGCTGTTTTCGGGACGGTATTCAACCCGGATGTTCGAGGCGGACGCCTAGGGAAGGGTAGGGGGTGCCCGGACGTGTCTAATACGGGTTTTTGAAAATTCTCATTTGGTTCAGACTTGCAGTGCCTCTAGCTGCAACGAGCGACTGCAGGAATGGATGGGATGCGCTGAGTTGTTATTTATTGTAATTGACGCGCGCGCGTCGTCTCGTGATCGGTGCGAGCAGTGCAGCTCTTTCAGGCAGTAGACTTGCTGCAGAGCTTGCTGCAGTGATTTGAGCCATCACCGCACTCTGCAGTGATCCGAAAGCCATCGACGTCGCGCCGCCGAAACGCCATCGACTTGCAGCGTCGCTGCCCGGCGATGGACGACACGCTGCGCACGCTGGCGGCCGGCACCTGCGGCGGCATGGCAAGTATCCTCATCGTGCATCCGTTGGATACGGTGCGGACGCGGCTCCAGGTGTCGACGGCACAAAAGTACCGGGGCGCCTGGCACTGCGCGTCCAGCACCGTGCGGGCCGAGGGCGCCCGTGCCTTATACAAGGGCCTCGCGTGGCCCCTCGCGGCCCAAGGCGTCTACAAAGCGATCATGTTCGGCGTGTACGGGTTCATGAGCCGCTCCCTTAGAGGAGACGACCCGAGACGACCGCTCGCGGCGTACGAGGTCTTCGCGGCGGGGGGTCTCGCGGGCGGCGCCAACGCTCTCATTCTGGCGCCCGTGGAGTTGATCCGGAACCGCCTCCAGGTGGCGTCGCACGCGGTGACGCTGCGCGAGGTGCTTCCGCAAGGCGTGCGGGGTATGTACCGGGGCCTCGGGGCCACGTTACTAAGGGACGCGCCGGGCGTCGGCGCCTACTACGCGGCCTTCGAGCTCATGCGGCGGCGCGCCGTGGCGCTGCGGGGCGCGCCCAAGCTCTCGCTCGGGGAGCTGGCGGTCGCCGGCGCCTTTGGCGGCGTCGCGTTCTGGACCGTGGCGCTGCCCCTCGCGCGCCGCGGCGTCTCCTTCAAACGCCGTCGCCGTGGAGTATACTCACCTGGTAAACGCACAGGACTTCGCGAAGACGCGCCTGCAGGTCGGCGCCGAGGGCTCTTCGTCCGTCGCGGGCGTCCTCGTGAGCGCGGTGCGCGCGGGCGGGCTCCGGCGCATATACGTCGGCTACGCGTCCGCGCTCGCGCGGGGCGTGCCCGGCGCGGCGGTCGTGTTTAGCGTGTACGGGGCCGTGTACGAGCGGCTCGGCGGTTCGTGACTAACTTGTTTTAACAATGTGACGGACTTCGGACACGAGGACGGTGGATGGTAGTTATGTGATACGCGTCGATGGCGTCGAGAGCTAGTCGGGCGTAGGGCGGACCAGTCATGTTTACTAAAATTAGTAAACGGGTTTTATTCATTGGCAATAACTTGCTCATCGAGGACCGGCTGCGGCACACAACGCCATAATTCAGCAGTCGCTGTACAATAACAACACTGTCTGCACGGAGCCGTTTTAGCAACGCCTGCCGCCCCGCTGGGGGAGAGCAGTGTTTAAGCGCATCGGGTCGGTCGCCTCCTAACACACACTCCGCGGACGCCGCCGCGCCGCCGCCGCGATGGCCATCCTCTACAGCCTCGTCGCGCGCGGCAAGACCGTGCTGAGCGAGTTCACCTTCACGAGCGGCAACTTCCCGACCATCACGCGCCTGCTCCTGGCGAAGATCGACTGTTCGCGGGACGGCAAGCTGTCGTACGTGTACGACCAGTACGTCTTCCACCACGTGTGCGACGACGGCTTGCTGTACTTGTGCATGTGCGACGAGGACCCCGCGAGGAAGCGGCGGATCCCCTTCGCCTTTCTGGATGACATCAAGCGGCGCTTCCTCGACGCCTATAGTGACGAGCGCCACACAGCCATCGCCTTCGCGATGAACCACGAGTTCTCGCGCGTGTTACGGAGGCAGATGGACGTGTTCAACGGCCCCATGGCCACGGAAAGCCAGTTCTCGGACGTGCGCGGGAAGCTGGACGACGTCAAAGACGTCATGGTGAAGAACATCGAGATGGTCCTGGAGCGGGGCGAGAAGCTCGAGTTGCTCGTGGACAAGACGGACCGGCTCAACGCCACGGCCTTTACCTTTGAACGGTCCAGTCGCCGCCTGAAGGAGGCCATGTTCTGGAAGAAAGTGAAGCTGTACCTCGTGGGCCTGTCGCTGGCGGGCTTTGTGGTCTTCGTGCTGACCTGGATCGCCTGCGGGGCGCGCTTCGCCAAGTGCCGCAAGGAAAAGTCGTAGAAATTGAAATGCTTGTTTAATGTCTAGTTAGACGACTACGGAAACGACGTGAAGTGCCGTAGGGACGGCTCCCGCCCGCGCGGGCGCAGCACCATGAACGTGCAGTTCGCGGGCACTGCTGGCGCCGCGTGGTACTGGTCACGCGTGCTGCGCATGTCCACCACGGCCCGGTCGAAGGTCGAAAGTCCCATGCCGCCAACAAAGTAATCCGCGTCCGCGGCAACGGTCATATCGATGATGGCGCCGACGATGGCCGCGGCCTCACCGAAGCTTGCAGCCGCAGCTCGCCCGCCAAAGGTCATCGACGTCCCGAAAGGGCCGCTAGCCTTAAGCAGCGCAGCGTCCGTGGCGTCTTTGACGAGTCCGAGGTCCACCGCCACAAACAGGCGGGGCACATTCGCGGCGCATTCGGGCATCGGCACCGTTTCGCGCATGAGGTCGAACGTCTTCTGTACGCCGACCCGGGCCGCCTTGTGATGCTTGAAGCCCTGAATATCGTCTTCCACGCGTAGGTGGACGGCACCGTAAGGCTTTTCTGGGGCGACGCGCGCGGCGATGGCGAGGATCTCGCGCGTTGGCCTGCGTGCGTACGTTGATTGTACTTGAACAACCTCCACGCCATCGAGCGGACACTGGCGTCGACCTCAGCGCCCGATGAAAGTGCGCGACGAGTAACACGTTGCCCGGCCCCTGCTGGCGCGTCGGGATCGTATTCAGCGATAGGTGGTTGTGGTAGCCGGGCGCCGAGACGATGTGCGTCGGCGGCGCGCGCACGAGGAGCGCAAGACCCACTTTTTGGGGGCCGCCGTGCTTCGTGACGTACGCGTTCCAATGGTCCACGTCCCACAATCGCTCATGGGCTACTGTTGGCCCCGGGTACGGGGCGCGCGTGTTCCAATGTAAGGACTCGACTGAAACGTGCGATCCCGTGGCCGCCGCCGCGTGCATAAACTGGAACAAGCAATCCTTGGCGTTGTTGAGGCCGTGTGAGGTGCAAAACCAGATACTGCAATTCGACGTGCCAACACGACCACTGGCGCCGCGGGCACAAGCAAATCTGCAAGAAAATACACTTTGGCGGCAACGCGGAGCAGTACCATGCCGACAACAAATATAAGGAGGCCGTCGCGGTCGCGGTCGAGAAATGCGCGAACGATACCAAGGGCCAGACGTGCTACATTTGCACGGAAGCTCTCCACTGGAAAACGACAGAGGGCCTCGTGCGCGGGTGTGCGTGCCGCGGAACGGCGGGCTTCGTGCACGTGTCGTGCTTGGCGGAGGAGGCGAAGATTTTTGTCGCTGAGGGCAAGGAGAACAATTTGGACATAAAGGTAAAAAACCAGAGTTGGGCGAAGTGGCACACGTGCGGCCTGTGTGAGCAAGATTACCACGGCGTCGTGAACTGCGCACTCGGGTGGGCGTGCTGGAAGACGTACGTGGGTCGGCCGGAGGCGGACTTGGAACGGCGCTTCGCAATGACGGAGCTCGGGCTCGGTTTGAAAAATACAGGACGCTTCGAGGAGGCTTTGCCCGTGCAAGAGGCTGAGTTGGCTTTGCGACGGCGCCTTGGCGGCGATGAACACAACCGGCTCATCTCGCAGGGCAATCTTGCGGGCACGTATCGGACGCTTGGACGCCTTGAAGAGGCCCTACAGTTGCAGCGAGACGTATACTCCGAAAATTTGAAAATCAACGGCGAAGATAAAAATAAAACCCTCATAGCAGCCTGCAACTACGCGTCGTGCCTTCTAGATCTACAGCGCTTCGAAGAAGCCAGGTCGTTTCTTCGTAAAACAGTACCCGTGGCGCGACGCTCTCTGGGAGAGAGTTATGTGCTCACGCTCATAATGAGGACAGTTTACGCGAAGGCGCTCTACAAGGACGCCGGCGCCACGCTCGGTGATCTCCGCGAGGCAGTGAAGACGCTTGAGGAGACGGATCGGATCGCGCATCGTGTGATCGGCGGCGCGCATCCGACGCGATTGGAGTTTGAGCGAAAGCTGCGAGCAGCGCGAGCAGCGCTCCGCGCCCGCGAAACGCCGAGTTCGTAGCTTGTAATTAATATAACAACCATCTGCTGCTCTGCTGCCCGCGGGATTTGGGCGCGCCGGCGGCGGCGGCGATTCGGAGGCTCGCGGCGTTGAGTAGTATATGAATTGAACCATTTTTTACATCAGAATGAAAGTTCACGGGAAAACCCGCTCGC
>Ga0302122_10002688_pt1 | contig 10961 bp, 6 predicted proteins | sample CB21_SCM_MG_FD_203115 | JGI IMG/M metagenome (GOLD analysis project Ga0302122, IMG submission 203115) | Marine microbial communities from Western Arctic Ocean, Canada - CB21_SCM | ecosystem: Environmental > Aquatic > Marine > Oceanic | place: Canada: Western Arctic Ocean | collected 2017-09-28
CCCGACGCGTAACGGCGCGGCCGGCGGGACGCGTGACGCGGGCGGCTTTCTTTATGCGCCCCGCCCGCCGACATCCCCGCCGATCGTGCTGTTGCGTCCGTCGCCTAATTGTATCTGTGTCTAACGAACTTGTGCCCGAGTGACGCAGAATCCAGGGTTTCATTCCGCGAAGAACCAAAGACGCTCGCCCTAGAGCTCGCGGCCGGTCTTTAAGAGTGTTACTGCAGCTGCAGGGCGTCACGTTGATAGTTGATCTAGCCGACACGTGCCCAAGGCAAGATTGAATCAAACATTTACAATAATCTCCGGCAGCCTTTCGCTCTCGCGATCGCACAAACAAACGCTGCCTCGCTGCCTCGCGCACAAGCGAACGATGAAGCTCATCCTCATCCCAGCTCTCGCGTGCGCGCGCACCTTCGTCGACGACGCGGGCACCACGTTCACCACAGATGGCACACCGACGATCATCACCGTCGCGAGCGACGCGCTGTCATTAGAGGACATGGGCCTGTCCGGCACGCAAGTGATCGGCACCATCGGCGAACGTTGCATGTCTGGATCTAATTTAAACGGCGGCTACGGCGTTGGCAACCTGTACAGCGCCGGCGGAATTCTCGACCACACCACCGTCGAGTACGACCCCACGCTCTTCCCTGCGGACCCCGTCAGCGCCGAAGAGGCTGCGATGCTGGCACAGTCGGCCGACCTTACGCCCTCGTGTAGTAGCAGTTGTTACTATTGCGTCGGCGCGCATGGCGAGATCGTTCGAGAGCTCGACGCACACGGCTGGCCCGACTTCATCGTCCAGGGCACCTACGGCGGCTCGTCGCCGATGACGTCCGACGTCATCGGCAACGCCACGGCGCGCGGCGTGCCTATCATCGTGCTCAACAACGACGGTATGATCGACGGTTCGTATGGGGAAGCCGGGGCGCGGGCTTACATCGAGAATACGCAGCGCTTCGAGGAGCTCGCCGTCTTCCTGGGTGCCGACGCCGACCTCTCCGCCGACAAGAGGGCGCTGTGCGCGGAGGTGAACACCTTCAAGGCCACCGCGGCAGCGGCGGCCGAGCGCGGCGTGCGCGCCCTGGCCTCCTACACTCCCTACGGCCCAGTGACGGACGGCGCGACTGGGCATTATATGGCCAGCGCCACCGCCGACCAGGTGACGCGCATGCTCGAGGAGCTCGGTATGCCGATATTGCATGTTGAGGGCTCAAGCTGGGAGTACCTCATTTCGACCGTCGCCGATTTCCCGTACCCAGTCGACTTCTGGCTCTACGACGTCCGCGTCGGGCTAGATTTCACGTCCGAGGCATTTGCCGCGGAGTGGCCGCACCCGGCCGTGGTGGCGAAGTAGTACGGATACTGGCCCTCAAACGGCCACGTCCACTCGTACGAGCACGCTACCGCGATCCTCCGCCTCGTCGGCGAGGCGCTCGGCGGGGCCAACCGCATCGAGGACGCCACGAGCTGCACCGAGGTCGCCGACGTCACTGCAGTCGACTACCGCACCAACGGCCTCGCCGCCGGCGAGTACGCCTGTCCCAAGCCCGTCGACTACGACTGGTGCTCCGCCTACGGGGCACTGTCGAGCGACTCCACTTTCCTGGCGGGCCCCGGCGTCGTTCTTGCTGCGTTCGCGGCCGTCGCGGCCCTCTTCTGATCAGGCGTGGTTTGACGGTAGCACGTCCATCCTTGGTGAATTAGAAGAAAAAATGCGCGCGCGTCCCCGGCAAGTCCCCTTCTCCCCACGGCGCGAAACTAAATTGCTGAGCTATCGAACTTGGATTCATAGGCAGTATTAAGCACAGGACGAAAACCACTAAGCAGTGAGATGTGGACCTTCGCGTCCTCATCTGCGTCCTTCGTCCTCGATGTGTAATGTATTCAAATTCAAATTAGATGGCGGTGGCTGGGGATGCCGTTCGTTGGAGCGGGTTTCCCGTTTCGCGACCTTTTCTGGAGGTGCGGTTCTGGTTCCGGACCTGCTTCCACCGCACAAACCCGCCGACGCACAGAAGGCCCACCAACACGGCGACCACGATGCCCACGATGGCGAGCCCGCCACCGGCCGCGTCCGCGCCGCCGCTACCCTCATTCTCGTCCCCGCCCTGGTCCTCGCCCTGGTCCTCACCTTGGTCCTCGGACCCGTCCTCCTCCTCGAGGCCCGCGGTAATAGCGGACGGCTGCGACGTCGGCTTTACTGTTGGCTGTCGCGTATTTCCCGGCGCCAGCGTCGGCGTCGGCGTCGCGATCCAGGTGATGGCGATCTTCTGACCGTCGGCGCAGTGACCAGTCCTTTTGCAGCCGTAGTACTTGGTGCCGCCGTCCTCGGGGCCAACGCTCACCGGGCCCGAATAGCCAAGGGGGGGGCTGTAACCGAAGTCGCAATTGTCAAACGCTATCGCGTCGGACATCTCGTGGACATTGTGGACGACGCCGCTCCAGGTGAACGTCACGGTGGTGCCCGCCGCCACGGACAGCGTCCGCGGGTCCATCTTTCTCTTCCAATCCACCGTGAGCGTTTGTGCCAGCGCGGGCGGCAGCATGAGCACCGCCCATCGTCGTCGCACGCCTCCTTTCATCGCGTAATTGGCCTGGCTATGGCAGCCCTTCCGCGGGACTCGCTGCTGCCGCGCGTGCACGGGCCGAGCGGCTCCAGGCGCACCGCTGCGTCCTCCGTCGTTGCGCTCGCGCCCTCCCACGCGGGCCGCCCGCGCTGGCTCGACCTTAGTTCAAGCACATGCACAGGATTAGATCTGGAACAAAGGAGTAAAACCTGTGGCGTTTTGGCCACACAGAAAAGTTGCGGTCTGTGCGGTCTGTTGTCAGCTTGTCAGCTTCCCAGCTACCACCCGGGCAAAAACCCTGCGCCACGTGCCCCTTGGCAGAGAGGCAGCGGCAGCCCCGCCACGCGTCTGGACCGGTCCAACGAGACCATGGAGCCGGCCCGGCCGCTCCAGCTGGCCGCGCTCGGCGTCGCCCTCTTTAGCCTTTTAGTGTACCTCGTGTGCCTCTGGTGGTGGGAGACAAAGTCCTGGGAGCGGAACATCGACAAGGCGCCGAGTTGGATCGTTTTTGGAACGGCCTGGGAGGCGCAGTGGGCCGTCGCCGCGTGCGCCTTGGCGCTTTGTGCCGCGGCGTGCGCGTTCTGCGAGGGTGTGGATCTCACCACGTACGCCGCGAAACCCATGGCGCAGCTCAAGGCACTAGAAATGAAACTGCCCTGGTTCCGGCGGTGGCGGCTGGGCGGCGGGCACCGCTTCATGACCCTGGCCATGGCGCTGATTTTGTGTAGGGTCGTGAGTTTGCACGTCCAGATGTATAGGGGCTCGCGGCCGAACCACCCGGCGAGCTGGGGTAAATTTGTGGGCACGCTGGACCTGACGGGCGACGGCAAGAAGGACACGCGCGCCGACCATTTGCGAGCCTTAAAATCGCACGCCTTCCAGCTCGGCTGGGACGCCATGGTGCCCATGTCTCTTTTAGGTATACCGACGGCGCAGTTCTCGCCGCCCCTGCGCGCCGTCGGCGTGAGCCACGAGGCGGCGATCGGGTTCCACCGGGTCTTGGGCAGCGTGACCTTGATCCTAGTGAGCGGCCACTTCGGCCTGTACGGGCTGGCCTGGGCCATGGACGGCGGCGCTCAACAATTTTGGGACGAGACCCTGCAGGTCTGCCACCACGGGCCCCGCGTGACCAAGGTGCCCATGGGCCGCGCCTTTAGGCCCGGGTGCCAGGGTATCTCGAACTTTTTTGGGTTGTTGGCCTGGGGCGCCGGGATCTTGATTGGGTTGGGCAGCTTCCATGCGGTGCGGCGGAGGAGCTACGCGCTGTTCATGGCCACGCACCAGCTCCACGTCGCCTGGTGGTTCTTCGCCGTCCTCCACTGGCCCGGCGCGCTCTCGTTCGTGGCGCCGGCCTTGATATTTTTTGTGGCCGACGCGGCGCGGCGCCTCGTGTCCGAGCGGACCATCCGGTGCGCGTGCACGCGCCACGGGCCGAAGCTCACCACTATCCTGGTACCTTGTCCCGGCTATACCGTCAAGGAGCTGACGGGCGGCGTCTTCCGGCTGCGCAGCTTTGCCATTTCGCTGATGTGGCACCCCTTCTCGATTAGCGGGGCCATCGAGACGCCGGACGGGTGCGCCGCTTTGATACATGTGTTCGATGCCCGGGACGGGACGCCGGGCACGTGGACGCACGCGCTGTGTCGGCTGGCGGCCCGACCCTTCATCGAGCTCGAATGCCGGGGACCCATCCTCGCACCCCTCGCGTTACAACGGAAAGCGGCACGGGTAGCGCGCGGCCAGCCGCTGCTCCTCGTGGCCGCCGGGTCGGGGCTGGCGCCGGCCATCGCTTTCCTGCGGCTCGTGCGCCTGGCGAACCCGGCACCGAAGCAGCAGGTCCGCTTCGTGGCCATCGTGCGGTCGGCCCAGCAGATCGAGGTCTTGGACGCTTTTTGCCTGCCCTTTAACGGTGCGGCCACGAACGAGGCCTGGCTCCAGACGGAGATTCATATTACAAGGCGAAAAACGGCCCCGAAGCTCGAAGCTAGAGCGTCCATGCCCCAGCACGGCCGCATCGTGGTGCGAGCGGATGCCAACGCCAACCTTGTGGCCGTCGCGGCCCACTGGCCGACCAATGTGTTAGACGAGGCGAAGAACCCTTTGGCGCCGGACGAGGAAGAAGCCAAGGAGGCCCCGCGCGTGGTGGACAAGGCGCCGTTGGGGCCCGCGTCGGTGGACGACGCGTGCGGGATCCTCGGCGCGGCTTTCGGTTTTGTGTTCATGAGTTATGTCTTAGTGGCGCGTGAGGACGCGCCCTTCGGTCGGGAGTCTCCGTACTTTTTTGATCAGTCAAAGGAGGGGAACCCGAACACGATCTCCGGCGGCCTGACGCTCATCGTGTGCTCGATCACTGCCTTCGCGGGCGCCTACGGTTCGTTATTACTGTGCGGCTGGGCCCGGCGGCGGCGGCGCGTCCCGGACGACGTCGTGTCTCCGGCCGACGTGGAGTTGCGCGTGCCGCCGTCGCCGCGGGGGGCCGAGGTGGTCCTGGCGACGGCGGGGGCGCGGCCCGACCTGGGCGAGGTCGTGAAGCGCGCCGACGCGCAGCTCGGGTTCGACGCGGAGGTCATGGCGGGCGGGCCGGACGTGCTGCTCGCCGGCCTCGAGGACCGGCTCGGGGGCAGGGCCGTCGAGCGGATGACGTGGGCCATGTGAGTAAGTGGAGTCGACCGCTAGTCTACCGCGTTTGTACCCGCATGCGAAAACCCGTGCCCTAGCCGTGAGAAAACCCGTGCCGAGGAGGCTGCTGACTGCTGATTTATGCGTGGTGTAATCGCTCCGAACCGGTTGTTCTGATCTACATTATGTGTCGGCATGTACTTATCGCTCTCACGGCAGTCAGTGGTTTGCAGCGACCCCTGGTGCCGCCGCGACGGCTGCACTCAATAATAGCACTGGCACCTGCACAGCCTGCGCCGCACACGTCGCACTTAGCGCTCACCGGCGCGGCCACCAACGACGACGCAGCGGCACCACCACCAGAAAAACAGGAGCCCCTCTGGAAGCGCTTCGGCGAGGCCGGCGCCGTCGCGTACGTGGGCATCAACGTTTTCTGGTACGCGATCGGCGTCAACTTGTTCCTGCGCGGCATGCCGATCAAGCGGGCGGGCGGCGCGCAGTTGGCGTACAAGCGGTTCCTCACCGCGTGGGGCCTGTGCTTCGCGGCGTCGCACAGCCTCGGCCCGGTGCTGCCCGCGGTCCGCGCGGCCGGCGCCGGCGCGCTGAGCCCGCTCTCGTCGTCCCTGCTCACACGCGTGCGACGGCGGCTCCCGTCTGCCGCGCCGCGCTGGGTCGCGCCGGCGCTCGCGTTCGTCGGCCTCTGCGCGCTCTTCGGCGCGCTCTCGTTCCTCACGCTCACGACGGAGCTCGTGCGCGTGGCCGCCGCGGCGTAAAATGAAGTGGTTCAAGTTTAGCAGGGAAGGGGGATGTGCCTAGTCCGAGTCGCTCGCGTAGCGCTTCGGCGGCGAGCGCGACCCGGACGCCTGCAGGCGGCTCCGGAAGCGGTTCATGAGCTCCGAGTTGTTCGACGAGCGCGGTGCCTTGACGGGCGACTCCTCGGACGCCGACGAGTCCTCCTCCGACGAGTCGGTCTCGTAGGACGAACTGGACTTTCCCGCCTTCTCCTCCGTCTTCGCCCGGCGCTCCGCGATGGCTTGTTCGAAGGGCGACGGCTGGGGCGGCGCCGGCGTGCGGAAGGCCGCCGCGGGGTCCTGGAGCGACGACGACGACACCGACGGCGCGTGGGCCGGCGCGAAGGCGTCGCCCGGAAGAGCGAAGGGGTCCGAGCACACCGACGGCGTGGCCGGCGCCGCGAACGGGTCCGAGAAGGCCGAGCCCACCGACGACACCGAGGGCGCCGCCGGGGCCGCGAAGGGGTCCGCGCCCCGGGAGAACGACGAGGCCACGCTCGGCGCCTTCGGGGCGCCGTCGAGCGACGACGCCACGCTCGAGACGCTTTGTGGCGCGGCCGGCGCTGCGGGCGTCGTCACGACCGGGGGCACGGACCCGCTCCGCCGCGGTTTGGCGGGCTGCGGCGACGGTGGCGGCGGCGTCGACCTGCTCCGTTCCGAACCCGGCGCGGCGAAGCGGCTCCGCGCTTGCGTTGGCGCCGGGGGCGGGTCCGCCGGCGCGGCCCACTCCGCCTGGAGGCGTTGCGCCATGGCCGCGTCGGTCTCCTTCGTTTTCGGCGGAGGCGCCGGGACCGCCTCCTCGTCGGACGACTCCTCGGAGGAGCCCTCCTCGCTCGAGGACGACGCGGCGGGCGGCGGCGACGCGGCGCGCGCCGCGGGCTTGGGGGCCGCCGCGGCTACGGCCTGGCGGGCCCGGGGCGGCGACGCGCCGGAGAGGCGCCGCACCGTGGCCGAGACGTCGTCGACGCGCAGGGCCAGCGACGAGTAGTCGTCGTTGGCCTTACTGGCCTTGTGGTCCGCGCCGCGCGCGCCCGCCACGGCTTCCCGCGCCGCTCTCTCAAGAGCCGCCACTTTCTTTTCTAGATCCGCGCAGCGCGAGCGCGCGTCGTCGTCCACGTTGACCCCCCGCGTCGGCGACTCCGCGTACCGCCGCAGCGACTCCCGGCCCGGCGTCGCCGGCGGCTCGCTCGCTGACTCCTCCAGCGCCGCCACGCGGTCGCGCACGGCGTCGACGCGCTTCGGGACGGCGTCGGCGATCTCCCGGGCCTGCTCGGCGGCGTCCGCGGCCTGGGCGGCGCGCGCCGCGCCCTCGTCGACGCGGCGCCCGAAGGACACCAGGTTCGTCTCGAGCGCATCGCGCGCGTCGCCCAGCGCGCTCTCCAATTCCCGGCCGCGGTCCCGCGCCGCGCGCTCGTTGTCGTCTAACGCTTGTTTTAATGTAGAAAGCTTCTCCTCGCACTGGGTCAACCGTTGCGGCGCCAATTCCCCCAACGCCGCCCGGTAGGACGTCGAGGCCTCCTCGAGGCGCCCGACGCGCGGCAGCACGTCCCGCTGCAACTCGGCGGCCGCGTCGAGCGCCGCCAGGTGCTCGAAGGCCTCGGACGCGTCGCCGCGCTGCCACGTCTCCAGGGCGTCCAGGCGGGCGCGGTCGGACGCGGACCGCCGCTCCGCGTCCTTGAAGCGCCCGATCTTCGCATCGATGGCGTCGACGCGCGCGTCGACCGACTCCACATTGCCACTTAGTTCCCCGGCTCGTTTGACGGCCGGCGCCTCCTCCGCGAACGCTCGGGCCGTCGTCTTGGCCACGTCCAGCTTCCCCTCGATGCACCCGATGGCGCGGTCGCACCGCGCCAGGCCTCTCACTAAATCCGCCCGGTCGTCCCGCCAGTCGTCGGACCGTTGATCTAATGCAGTGTACAATTCCGTCCTGAGGATATCCAGCGAGCTCCTCGATGCGGCCCGCGCGTCGTCTAATGCTGCTCGCGCCGCCCGCGTCGCTTCCACCACTTGCCCGATTTTCTCGGTGCACTCGTTTCTCACGTTTTCCAGCTGTTGCTCGAACTTCTTCTGCTGGAGCTTGGCATCTAAAAGATCCGCGTCCCGGGCCCGCTTGAGCTCGTCGACCTCGTTGCGCGCGCTGTCGACGTCGCCGACGAGCTTGGCGACCGCGCGGTCCACGGCCTTCGCAGCCCGGTCGTCGTCGGCGAAGGAGGCCGACCCGCCCCCCAGGGCCGCGGCACGCGAATCGAGGGCGGACTCCAGGTGCCGCCTCGAATCCATGAGGGCCTCGGAGGCCTCCGCTCGTAACGAACTTCCCAGTGACGCGGCGAGCTTGTCCTCGAGCCGCTGCTCCGCCGAGGCAAAGGCCTGCTGCACCGCCGCCTCCACGGCGCTCTCCACGGCCGACGGCGCCGCCTCGGCCGCGGCCAGGTCGTCTCCACCCAAAGACTCGCCGGATCGTAAGCGCAACGCGGCGACCTGGCGCCGCAAGTCCTCCATTTCCCGTTCGGTGGCGGCCTGGCCCGCCGCGACGGCGCCCTGGGCCGCGGCCTGCGCCTGGCGCCGCGCGGCGTCGAGCACACCTCTAACTTCTGCTTGGGTCGCTGACCGCTTCGAGCCTTCCGAGAAGCGCCGGTTCGACGCTTCCAACCCGGCCTGCGTCGCGGCCGTCTTCTCGAGCGACGAGTCGATCCTGGACCGCCACTGCTCGGCGTCGGCCTGCCAAGCGAGCATTTTCGCCGCGTGGCCCCGGCGCGCGTGCACCTCCCGGGCTAGAGCGTCCACGGTCGCTTCTCGCGAGCGCCGCGCCGTCGCGGCCGCCGTCTCCGCGGCCCGGAGGGTGGCCACTTCGTCCTCCAATCGTTGCAAAGCGTTCTCGCCGCCTCCGACTTTCCCCACGTTCCACCTGGCTAATGCGCGCGCTACAGATCTTTCAATAGCGTCGTCGTCATTGACGGGTTCCGCCGCGTCCGCCGGCACCCGTAACCGGTCCTTCTCCTCGAAGGCGTCCCAGGACTGGCGGTCGGGCGCGCGCCGCTGGGGCGCGGGCCGCGCGGGGCTGTAGCGCGTGTGGAGTGCGTTCAGGTTGGCGTTGGTGCGCTCGATGATGCCGCTCAGCTGCTGCTCCCACTGCTGGTGGCTCAGGGAGGCGGCGGCGCTCATGGTGGCAGCCCTTTTTGGAATTATGGGTGCTGCGGTCTGCGGCTGCGTCCTTGGCGTGGCGGGCAGCCTTTTTTGGCTGTGCCGACGTGTGCGGTGCGCAGTGATGGCGCAGTGATGGCGGCCTGCGCAGTGATTGCGGCCGGGATTTCGCGTCTGGGCCCCCAACTGCTGTTAGCCCTGAAAAGTGGGGGTTCTCGCACTAGGAGCGAAGATTCATAGCTTGCGTTCGCCCGAGAGGTGTAGCGGGACCCGAGGCCTATTATTCCTATTTGGCTTTTGGGCGCGGGATTTTTTTGGCATGTCGAGTCGTGAGCTAGCGCGGCCTCCGGTGATTGGACGTATTGCGCACCTGCGGGCGTGTTTATTGCGACAGCACTCCGCGATGATGGCTGCGTAAACTTTTGACCGGGACGCAGCATGAACACTGGCAGCAGCTCCGCGGCGGACGACGCCGCCGCCGCCGCCCGCGAGCAGGCGGTGCGGGAGCTCGCGATCGCGGAGTAAAAAAAGGTCAAAGAGCAGTTCACCAGGGACCAGTGGCAGGGACTCCCGCGCGAGACGAGGAGCGAGATCGTGCGCAAGGCCCACGAGTTCGCCGAGAAACAGATTGCGCTGCAGGAGGAGGAGGCCGCGGCCGCGCTCCTGGCGGCCGAGGCCCTCCCCCATCACGCGCACACCCAGGAACCGCCACCGTCGGACGACGACAACCAGGCATTTAAAGCAGGGATGGCCGAGAGGATCGAGATCGTGCGCCTGGACGCCGATGGCGCCGTCAAGGAGACGCTGCACGACGACTTTCCCGCTGGCTGGTCCGCGGCGCGCACCGAGTTCGCCAAGCTGCACCACGGCGAGCACGGCACGGCCGCAAATGCCGAGGGCGGCTGCTTAGAACTCCGGGTCGGCGGCGTGTCCAAGATGTCCACGAAGGTCGTCGGGAAGGAGCGCAAGAATCGGCTGTCCACCAAGGATGCCGTGCAGCCGCTAATAGACGCCGACTTCGAGGCGGGCAGCGTCGAGGAGAGTTACGCCGCCGTGCTGGCGCAGGCGGAGGCCGGAGACGCCACGGCCCAGTTTCAGCTGGGCGTCATGTATCATCGCGGCGTGCCCGAGACGGGCATCGAGCCGGACCACGTGTCCGCGGCACTGTGGTTCTCCAAGGCGGCCGAGGCCGGTCTGTCGTCCGCGCAGTGCAGTTTTGGGCTGTTGCATTTATCTGGCCACGGCGTTCCGACCGATGATATAAAAGCGGCTTTGTGGCTCAGACGAGCGGCCGACGCGGGCGTCTCGCTGGCTCAAAATCATTACGGGAGACTACTATCGATGGGTATCGGCGTTCCGAAAGATTTAACGCTTGCGGTAGAATATTTCCAGAAGGCCGCGGACCAGGGTCAGGCCGACGCGATGGTCAACCTGGGAGCGGCTTTACTTGTAGGCAGGGGCATCCAGAAGGACGAGGCAAAGGCGCGAACGCTCATATCGGCCGCCTCGGCCCAGGGCGACGCTGACGCCACGCAGCTCTTGAGCATCATGATCCAGAAGACGCTGACGGAGACGGAGGAAGCCAAGAGACAGATCAAGGCAGCAAACGTCAGAGAGCATGAAGCCAAGAGACAGCTCGAGGTGGAGTACGCCAAGAAGCAGCGAGTCGTGAGAGAGCTGTTACAGTTTAAGGATGAAGCGGTCGAGTGCCCCGTACCGTTAACGGTACGGGGCACACAGGTCCTAGTAGGTTTTGCGCCACTAGCTCCTAGTGTGTTTTGCGCCGCTCGCCAGAACGCTGTTCTTCGCCGCTCGCCTCTTCGCCACACCTAAAAAC
>Ga0302122_10002691_pt1 | contig 10956 bp, 8 predicted proteins | sample CB21_SCM_MG_FD_203115 | JGI IMG/M metagenome (GOLD analysis project Ga0302122, IMG submission 203115) | Marine microbial communities from Western Arctic Ocean, Canada - CB21_SCM | ecosystem: Environmental > Aquatic > Marine > Oceanic | place: Canada: Western Arctic Ocean | collected 2017-09-28
ACTGATCATCCCTTTCGGGGCAAGCGCTTATGTGATCAGATATTACCTTTTGAAAGAGTATGTAGTGATTGTACGCGTTTGGCATAACCGAGAGAATAGAGAGTTGGGTCCCGAAAATGATTAATATTTCGTTCGAAACGAGGAGCGGTCGCTCTTAGATTGACGGTAGAGTGGGAGAATTGTCGCCTCAGCGAGACGACCTACATGGGGTTGCAGGAATGCATGTAGGATGGGTCGCTGACCCGTCGGTAGCGGAGGAGAATTGTCGCCTCAGCGAGACGACCTACATTCAACAGCCTTTAAGTTGACGCCTACGCGCTACGCGGGGCGTCTAAACACGGGGACTTTCATCGACTCTCCATCATTCAGGGCAGATTGGTGAGCGACGATTCCGGGAACCGTGTAGGAAAGCGCTTCATAGATATCGACGGTGGGAGCTCTGTCTTCTTTGAGGGCGCTTACAAACTCGTGGGTTAGGAAAGTGTGCGAGCCCTGGTGGCCGCTGTTGTGCCTCAAGGGGGCTGGGAGCCTATCGGTCATATACCACTCCACTTGCTCATAGGGAATCGAATCGGTTTTGCTGCGCGTGAAACCGGCATCATCCGAATCTTTCGTTTCGGTTCTGTTCACAATCATGGGCGGCGACGCGTAAGTTCGATTGGGGCCGTAGAAGCTCATTTTATCGCCTATCCATTCCGCTCGCTCGTTTCCTAGATGGGCTCCTTTCCACCAGACTTTGCAATAGAAACTGTTGCCGCGGTCCGTTTTGAACATGGCCGTATTATTCCAGAATGGATTTTTGTATATGTTATCCTGAAGGATTGGATCATTGTCGCCCCATCCATGACAGGAAACTTCAGTCAATCTTTCGCCCGTCACGCCTACTAAATGAGCCGTGCAGTGAGTGGGGTAGTACATTGGCGGAAATCCATGTCTCCACGTTTTGGATCCATCGGCGTTGTAGAAGAGCGATTCCAGTCCATCGTGTTGGTAGAATGATTCGCAGTGATAGAGGTTTCCGAATTTCCCGGCTTCGTAGAACATTCGCGCCGAAATCGCGAATTGCTGGTAGTAGCTCGTCTCGGCCATCATGTAGGTCAGCCCCGTTTTCTCGACGATATCCAAGAGCTCGTACGCTTCTTCCAGAGTGCCGCATGCGGCAGGTACCGCAGAGATAACATGTTTGCCGTGTTCCATCGCCAGTTTAACGTGCTTCACATGATCCGGTGCGGGCGTGAAGATCCCAACGGCATCGATATTTCGATCCTTCACCATTTCCTCGAGCGATGGATAGGATTTCGAACACCCATAGGTTTTCATCAACGCAGTCCTTCTCTCCGGAATAAGATCTGTAACCGCTTCAACGATGCAGTTCGGGTGTTCGTGCCATTGGAACTGTAGGCCAAAACGTCCGCCAGCTATTCCGATGCGCACCTTGTCCGTGCGACCTCGCTTCGGAGAAGCTTGCCCTCGAGCTGATATCAATGCCTGAGAAGCTCCCAACGCGCCAGCAACCGCCAGGCTTCCCTTGTTTATAAATCCCCTTCGAGTAACGTGGTTTTTCATAGTCTTTTCATCCTTAATCCTTAAACCTTAATCCCTCCTCTCGTACTGCGGTATCTTCATTTTCTCGCCGCCGCGTAAAGCCGATTGATGGGCGACTAATCCGGGAAGGGTATAGGCCAGAGCTTCATAGATATCGATGGTCGGTCTCCGTGCCTTCGCGATCGAGTCTACGAATTCATGCACGAGGAAGTTGTGCGATCCGCCATGTCCGCTGGGAATGCGCAGTTCCGGAGGCAGTAGATCTTCCCGTTTGTACCAAGCCTCTTGCTCGTAGGGTTCTGTTCCATTGGTCGCGTGGGTGTAGCCTACATCGTCATTTCCTTTTTCTCGGGATTGGTGGACGATTTCGGATTTCAGATCTTTCCCGCCAGTCCCGTTCGTTTCAAAGCCTGCCATTGTCCCCAGCCAACGGGTCGGATGCCCAGCCTTTACGGGCGAATTCCAAACGACATCTATTCGAGCAGCATGTCCCTTGTCTGTAGTGAACTGGGCATAGGTATTCCAAAAAGGATTGTTGTACGGATTGTCTTTCATGATCGGATCGTCATCGCCCCAGCCGGTAGCTGATACCTCCACCAATCGCTCGCCGGTCAATCCTGTTATATAAGAAATATTGTGCGTATAGTAATATCCGGGAGGGAATCCGTAGCGCCAAGTCCGTTGTCCCTTCTTCCATTGGTCTCCATCTTCGCCGTCAGCTCCGGTTTCATAATAGAGCGATTTTAGGCCGGGGTGATGATAAGCGCTTTCGAAGTAATATATATCTCCCAGTAATCCCTTGTTATAGAAATTGCGGGCCGACATCATATAATCGCGATAGTAGCTCGTCTCGGCCATCATGTAAGTTAGTCCGGTAGACTCGACAACATCCAGGAGCTTTTCGCCTTCTTCGATCGATCCGATACAGGCCGGAACCGCCGACAAGACATGTTTCCCATTTCTGAGTATTTTTGCGACATGATCTACATGATCCGGCGCGCCCGTGAAAATCGCGATGGCATCGATGTTCGGATCCTTTACCATCTCTTCGAGAGAAGGGTAGGTATGGGTGCACTCGAAGGTCTTAACCATTCTTGCCAGTCGTTTCGGGCGTAGATCGGTGACTGCAATCACTTCGCAATTCGGATGCAGCTTGAAAGCTCCGAAACTGCACCCAAACCGCCCACCTGCGATTCCAATGCGAACTTTGTTAGACTTCCTCAATCCCGACCCCTGACCCAATAGTGTCGAAGGTATCGATGCGCCTAGAGCGGCGATACCGCTTGCCTTGAGAAAAGTCCTACGTGATTGAGACGGACCGATATCGGAATACTGTATCTTTCGCTTCATAAGCAATTCGCCTTTGGGGTTAGGGGAGTGAACGAAGCCGCTAAGGTAGCGGTTCCATAATAGCGCTACAAGAGATAAGTTCCTTTAAGTGTCGCTTGGTAGGGATGCTTGTCCCTAAGCAGCCGCTCATGGCCATGGTAACTCCGCGGTTCGTTGTCCCGAACCCTACCTCAATGCTATTGCTAAACAAGAGGCTACAGAAAGAAACGGACTCATCAGTGTGAGATACGTTTTTAGTATAAGTAGAAAGGCGTGAAGGGTCTTGTCGATTGCGGATTGATTTTAACATCGCTGGTCCCTCGCGTAACTTACGTCGCAGCACGGCGTGGTTTCAGCCGAGTTTCTCAACCGAATTCTTTAGGCCGTGTTTCAGAGCCTGTTTAATAAGTCAGTGTAGGAGCGGGTTTATCCCGCGATTTTTCATTTTCATTGCATAGACGCGGATTATCGTGGGGTAAACCCGCTCCTACAATTAGGCAGCGGAGAAACATTCGACTTATTAAACAGCCTTTCAGAGCGCCCCGAAGTTTGCTTCACCGGGTTTGGCTTTAATATCGAGAGTCATGATGACTTCTTTGCGGATGATATTGTCGGCCCTGCCTGTGAATTCCATACCGAATGCAGAACGATCCAGATGAAACTCAGCTGTAAGCGTCAACTCCTGGTCGGAGATTGAAACCTCGGCTGGGAAGGTAATCGATTTTGTGACTCCGTGCATGTTGAGATCGCCAGTGATCATTCGCTTGCCGTCTACTTCTTCAATCTTGGTGGCGATCAGGGTGGAGGTAGGATTCTTTTCTACTTCGAAAAAATCGGCATTTTTCAAATGTTTGGTTAAACGAGCGCCTGCTTGGGTCCATATCGAATGCATATCGATTACGATTTTGCTTTCCTCGGCGATAAGTTCCCCATCCGAAACATTGAGCTGGCCAACAAATTTTTCAAATCCACCCGGTTGCTCGCTGCCCACTATCTTAGAGGCCAGGAAATTGATTTTGGAATCGGCGCTTATGATATAGGCCGTCTTTGCTGAAATGGCCGCTTCAGTCATTTCAGAGGCATCTGCCACTTGTTGTGTGCCGGATGCTTCTGCCATCTCTGCCTTAGTGACATTGTCCGCTGGGTTTTTAGAGCATCCGACGATGGCGATTGATATGAGAGCAACCAAAAGAAGTTGGGTAGATTTTTTCATGTGAGTATTGATAGACGTTTGCATTACGATTCGTGAACTAGGTGGATCATTCCTATAACGCTGTCGGCCGCGATGGGTTACATCGATTTTCATTCAGAAGAATCTGAATTTTCGATCCGTCGAAACTACCTCGATGCATCGAGGTGGGAATTCGAAAATATCGCTGGTTATCCTCGGATTACCAGGAAGCTTTTTGGGGAGAGAGCATCTTTAGCTCGCTCACCAGGGCTTTGATTTCGGTTTTCAATTCTGCTTTTTTGCTGAGCGGGACTTTTTTAAGGTCTCGCTTCAAGCTCTGGAGCTTCTCCCGTTTGTCTTCGATCGCTTGCTTGGCTTCCGGCGACGGGAGTTTTTTGTCGGCTCTGTCTGGCTGAAATTGGGTCATGTAGATCGTTAAGCTCGTAAAAAGACTCAAAGTCGAGCCCTTGTTGCCGCAATTGGCTTCAGACTTTGTTTGATTTCGCCTTTGTGGTTAACCGACTGAGAGGTAGGGTTGCTCGTCCCGAGCAACTGCAGCGGTAGATGCGACTTCCACGGCTGCTCGTCCCGAGCAACCCTACCAAGTTACATTTATAATCGCTCGCGTTTCGGAGATCGACTCACTTCGTAGCGCCGCTGATGTTGGTTTCGGGTTCGACGTAAGTCGATACGCCGGCCTTCTCCATTAGTTTTCGAATTTCCTTTTCCGCTTCTGGAGAACTTCGAAGATTCATTCCGCGATGCACGCCGACTGCGATTCGCAAGGGCGTCCAGCCGAGTTTATTCTTGGTATTCCACACGTCCATATTGGCGCCATGGGAAGCCAATAAGGGAATCGTAGAAGCGGCGAATTTGTAAGCTGCCCCATGCATGACGGACTCCCCTTTGCGGTTGACTTTATTGACGTCGCCACCCGCTTCCAGGGCAATCGTCACTGCTTTGTAAACCTCTTCCGGCGACCCCGGGTCTTCTTTGGGGGACTGAACTCCAACGCCTGCTGCAGCCAGCAACGGAGTGGTTCCGCTTGTATTGGGAATCCTTGGATCGGCCCCAAGTTCGAGCAGCAAGCGCATCATAGCAGTATCGGCTGTCCGGGATGCTAACAGGAAGGCAGTGGCGCCATCGAAGTCCATAGCTGTACGGACGCCGGCCCGTCTCTCCGTCATTCGAGCATCGATATCGATTCCCTTTTCTACGAGCAGTCGAACGAAATCCAAGCTCTTCAGGTTTCCCGAGCCGGGAGGAGCGGGGCGGTTGGTCCCTTTTCCAGGACGACGAATCCAGGTAATAGCGTGCAGCGCATTATAGCCTTTATTGAAAACGTTTGGATTGGCTCCCGATTCGAGAAGCTGGGCTGCCAATTCGTAGTGGGCATTGCGAACAGCGAGATACAACGCGTTATCGATCTGGAGCGAATTAATCGGGGAATCCGTCCGGGATTGGAGAAAGGTCCGGACTACATCAATTTTCCCTTGCCGAGTAGCGTATTGAAAGGCGTTTAGACCAGCCTTGGATTTAGAGTTTACGTCGGCGCCCGCATCCAAAAGTCTTCGAGCGACTGGAGCGTGCCCCTCCGCTGCTGCCCACATTAACGCAGTCTGTCCTTCCCAGGATTCCGTGGCATTCGGATCGGCTCCTTGCTCTAGCAAGGATTCGATGCAATCGAGCTTTCCTGCGCGCGCGGCGAGCATGAGCGGCGTTTCTCCTTCCGGAGAGATTTTGTTGGGGTCGGCTCCCGCTTTCAATAGGAGCGACACGAAGGTATTGTCGCCATTTGCGCTGGCTAGCATCAAAGGCGTCACCCCATACCGGTTGGCAATATTAGGGTCGGCTCCAGTATCCAATAAATACTGCGCCCCCGCAAGCTGACCGTGGTAAGTCGCTACGTGCAAAGCGGTCATTGCGTTGGACAATATAGCGTCGATATTTTCCTTCGCGACTCGCTCTTGAACCCATTGAAGTTCCCCTTTTTCGATTGCCGCGACCAACATCTCCGAATCCTGCTGCGACGCATGGGCGCAGAACGCAGTCATGCCCAACGCAATCCATCCTAGTAGCCTGTAAAAACGGGATCTAATCGAATGGTTCTTGGGAAACGTCCAATAACGCTCTTTGTTCGAGTAGATCGATTGTAGGGCGGGTCGCTGACCTGCCAAGCGCGGAAGGAGAATTGTCGCCTCAGTGAGACGACCTACATTGGGAATTGGGGTAGGGCAAACATCCTTCTTTGGTCTCGGCGGCCTATTTGAATCAGAGTTATTATACATTTTCTCTAAATACTCACCGGATCGTAAAGCTCGTCGAGCTTGCCGGTGCTATCCTGAAAGACGTCCAGCGATACGCCCATTTTGTCGAGCATGGTTAGGTGGAGATTTGCCAAGGGGGTGGGCTCCGCGTAGCGAATGTGCCGACCTCCTTTGTGAGTTCCGACACCTCCGCCTGCCAATAATATGGGCAAGTCCACGTGATCATGCACGTCGGGATTGCCCATTCCGCTTCCGCACAGAATCAGCGAATGGTCCAATAAAGTTCCTTCGCCATCGGCAGTGGCTTTCAGCTTTTCAAGGTAATAGCTGAAGAGAGAAACATGATAGGTATTGATCTTTATAAGGTCCGCCACCTTGTCCGCCTTATTCGAGTGATGCGAGGTGGGGTGATGCCCGGAGGTAACTCCAATTTCCGGATACGTTCGGGTGCTGGTTTCGCGGGCCAGCTGAAAGCTTATGATCCGCGTTAGATCGCCTTGCATAGCTAGGATTTGGAGATCGAACATCAGCTTCGCATGATCCGCCCAATCTGTCGGCACCCCCGCTGGACGATCCATGTCTGGCTCGGGAGCATCGGCGACTCGTTTCTCCGCATTTTGAATACGCCGTTCCACTTCGCGAATGGTGTCGATATACTCCGCTACCTTCGATCGATCTTCCGCCCCCAAGTCGCGTTGCAACTTCGAAATGCTTCCCATCACCCAATCCAGAATGCTAGCGTCCTTGCGAAACTCGGATTGACGCTCGGCCGCAGTTGATCCGTCGCCGAACAATCGTTCGAAAACAACCCGCGGATGCGCCTCGGCCGGCAAGGGGGCCGTGGGAGACGCCCACGAAAGGCTGTTTTGGTAGATGCAAGCGAAGCCGTTGTCGCAATTGCCAATCGAGGCCGTCAAATCCATCGCCAATTCCAATGAAGGAAGCGGCGTATCGGCGCCTATTCGTTTGGCGGCGATCTGGTCGATCGTGGTCCCGAGCTCATAGTCGCTGCCTTCGGTCATCTTGGCCTGCGCCGCGCTCAGGAAAGCGGCGTTGGCGGTCGCGTGATTGCCAGCTGAATACGCATTTTTTAGTTCGAGGTTGGATAGGACCGAAACCGATTCCTTGAACGGCGCCAAGGGTTGCAGGATAGTTGGCAACTCACCGAGCGCTCCTTGCGTTTGGGGCGTCCATTCCGGCAAATGAGCCCCCATGGGAATGTAGACGTAACCCAAACGCCGCACAGGCTTCCCAGGGGACTTCGCGGCGGCTGTGAGGGCGGGAGTCATGGCATCCAATACCGGCAAGGCGAGGGCGGCTCCGGTTCCCCGAAGAAAGGTCCTTCGATCGATTGATTTTTTGGCGATTATCATAACGAGGTCCTCATTGGGCGGTTTTCATTGTAAAGGGAGGGCTTTGGGCGATTCCCTGGATAAGGGATGAAAACGTATAATCGTCTTCTCGTCCATCCCGAACGATCTTTCGAATAGCGGGAGCATCGTAGTATTCGACGCCTCGTCCCAGGGCATAGGTCAGAAGCTTTTCGGTCAAAGTGGTGACAAACAGTTCAGGCCGTTTCAAAAGCGCTTGCTGAAGCGAGTCTGCATCATCAAACGGGGTCCCGTCGGCAAGCTCTCCATAAGAGTCGATCGGCAGGCCATTGTCTTCCGTTCTACGACGACCGATCGCGTCAAAGCGCTCCAGGGCAAACCCCAAAGGATCTATAATGTCGTGACAAGCAGCGCAGCTCTTTTGGGAGCGATGGATCGCGAACCGTTCTCTCATCGTCTGCGGTTCTTCAGATCCGTCTCCCTTCAAGGCTTCCACGCCCGGTGGTGGTGGATCCGGAGGCGTTCCAAGGATGTTTTCCAAGATCCACGCCCCACGGACAACGGGCGACGTTCGGTCTGCGTATGAACTCAGCGTCAAAATGCTGGCGTGGCTGAGCAGGCCGCCTCGTTGGCTGTCAGGCATCAGAGATATGCGTCGGAATCGGCTCCCGTAAACGTGAGGAATCTCGTAGTGCTTGGCCAAGCGTTCATCCAAGAACGTGTAGTCCGCTCCTAGGATATCCAACACACTACGATCCTCCCGCAGAATACTGGTCAAAAAAAACTCCGTTTCCCTCTGCATGGATTGGCGAAGATTGTCATCGAAATCCATGAACAGCCGAGGATCCGGAGCCAGATTCGACACGTTCCGAAGGTAGAGCCACTGCGAAGCGAAATTAGTGATCAGCGAGTCCGATCGCGGATCCGCCAGCATTCGGGTAACCTGAGCTGCCAGAACCTCGGGCTTGGAAAGCGACTGGTTTTCCGCAGCTCTTAACAAAGCATCATCCGGAATGCTGCTCCAAAGAAAAAAGGACAGCCGGGAAGCGAGTTGAAGATCGCTGACCGAATAGACCTCGCCTTTCGCCAAGCCACTTGGATCCGGCTCGACGCGAAAGAGAAAATCGACGCTCGTCAAAATGGCTCTTAATCCCATTTCGATGCCCGATTCGAATTCCTCTTTTTCTCTCGTGTCCTGATAAAACCGATACGGCATTTCTAGGTCCGACGCTGTGATAGGTCGCCGATAGGCCAATCGCATCAAGCGGGAGAGAATCTGCCGGGCCCGTTGGTCCTCGTCCCGAGTCGCGAGCGCGGAGTCGCCGAATATTTGTTTTCGCGCGAGGGAGTTGCCCGGACCCGTCGACTCGAAGGGTCCCGTCAAAGCGATGGAATAGAGGGCTGGTTGCGATCGCTTGTGTCGTTCCTCATTAAAGCTAGCTAACCACGGCTGAGTATCGGCACCTTTTAGGGCACTCGTTTTTTGGACAAACGCCGCTCCCAAACGATGGTTACCCGCAGTCGCGTGAAAACGGGCGACCAAATGCTGATCCACCTGCCCATGCCCAACTCGTTCTTCTGGCGGATCGATTGTAAAGCGCTCCACCGTTTCGCCATCCAGGAGCAGGTCCAGCTTTTGTACGTCTTTGAGTCCTGGGATTGCTTCATAGCGATCTCGGAACAGCTTGAGACGGACTTCGTACGCGCCATCGACGGGGAAGACGTGGTTTACCAATCCACCGCCGCGCGTGCCCAGAGGCAAGCCATCCAAATGATGTTCCTGGGTGAGGTCCAAGGGCATTCGAAAAACCTCTAGCCTGGGAGTCGGGACAGGACGGCCGATCGCCAAGCGACTAATCTTTTTCGCCGCCGCGAGATACTGTTCCATCAAGGTTGGCGAAAGGCTTCCGACTGTAATGTTGTCGAACCCATGGCTGATTTCATCTTCCGGCAAGAGAGACGAAACATCCAGTTCCAGACCCAATAGGTCTCGGACAGCGTTCCGGTACTCGGTGCGCGTCAAACGTCGAAACGTATCCGTTCGGCCTGGCTTGAGATCGCGAGCGGCTTCGCGATCCATCTGCGATTCCAAAAAGCCCGCCAAGGTCTCGTATTCATCTTCGTTAGGACGTGCCTTGTCCATGGGTGGCATCTGCCGGTGCCGCAGTTTCTTGACGACCTTCTCCCAATGCGCGTGATCAGGCGTCAGATTCGCAAGGTCCAGCAATTCAAGCGAAAGATCCCCCTTCGATTCGCCTTCGTCATGGCAATCCAGGCAATGGTCCTCGAGTATCAGATAGAGTTCCTCGCCGAATGCCTCATCCAATTTCTCGCAAACGCCCCGAAAAGGGAGGCCAATCATTGCACAGCAAAGTAGCAATCCAAGCGGATTGACCGCGCTCGAAGGGGTATTTGGTCGGCGGATCATCAAAGGTTAATGACCATTTTCCAGGCGGAAATGCAAGGCGCTTTTTTATCAGGCCTTTCTATTGTATGTTGTCTCGTTGTCGATTCTGAGCGAGATCGAAGGGCTGAGGCGACATTTCCCTCAATAGCGGGGCGACTGACGATTTTGGATACAATGGAGAGGCGGATCGCACCTCCGTGCACGACCTCCGCGGCCATCTCATCGATGGGGTGTTGGCTTAGGCATACTCGGAATTTGGGTTTTGGTGACAATTGAATATCGGCCGCTACCTTATGTGGGTGTTTGGTTTTTAAAACCACAGAAAGGAAGATACGAAAGGCATAGAAGCTGGGGCCGTTCCGGGGGTGGTTTGGTGAATTAATGCGACTTTTGAGTTGGCTTAGGTGTTGTAGGAGGGCATCAAATTTGAAGCATTTTTTATGAAGAATTTTTGGTTAGGGTTGAAGGACTATAGGAGGGCTCATCGTCTCATTTGGAAAAAGGGGATCTGGAAGCATATGATTATTCCTGGGTTCTTGGGAGTGCTCTATTTTCCGGTTGTTTTCGGCGGAGTGTATTCCGGTTCGGTTTACGGAATGACCGAACTCGGAGGTTACATAGGTGAAAAATGGATACCGAAAGAAGTATTCGAGTGGATGGCTTGGGGCGTGGGCTTTATCGCAGGATTGCTCGGGCTGTATTTGGGTTTTCTTCTGTTTAGGAGCGTTTTGATGATTCTTTACGCACCTTTTATCGGTTTTATTTCCGAGTCGGCGGAGAAAAAAAAATTTGGGACGAGTGGGCCCGATTTTTCATTCAAGGGTCTGGTGTACGATATTTATCGTGGTACGATGGTGAGTTTGATCTCACTGGGATATTCGCTTCTGCTAACATTGGTCTGCTGGG
>Ga0302122_10002694_pt1 | contig 10949 bp, 18 predicted proteins | sample CB21_SCM_MG_FD_203115 | JGI IMG/M metagenome (GOLD analysis project Ga0302122, IMG submission 203115) | Marine microbial communities from Western Arctic Ocean, Canada - CB21_SCM | ecosystem: Environmental > Aquatic > Marine > Oceanic | place: Canada: Western Arctic Ocean | collected 2017-09-28
ACTCCGTCTTATCAAACGTAGGCGTATCGAAATCGTCCACTTCCTCTGTCTGGTTACTGTCTACAAGGCCATCCTGCTGGCTCTCATCTAGGTCCATCAGTCGCATCTTTGCACGGTCTATGCCGATCACGAACCTTTTGTTTATGGTTGGGTCGTTGTATCTGTTTTTGAGTTGTTTGACTGCGATTTGGTTAACCGCGTCGAGCTCCTCATTAGAAATGAGTGCGAACATAAGGTCAGCCGTAGCTGGAAGTCCAAAACTCTCACTAGTGTCTTCAAGACCCACATCGGAATTGGTGAACCCACTTCTTGTTGTTTGCGTAGCTGACATAATTGGGACGTTAGTTTCGACTGCAAGCCCTCTAAGTTCTTCAGCAATCGATTTGATGTACATATAAGAGTTGACATTTGCGGCTCCTTTGAAACGTGATGATGCACAGATATTCAGATAGTCAATAAAGATGATATCTGGTTTAAATGATTTCTTTATAGCGAGTTCTTTGATCAGTCCACGAAAATGTGCGCTATGTGCTGATGCAGTAGGATATTCCTTAATCACCAGCTGACCATTTGTCTCCTTGATGATTTTATTGATCTTGCTGTCATACATCGTCTTGGGTAGGTCATGCAAATCTTCCATAGACACATTCATGAGGTTTGCATCAATGCGTTCAGCGATGCGTTCCTCAGCCATCTCTAAGGTGATATAAAGGACGTTCTTACCCTGATTCATACAGTTGGCTGCCATATGACACATGAACAGCGACTTACCAACACCAGTACCCGCAAGTGCGATGTTCAGTGTCTTAGGCGGTAGTCCACCCTTGGTTATACGATTGAAGAATTCCAGATCAAACGGAATCTTCTCCTCTATCGTATGGTAGTAATTATATCGGGCATCTGCATCCAGAAGGTAATCATGGCCAACAGAATTATCAAACCCAACAGCCAAGGCGTCAGTGAGAATAGATGGAATTGCATCTGGGCCTCGTTCTTTATCTTTTCCATCAATGATTTGAATTCCTTCAACAATCGCATTATATACTGCCTTATCCTTGCAGAACTTCTCAGTGGTATCAACCAACCAATCAAAGTTCACGTCTTTGTCGTTCTCTAGTTCTTTAACCACATTCAACACACGTTTGATGTCGCTTTCGTTCAGATCACGGCGTGTGTCAATCTCTATCTCAAGAGTTGACTTGGTAGGTAGAGCATTGTATTTCTCTACGAACTTCTGTATCTCTTCAAATACGATGCGCTCAGTCCTATCACCAAAGTACTCCCCTCGTATAAAGGGAAGCACCTTACGCGCATACTGTTCATTACCTACCAGTTCTGATAGGGTTGTTCGTTCAATTGTTTGCATAATAATAACCTATACGTTAAAAGAATCTCCGCACCCGCAGCTACTGCTTGCAGTGGGATTAATTATTTTGAGGAAACTGCCCCCTAGCTCTGTCACATAGTCGATAGTTGACCCAAATACATATAGTTCTGCCATAGGGTCAATCACTAGCACATCATCAATGGGGTCAGACCATTTTGTATCCGGCCAGTTCTTGGAGAAGTCCCACACATACTGGAATCCAGAACATCCCCCGCCTTTTACGCCGAGGGATACATAGTCGTTATCTTTGACTGATTTTAGATAGTCTCTTGCTGTTTCTGTTAATGTGATCATACAATTATTTAGTTAATTCTGTTGGCTTGTCTCATTAAATATGAAACGACATTATCCCAATACATTTTACTCCAACAGGTGACAGAATTGTCCTTTGCAAGAAGAGCATTCTCAATTCGTATTTCAACGAGGGAAATGTCTTCATCAGTCATCAACCCATCCAATCCAAAGGGCCGTCGGCAGCTTCTAAGGTCTTCCACCCAGAGGCCGAACACACATACTTATCCTTACCAACCAGCACCATATCACCGACGCTGGTACTCCGACAAGCTGCATCGGGAAACATCTTGGTAACTCCCTCATTGTTCCACCAAGCATCATCGATGCTGTTGGTCTTCACAAAGGCCGTCTCCAATTTTGCATCCACAGTGTCCGTCTTTAAGACTTTCACCATCGCAACAGTCCGAGGCACGTCCTCAAATGCTGCGTGTATCACCGCAACCTTTTCATAGAGCAGATTTGCTGTCAATGCGCCAATCTTATCCATCACACAATTCCCATAGTTTTTTTATAGATTTTTCCCCATCACCAAACGAGATATCAGGACACATTCGCAATTTCGAACGGTAAGACATGTCATCTTTTTTGTTCATGTCCCTATCCCTAATCTTGTTTCTCATATTCGCGACATATCGACTTTTTGATTTCCTCTTCAAAGAATTGAAAACATCAAACGAGTTTTTACTCATAATAACCATCTTCTGTGAAGTAACCAATTCCTCCACTGGCGTCAATCTCGCTTGTCAACATCCAAGTAGTAGAACCATTGTCCCACTTGACCTTGACTTCTGGAGTTGTAGGGCCAGTGTCATAAGTGCTGATTGTAATAACCTCACCATTCCAGAGTTCAGTGTAACCACCAAAGCTACCAATGATCTTTGTACCTAGTGTCACGCCTTCTCTCAACATGAACGTCACTTCTTTATTCCACGCTTCTGTTTCGAAGAAACGAATATCTGCATCCGTGGTGAATGGGTCAGTGTTCTCAGCAATTGCTGTTTCAATACGAATTTCAAGGGTCATGTCTGTTTCCTTATTTCTCATCTTATATCCTATATTAACATGTCCAATAGGAATTGTCAAGAGGTAATTTAACCCGCAAGAGCGAATATTTCAGCACGGCTGTCATACAGATTGAACACCTTACCGACCAGTTCACGTTTCCCTGACTTGGGAAAGTCGATAACCTTAGAATAGGGCGACTTCTTGGCAAAGACCACAACGCCGGGGGTCTTGGATAGTTTGTTCCAAACATACCGACCACCAGCAGACTGTTGCGTACCAGCCATCATGGTGATGTTCATTTTTTTCATCATAAACCTGTAAACCTTGATCGCGAGGTTATTACCCTTGTACCGGCTATCAACCCGTAACATATCAACATGCCAAGCATTCGAATGCTTCACGAAAGATAGGTCAACCTTCACAGCAATGCGATAACGGGTTTCCATTTTGCCTTTAGCTAACACAATTCTGTCATCGTTGGTCCAGAAATTCCGAAATCGCTTAGTCACGTTCCGATCATAGACCCATATGGTCATTGCATCCTTCTCTTCTTGTTCAACAAAGATGTTGTACCCAAAAGCACGGCCTGCTAGTTCTAAATCCTCTAAATTTCCATATCCAAGTGAAACGCTCTTGCTCATGTCGATTCGCGAAACCATCTCTAAAACCTTTATGAGAGACTAACAGTGTCATATGACCTAACAGGCGAATCCTGTTCCAGAAGTCTCTCTCTTGACTATACCTAATAATACCATGGCCAGCAGGATTTGTCAAGGAAAATCGTGCCTCATAAGTCCTTGATTTCATTGAGAATCCAAACTTTTTTCTTCATCTTACCAACGGTAAACTCCGAAAAACCCTCTGGAATGGGTTTATTCCACCCATTTTTACGGGCGATTCCCACACTAGGAAATACACCAGAAAGGTGCATTATGTGGGCCATAATCCAATTATCTTCAATATGCCATGCGGAATCCTTGTCTTCCCAGAAACCGAAAGACTTCATGTCCTTTTCGGACATTTTAGGATGTATGAAGTTGAATTCGTTAGACATTCTATTCACCATCTCCGCTCTGTCTCCCAATCGAACAGCGACAACGCGCTACACAGGGCAAGACCCACATCAGGAATTTTAACCTCAACTTGAAGGTCGATACCACGCATGGCACGGACATTCTCAATGCGACCTCTACCTTGAGGCGTATCAATGAAGTCACCTTCAGAACCCCAAAGGTCTTCCATGAAAAACTTCAATTCATCGACAAGGGCGCTGCGTAAATCTGGTGTAATTGTGGTCATTTGTCTTCCTTATTTCTGACTATACCTAATGCTACCATGTGGAATCAAGATAGTCAACCAAATAATGAGCCCAAATGTCATTTTATTGGATATTTAGAGAAAGTGTGACATATTTACCACCCCATCATCAGCTTTGTCTCTTCTGATACGGAATCCATAGTAAATGGGGGGTCAAAAGTGGTTTCTACTATTACACTTACAACTTCTGGTACATAACCAGCTGTCCGTATATTATTAACGATTTCATCTGCAAATGGGCAGAATGCACTCGTTAAAGTGTGTGTAATAGTAACCTCTAGTTCTTTTTGGTCAATTGATATATCATATATTAATCCCAAATCGTATATATTGATACTAATTTCGGGATCAAATACTTCTCGTAAATTTGATATGATAAGATCATTATCTATAGACATTAAGTAGAAGAATCGTTAATTCGTACAACACGTTCCCAAGAATTTCCATTAGTTACCATAGAAATATTGCCAGTCTTTTTGTCAACATACATTAACTGCCAGCTACCTGACTCTTCGCTGTAAACAATACTAATAAGAGAACCATCGGATATAATACCTTTAGATATTCCCGGCAGTTGCTCCCATTGTGTGCCGGTAGCAATAGCACAAAGAATAGTAGGCTGATCTTTAGGAGTCATAGTAAAGGTAAAGTCTTTTGTTTTAGCGTTTACATAAACACCAACATAGCTTGCACTGCGACCATCTATACCGTACTCTGTTTCTTTTTCATTGTACTTTCTTGCCATTGCTTCTATCAAAGTAGGCTTAGGAATGCACAAGTTCTGAGCTCTAGCAGATGATGGTAGTGTTATTAACAGCACTATTACCAGCACTGATATAAAAAGAAAAGCTGCAAGATATTTTTTCATTGTTACCAACCTTTAGGTTTCTTCGTTACACCTCGACGTTTCATCTCCATGTTAATCCATGAGCTAGCCGCAGGATTTCTCACCTTCTTCTTCAATAGTCCCCTGACCTGTTTCAACACTGAATTGAACAACGTGCCATCATCCTTTTTTACTTCGTTGTTATCTACGATAATCAGGTTGCCGCGAAAGTGCTGACTGAACTTACCAAGGTTTTTCTGCACATCGTTCCATGACTTTATTGCCACTGAATCAGGTACACTACGTTCACGTTTTGCATTACGAGCAAGTGCAACGTCCAGTGAGGTATTGACAAATATCATGTGTGTGTCATAACCCAGCTGTTTAAGTTGAATTGACTGCCGTGCAATCTTGTCATAGTCATGACCAGTGCCATCTATGATAATCCCAAGACGGCCCTCAACATAGTTGTCTTTCCTTTGTGCAGTCTTATCCCTCGCGTGGCCACGCAATTTGTCTCGTTCTTCTTCTTCACGTTCTGCCTGCTTTGTCCTCATATCCAGTTCAAGACCAGCATCCTTGAGATATTTCTCAAAAATATCATCAGAGTTGACTATCTTGAGTCCTGCCCCGCCGGAGGACTTTTTGACAACGAAAGACTTACCGCTACCAGGCCCACCAGCGAGGAAAAACGCCTTAAATATATTGGGGTCTTGCAGACCTTCCTGTAGTTCGTGATATGTCTTCATTTTCTGTAAGTCCCTGTTTTCTATACCCTGCCATCTCTATGATATATTTATCATTCTCTGAGAGTGGTTTATAATCTAGCGTGCGATCCTGTGTTTGAAATGTCATCTTCTTGATGCGATTTTTGGTCTTAGCCATTTTTAGTTCCTTTCGCTGTTTAAGTTGGGGTATAGAATTTTTTGAAATAGACTTCTCCTTATACTGCGCCACGAGCCCTTGAGGGTTCATAAGAATCCTTTGTGACATTCATGGACATTGTGTGTTTGGTGTTTATGATATCAAAATCATGACGTAAATTCCTAATAAGGAAATTACCGTTATATAACATATCTGTTGTTTCGTTTTGAGGGGTCTTTACTGCTGATACACTAGGAATTTTAATATTCACAATATCTCCTGCCTTGACAAGAGTAGTACCAACAACATCGATATTTAGTTGTAGGCCACCTTCTAACATTCCGAACTGAGATTTTCTTGATTGCATTAAACCTAAGTTGTTTGAAGCAAATGAATTTTGATAAAATTCATCTTGATAACTTTCATCTGTAGTTATACCCACAGTTGGTTTTAAATACTGTCTGGACGGAAATGATGACACACTAACTCCATCGGGATCATTGACTGCTATAGGTTCTTTGCCAAGGTGTTTGTTCTTGGAAAAACTCTCACTATAATTATATATATGTTTTTGATAACTTTTAGATATTATGTCATGGACAATCAATTCAGAAGAAAATATACCCTTTGAATAATTCCACATAGTATCGGGAGAGTTGGCTATTCTATAATTCTCAATCGCACCTAACTCCGATAATATATCTCTTGCACCATCTTGTGTTCTTGTCCCTGATATTGTTTTTTCATAGGTCATGACAGGAGGCTGTGAGTACATTTCTCCTAGAGTTCTAAAATTAAATCTGGATGTAGTTTCCCAAAACAAATAAGTTGGTTGATTATCCTTTTCTGATACAGCATTTTTCATGGACATTCTAACAATATCAAATGGTGTATTATTAGGTGCAATAATTTTTTTCTTCTCACCACTAGGCTCAATGTACAATTCTTTACCACTGTCTAGGTCTTTTTCAATCATTGTCTTAACAATATCAGAATATGAACCGATCAAATTCCTTCTAACTCGAACCCTCTGATTAATCATGAATTCTCTTGAACAAAAGGCCATAGTTGTGGCTTGAACGCCATTACCAATCTCAACCCTATCATCGACACTTGTGACGACAAACGGATTTGATGAGAAATCAATAGTGTTTTCACCACCACTGAAATTAGGTGTAGAGATTTTAAGTCTTAAATATTCTTGACCAATGATAGGACCGAAGGATGCTAAATTGAAAGCATCTTGAATTGTAATCGTACCTGATACAGTGAGAGAATCCAATCCCTCAAATATGGTAAGCCCCATAACTGAGGCCTTTAGTCCAACTACTTTACCCGAAGCCAAAACTAAATCACATTGGAGTATATTAAACTCACCACCACTTCTGAGTTCTTTTTGTGCCACTCAATTAATCCTCTGTTTCAGCAATCAGTCTTTCAAAATCTTCTACAAACTGCTCCAAATAATCTGGGTCCAACAGTCGTATTTTCCTAAGAGTATCTTGTTTTGCTTCTTCGTATTCTCTATTTGTTATCAGTGTTGCATCTGCGATAGTGTTGCCGTCAATATCTATGTTGGTAATACCGATATTGATTTTGACACTGGTATCACCCGATACCTGATTGATCTCGTAGTGATGCACTGCATCTACATTGTCATACCTCTCAGCAAGGTGTGCAAGAAACTGTCTGGTGTTCATTGGCCACTGGTGATACCTGTCTGTGATGTTATTGACCAACAGGATCACCCAATGATACTCTGCATCACCATAATACTTATGTGCAATCATCTCTGGTGTCTCGCCATTCCTAACATCATATGTGTCATAGACTGCGGTGGTTGCTCTTGCCTTACTATGCACGGCAACACGCTTGAGTAAGTGTGTGACTATCTTTGGGCCGGTTTTACCGACGGCATCATAAAAAATTGTGGGAAACTGAGAAAAATACATCTTAGAAACCGTCCTCTATATTAGTCCTATCCATGATTTCAAGCTCTTGAAAATCTAGAGTAATGGTCGTCTTCTGAGGTGGCGCACCTATCTCGTCAGCATTATATGTTACAAACTTATCGCCACCATAACTGACATCCATTGATCGAAGGTAACATTTACCAATTCTATTAATGTAATTATTTTCATCGTTTATATGCATATATCGAATAGAGAATACATCAGGGATGGTCATTTCCCTAACAGCACCAGCAGTCTTAAATGTGGGCGACATACCCACCTTAAACTCTTTTACGATTGCGTGTACCACTGCTGTTTCATTTGCACTTTTAGGAATAAATGTAAAGGTGAAAGAAAATGACCTTCTACCAGTTCCACGAAACATCATCTCTGTTCTGGGTGTCATGATTTGACCTTGATCAATCGCAAACAAATCTTTAGAGCCGGGAAGAACTGTATCAATCATCCCAACACCCATCTTTGTCATACCAGACCCTATTGTGCCAGCTGCTCTGTTAGCAGAAGATTCAAAAGATGTACCTGCTTGATAGTCTTTAAATAGTCCATATAGTGCTTCACCCATAACACCAACCTCACCCTCACTATAATCCATGTTATATTTGACATTTACTGATGGTGGCATATATAACCCGATAGCAGTTCCAGTTCTTACAATATTTCTACGTTGCAATAATAGTGAATTACTTGAACCATTTTGACCCGCACCACCACGGCCGATCTTTGCACCTTGTTTAGCAGCAAAGTCATCTTGTGCTTTTTTCTTGGCCCGAGCAGTAGCTTCTCTATCTATAATTCGCGATCCACCTCCGCCCGGTGAGCCGACTGTTTTAAAAATAGGTTCAACGCCGGGTGCCCCTTTCCTATCTACTTTTACCTTTGCGCCAGATACAGAGTGACGAGCAAACAGGATATAACTTGCTTGATGCATGTTAGTACCAACGTCCTCTGGATAGGTTAAAAGCACTTCAGATGGAGCAAAACCCGTCTGTAGAGGACTAGATGCAGAACTAGAGGTAGTTCCACCTAGTCCCGACCTTAGACCATTAGCAACAGAAGTAACTGCTTGCTGTGCAGCACCTGCTGCAGCATTCTTTGCAATGTTTACAAAAGCGTCTCTTAATGCCATGTCTAAATATCCTTATACACTGATGAAACTATTTATAACAAATGTCATATAAAGGTCGATACACACCAACCAAACCTCAAAAATATAGGGGTGACTCAGGGAACATAATCTATCGTTCTCTCTGGGAACGTAAGTTTATGGTATACTGTGACAACAGCGCATCCATAATTGAATGGGGTAGTGAAGAGATCATTATACCCTATTTATCACCCAAGGATGGGCGGGTGCATCGTTATTTTCCTGATTTCTACATTAAAGTTAAGCAAGCGAATGGTCAAATTAAGAAGATGATCATTGAGGTAAAACCCAAGGTACAGTGCAAGCCACCCAAGGAACCCAAACGCCGCACCAGACGATGGATGAATGAGGTTATTGCCTATGGAGTTAACACTGCTAAGTGGCAACATGCTACAGAATGGTGTGCAGATAATGGTATGGAGTTTAAGATTTTAACTGAGGATCATCTAGGTATTTCGTATAAATAGGTATATGGCAATTAGTAAATACATGCAAGCAGTTAAAGATGAGGCAAAGGGTCGCCCTAAGTCAACTGCATGGTATAGAGAAAAGATTAAAGAATTGGGCACACCAAGTTCACTTGACCTCTTACGAGATGGTAAGAGGGACAACAAGCCGTTTTATGGTAAACTCAACATGTTCATGTATGACCCAAAGTTCAAGAAGAAATTGCCTTACTATGACACATTTCCATTGGTGCTTCCACTAGAGACATATCCAGACGGATTTCTTGGCATCAATCTTCATTATCTACCCATTCCACTGAGAATAAAGTTACTTGACCGTTTGGTGGATTTCTCTAACAATACCGCATTTGATGAAACCACGCGGCTGGTTGTTGACTACCAGCAATTAAAGGGTGTTCGTCTTATCAGGCCAACCATACATAAATATCTTGCTGGGTACACCAAGTCTCAGTTTCGAAGGATTGATGCAGATGAATTTACGATTGCAACTCTTCTACCTGTGCAGAGATTTAAGAAGGCAGATGCGTCAGCAGTGTGGAAAGAATCGAGGGCAATGATCTAATGGCAACACTAGCAAGTTTTGTAGAATCAACTGCATTTGGAGTGCTAAACAATTTCCTGTCGGAGTTCCATAGTGAAAATGGATACGCACTCCCAAGTCGGTATGAGGTTATTATCACATCTCCTGCTGCGGGTGATGCAAGAAAAGTCTCCCTGCGTTGTGAAGCAATTGATATGCCGGGAAGGGGACTCAATACATCGATGGACGAAAACATATATGGTATCGCACCTGAGATTGTTGATGGTATAACTTTTGCTGGTGACATTTCAATGACCTTTCAAGCGAGTAGTGATTTGGAGGAAAGAGTGTTCTTTGAATCTTGGCAAGAAGAGGCTTGGGACAGAGGAACGTGGAATGTAAAATACTACAAAGATTACATTAAGGACATCGATTTATATGTTCTTGATCAACAGGATACAAGACGATATGGGATTAGATTGAGAGAGTGTTTTCCAAAAGAGATTGGACCAGTATCACTTAGTTATGGAACAGCGGGTGATATTATAAAACAACCTGTTACTATGCAGTATAGATATTGGGAAACTCTTGATATGAACAATCAACCACCTAACCTTATGGAGAAGGTTCTTGATACAGTGATATCAGGTGCAGAAAGAACAATTAATGCGAATATACCGAAGGTGTTAAGCAGACTATGATAAAGGATGAAACATTATGGCGTTACCTAAACTACAAACTACTGAACACAAACTAACAGTACCATCAACACAGGAGGAAATTAAATTTAGACCATTCTTGGTCAAAGAACAAAAGATTTTGATGATTGCTCAAGAGTCTGGGGATGAAAAACAAATAGCTGATGCTATGGAGAAGTTAGTATCAAATTGTACCTTTGGTGCCATAAATGCTAATACTGCTCCAATGTTTGACGTAGAGTATATATTTTTACAATTGCGGTCAAAATCTGTCGGTTCTAAAATAACCTTGAATGTTACATGTCCAGATGACAACAAAACTAAAGTAGAAGTTGAATTAGACGTTGATGATATCGGTGTTCAAATGAGTTTAGAACACAGCCTAGATATTGAAATAACAGATAGTATCAGTGTTACTTTAAGATATCCTAGACTTAAAGATTTACATGGGTTG
>Ga0302122_10002698_pt1 | contig 10937 bp, 10 predicted proteins | sample CB21_SCM_MG_FD_203115 | JGI IMG/M metagenome (GOLD analysis project Ga0302122, IMG submission 203115) | Marine microbial communities from Western Arctic Ocean, Canada - CB21_SCM | ecosystem: Environmental > Aquatic > Marine > Oceanic | place: Canada: Western Arctic Ocean | collected 2017-09-28
TTGTTCAAATGTTATGGTCTCGTTAATAGATAATGTCTCATAACTAAGCTTGAAGATGTCATTCTCAGCAATACAAGTAATTTCATTATTTTCGTAGCGGGTAGTATTGCTCATCAGATACAAAGCTGACGGGACCACACACACAAGGAGCCCAACGAAAACCATTTCTGAACGTTTCACTCAACGATCCTAGCTTTGTTTTCAGCGACTAATTTTCCTGCATCTGCTGAACTTACCTCTAAAACCATATCCTTCACCAGTTTTACTCCATTGAGGGTCATATTTTTGATGATGGATATCTTAACTGTTTGTATTTGATTTGTATCATCCGTCTGTTCAGTTTTTTTCTTAATTTTTTTCTTAGTAACTTTTTTAACAATTTCTTTAGGCTCTTCTGAAAATACATCATCATCGTCATCATCAAAAAGGGACGCTGCAAGACTGTCGTCTTCCTCGTCAGTAATAGTGGGGGATATGTCTAAACCCTCAAGATCTCCCACAGTAAAGACAAATGGCTCATGGAGTAGGGCGTAGACTTTTTTTCGTATCAACCAACTTCTGGCTGCTAATATTGTGAGGCGGTTTGAAAAGTCCGTCTCATTTTCAAACTTCTGATCCACCTGGGTTAGCGCCTCGTCAAAGGTTAAATCCAGAAACTCACCAATAATTTTGTTTCGGCCATCCATCAATTCTGGATCTAGCCACTTTTCTTTTTCTTGGTTCATAACAACCTCCATTCATTCTTGGCACAGTACTTGCAATATCCACACCAAATAGACCACTAGAAATGAAAAAAATGAACCATGAAGTCCATTGCTAATCATATAAAGATCCATTCGGATGCATTAAATATCCGCTCGAAGCGGAACGAAATACTGGCGTCGAATATTGTGAATTCAGCAACGCCAAATTTCAAGGCACGTGACATTGATTTTTCAAAGGCATTAAACGCAAAATTGGACCTTGGGCCAGTATCAATATCAGATAACCGTCACCTGAAGTTTTTCTCAGGTTCTGGAGATGCTGGGGTTGATTTTAGACAAAATGTTAATCCTTCCCAAGACGGAAACACTGTTGAATTGCACGTTGAACAGATGCAGTTTTCAGAAAATGTAATGCGCTATCAGACGTCCCTTGAATTTCTTAATCGGAAATTCAGCGGTTTAATTTCTGCCATAAAGGGTGAGTAAGATGTCTGATATTAAAAATATTTTTGATATAGCAGCGCGGGGGATGTCATCCCAAATGGTTCGTTTGAATACGGTCGCAAGTAACCTTGCGAACTCGCGAACTGTCGCATCATCAGATGCTGAGGCCTACAAGGCAATTAAGGCGGTATTTAAGACAGTTTACGCGGATGATGTTCAGCGTACTGGAGTAGCTTCAGTGGACGTTGATGAAATAGTTGAAGTTGACCGCCCAGCAGAAAAGTCGTTCCAGCCAGGTCACCCAAAGGCGGACAAAGATGGGTTTATTTATACTGCTGCGGTCAACGTAGAGGAAGAAATGGTCGAGATGCTTGAGGCATCGCGACAGTATGAAAACAACGTTGAAATGGTCAGCACTTTGCGTGGCTTAATGATGCGTACAATCAATATGGGTAAGTGAGGTTAATACAAAATTATGTCTTCAGTAGATTCAACCGCGGCACAAAATGCATTATTTGAAAAGCTTGGTATTTCAAGAGGTATTGATCCGGAAAGAGCTGGAAATGGCGCTTTAGGACAGTCAGATTTTTTAAAATTAATGACTACACAGCTTCAAAATCAGGATCCATTTGAGCCAATGGACAACGGTGACTTTATTGCCCAAATGGCTCAGTTCTCGACTGTTACGGGAATTACTGAGGTGAACGAGTCCTTAACTGGTATTAGTGGAAAGTTTGATCAGGGACGTATTGCGACAGCCGCAAACCTCCTGGGTCACTCAGTTTTGGTTCCTGGCAATATTTCAAGACCAGACGAGGATGGTGAGCTTCACGGAGTACTAGATTTGCCGCAAGCTTCAAGCATGGCCAAGATCGTGATTACCGATGCAGATACCAACGAAGAATTGAAAGTTATTGAACTGGGTGCTCAGGGCACAGGACTGGTAGGGTTCGCTTGGAAAGATATTCCAGCGGACATTATTGAGATGAAAAAGCGTTTAAAAATTGACGCTACTATTGATTTTGGGAATGGCCCAGAGCAACTCAACCCATCTGTCTATGCCCGCGTACTTTCGGCTTCAGTAGGGTCTGGTGAATCTGAGAACGTCTTGCTTGATGTTGAAGACTTCGGAGAAATGGATGTGGATAAGGCGATTAATTTCAGGTAAGTATCTGAAATTTATTAATTTAATTGTAACTGATTTCTGGCATGTTTTTTGCAAACAGAAATTGAATGAAAAAGTTTTTACGAGGAGTGACTAAATGTCCTTTTTTACTGCACTAACTGGCCTTAAGGGCGCTCAAACCGATATTGCGACAACTTCGAACAATATTGCGAATGTTGGATCAAACGGATTTAAGAAGAGCCGAGCTGAATTTGGCGACATATTCGGATCAACCCCGCTGCAATCGCAGACGGTGGGCCAAGGTACAGCTTCCAAGGGTATTGTTCAACAATTTAATCAGGGTAACATTACCACATCGTCAAATACACTTGACATGGCCATCTCAGGGCAAGGTTTCTTCGCGATGGAGGCTGGCGGCGTTGCTGCTCAAACAGTATATACGCGCAACGGTTCATTCAACGTGGATGACAGTGGCTTTATTGTGGACAGTAACGGACAGTTTCTCCTGGGCTACCCGGTGGACAGCGACGGCGCAGTAGCGGACAAGACGCTGGCTGGTGCAACTAAATTAGAATTAAAATCAGAGTTTGGTGAGCCGAAGCGCACAGAGAATATTTCGATGGGCGTAAACCTCTCCTCAAGCGATAAGGTTCTGTCTGCGGATAACATTTTTGTTACGACTGACCCAGACACATATTCGTCTACGTCAGCTGTTACAATCTTTGATAGTGCAGGAAATCCAAAATCGGCAACTGTTTATTATCTAAAGACGCAGCAGGCTACTGATCTGGAACCTAATTTCAAATATGATACTAAAGTTTTTGTTGATGGTGTGGAAATTAAACCCAATTTAACGAAGGCAGTTAATCCGCAAGAGGAAGCCTTATTCATCGACAAGTTTGGCCAGGAGACGACCAGAACTGATATGCCTGACCCAGCTTACATACTACCGGGCAAAGGATTTCCCCTTTATAAGGCAGATGACCTCGGTGTGGCGGTCAAGTCGACCCCTGCTATACTATCAGGTAATGCTCTTGAGTCATTTCTGGGAGACGGTCGGACGGTAAAGATTACCACAGACCCAGGTGAATTTAAGTCGACTATGGAATACCAAACTTTGGCTGGTACGGCATCGCCAACTCCTGGAACCTTCTGGGGCAAAGATTTTTTAATATTGGATTTTGATAAGAGTGGCCCGGTTTCAATAGATATACCTCCTGGAACATATAATGGCACTCAATTGGCTGAAGCCGTTGAAATTGCTACTCGAAATGCATTTGGTGATGATAAATTAATTAAACTTGAAGCTGGTGAAGATAACTCGTTCAGTCTTGACCTCAAAAAGAGCACTGGCGATGGCCTGTCATCAGGATTGTCGACCCCGATAGTTATAGATTTGCACGCCAATAGCTTTGTATTAGATGGTTCTGCTGGTAACGTTGCGTCCGAAGGCATGGACATGCCTACATTCCTTCAGCACGCTCAAGTGCGGATGAACGAAGAGATGAATAAATATATACAGGACACCGCAAACCCACAGCGACCTGACGCTACAAGGGTAGCCGCTCTTGAAGGTGCTGACGGTAAACTTTTTAAGAAGATCGTTGGAGATTCCATTACTCAGTCCACCACATTGCCCCCAACAGGCTATGATATTTTGGAACTCAACCAAATCGATGATGCTGGCGTTACTAATAAAAGGTTTGTAGCATGGTCAAACCCTCCGGCAACCCAGGCAAATTTCACAGTTGAAAAATATGGTGAAAAAAATAAACCTACGGTCGCTGCTTATGATGTAAAAGCGATAGTGGTACCCAGTGCGACACTAAATGTTGAGACAGGGATAGATGCTAGTAAGAACCCATATATTCGGGTTTTGAAAGATACTGCTGCTGCTGGATATCCTAATTTTCCAGAAAAGCCCGAGGTTGTCCGATTTATGCAAACTGGTGGTGCAGGAACAGCCTGGACTGACTTCTTTGGAACGCAAGAAATTGCTGTTAAAAGTTGCGTAACGGATCCTGCTTCAGCTACTCACTGGCGAGTTACGATGGATTTTGACATGGGAGCAAATTCTATACCGGCGTCAGCTGCTGGACAAGACCCAATTACCGTTTTGGCAAAGCCATCACAGGACGTTGAGGCATATTTTGAGAGCACAGAGGGCCTTGTCGAGGGTGTGAAAGAAGCTGCGTATTCTAACAAGATTGTGGTTCAAGAGGTTGGAGCATCTGCAGCGAGATTAGCCGCTGGCGCAGCGACAGCTGCGGATGGTGCGCTTGCATGGCAAGGCACCGTGTCGTATGCTCTATCTGGCACAGCGAATTCCTTGGGGCTTTATGGGCTCATTTCATGGGATGACGATGCCGATGGAACCACTCCTGTTACCGTGGGTTCGATAGTAACTACAAACTGGGTAGATGATCGTAATCCACCCATAAAAATTGGTTATGACGAAAAAGAGCAACGCCTTACCTTTGACGGTGACAATGCCAAGCTTGGCCTTGGTACAGGAATTGGAATGTCTTCGTTCACGGCATATTCTGCGGCGCTAGACTCTGGTCAAAGTGATTTAGGCATCCCCGCTTTTGGTAATAATAAGGATGTAAGTCTTGAGACAGAAGACCTGCTACTCGGTAATTCATTTGTAAATGATGGGCCTGATGTAATGGTAACAAATAAGCGTTACGGCATGGAGGTATACTTTGACACTGTAAATAATAAGTTCGACATAAAGAGTGGTAAGACTGGCGAACAACTTGCTGAAAATAGTGCCGTCGGTGTTACTGTTAATCAATCTGCGTCCGATGTGAGTGTCGGCAGAAAGAATTTGACTTTAACTGGGACAACAGACCCGGTAGATCGGGAGGTTTATTCTGCCCATAAGATTGGAGCTGGAACTAACCAAATTATGGGTTTCCCCAGAGCTGGTGAATTGGGTTATGTAAACCCTACCGGCCTGGCATCTAAACCTGCCGTTGCCGCTGGTACTGAAGCTCTTGTAAATATGAAAGAGGCGTTCACTCTCACATCGTTTGGCGGTGAGAATAAGTTTACCGTTGTGGCGGATGGCGTAAGTGCATTCATAACACTCCCTGAGGGTAACTACACTGGCGAAACAATGGCTGCAGGACTGCAACAACGCATAAATCAAATGGTACATCCTGTTAGTGGAATGCCAATTGGTGGGGTCAAAGCCATTTACAACGAGACGACAAACAGCCTAAGTTTTACCTCAGGCACTGCGAGCAGTGCGTCAACGCTAAAAGTTGAGGGCGACATACGGTTTGGACTCAGAGATGTTCCACTTGGAATTGGTGAGACAGCTATGGTTAGAACTCCAGTACAGGCTAAAGACGAATTTGGAAGGCCGTTGTTTGTATCGCCATCTGGGGAAATTACGCCCCGCACTGATGAGTTTGCCGATAATATCGTAACAGATTTTTATCCGCTCTACTTGGATGATGGCGAACTTACATTTAATCAACTGGGCGAATTAACTAGCCCGATAACAGAGGTAAGCTACAAGGGCCAAACTGGTGGCGATATAACAGTAGATTACTCTGAAGCGACCAACTATGCGCAGCCCTTTTCGGCTCAAAGTGCAAGCCAAGACGGCTTCGCAGCAGGTCGATTAACAAATCTAGAAATTGACAACTACGGCAGTGTGAAAGCTGGCTACTCTAATGGCTCCAATGTGACACTTGGAAAAATAATTATTGCTAATTTCACAAATAATAGTGGTCTAAAACAGATTGGTAACTCCACATTCTCTGCTACCGCTGCAAGTGGTGCCGCGGAACTTGGTGAGGCGGCTGAGGATGGCTACGGTAGTATCCTGTCTGGCTCTCTGGAGAAATCTAACGTGGATATCACGGAGGAGCTGGTAAACTTGATTACTGCACAGCGTAATTATCAAGCGGCCGCGAAGGCGATGGAAACGACGACCAGTATGACGCAGACTATTATCAATATTAGACTGTAAACTCTAAACTAAGATCAGGAACTTTTAACTATGGATAGAATGGTTCAAACCGCACTGAGCTCACTTAAAGGGCTACAGGACTTAAAGTTTGACTTAGCCAATAATTTAGCCAACGTTAATGTTCCTGGCTTTAGAAAAGATTTGCCAAATGAGGGTAATGCGGGTTTTCTATCTGCATTAAATCAGGCGACGGCTAGAGTTTTCCCCCTCGAAACGGGGGAACGCATTTTTTCGAACGAAACTGGACAACTTCAAAATACTGGGGTGGAGACAGACGTCGCGCTTCTAAATGAAGCCTTTTTGTTTATCCAGCCGGCCGAAGGCGACGTCGCCCTCTCAAAGCGTGGTGATTTTTCAATTGATAGTTTGAACCAATTGGTAAACGGAGCTGGTGATGTTGTCCTATCTGACGGTTTAGCGCCAATAGTTCTGCCTGAATTCTCAGAACTTAAAGTAAGTGAGAACGGAGAAATTTTGGTGCAAGAACCTGGCTCTGTTCCAGGTGACTTTACGAGTATTGCCTTTCTCGCCACTGCGACTGGCAGCCCAGATTTGCTGACCAAAAGCCTAGACGGTAGAATACGCAATCTAGATGGAACGGTGCCAGATCCTGACCAAACTGGTAAGTTTGCCCAGGGTATGCTTGAGGGTTCCAACGTGAATGCCATTGAAGAAATGGTCTTGAATATGGACATGCAGAGACAGTTTGAAATGGCCATAAAACTCATTAAGAAAGCCGAAGATATTGATAAAGCTGGCACCAGATTAATGAGTTTGCCAACTTAATTAGCGTTTGGCACAGTCTTTGCATTCCCTTTGTATAATTGATTACAAAGGTTTACAAAATGTCAACTTCCGCAATGCACGTCGCTAAAACTGGGCTTAACGCACAGCAATTCAAGATGCAAATTATTGCCAACAATCTCGCAAACGTAAATACGACTGGCTTTAAGCGCGACCGCGCAAATTTTGAAACATTGATGTATCAAGTTGTAAAAAATGCGGGGGCGCAGACGGCTGATGATACGGCGCTGACCTCTCCACTAGCAGTGGGTACTGGCGTCAAAATTGTAAGCACTCAAAAACTTTTCACCCAAGGTGGTTTGGTAAGCACAGACAACTCCTTGGATCTCGCAATTGATGGATCTGGATTTTTTCAGGCGTTACTGCCAGATGGTCGCGTGGGATACACCCGCGCGGGAGCATTTTCTAGAAATGCTGAGGGCTTACTGACGACGACCAGTGGATATGTTGTGCAGCCGCAAATTCAAATTCCTGAAGATGCGACCAGCATTAACATTGCGGCAAATGGTGCGGTTAGTGTTACAACACCAGGCAACGACATCGCCCAGGAAGTTGATCAAATTTCACTTGTTAATTTCAGCAATCCCCGTGGATTGATCCCAATTGGTGAAAATTTTCTAGTCCAGTCTTCTGAAAGCGGGCAGCCGCAGGAAGGCGTCCCTCTCGACGGTGGATTTGGTTCTGTTTTGCAGGGATACGTGGAAAGCTCCAACGTCAATGTTGTGCAGCAACTGGTGGATATGATTGAGACGCAACGTGCCTACGAGGTTAGTTCAAAGTCAATCACCGCCGTAGATGAAATGATGCGCTACATCTCAAATAACTTGTAGGTTAAAAATGAATAAATTCCTCTTTCTTGCGCTTTTTATACTGGCAAGCTGCGGTCGCTACACGGCCGACAGGCAAACTGTTAATTTTGAGCCGCTCTATCAGCCGGAAATTAAACTCGCTAATACGGATAATAATCCAGGCACAATTTTTAATCCAGCTAGGGGCAATCTGTTTTCAATGGAGAGCAGAGCTCAAATGGTTGGCGATATAATCACTGTTCAGTTTGCAGAGAGCTTTGCAGCAACTAAATCACAGAACGCTGCAACCTCTAAAAAGTCGGGCTCATCAGTCACACTGCCAAGCATTATAGAGGCTATAACAGGGGCTACTGCGGCTGACCTTTCGACAAGCCTTGGTGCTGCAAGCGACCAGTCATTTACAGGTAGTGGGTCTACGGCCCAGTCTAATTCATTAACGGGCCAAGTGTCAGTACACGTTGTGAGGGTATATTCTAACGGAAACCTTGAGATATTAGGCCAGAAAAAACTAACGCTTAATAATGGTGATGAGTATATCCGCCTGCATGGCATAGTAAGACCGCAGGACATTAGCTCTCAAAATGTGGTATCGTCTGACCGCATAGCCAATGCAAACATAGAATATATCGGCGCCGGCGATATCGCGTCGTCGGGGATAAAGGGCTGGTATTCAAAGATTTTGGATACGGTTGACCCAACTTAAGGAATTAAGATGAAAAAAATATCAATAGTCTTATTGCTGCTAATTGGCACCGTTCCTTTATGGACGTCCGCAGCTTTTTCAGATCGTATTAAAGATTTAACGTCTCTGGCAGGTGTCAGAAGTAATCAACTTGTCGGATATGGCGTAGTTGTGGGCCTTGCTGGGACTGGTGATGGAAACACAGGCATAACTCTGCAATCAATGCAGTCTTTGGTAGCTCGGTTTGGTATAACTTCAGATACGGCAGGTATGAATGGCGACAATGCGGCAGCGGTAATGATTACTGCTAATCTCCCGGCATTTACAAAGCCGGGTCAAGCAATTGATGTTACTGTTTCTACCATTGGAGGCTCTGAATCCCTCAAGGGGGGAACTCTCTTGATGTCGCCCCTGCTGGGTGCTGATGGTGAAACATACGCAATAGCCCAAGGTAATGTAGTCGTCGGTGGCTTGGGCGTTGAGGGTGCGGATAATTCCTCAATCACTGTAAATATTCCCACAGTTGGGCGTATTCCAAGAGGTGCCAGTGTTGAGAAATTAGTGCCCACAGCTTTTTTAGATACAGATTATGTTATTTTAAACCTTCACCGTGGAGATTTTTCTACTTCCCATAATATTTCGGTAGCAGTAAATGCCGAATTTGGGCCCGATATGGCAGTCGCGCTCGATAAAAACAGCATCAGAGTAAGAGCCCCAGCTGACCCATCTCAGAAAGTTAGTTTTGTGGCTTTGCTGGAGAACTTGGAAGTTACTAGGGCTGAACCACCAGCAAAAATTATAATCAACTCAAGGTCTGGGACAATCGTAATAAGCGGCAACGTGAAAGTTTCACCAGCGGCTGTTTCGCATGGTTCTTTGTCAGTGCAAGTTGCCGAAAATTTGAACGTAAACCAGGCTGACGCCACTGCTATTGGCGATGGTGCTGTTGCAGGTCCCGCTACTCCAATAGTGACGCCAGACACTGACATTACGGTTAAAGAGGATACTGCCAGGGCATTTTTGTTCGACTCTGGTGTGTCACTGAGTGATTTGGTGGATTCTATAAATGCAGTGGGCGCTACGTCATCAGATCTCGTTGCAATTTTAGAGGCTTTGAGAGAAGCCGGCGCACTCAATGCTGAATTAATTGTAATTTAGGGCTTGCAGAGAGATGTCAGAAATATCCTCACTCACAACTCATAATTCCTTGATCAGTAATATTAAAAATACTGGCAGGGCACTCGACGGTGGTTCGATAGATAGGTCTGGCGAGCTTAAGGAAGCTGCCGTTCAATTTGAGGCAATTTTCCTCAAAATGTTTTTGGATCAAGCGCGAGATGCCAAGCTTAGTGATGACATTCTGGGTTCCTCAGCAAGTGATACGTTCCAGGAAATGTTTGATAGTGAATTGTCCAAAAGCTCAAGTTCCTCAATGAATTTGGGACTTGCAGACGTCATTGTCCGCCAACTTCAACCACATGTAGTCAAATAGGTATTTCTGATGGGTGACTTATTTGATATCGGAAAGGCTGGGATTAGCGCTTATAAGAGTGCGCTTGCTACCACTGGACAAAATATTGCCAATGTGGATACCGACGGCTACAATCGTCGTGATGTTAAAATTGAAGAATTAAGCTCTTCAAGTGCAGACATCCTGTCAATATCAAATAGCAGTGGCTTGGGTGTCCGGATGGGAGAAATCACCCGGGCATTTGATCAATTTCTTGATATTAAATTGCAAAGCTCAACGTCATCCTATTCCTTTGCAAAATCCAAATCAGAAATTTTCGATCAATTGGAAAGGACCCTAATTCCAAAAAATGCAACTGTGGGAACGCGACTTAGGGAGTTTTTTGATGGCCTCTCAAATCTGGCTCAGGATCCGGACAGTGCCAATTTAAGGCGCCTTGCGCTGTCGGGTGCTAATGCAGTTTCGACTTCAATATCCGAACTGCACGGCGGGCTAACTGATCTGAGAACTGTCACGCACGGAACCCTCGAACTCACGGTAGCTGACTTCAACAGTACGCTGAAAAACTTATCTCACGTACAAAATGAAATCTTAGGAAATTCAGCTAAGAGTGGTGCGCCTCATGGCTTATTAGACCGACGAGACACGCTTTTGGAGCAACTCAGTGAAATTGCAGATATTTCAGTAGATTATCAAGCAAACGGAGGTGTCACTGTTTCATTGGGAAAACTGGGAGCTGTTGGTACTCTTTTGGAGGGTGCCAAATTTAATGAAGTTACGGTTCAGTCTGACATGAGTGGAGTGAAAACGTTTGTTAAAGATAACTTTGGAGTGAGTTACAGTGTTAATTTCTCATCGGGACAAATGGCGGGGCTTATTTCTGCAGATATTTCTACTGGTGAAACAATCGCA
>Ga0302122_10002700_pt1 | contig 10930 bp, 7 predicted proteins | sample CB21_SCM_MG_FD_203115 | JGI IMG/M metagenome (GOLD analysis project Ga0302122, IMG submission 203115) | Marine microbial communities from Western Arctic Ocean, Canada - CB21_SCM | ecosystem: Environmental > Aquatic > Marine > Oceanic | place: Canada: Western Arctic Ocean | collected 2017-09-28
TGCATCGACAATGAAGGTAAAGTCGGGCGGTACTCCTTCGAACGATCCGTTTTGGCGTTTCTTTGGAGAAGGCCAACAACCGAGAGAGCGAGAAGTTCAAGGTCAAGGATCGGGAGTGATTATCTCGGCAAATGGATACATTCTCACCAATAATCACGTGGTGGAAGATGCGAGCGAAGTAACGGTTAGTTTGCAAGATGGGCGCACGCTCGATGCCGTTGTGGTTGGAACGGACCCGCAAACCGACGTTGCAGTCCTCAAAATCGAAAGCGAAGAATCGTTTCCGTTCGCTCGTATCGCTGATAGCGAGCAAATCGAAGTGGGCGATGTTGTGTTCGCTATCGGAAATCCGCTTGGTGTCGGACAAACCGTAACGATGGGAATTGTTTCGGCGAAGGGTCGTGACGATTTGAATATGATCCAAGGTGGTTTCGAGAATTTTATTCAAACGGATGCGTCGATCAATCAAGGGAACTCGGGCGGCGCTTTGGTTGATGCCACGGGACGTCTTATTGGAATCAATACAATGATTCTGACTGATGGGCGTAGCTCTGGTAATATCGGAATTGGTTTTGCGATTCCAACGTCTCTAGCTTATAGCGTTATGGTTGACTTGGTCGAAAAAGGATCGGTTGCTCGTGGTTTTCTTGGAGTCGGTATCCAAGATTTAGATTCGGAATTGGCTGAGTTGATGGGGTTTGATGATGTGAGAGGGGTTTTGATTACAAGTGTTTCGCCTGAATCTCCAGCAGATGACGCTGGACTCCAATTAGACGACGTTGTCGTTAAAGTAGGCGAACGAGAGGTAGATTCGGCCAATGGTCTAAAGCTACGCGTTGCGGCTGAAGATCCCGGTACGAAGGTTGAGTTAACGGTTTACCGTGAAGATCGTTATTTCAAAACAGACGTCATTCTTGGGGAGCGTCCAAGTAACAGGGAGCTGTTTCTAGGAAAGACTAACGATACAGGTTTGTTGGATGGAGTGGAAGCCGAGCCGTTGAATGATGATTTACGTAATAAATATCGTTTTGGGGACGAAGTGGAGAGCGGTCTTGTTGTTACAAGCGTCTCGCCTGACAGCCCTTATGCTCGTCAACTTGTCGAAGGCATGGTGATCGAGAAGATCAAAGGCGAAGTCGTGTATACGGTGAAAGATGCGAAGAAGCTACTTGAGCCTGGAACGAAAGTAGCCCTTTTCGTATACGTGCAAGGGTTTTATCGATACATGGCCCTCGAGGTTGAATAGGATCGGCGACAATTATTCGATAAAAACTTAATTGTCAGGGACCTGGCTTCGGCTTTTGACGAATTCGACAATGCCGTCGTCGTTGTCCAGGTTTGCCCAGACTACCCGTAGGAATTCTGCGGGATGAATGTTATGGGTTTGGAGAAAAAGTCTGTCTCCGCCACAGCAATACATGGTTTCTTCGGGAAGCTGTCCGAGCAGTTTGCCTCGAGCCTTGGGTAACATGCGCGGAAGCCAGACGAATCCGTCTAGGGTTTCGCTCTTGCCTGGTAAATCGGCTGACGAGATTCGCTCGGTCGAAGCGACGCCTTTTTGAATGTGCATGAAATATTCTCTGCGAACTTGCTCGATTGACTGGGCAATCTCGTAGGAAGGGTCGTTGTGGTGAATCAGGTCTTCGGCGTAGTCAAAGAAATCCTGAGAACGCCAGCCGTTTGCATCTATGAAAGCGGCTTCGTCTGCGTTGAAATAGGTGTCTTTATCGCGGTTGCCTTGGTTGTAGAGCGATACGGCTTTATCGTACACGTTTTTGAAAGTCTCTTGGTAATTGTAATGTTGCATGGCTAAGTATAACTGATGACTAGTTCTTGAGATTGCGAAAAAGAGATATCAGGTTTTCGAAGCAATCCTGTCTAGGCTTATTTTGAAACGCGGAAATCGACTTGTCGTTTGAATCGATCGACCCGATGGACGACGACGTTTATTTTTTGACCAACGGCGTATTTCTTGTGGGTGCGGCGTCCGACGATGGCGGTACCGGATTCGTTTACGCGGTAGAGATCGTCTTTCAATGTGGAGATGTGGATCATTCCGAATGCATTGGACTCAGCGAGCTCTATGAACATTCCATGATTGCGAACTTCGGTTATTATGGCCTGGAAACGCGTCTTCTTTGGTTTCTCTAGTTCGCGTTCGAAGAATTCGAGCAACTTGACCTTTACGGATTCGCGTTCGGCTTCGGTACTGTTGACTTCGGTGTGGCTAAGGTGTTCGGCTAGAGTATTGGCTCGAGAGATGTTGTACCGCGGCATTTCTCCATCAAGCGCTTCCCGACCTTTGAACTTTACGAGAAAGAAATCGAAAACGCGATGTACGGCTAGATCGGAGTATCGACGAATTGGCGACGTGAAATGGCAGTAGTCTTTTTTATGGAGTCCGTAGTGACCGTCTGGGGTTGATCGATAGCAGGCTTTTTTGAGCGAACGAAGTAGCTGTGTCTTTAGGATGTGTCCCTGCGAATGTTTTTCTAGGATCTTGATCAATTTATTGACTTCGGATCGTACGTTTAGATCGGCTACGGTGATGCCGTAGGTTGCGAGAAATTCTCGCAAATCGTTGAGGCGTTCTTCGTCTGGCTCTTCGTGAACACGATAGATGCAGGGTAGGTTGGCTTGCCGCATTGCCTTTGCGACAGCTTCATTGGCCGCGAGCATGTATTCTTCGATTAGTTGGTGACTCTCGTCGTTCACGACTTTTTCGAGTCGATCGGCGTAGCCGTTCTCATCTACGAATATTTTGGTTTCCTGCATATCCAAATCCAAGCTGCCTGATCGCATGCGATCAGCTCGCATCTTGGAGGCGAAAGACCAAAGGGTTCGGATGGAGGATTGCAGTTTTGCGAGCTCACTATCTTTCAGTTCAGATAGAGGGCGACCTGTTGAGCCTGTCTGGTGAGAAGGAGGGAGTTTGACTGATCGAGAGGCAGCCAGGTCATCGTTGAAAAGCAGCGAGTAGGCTTGCTTGTAGGTGAGTCGCTTGTTGCTGCGGATAACGGTATTGGCAAAATCGATATCCTTGATTTTCCCTTCTTTAGTGAAGGTGAGGAAGACCGCTTTGGTTATTCGGTCGACATCTTCTTTTAAGCTGCAGATTCCATTCGACAGCGCGTGCGGAAGCATTGGGATAACCGTTCCGACTAGATAGGAGGAATTTCCGCGTTTGTGCGCTTCTTGGTCTAGGGCTGTGTTGGGCTGAACGTAAGCGCCAACATCCGCGATATGGATACCGATTCTAACGAGACCACCTTTCAGTGGTTCTATGGAAAGGGCATCGTCGAAATCTTTAGCGTCGTCAGGGTCGATCGTAAGAGTGAATGCGTTTCTTAAATCTTCCCTTCCTTTTAGTTGGTTTTTCTGAACTTCCGATGGAATGCCTTTGGCGGCTTTGAGAACGTTCTTTGGGAATTCAGGGTTGAGGTCGTACTTGTGGAGGATCGACATCAGCTCGGCTTGCGGCTCGTGCGTGGCTCCGAGATTGAGGATGATTTCTCCCTCGGGGTTGACGTGCTTTTGCTCCCATTCGTGTAGTTTGGCTACGACTTTGCTACCTATGGTAGGGCGTGGTTTAATCTTTGAAAGAGCCGGGTCGGGGACGTAGATGTCGTGGACGATTCTTGGATCGTCGGGTACGACGTAGTAGAAGAACCGAGTTTTCTGAAGATTGCCAACGACAGTCTCTCTTGCCCGTTTTTGAATACGAATGACGCGGCCTCGTTTTCGGTCTGGGTAGAGCAAGGGTTTGGGCTTCCCTTTGGCTCTTGGGTTGCGTTGTGGGCGGTTTATTTCGTCGTAAAGGCGTATGACGACCTGGTCGCCATGCATGGAGACGCCCGTGTCGGCTGCATCGATTTCGATTGGTTCGGTGGATCCTTTTTCAGGAGTGATGTCGGGGATGACGAAACCGGACCCTTTTTGGCGGAATCGTATGGAGCCAGTCAGGAGATCGGCGTCTTTTGGAATGCAATAGCGGTCGCCTTTGATGATGACCAGTTCGCCTTTGCCGAGCAAATTGCGGAGTTCGAAATCCAGCTTGCGACGATCCTTCTTGAGGAGGCCGAGCGATTTAGAGAGGGCGTTTTTGCTTAGAGGAACATAGTCCCCGTTTTGCATTAGCCCGATTATTTGTTCTCTGAGTTTCATTTGTTTACTGAAGAGTGGATTTTTATTGGATTCACTGTTGGAAATCGTAAAGGTCGACGAGGATGAAAATAGTTCATGCGGCAAGCGAGATGTTTCCCTATTTGAAGACCGGGGGACTGGCGGACGTTACCGGAGCGCTTTGCAAGTCTCTGTCTAGTTTTGGTCACGACGTTTCGATCTTTATTCCCGGATACCGAAAGATATTAGAGTCTCCGGAATTCGAAAAAGCGAAGCTCAAGGTAGTGCTTCAAATAGAGCTCGGAGACGATTTCCTGCGGGGAGAGGTTTATGCTCTGCCTATAGGCAAACGGCAAACGATGTATGTGATACGTCGTGACGAGTTTTTCGATCGCTCGGGCCCTTATGGGGCATCGAATCGCGATTACGACGACAACGATCGCCGATTTATTTGGTTTTGCAAGGCAATTGTCGAAGCGATGCATGTTCTTGAGATTAAGGCGGATATTCTCCACTGCCATGATTGGCATACGGGATTGGCTCCGCTTTTCTTGAGAATGGTCGAACAAGAACGAGGAGCGTCACTGGCTCTGAAGACCTTTTTCTCGATTCATAATCTCGCATTTCAAGGACTGTTTCCAAATCGTTCTTTCAAGTATACGAATTTGCCTGAGGAGTTTAACGAACTGGATGGCATAGAGTTTTACGAACAAATTAGCATGATTAAGGGCGGCATTTTCTTCGCCGATAAGATCATGACTGTGAGTCCTAATTACGCTCGTGAGATATTGACACCAGATTTTGGATGCGGAATGGAAGGCGCTTTGACGAAGCGCGAAGAAGATATAGTGGGAATCGCTAATGGGATCGATACGGACGTATGGAATCCGAAAACCGATACTCATTTGCCCGCGAATTATTCCGCGAACGATCTTAGCGGGAAAGTCCTTTGCCGTAAGGCCCTATTGGAAGAAATGGGACTTACGGATACGGATCAACCGGTGTACGGTATGGTTTGTCGCTTAACGGAACAGAAAGGCGTCGATTTGCTGCTCAAGCAAATGAACTTCTTTATTAAAAATGATTGCCGTCTTATTATTTTGGGTACGGGCGATCCGAGTTACGAACGGAGCTTGAAGCGCTGGGCGAAATCTCATGCCGATAAGATCGGGATAGGCATGCGGTTAGACGAGCGCATGTCTCACCTCGTTGAAGCCGGCTCTGATTTCTTTTTAATGCCGTCTGTCTTTGAGCCTTGCGGATTGAATCAAATGTATAGCCAGCGCTATGGTAATTTGCCTTTGGTTTCGGACGTCGGTGGATTGCGCGATACGGTTGTCGATTTTCGCGAAAATGAAGATACGGGAACGGGGATGCGGTTCGAACCGGCTGAAGAGGCCTTCAAGGAAGCGCTTAAAGCGTCTTTGGCGCTGTTTGCCGATAAGGCGGCTTACGGGAAAGCTCAGGCAAATTGCATGAATAGGGATTTCTCTTGGTCGAATGTAGTGAAGGAGTATGAGGATTTATATGCCGAGTCGATTTGACTGGGGAAATTTTGAGTAGGGTGACTTTTCCCGCTTGGCGATAGGAGTCGGAAAGCTTAGTTTGAGTGAATGGCCGTATTCGAAAAGGAATCGACGCTCGCGTGCTCCGCTGAGGAGCTTTTCGATTGGCATGCGCGAGAAGGCGCTTTTGAGCGGCTGATACCGCCATGGAAAACGGTGCAGGTCGTTTCGGGAAATAGCGGTATCGAAACAGGGGCGGAGATCGTTACGCGGTTGAAGCAATTCGGAGTTTATCAAAAATGGATCGCTCGAATAGAGGCAAGCGAATCGGGTCGTGGGTTTAGAGATGCCCAAGTTGAAGGACCTTTTGCTTCGTGGATTCATCAGCATTCGTTTAAGGAGCAGGGAAGCGATGCGTGCCGGTTGATTGATTCGATCAAGTATGAATTGCCTGCCGGACGAGTGGGGAGGTTTTTTGGCGGCGATTATGTCAAAACTGAACTTGAGAGGGTTTTTCGATACAGGCATGCGATAACGAAAAGCGATTTGTCGATTTTAAGTCGCTACCGAGATCAGCCTCGACTGAGGGTTTTGATTTCGGGGGGATATGGATTCATTGGAAGTCGCCTGGCGGCGTTTTTGCGTGCTCAAGGAAATGAGGTACGCGTTTTGTCGAGGAACCCTCGAAATGGAGATGTCGCTTGGAACCCGGTATTAGGAGAGATTGATTCCAAAGCGTTGGAAGGGTTCGATGTCGTGATGCATTTGGCGGGTAAGAACCTTGCGGATGGCCGCTGGAATGAACAAGCGAAGCGCGAACTTTGGAAGAGTCGTGTAGATGCGGGGCATCTACTTGTCGGAACGTTGAAGAACCTTCGGAATCCCCCTCGGGTTTTCGCCTGCGCGTCGGGTGTAGGTTTTTATGGTGATAGAGGGGAGAGTGCGGCGGATGAAACATTTGGGCGAGGGCAAGGTTTCTTGGCTGAACTATGCGAAGCGTGGGAAGGCGTAGCCCGTGCTGCTGAAGCATTTGCTGAACGGACGTTGGTTTTGCGAACGGGGGTTGTTGTTGATGGTGGCGATGGAGCTCTGTCTAAGATGCGCTTGCCGTTTAGTTTGGGCTTAGGAGGGCGCATTGGGAGTGGGCGTCAGTGGATGCCTTGGATTGCCTTGGAAGACTGGTTGGCGGCGACACATCAGCTTATTCGCGATGAAGGGTCAGGCGCCTACAATCTGGTGGCTCCGGTACCGTGTCGGAATACGGATTTCACGAAGGCGTTAGGGGCTGCTTTAAGGCGCCCAACGGTCTTGCCGGTTCCGGCTGGACTGCTTTCGCTGGCGCTCGGCGAATTTGGGCGCGAAGCGTTGTTGTCAAGTTGTCGGGCCCATCCGAAGCGTTTGTTGGATGAAGGTTATGAGTTTAAGTATCCAGAAATCGGGGAAGCGCTTTTGTTCTGTATGGGCAAGCGATCCGCTCTTTGAACTTTTGATTCGTGTCGACTTCCTACAGCTCGTCTGACCGGTCAGAGATTGACTCTCAAAGGTCAAAGGAGTTGACTCGCAAAACTATGGCGAAATTATACCCGAACATCACTGCTACAATTGGGAACACACCTCTTGTTAAGTTAAATGCGCTGGCGAAAGGCCTCGAGGCCGAGGTCTATGTTAAGTGCGAATATTTCAATCCTCTTTCAAGCGTCAAAGACCGTATCGGAATCGCGATGATCGAGGCGGCGGAAAAAGACGGAAAGCTCTCTTCCGATGGCGTTATCATCGAACCGACTTCGGGTAATACTGGAATAGCTCTAGCGTTCATCGCGGCGGCGAAAGGTTATCGCCTCATTTTGACGATGCCGGAAACGATGTCGATGGAGCGACGGGTTTTGCTGAATATGCTTGGAGCTGAATTAGTGCTTACGCCGGGACCGAAAGGCATGCCAGGCGCGATTGCGAGGGCTCAGGAGCTATTGGCGGATATCGGTGACAAGGCATTCATGCCTCAACAATTCGAAAACCCAGCAAACCCTGAGATTCATCGTCGTACGACTGCGGAAGAAATCTGGGACGCGACCGAAGGCAAAATCGATGCGTTTGTATCTGGCGTGGGTACCGGTGGGACGATCACTGGCGTTTCGGAGGTTTTAAAGAGTCGCACCGATTTAATGACGGTTGCGGTTGAGCCTATGAACAGTTCGGTGATCTCAGGAGGCAACCCAGGACCGCACAAAATCCAGGGCATTGGGGCTGGTTTTATCCCGAAGAATTGCAATACAAGCATTATCGACGACGTCATTAAAGTTGAGAACGCGGATGCGTTCAAAACCGCTCAGAAGGCAGCTTTACTTGATGGACTGAGTGTCGGCATCTCTTCGGGGGCAACGATTTGGGCTGCATTGGAATTGGCGAAACGTCCTGAAATGGCCGGGAAGCGGATCGTTACGATAGCAGCGAGCAGCAGTGAACGCTATATCAGTACTCCACTTGGCGAAGTGGCTCGGAATGCGGCCTTGGCTGCAGTTACTTCCTAAACGGTTTTATTTACCTCGAGTAAATACCTCGGGGCTTGCCCTGGGGATGCTTATTTTTAGATCACGCGCGAACGCTTCTGTGCGTTCCTTAGACGGTCGTTTGGTGAATTGACTGACGATAGCGAAAACGGCTGCATTGACGATGAAGCCGCAGAAACCGATATCGAATAGACCGCTTAAGGTTCCCGTTAATCCCTTTACCGATGCGGTCAGTCCATCGCTTAAGATAAGCTGCGGGAATGGAGTGAAGAGAAAGACAATGAGAATACCGCTCGTAATTCCGCAGATTGCACCTGTTTGAGTACCTTTTCTGAGAAAAAGCGCGTCCAGGGCCAGCGGCAGTAGCTGGCATGAGAATGCCATCGCCACGAACATGAGCTGAGCGATTAAGGCGATCGGTTTGAAATTCGGATCCTGTTCGCCGAGATTTACGAGCCAGAGCGCTAGGAGCGTGGCGACGACGATTACTCCGCGACCAAACCAGGCCCGTTCTTTTTCTCCCGCGCCGGGTCGGATAAATCGATCGTAGACGTCGCGAGTCAGAACCGCGCTAAGCGCGTGCAGGTTGCTATCCGCGGTACTCATCGATGCGGCCATGATTGCAACGAGTATTAAGGAAACAATTACAACGCCGAGAGTTGGGCCTAATAGTAAGGGCACGTGCTCTTGTAACATGGCTACAACTACTTGGTCGAACCCACCTGCTTGAGAGCCAACTGCCGGGTGGGGCATCAGAACTCCGTTTTCGAGGATAGGAGGATATAAGGCTCGAGCTCCCAGTCCGACCAGCATAACGCCAAATAAAAAGCAGCAAGGCAGGAGTGTCGAAAAAACGATAGCGCTTCGCTTTAGCGTTTTGGGAGAGCTTGCCGCGTAGTAGCGCATCCATTGCCCAGGCTGGATCATCGTGGATAAGGATGCGAACATGCAGAGAGTCATCAATTTCCATGGCGACCAAATGCCGGAGGGTCCTGGTACTGATAGCGCTTCAGGCTGGAGCTCCGAAAGTTGTCCGAAGAAGGAAACCGGTCCTCCCATGGCCATGACAGTTGCGGTCCCCGCGACGAGCATGCCGGAAAGCAGCAAGATTCCTTGGACCACGTCTGTCCAAGCGACCGATCTCATCCCTCCAATTAAAACGTAGAGCATCGTCAATATGGAGAGCGCGATCGTTCCCATTTCGAAAATGCCGATTTCTTGTCCCATGAACAGAATGCTTTCCACGTCGGGAAACATGCGTTGGGCCAGGTAGCCACCTGCCTTAATCTGCATGACGATGTAAGGGATCACATAGAGAAACCCGACGAGAGCGATCAGGGATCTCAGTAAACCGGAACCGCCATAACAGTCGGTTACCAAATCAGCTGGCGTAATATAACCGCGGGTTCGCCCAATTCGCCAGATGCGTGATCCCAAGATATAAATGGCTGCTCCGGAAAGAGGGAGGTTCAGCGTGAAAAATAGAAATGCGACGCCATCTTTGTAAATTAGTCCGGGGATCCCAAGCATTGCTGCGCTTGAGAACATGGTCGCCATAATCGTCAATGAGGTCACCAGCACTCCTTGGTCTCGGCCGGCCAGGTAGTAGTCTTCTTCCGATGTTTTGCTCTTGAGGTAGCCAATGATTCCAAAGGCCAGCAACATGATCATATAGAGAACAATGATCACGTGGGGAGTGATTCCCATATCGAGGGCTGCAAAGAGGTTTGTGAAACTCATTCTGCTTTATCCCTCCAGATCGTGAGATACGCAGTGATTACGACGCCGGCTTCCACGGCGAACCAGAATACAGCCCAAGCGTAAAGCGCTGGGACGCCGATGAATGTTCCCCCCGCGGCTGCGAAATCATTGACTAGGTAGAGGCCTGGTCCTGGTCCCATGATCAGCGCGAAAATAAAAATACCGCTTAGTATCCACTTTAGCTTTTGATTTCTGGAGGGTTCCTGGTCCTCGGTCATTTTGGGTATGTCTTTGAGGGGCATTGGGTCTTTCGGTCTTTCTTATTGATCGTGCTAGGATAGATAATGGCCAGATCAATTTTTTGGGGTTATGGCTGGTTTTCTATGAACAGATGATAGGATTGGCTAAAATATTGCTTAATATTGAATTTGATTATCTTGGGCAATTTATCGATTAGTATTGTCGGTAATGTATAATACACGAGCAGATTTAGCTAGGGAAGAAGCTTCGATTTCAGTTTATGATATTGATAATCAGATTCTTAGTGATTCTTTGCACTGCCATGATCGCGATGAAATCCTGCTCGTGACCAATGGATCAGGTAAATGGAGGATAGGAGAGCTTGAGGGACTATTCAGCACGGGCGCTTTGAGTTACACGAGGGCGGGCGCCTTGCATGCGTTTCAGTCAAATGAAGAAGGCGGTTCGGTAGGTCGTGTTTCGGCGATTGCCCTCCAGTTCCCCCGTGAGGCTTTGCCAAAAGAATTTTTGGATCTCCGTGAGGCGACGGTTGTGCGGGACTTCTTTAATAGAGTGGGCAAGGGAGCGTTTGTTCACTTGCGGGAGTTCGATCGGATTCGTGCGCGATTGAGAACGATTTTGGGATCGAAGGGCATGCTGAGGATTGCTCGGACGCATGCTCTATTCGACCTTATGGCGCATTTGGATGGCTGGCAAGTTGATGATAACCAATGTCTAAGCGTTAGAGAGCGATCGGATCGATCTCGATTGAAGACTGTTTATCAGTATGTTGACAGCCATTTCAATGAGCCTGTTTTAAGGGATGATGTGGCAGATCTAGTGGGGATGGAGGCG
>Ga0302122_10002702_pt1 | contig 10924 bp, 4 predicted proteins | sample CB21_SCM_MG_FD_203115 | JGI IMG/M metagenome (GOLD analysis project Ga0302122, IMG submission 203115) | Marine microbial communities from Western Arctic Ocean, Canada - CB21_SCM | ecosystem: Environmental > Aquatic > Marine > Oceanic | place: Canada: Western Arctic Ocean | collected 2017-09-28
GACGCGGGGCGACTATATCCAGCGTTTCGAGCGGGTGAAGTTGTCTGCGGCGCCCCGGGCATGCCCACCGACCCGGCCGGACCGTTCTTTGGGCTGGGGCATGCCCGCATCGCGTCGGGGAGCGCATCGCGCATTGTGCTCTCCAAATGGGAAATGGCTGCGGCGCGGATGTTGTGCTGCGGCGCTTTATTGTGGCGCGCTGCCTTCCGTGACCCTCTGACGGCCTTCGGTGACCCTCGGGGCTGCCTACGGGTGCGTTTTGGCCGCGCACGCCGTCGGAGCAAGTCCGATTTTAATCAACTTTCACGGGTTTTGGCCATGTTTAGCGGCGCCGTGCGCCCCAATCCCTGTCCCGATAGTACCTATTGGCCCTAGGATGCGTGAAGGGCCCCCCCAAGGCTCGAAAGAAGGAATCGCCCCCACATTCGCCCGTGGGAACCCGAATTAAAAAGCTTGTCTCACCCCCCGTCGTTATGGCTCATCCATGGTATAATTGCTATCAGAACCTGCACGCTCAAACCCATGCTTACGGCTGGTTGCAGCACCTGTAGACGGTAAGCAAACCAAGGCCAAAGCTCGGTCGCTACACCACCGAAATGCCCCGCACGCCGCGCCGTCCCGGCGACCAGCCCGCGAAGGGCCGCGCGCAGCGCAAGGCCAGGCGGCCCAAGGTGCCCAAGGAGGCGCCCCTGGACGCGCATTGGGACGACTTTTACGCGCGGCGCGGCGGCCGCTTCTACAAGGACCGGCACTGGCTGCGGCGCGAGCTGCCCGAGCTGATGCCGGACGAGGTCAATAGCGACCCGCTCAAGCACCAAGACGAGCTGACGAGCGACGGCGAGGCGGTCCGGCGGGACGACGCCTTTCCGGCCGCGCGCGAGCTCGGTGACCATGAAATGGTGGGCCTCGAGGCCGGCTGCGGCTGCGGCGCGGCGGCCTTCCCCCTGCTGCGGGCGAACCCGCACCTGTTTCTGCTGTGCGCGGACTTTTCCGCGGAAGCCATCGGCATTTTGAAGGCGCGGGCCGAGTACGGCGCGCAGCTCCGGTCGCGCGCGCGGCGCTGCCACGCCTGGGTCGCGGACGCCGGCGCCGACCCGCACGACGCGACGTGGGAGCCGTGCGACGCCCTCGCCGCGTCGCTGGGCGGGCTGCACGTGATCACCCTCATCTTTGCACTGTCGGCGCTCACCCGGGCCCGGGCGGCGGCGTGCGTCGCGCGGTGCGCGCGGCTGCTGCGGCCCGGCGGGCTCCTGTTCGTGCGCGACTACGCCGCGGGCGACCTCGCGCAGGCCCGGCTCGATGCGAAGCCCGGCCGGAGGACAGGGGAGGAGGGGGGCTACGCGCGCGGCGAGGGCACGCTGGCACGCTACTTTTCGCTGGCGGACTTCGACGCGCTCTTCGCCGGGGACTTCGACGCGCTCGACGTGGGCTTCGTCGAGCGCGACATCACGAACCGCAAGCAGCGCGTCACGATGGCGCGGCGCTGGATCCAGGGCAAGTACGCCCGGAAGGGGGCGCCGCCCTTCTGCAGCGTCCCGGCGAAGCGCCCGAACGTCGCCGAAGCCGCGCCGGCGGTCCGCCGCCCCCCGGCCCCGCCGCGTGGGGTCTCCACGGTGCCTGCGGCCGCGCCCCCGGCACCGACCATGCCACCCGCCGGCTCCACGGACACCCGCCGGCCCCGCGCCGGCGCCTGCCTCGAATGCTCGCTGTCATGAAGCTACATGTAGTAAACTGTGCGCGCGTATTTTCATGTGCTGGGCCTTCCAGCGCGAGTACGACGACGTGAGCCACGAGCTCGCGTGGCGCGTCCTGGTACCAACTGCACGTTAAATTCAAGTTGGGCGCGTCCCTATCCCGCCGGTGCCGAGGCGCCAGTACTCCATCACGAGCCAGAAGACGGGGTCTGGCAGTCCATGCGCCCTGCTGGGCGGGGCCGCGGGGGTCGGCGCCGGCGCGTCGGCGGGCGTGCCCGCCCTGTCTCCTCAGCCCGCCCGCCGAAGAGGCGTGTGACGGCTTCGGGCGTGCGCGGCCTGACCCTCGCGCGACCGGTCGTTCGGGTTCGGGTTAATTAACCTGACGAGCATACGGCTGTACAGAGTCATACTGCTAAAGGGCGCAACAGGAGGAAGCGCTGTTGGCCTGACGAGCACATTCGGCTGTACAGAGTGATACTAAGGCTAGATCAATAGTCGAACATCGGGCTCCCAGTGCCCGGCAGCCAAGAGGTACTAAGTTATAAGTTCCCCTTGCGCGGCAGCGACTTGACGGGGTTTTGAGCCCCGGTTACTCGTTCGACGGAGACAGTCTCCTGGGGACCCTCTGAGGCCTAACGTGACTTCTCGTCCACCGCGAGGAGCAGACCTCGAGCCTGGACGATCATGTCCGGCGACCGCCTGAAGACTCTGAACGACGAGCTGCGGGGGCAGACCGGGGGGCCGTGGCTGCCGCTGGAGAGCAACCCCGAGGTCTTCTCGTTGTTCGCGAGGAAGGTGGGCCTGCCCGAGACGCACGAGTGGCAGGACGTCCTGGGCCTCGACCCGGCGCTGCTGGCGATGGCGCCTCAGCCCGTGGCGGCCGCCGTCCTGCTCTTCCCGTGCACGCCCGGCATTTATGAAGCGCGGCGCGAGGAGGACCGCGCGCTGCGAGCCGGGTCGTCGACCGAGGCGGCGTCCAAGCCGTTCTTCGTGGAGCAGGTCGCCTCATTTGGCAATGCGTGCGGCACCATCGCGGCTGTACACGCGTTAACCAATGCGAACATCCCCCGCCTCCAGCGCGGGCCGGTGTGTGCATTCCGCGACGAAACAATAGGAAGGACCCCCGCTCAGCGGGGCGCCGCCCTCCTCACGACGCAGCACCTCAAAGACGTGAGCGACACGGCCGCAGCGCATGTCGCGGCGCAGACGGCCTGCCCGGCGCGCGACGGCCCGGACCTGGATCACCATTACTGTGCGTTCGTTCCCGTCACGGTTGAAAGTGGCGCGGTGCACGTCGTCGAGCTCGACGGGACGAAGGTGCGTCCCGTCGATCACGGGTCTGTCGCTAGTGGTCAGACGTTTCTGGAAGGGGCGGCGGCGGTGGTGCGGGCCCGGTTCATGAGCGTCGAACCCGGGTCGCTGGAGTTCGCGCTGATGGCGTTATGTCCGGTCGGTTAGTCTGTGTGTTGTGATGCGCAATGCCCTGGCAGTGGCTTGCGCTAGCTAGGCAGTGTGTAATAATTTCCTGTGTCTAAGTTAGCCTGGTGGCTGAGTCAATTCCTGAGTCCTGTTACTATGAACGCGTCCTCCGTCCTCGATTCTTGATTCATTTATTTACTAGAAGTATTTTTAGAAGTATTTCTAGATCTTGGAGATGAAATCTGAATCACTAGTGTGTGTGTGACTACTTATTGCGACTAGCCCCAGAGTACACTAATATATAAAACCCGTGCATAGGCACCATAGCCATCTGTTCTCCTTTTGTTATTCGCATCTGTTCAGCTCCTTGCTCCATATTAGTCCAGTCCGTCTCCATGCTGGAGCTTTGATAGCCTGACGTTCGACGAAGGGCACACACACTAAGATTTGAAGTAACATGCCGCGCCCGGGGGGCCCCCTCGACTCGCTACAAACTCTCTTCGCATTGCCGCCGCCGCGGCCCCGCAAGAAGCGCCGCCGGCGAGTGCACGAACCGGTCGAAGAGCCGGTGCCGGTGCCGGTGCCGGTGCCGGTGCCGGTGCCGGTGCCGGTGCCGGTGCCGGTGCCGCCGTCGCCCGTTCCGGAGACGACGACGCTGACGACGGTCGACCCGTTCACGCGCGCGTACCGCGCGGCCGTGCGCGCCGACCTGCGCGCGGCAGGCGGCGGCACCGTCGCCGCGCACGACGAGCGGCCGCGGCGCGCGCCGTTTGTCGTCGTCACCAAGCGCGCCTGCGGCGCGGCGCGCGAGCGGTGCGTACTGGTGCCGCGCGGGGACGACTGCGGTCCGACGCGGTTCGCCGTGCGCGCGTATCTCGGCCACGGCGCGTCCGGAGCTGTCTTTGCCGTCGTCGCGGACGACGGCGCGCCGCTCGCGGCCGGCACGCGCGTCGAGGCGCGCTACCGGCGCGGCGACGCGTGGTTTCCGGGATCCGTGCAGAGTGCGGCCGACGCAGGCGGCGTCTTTGCCGTGACGTACGACGACGGAGACGTCGAGGACGCCGTGGCGCGCGTCGACGCGCGGCCGCTGGCGCCCGTCGTCGCCCTCAAGGTCGCGCGCGGTGCGGCCGCCGACGACCTCGCGACTGAGGCGGCGCTCGCGGCGACGGCGCGCGCGCGCGCGCCGCCGCGCGCCGCCGCGCTCGGGACCCTCGTCGATCCACTCGCCACCTGGCGCTGGCGCGACGCGGCCGCGCTCGCCACGCCACGCCTCGGTCCATCGCTCTCCGACGTGCTCCGACGCGGCGCCGGCTGCCCCGGGGCGCGGCCGCCGGAGTCCCTCGCGCTCTTCCTGGCCGCGGGGGTAATGGAGGCCGTCCTCGCGTGTCACGAAGGGGGCGTGCTCCACTGCGACGTCAAGCCCGACAATTTCCTGCTTCGCGCGCCCGCCGGCGCTGACGACGACGACGACGACGACGACGACGCGGCCGACAACAGAGACGCGGCGCTGGCTGCGGCGCGGCGCGGCCACGGCCTCGTCCTCGCGGATTTTGGGCGCGCGATCGACCGGCGACGCCACGACGCGGGCGTCCGCTTTGCCACGGCCCGCGACCACGCGCACCTGGTGGCCTACGAGTGGCCGCCCGCCCGTGCGGACCGACGGTGCGGCCCGAGCGCGCGCGCCTCCTGGACCGTCGAGCTCGACACGTACGCGGTGGGCGTGTGCCTCCACCAAATCGCGCTGGGCGACAAGCCCGCGCGCGACGGGTGTCGGCGCGGCGCGCTGGCGCGCGCGTGGGACCGCGGCCTCTGGGCGGCGTTGCTTGACGCCCACCTCTGCGCAGACGCCGACGCCGGCGCGCCGAGCGTCGCCGAGCGCCACGCGATGGTCGCCACCACCCGCGCCGCGCTCAGCACCTGCCGTTTCGACGACCTCGAAGCGGAGCTGCGTCGCTGGCGCCGCCGCGCGGCGGCCGGGTCGTGATACTATCGTAAATCTGCGTTAAACAGCAAGGGTGCGATTTACGTACGGCTTTTCTTACGTGAGAAGCGGTCCGCCGTAAATTACGCCGTGTATTACGCGTAATTTACGCGTGCATTTATTATTAAAACCCGCACGTACGCAGGCAGAGCATCAAAAAAGGACCTACGCTAGCCAAAAGCAGCACGAGTCCGGTGCATAAGTGCGCACATTGCTCGCAGCAGTACCGTTAGTAGATTCAACTTGAAATAAGTAAGTACCAGGTCATACTAAGATACTAGTATATTGTCCGCTAACTCAGATGCTAGCTCAGGCTAAAAGGTAACTTGAAATTGCTAGCTAGCTAAATGGACTCGGACCCGCACTACCAACACAATTCGCAACACGGCTAGCTAGAATGGAAGGTATGCACGTTTATTTACAGAGACCCCACTCACTTGCTGATTTGGAACGGCTCGCACTTCAGGATGTCCGACGTGCACACGTAGTCCGCGGCGAACGCCGCGAGCGCGGGCTGCCCGACCCGCGCCGCGAAGTCCCCGAACGCCTCGGAGTCGTCCAGCCGCTGATCGCGCCACATCGCGAACAGCGGCTCCAGGCTGTGTTCGATGGTTTTGGTCTTGCAGCGCTCCTTGTACTCGAAGCCCACGCGCGTGAGCACCGGCGAGCCCCCCAGGTAGAGCTGGTAGGAGGCCTTGCCGTCGCCGACGAAGGCGAGCTCGGCCATGTAGGGCCGCGCGCACCCGTTGGGGCAGCCCGTCATGCGCAGCATGATCTCCTCGTCCACCAGGCCGAGGTGGTCCAGAACGCCCCGGACGCGCCTGATCATCGTCGGCATGTAGCGCTCCGCCTCTGTCACCGCCAGGCCGCACAGCGGCAGGGCGGGGCAGGCCATGGCCAGGCGCGTCAGGGGGTCCACGCTCTCGATGGGCAGGATGCGGTGCTGCGCCATGAGGGCCTCGACCGTCCCCCGGTGCTCCGGCTGGATGTTCGTCACGACGATGGACTGTGTCGGGCTCAGGATGAAGTCCGCCGAGCAGTCCGTGACGCAGGCCCGGAGGAAGCTCCGCCACTGGGGCCCGCCCGCGGGGTCGTTCTCGGGCCCGCCGTGCTCGTAGTCGCGGATGCGGCCCTGCTCGCAGTTGAGGCCCACGAACATGGTCCCGTCGCCCGCCTCGTGCCAGCCCATCCAGTCCGAGTAGCGCCACGGCGCCACGGCCACCACCGGCGCGATCTCGGTCCCCAGGTACGACTCGACCAACTTCGTGAACGCGTCCTGGCCCAGCGTGTGCACCAGGTACTTGAGCCGCGCGTTGGCCCGGACCTCCCGGTTGCCGTGGTCCCGCTGCGCCGCGACCACTGCCTTCAGCGCGGGCACCAGCTCCGCGTCCGTGAAGAAGCCGAGGGGCGAAGCGGCCCGGGCGAACGTCGTCTCCTTGCCGTGCGTCCGCCCGAGCCCGCCGCCCACGTACACGTTCGCGCCCGACAAATCCTCCTTGACGACGATCCCGATGTCGTTGATGAACACGTCGATCGAGTTGTCGCCCTCGACGGTGACGCCAATCTTGAACTTGCGCGGGAGGTAGATGTCGCCGTAGAGGGGCTCCACCGGGTGGTCCAGGACGACGCCGTGGCCCGTCTCCTCGCGCATCCACTCCTGCATCTTGGCGTCCACCCGCAGCTCCTCTGCCTTGGTGAAGTGGTCGACGGTCGGCGTGCCGCCGCCCGTCACGGCGTCCACGAGGTGGCGCTTCCAGTACTGGACCGAGGCCAGCTTGTCGCCGTCGCACCAGATCTCGGAGAAGGCCTCGGTCTGGGGCACGAAGAGTTCCGCGGAGATCGCGGCGATCGCGCCCACCCGCCGGTAGGCCGGGGGCGCCCCCGCCACCATGGGCACGGGCGGCGCCATGACGTTCCGGTTGATGTCGCCGCAGCCCCCGATGGTCGTGGAGCCGGCCTCCATGATCGTGCGGATGACGTGCTTGAGGTCGGCCTTGGCGATGCCGTGGATCTGGAAGGCCTGGCGCGTCGTCATCCGCAGGTCCTGCTGGCCGTAGTGCTGGCAGAGGTCGTCCAGCGCCAGGTAGAGCTGGCCGGGGCACTCGCCCGACGGCACCTTCAGCCGCAGCATGAACTGCCAGGCCTTCTCGGCGCCCTTCTTGCGCTTCTCCCGGTCGTCCTGCTGGTAGCTGCCGTGGAACTTGAGCAGGTTGTAGGAGTCGTGGGAGATGGAGATCGTCTCCATGTCGGCCAAGTCCTCCACGAGCGGGTGCCGGAGGTAGTCGCTCTCGAGCTTCATCTGGTTCACGCCGTCCAAACTCTGGACCCGCAGGCCCGGGAGGCCCACGAAGCCCGACTCCTTGCCCTTCTCCTTGTTCACCAGCGACGGCGGCGCCTTCTCCAGGACCATGCGCAGCGGCCGCGGGCCGCGCCGCGTCCGCCGCACGGGCGCGCGGTAGGCCGCGGCGCCCGCGCAGAGGAGGGCCGCGAGGCCGGTGCGCATCCTTTCGTTCCACATGGCCGTTTCGACAGCCGCGGGGCTGGTTGACGTTGGCTGGAGCTCACCTCCCCTCTACTGGTCGAGACCGAGGGATCGAGATGGTCACCTCTAATGGCTGTACGGTCGAATAGGTGCACTTTGTTTGCCTGACTAATATTCGCTATACAGCTGTAAACCCGCGGAAGATGTTGAGATTGGTGTCCCCACGGGAGGGTGATTGGAGATTGGAGATTGGTCCGGGAAGATTGGAGATTGGAGTTTGGGCGCCAGGAATTTTTTTTAGGTGCGCGCGCGGTGTGGCCACAATGGCTAGAAGTCCCGGAAGATATATTGCTGGGTGGACTCCGAGCGCACCCTGGTATATGCGAGTCGCAGTGTACATGAATTCCGTTTTGCTCTCTTGATCCGCATGCTCGGCGCGACTCAGCCACTACATGCCCCCGCGTTTATGTAAAGGCGGGTAAATGAGTAGGGAGATTGGGGATTGGTACGTCCAGAAGCGTCTACATTGGAGATTAAGACGCCATCGGGGAGTAAGCGACTAGACGCCGCCCGAAGGTTGGGGACTAGACCCTTGGGTGTACAGGATGCGTCTCAGTCGTCTTCGCACGGCAATTTAATATTATTTTCCAAAGGTGACGGCGCCGCCGCTGCTCCAAATTTGACGGTGTCTGCGAGATTGGGAGGGCCTGAGAGGGGTATATTGGAGATTGGAGGAAATTATCCCAATTCCCGTCCGGGGCTCTTATCGACTTTCGTCCCACGTTTTTGCCGGTAATAAGCGGAGCTTGCCGGTACGCTACGGCTCGGTAGAAACGCGCAGGAGACGGCGCCGTCCGACACAACTTTGTTGGGAAAAACGGTTTTTTTACAAAAAGACAGACATCACCCCTGGAAGAACGTCCAGGCGAACTGCAGCGCGCAACTCCCGTCCACGTACCGCCCGCCCCGCCCCAGGCGCGCGGGGTCGACCGCGACGCCGAGCGCGGCGTCGGCGGCTTCCTGGCGCGCCTCGCTATCGAAAACGACGGTCTTCTCGAGCTTGGCCGACTGCACCGCGAGCTCGTTGTGGAGTGCCAGGGCGCGCGGGTCGTACAAGTCGGTCGCCGTGCGGCGGTCGGCGTAGTCCTCGGAGCGCTCGACGGAAAACGTGCACCGGGAACCTTGATGCGAGGCCTTGAGTGGTACCGGGGTCCCCGCTTCCACCCAAATCTCCTCGAGGGGCTGGCAGGCCTGGAGCCAGCACGTCTCGGCGTCGTCGGGCCCCGTCGCCAACGTGGCCTCGCCGAGGTCGAGCGCGTGCCAGAACACGACGCAGTTCAGCCGGCCCCCCGCCACAACAGTAACATCGCCGTGCCACGCGCCCTCCAAGTAAGTGGCACCCAGCGCCGCGGTCCGTCCAAAGTCGAACCCAAAGACGTCGAAGGGCTCGGAGAGTCGCTTGTGCGGCTCCTCCCGCAACTGCAAACCGTAGTAGTCCGGCTGGAAGCGTTGCGTTGTGAGGCAGCTCACGTCCAGATCCTCATCATTGGAACCCAACTGCACGAGCATCGCTCGGAGGGTCGCGCCGCGCGGCACGACCCGGGCGTCCTCGCGCAGGCAGTGCGTCCAGGCGTGGCGCGCAAAGTGTAGACACCCCTCCCCCAGCAACCCGTAGTCGAACAACTTCATCACCAGGACGTCGGCCTTCTCATCAAAGTCGCGCCCGGCCTCCAGGCGCCGGCAGTCCTTGTGGATAAAAGTAGGGGCGTACGGCGTCCGCGCGGCGATGCGCCGGGCGCACTCCAAGACGTGGGCGGACGTGTCCACGCCGAGCACGGACGACGCGCCCGCCTGGGCGGCGTAGAGCGCCAGCAGACCGCTGCCCGTCCCGAAGTCCAGTACGGCGCACATCGCCCCGCCGTGTTGTGGGCGGGGCCCCGGCCGTGCCAGCTGTGCCGCCACGGCGTGCCGGATGCCGTCCCGAAACGCGTCATTTCTCCTAGAGTCGGCCACCATCTCGAGGTGCCACCGGCCCAGACAGTGCCGGCGCACGACGGGCGCGACGCGGCACGGGGACGTAATAGCGAAGGTGAGCCGCGTCTCTATCAACTGTGCCGTTATTTTTATGTGAGACCCTTTCGTGACCGCGACGGGGTCGACCCACTGCACGGCCTGCTTCCCCCTGGAGCCGGGGCCGGTGGCGTGCCGCAGTTCGTCCACCATCTCCAGTTCGTACCAGAAGGCGACGCCGTTCAGGACGCCACCTGCACTGGCCGCGAACTCCAGGCCGACCTCTCGCGCCCGTAGCGCCTCCTCTACATCGTCGGCGCCGAAGTCCAGCGCGAAGCACGGCCGGGGCGGCGCCAGCAGCGTGTACGTGCCCTGCAGGGCCTGCATCGAGCCATCGAGGTCTAGATCCTCGTACCACGGGCCCCACCTATAGGCATCCAGCGCGCCCAGGGGGATGCCGTGCGAGTCCGGCAAACGGGCCGCGAGCGGCGCGCAGTACACGCGGGCCCGCGCGGGTATCACCACGCATTCGGGCACGGCGAGGTGGCGCCGGCAGTGGCGCACGTAGGGGAGGAGCCTCCGGCCCAGCAGGCCCTCGTCGAACAGGTCCGGGTCCAGGACGACAACCAGCGCCGGGGCATCCGTCCCGAAGACCTCCTCGACCGGCGCCTCCTCAAAGGCCACGTGGGTCAGGTCGTTCGCCGCGAGCACAGCCCGCGCGCCGGCGCTCGGGCCGCACGACAGGCAACGCACGCTGGTCGCGGCCCGCGCGCAGCGCGCCAGCGACTGCCCGCACCCGGCGCCGACGTGGAGCCAGGCCCCCTCGACGCCCGCCGCGCCCAGCCGCGAGCGGACGCGGTCGGTCGCGCCGCGCCACGCTTCGGACGCGCGGTGCGCCGCGGCGTTCACGCGCCGGAAGGGCGCGGCGAGGGCCGACGCCCGCTCGAGGTAGCTCACGACGGCCGCCAACGCGGTCTGGCCCGCGAGCGCCGCGGGGTTGGTGGCCTGCGGCAGCCCCAGCATCGTCTGCACGTAGTAGATGTCCGCCGGCGTCTGCCGGTCGATCTGGGCCTGCTGCTTCCGCTGCATGAGGTCGTGCATCTCCTCGACGGTCTCGACGACGGGCGCCCGCGTGTTCCGTTGCGGCGGCGACGCTTCGCCGTCGTCGTCGACGAAGTCGAACCGCGCGTAGTCCGTCTCGTGGCGCCTCGCGCGGCGCTGCGCGGCGGTGGCCGCGTCGGCGTGGCGACGGCACCGCGCGCCCCACGCCTCGAACTCCGCGTTCTCCGGGTCCAGCCTCCGGCCCTCCGCGAAGGCCTGGGCGGCATCGGTGAACTG
>Ga0302122_10002705_pt1 | contig 10921 bp, 8 predicted proteins | sample CB21_SCM_MG_FD_203115 | JGI IMG/M metagenome (GOLD analysis project Ga0302122, IMG submission 203115) | Marine microbial communities from Western Arctic Ocean, Canada - CB21_SCM | ecosystem: Environmental > Aquatic > Marine > Oceanic | place: Canada: Western Arctic Ocean | collected 2017-09-28
GATGATATTTGGGACCTGCGAGCCAATGTGGAAGTGCAGCAATTGAAGACTGTTCTTAAGATCAGCAGTTTCCAAGAGACTGCAGGCTTCGAGCATCTCGGTGGTCGTTAGCCCGAATTTTGCGTTGTCGCCGGTTGATAGCGCCCATTTGCCTTCGCCTTGGGCATAGAGTTTAGAACGAAAGCCGATGAGCGGCTCGACGTTCAGTTCCTGAGAAACCCGAATTATGGATCGGACTTCGGAAAGCTGTTCTGCAACAATGAAGACGCGCTTGCCGATTTTTCGTCCGTAGAGGGCGAGGCGAATATAGTCATCGTCCTTGTAGCCGTTGCAGACGAGTAGCGCATCCGAGTCATCGTGCATCGCGAGGGCGATAATCAATTCTGGTTTGCTGCCGCATTCGAGCCCGTATTGGAAGGGCTTACCTGCATCTTGTATCTCTTCTATGACTTCGCGGAGCTGGTTGACCTTGATGGGAAAGACGCCTTGGTATTTCCCGGAGTAGGCTTCTTCCTTGATGGAATTACGGAAAGCTTGATTGAGTTGCTCGACTCTTTGGCGAAGCAAATCTTGGAATCGAATGACAATCGGGGTCTTCAATCCTTTGGTTTCGGCTTCTTTAATAATGTCGGCAATTCGGACGCTCCGTTCGTCTCCGGCTGGTTTGACGCAGAGGAAGCCATCGGAGTCGATTGCGTAGTACGGACTGCCCCAGCGGCTCAGACCATAGAGGTCATTCGAGTCGGCGACGGTCCAGCGTTTGGGTTTTTGCGCTTTCAATTCGATTCGAAGTTAGGAACTTAAAGGTTCTCCAGCGGATGCTCGAGAGCGATTTATTTTGTTCCAGCGGCATTCTTCTGTCCTTGCTTTTTGAAATGCGGCTGGATTGAGTAGCCAACTTCATTTTTCAAGTAACTCGTCATAGCAAACTTTTAAGTAAGATTCGATGGATCAAATAATTAATATTTTAGCCCAAGCCGCCCCAACCGGTGGTGGAGGTGGACTCGGACAGTTTCTGCCGATCATTATAATGTTCGCAGCGATGTACTTCCTGCTAATCGCTCCTCAGCGTAAAAAGCAGAAGGCGCATAAGAAAATGGTCACGGAGCTAAGCTCTGGAGCTGAGATCGTCACTTCCGGTGGAATCTACGGAACGATCACCAATGTAAAGGAAGACCGTTTCGTTGTTCGTATCGCGGAAGGCACCAAGATCGAAATCACCAAAGGTTCGGTTACCACAGTCGTTTCAAGCGAAGGCGACGCTTAATCAATTCACTTTTAATAAAACGCCGCGTAGTCGGCGTTTTTTTCGTAACTCAGGATATCACCCTTTCGAATCATGTCTGGAAAGCACCTCTGGAAACTCTTATTGACGATTGTAATCGTAGGGATCTCGGTTTCGTACCTTGTCCCTTATGAAGATCAGCCATTCGGCGAATACCTTCGCGAAAAATCCGATAGCGAGGAGTTCATTCAACTCCTCGAACGCGCCGAACAGCGCGTGGAAAATAAAGAGGTCGTTAGCTTGTACATGGGCCTCAAGGCGATTGGAGCCGAAGAGCGGATTGATATTTCCGAATATTTCCCTGAGATCAACCTGGAAGCCTCGCTTCGCAATGTTGAGAAGCGAAACAAGATCCTGCTGAACGCGTTGCTGAACGATTCGAAGGCGGATTTGCGCCCTGGTTTGGACATTGCCGGTGGCGTTGCGATGACTTTGCAGGTTGATCCTGCGGCGATTGCAGGTCTTGCGGAACAAGAACGTAGCGAGAAGCTCTCCAAGGCGATCGAGATCATCGAAGCTCGCGTCAATGCTTACGGAGTATCGGAACCGGTGGTTCGCGCAATCGGTCAAGATCGAATCGAGGTGCAATTGGCTGGGTTGAACCTCTCAGACAATCCTACTGTGCTCGACGATGTGAAGCGTCCAGCGCGTTTGGATTTCCGCGAGGTGCATTTGACTGATCGTCCCGGCGTCAATCCATTGCCGTTTGGATATGAGATAATGACGTTGACGCGTGAGTCCGGAGATGAGGTAAGCGAGGAAACACTGTACGTCAGCAAATATCCTGCTCTTACAGGTAAGTATGTAGAAAAGGCGAACCCGATCCAGAATGCGGTTGGAAGTTATGAGATTTCACTGAATTTCGATTCGGAAGGAGCCAAACGTTTTGCCGACATCACTACAAAGCTCGCAGGGCAAGGTCGCTTGGCGATCGTCCTGGACGGTAAACTATATTCGGCTCCGAATGTAAACGAGCCAATCACTGGAGGCCGCGCGTCGATTTCCGGGAGTTTTACTCAGCGTGAGGCGATTGAATTGGCCAACGTTTTGAATAACCCGCTCGAATTTTCCTTGGAAGTCGCGGAACTCTACGAAGTCGGACCGACTCTTGCCCAGGATTCAGTTGATTCCGGTAAGCGTGCGGCGACGTGGGGCGTTTGCTTGGTGGCGATCTTCATGATCAGCTACTATATGATAGGCGGCGGTATCGCTTTGGTGTCGGTCGTGCTTAATTTGGCGATTGTGCTCGGAGCGCTGGCGAGCGTCGGCGCTACTTTGACTCTGCCAGGTATTGCGGGTGTCATCCTCACAATCGGTATGGCGGTTGATGCCAACATCCTAATCTTCGAGCGTATTCGAGAGGAACTGAGATCGGGTAAAACGCTCAAATCCGCTCTGGTGGGTGGTTTCGATAAGGTATTCTCGACGATCTTCGATGCTAATGTGACGACCTTGCTTGTCTCGCTTGTGATGTTCCATTTTGGAACGGGCCCAGTAAAGGGCTTTGGTCTGACGCTAGCAATTGGCGTCGTGACTACGATGTTCTGCGCTTTGGTAGTGAGCCGTCTATTGCTTGAGCTACTGATAGAAACGAATCTCATCAAGAAATTCCCGATGCTCTCCATCGTGAACAAGCCGAAGGTTCCGTTTTTGAAGTTCCGTGGTCCTGCGTTTGCCACTTCATGGTTGATCGTTATTATCGGTGTTTTCGGATTGGTCAGCAAATGGGATTCGATCTTCGGAATCGATTTTACTGGTGGCGACGAAGTTTCGATGTCTTTCGATACGCGTATCGACGAATCGGATATTACCCGTTTGATTGGAGAGCAAGACCTCGGCGAGGTGACCCCTCAATACGTAACGCCTCTTGGTGGCGGAGCGGAGATTCTGAAATTGCAGACGCCTTTCGAGGAAAGCGTAGCGGTTATTGAAGCCTTGAAGAAAGGCTTTTCTGGAGCTGACTTTGAAGTTCTTGGAGTGAATAAAATCGGCCCTTCAGTTGGAGCTGAAATTCAGAAGAATGCGCTTTATGCGATTGGTATCTCCTTGGGCTTGATTTTGATCTACATCGCGATTCGTTTCGAGATCGGATACGGCATCGGAGCCATCGTAGCGACCATTCACGATATTCTTCTTACGGTCGGCGTGTTCGTGCTTTGGCCTGACCATCAATTTACGGCGCCGATGATCGCGGCGATTCTGTTGATCGTCGGTTATTCGCTTAACGATACGATTGTCGTTTTCGACCGGATACGCGAAGAACTCGCACTCAAACCGACTGCGAAGCTTTACGATATCATCAATTTGGCCCTGAACGCGGTTCTCTCGCGTTCGTTGTTGACCAGTTTTACGACCTTACTGGCTGCGGGTTCCTTGATGGTATTCGGAACCGGAGTTATCAGCGACATCGCGTTTACGTTTATGATTGGTATCATTACCGGAACGTTCTCTTCTATCTTCATTGCGAGCCCGATTTTCTTCTGGTGGCACAAGGGCGATCGTCGCAGCGTTGAGACAAGTCACGACGTGGCTCCGGAATACGATTGGCAAGCAGGCGCTAAAGAGGTCAAAGAAAGTAAATAGCCTCTCATTTTGAGTTCATGGGAATATAATCCGCCTCCGGCGACACTCGTAGATACCTTACGAAAAGAGCTTCAGGTTAGTAGAGCCATTGCCGAGCTGGTAGCTCGGCTCGGCTTTATCGATGTCGAAGAAGCTCAGCGATTCTTAAATCCTCGTTTGGCCGATATCGCTTGTCCATTCGAGATCCCGAATTTGAGGGAGGCCGCTGCGCGTATTTGCCAGGCCATCGACGACGGACAGCGGATTGTTATTTGCGGGGATTACGATGTTGATGGAGTGACGAGTACGACGCTATTGGTTGATATTCTTCAACGATTTGGGAATTTTCCGAAATTCATCGTTCCGCTTCGTTTGGATGAGGGGTATGGCTTGTCGCGACGGGCTGCAGAGCGGGCTATGGATTGCGGGGAAGCGGCGGATTTGTTTATCGCTTTGGATTGCGGTACCAATTCGTTTGAAGAAGCAGAGTATATTTTGTCTCAAGGTTGCGACTTGGTGATCGTCGATCATCACCAATCGAAACAGGCTTTGCCCGAGAACGTATTATTGGTTAATCCACATGTGCACGGAGACGAGGGTAATGAAGCTTTGCGTCTCTGTACGGTAGGACTGGTTTTTAAACTCGCCTACGGAATTTTGAAGCTTCGCCGCGAGCAGAAGGATCAGCGTGCATTCGATATCACTTTGCGTGAGTATTTGGATCTCGTATCGATGGGTACGATCGCGGATCTAGTGCCACTCGTTCACGAAAATCGAACCTTTACACGGATTGGATTGAACACCTTGGGCAAGACGAATCGGATGGGTTTGAAAAGTCTCATGTCGGTAGCCGGCATGACTCCGAGTCACGGAGTAAAGCCGGTCGATATCTCGTTCAAAATCGCCCCGAGAATAAATGCGAGCGGTCGCCTGGCGGATGCTGCCGTGGCGGTAGAGCTTTTGTTGAGCGACGATGCATCCTACAGTATGGAGCTTTCGCTAAAACTCGATTCGTTTAATCGTGAGCGCCAGGAAATTGAAAAGAAAATAGCCGAAGAGGCGATGGCTCAAGTGGAGGCCAATCAATCGAATAATTCAGGATTGGTCGTTTATGGAGACGATTGGCACCCAGGTGTGGTTGGAATCGTGGCTAGTCGAGTTTCGCGAGCCTATGGCCGACCTTGCATTGTGCTCGGTCGCGAAGGCAATCTTGCGAAGGGTTCGGGGCGTAGTGTAGATGGCGTGAATTTAGTGGAGGTTCTAAACCCATTTTCCGATCAGCTTGAGAGTTGGGGCGGCCATCCTATGGCGGTTGGCGTTTCGATCGACAAAGAGCGCGTCGAGTTATTGCGGGAGCATTTCGATAAAGGCGTGAAAGCGTTTATGGAGTCGCATGTCTGTGAAAAATCGATCGAAATTTCGACCTTCCTAGATCTTGATAATATCGATTCGGATCTAATGGATGAAATCGATTTATTGCAGCCATTTGGTCAGGGCAATCGCGAGCCGATTTTCGGCTCGAAACGGGTTGTCTTTCGTCATCGCCCAAAAGTGTTTAAGGATGTCCATTTCCGTTTCGTTCTTGAAAATGGAAAGGGACGTTCCATTCAAGGTGTTGCTTGGAAAATGGCCAATCGTATACCGAAGTTGAATACGCCAGTTGATATTGCCTATCGCTTGGCCTGGAATTCGTTCGGTCGTCAGAAAGTCCTGCAGATCGATTTGGTAGAGTGGAAGGCGAGTTAGTCTTTTTTCGATTGAAAAGCTCTCTTCCAAGCGGGGTATCCACCTTTTAGAGTTAAAACGCGATTGAAGCCGGCTTTCGTGAGATTGCGGCAGGCGGTTTTGCTAGAGAATCCGCTGTAGCAGTAGCATATTATAGGCGTCGACTGTTTGGATGGGTCGATTTCGTTGTGAACCGTATGCCTGTCGCCGAGTAGCGCGCCCTCGATGTGAGAGCGTTTATAGTGTTTTGGACGTCGGACATCGATGAAAAGAGTATCTTCTCGATCCATTAGCTTTTTGGCTTCTTGGGCGGTGATTTTCGTTACCTTACTCCAGAACATGGGATGTCTCGCATTGCCAATTTCTTAATGTTTGGATTCATACTTGAAGGATGAAGTTTATTTTTGCTGCGTTTGTCTTTTCTTTATGGGGCTTCGTCTTCGCGGATGATCATATTTTCGCGGATGGATCGGACTGGGAGGTGGTCTCATCGGGGCATCAGTTTGCGGAAGGGATGGCTTGGGATGAGGACGGTCACTTTTATTTTACGGATGTTCCCCGGTTGCAGTTATTCAAGGTCGATAAAGATTCGGGAATTAAGACATTAGTCGATGCCCAATCGGGGAGGACCAATGGAATAGCGTTTGGACCAGATGGCAAACTGTATGGATGTTCGAGCAAAGATGAGGGTATCAATGTTTGGAATCTCAATACATGGGAAAAAGAAACCTTAGCCAAAGGCACGCCGTCGAACGATATTGCGATTCTCGACGATGGAACGATTTTCTTTACCGACCCGAACAATAAATCGGTTTGGAGGATCGACGCGAATTCAAGGGAGCGAACTTTAGCGGCGAGTCTTGCATGGAAGCCAAATGGAATTGGGCTGTCTTTAGATGAGAGAACCTTGCTGGTTGCGGAATTCGATTCTGGCACGGTACACGGATACGCGATAAATCGCGGTAGCCGGCTTTCGGGGCATAACCGACCTGCTTATAAAGTGGCGATGCCTTCCGACGGCTTAGGTCGTTTAGACGGGATGCAGGTTCTTGGAGATGGGCGTTTGCTAATTGGGACCGCGTTGGGCTTGCAAGTCGCGCCTCCTGTGGGCGAGGAAACGTCGGAGCGATCGTTGATTGTCGTCCCTTCGCCTGGTGGCCGTCCACGGTGTAATTATGCCCGCATAAGTCCGGACAACGAGTGGATCTATACGGCTCATCGGGATGATCTCCTGCGGCGACGCCTGAAGACGGGTTTTGGGTTGTAGGGGCTCTGCTGGTTTTGGTAGCGGCCGATCTCCGAGCGGCCATTATTGTTGAAGGCGCCACCGACAATTCGGGGTTACGTCTGAGCGATTACATCGTTCAGCGGTCTCGCTGGGCGGGAAGATCGGCCGCTACCTTTTGAATAGCTCGGGGCTTACTCCATGGGATGTTGTTGATCGACTTGCAGATAAGTTTCGTCTGCAGGTTTTGGAAATTGCCAAAAGCGGTGGGTTCGTTTTGGTTCGGGCCATGTTCGACCCGATCGAAAAACTGAAGGAACACCTGCGACACGCTAGCGTATCGACGGATTCGGCGTTCAAAGAAGGAATGAATGGCTCGCGCGATTTTCTCGAAAGCTTATTTGGAGAAATGGGTCTGAAGGTGGAGATCGTGGATACGGATTTGCATCCGATCGTTTTAGCTAAGCGCCAAGGTAACCCCAGTTGGCCGCATGTCATTATCTACGGGCATTATGATGTGCAACCGGCCGATCCTGTCGAGTTGTGGGAATCGGATCCTTTTGAACCCGTTGTGCGTGATGGGCGAATCTACGCTCGCGGCGCGGCGGACAATAAGGGACCGCAAATGGCTCATATTGCTGCAGTGGCTCAGGCTTTGGAGGAGAACCCGGATTTGCCTTTACGGATCACTTTTTTGATCGAGGGCGAAGAGGAGATTGGCAGCCCTAGTCTACTGCCGTTTTTGGAGGCTCGAAAAGAGGAATTGTCGGAAGCGGATTTGGTTTTACTATCGGATACTTTGAGCCCTAGCGCTGATCAGTTGGTCGTCACGGTTGGGTTGCGCGGAATCGTTGCTTTGGAAGTAGCATTCGAAGGACCGAAAAGCGATTTGCATTCGGGGTTGCATGGCGGAGCAGTGTACAATCCGTTACAGGCATTGTTTGAAGTGTGCGCGTCTTTACATGATTCGGAGAATCGTGTGACGGTGCCGGGCTTTTATGACGCTGTGGCGCAGGTTGAAGATTGGGAGCGTGATGAGCTTGCGGCTCTCGGCGCGAACGAGGAAGACTACAAAGAATTTTTGGGAATCGATGCGTTGCATCCACATCCCGACTACAATGCGTTCGAAGCGATCCGATATCTGCCAACGCTTGAATTCAATGGAATGGGCGGCGGTTACCAGGGAGAAGGTAGCAAGACGATTATTCCCTCCAAGGCTATGGCGAAAATCACCTGTCGCTTGGTGGGGAACCAAGATCCTTTCAAGGTGGGCGCTTTGGTGAAAGAGGCTATTTTAGCAAGAGTTCCAGCGGGAATTAAGGCGACGGTAGAGATGGGGCATGAAGGTTCGCCGTATTTGGTAGTTCCTCCAGGTCGCCCGAATACTCCAGAGGATCAACCTGTTCGATTGGCGAAAGCCTTTGAGGCAACGGGGCGTGCAATTACGGAGGTTTTCGAGAAACCGCCTTTGTTTTTAAGAGAAGGCGGAAGTATTCCAATTATTGCGGATATGAAAAAGGTGCTCGGATTGGATTCGGTAATGGTTGGCTTGTTCTTGCCTGAGGATAATTTGCATGCCCCTAACGAAAGTTTGAACCTAGCAGTCCTCGAAAAGGGGATACAGGTTTCGAAGAAAGTGATTCTTGCATTGGCGGAGGGGTGATTAGGTTGCGTTGAGAGGTTTGGATGCGCATAACCAAGGTAGAGTAAGTTTATCGCGCCAAAGTCTAGGACTAGAATTTCAATTCACTGTAGGAGCGGGTTTACCCCGCGATAACGCCTCTCTATACCATGGAAATGAAAAATCGCGGGATAAACCCGCTCCTACATTAATTCTATTCAGCTATAACCAGCTTCTCTAGGGTATTGATTAACTAGATCTACGGTAGATTTGCATGAGATCGAAAATGGATTCGCGGAGAGTGAATAGCTCTTTTCGAATCTCAGTTTGCCAAGCTTCCTTTTTGTCTTGGAGTCGGCTAGCGGCTTCAATTGTCGCGATTGCAAGGTGGATCAAGTGTAGAGCTCTCTTCAGAGTTGCAACAACGAAGCCGGGTTCGGGTTCTGTGTCATCTTCGAGAGCGGAAACCAATTTACTTACCGATAGTTGAGAATGCCAAAGCAGTTGATTCCATGGGTTGCTGCTTTCGTCGTTGAGGAGCTTTCGGGATTCCGTTTCGAAAAATATGCGTGAGCTGATATCCATCATGGTGGATATTAGCGGATGATTCGGGAAGCTATCATCGATGTCGTCGTCTTCTTTTTCATCTAATTTTTCTGGATTTTCATTCCAGTTTGGATCGATCTCGTCCGTGTATTCGATGCTCTCAATTTCCCAGCCCATCGCGTCGGCGATTAGGAGTTCGCATTTCGGGTCGTCTCCGTACTTCTCGAAAAGCTCCATCAGCATATCGCTACGAGCATCGGACTTTTGAAGAAACGCTTCCCATTGGAATTCGTCCATTTCGCTTGAGTCGGAATCGACATCGTCATCCGGCTCTATGACGTGGACCAGTTTTTCCATGAATTCGAACATTGCCTGTTGGTTTTTGAGACGTTGTTCGGATTCTTCGCTTTCAGAGAGATGCCAGTTGGGGAGGGTTATGGACCATTTGAAGTCGGTTGTTTCGATGAGGACTCGGCCGTTCGTTTCGCTGAACCATTCGATATAGATGCAATTGCCGATGACATAGGGCAATCCGCTTGGCGTGAAGGTGTCCGTGGGTACGTCCGGGTCGACCAGTTTTTTGACTTTCTTCGATGCGGTTATATCGCCAACAAGTCCGTGTTGGAATATATCAAGGCCGGTATAGTCGCCTTCTTCGGGGTGTGGGTTTTCGAATACGAGACGCGCGCCTGCGAGATCGCGATAGCAGTTGCCGGCGAGTTTTAGCTCGAGTGGTTTGTTGAGGCCTTTGAGCCAGATCAGGCCACTGACTTTGCCAGGAGTTACATTTTGTATTTCGCCTTTTATGACGTATCTATCCACTCTCCAAGCCATTTTAGAAAGATTAGGTTTGGGATCTGAGCGCTGTCAACTGTGCGGGAAATATTTCCAGAAGCGGTCGTGGGATTCGCCTAAGTAAGGGATTTTCGGATTGACGGAATGGAGCTAAGCGCGAGGTTGCGATTTCGCATGTCCGAATATGTTCAACTGCTGGTTTTGATTTCGCCTGTATTTTTGATAATACTAGCGGGGTTCGGACTGCGTTCTTGGAACTGGGTTAAGCCTGAAGCGGATGCGAGTTTGATGAATCTGCTGATTCGCGTTTTATTTCCCTGTTTGATTCTTTCGGTGGTGCTCGGGTCCGATACGATTCGGTCTGCATCCAGCATTGTGATCCCTCCTTTGGTCGGCTTTGGCCTGACTGCAATGGCGATGGCCGTTGCATGGTTGGTCGCTAAAGGAATGGGGTATCAAAAAGGGGCCGGGCTAAGAACGTTTTGCTTTGCGGTAGGAATTGCGAATTACGGCCTTATTCCGATCCCGCTCGTTCAGGATATGTGGGGCGAAAGCGAATTGGCGGTTCTGTTCGTTCACAACGCGGGAGTCGAGTTCGCGATCTGGACCTTGGGAGTTGCGATCGTTTCGGGTGTATCGGTGAAGCGAAGCCTGAAGAAAGCAGCCAATCCGACGGCGATCACTTTGGTCTTTGCAGTCGCGATGAATTTGGTGGGAGCGGATGCCTTTGTGCCGGAGGCTATTAGCAAAACGATAGACACGATTGCGGTTTGTTCGATTCCTATTGGGCTATTGATTATCGGGATGACGCTGCGGGATTTAGCGGGCGAGGGAGAATCGCTCTTCGATGTTCGTTCGAGTCTCGGTTCAGTAGCAGTGCGATTGCTGATTTTACCTTTGATCGTTTTGGTCTGCGCGAAGGCGTTACCAATTAGTTTGGAGCTAAAACGCGTATTGATCATCCAAGCGGCGATGCCGGCTGCGGTGATGACAATCGTAGTGGCACGCCATTACGGCGGAAGGCCGATGGTTGCGACACGGATTGCTTTGGCGACAACGGTTGTTGGGGTATTGACCATTCCATTGTGGATTCGCTTCGGCGTGTGGTTCGTCGAAGGGTGATGTTACGGCTTTGGGGACAAAAGGAACGTTAGGGCAGCAT
>Ga0302122_10002709_pt1 | contig 10912 bp, 6 predicted proteins | sample CB21_SCM_MG_FD_203115 | JGI IMG/M metagenome (GOLD analysis project Ga0302122, IMG submission 203115) | Marine microbial communities from Western Arctic Ocean, Canada - CB21_SCM | ecosystem: Environmental > Aquatic > Marine > Oceanic | place: Canada: Western Arctic Ocean | collected 2017-09-28
AACACGTGCGCGCGCGAGGCCGCGGCGTAGTCCGTCTCGAAGCTGGCCAGGATGGGTTCGCGCTCGACGCTAGGCGCGCTCGCCGCCTCAGCGAGGCGGCCGCCGCGCGCCGTCAACGCGTCCACGACCGCGTCGGCGTCGGTCGTGTCCATGGACGGGTCCTGGTGGCGCAGGACCTTGTGGAAGAAGAGCTCGTGCACGGGCAGCGGCGGCACCACGAGCGCCAGCGCGTCGGTGATGTCGTCGTCGGAGAGCCGCGCGCGGCGCCGCGTGCGGCGGAGGCCGCGCGGCACGACGGCCATGCGCTGGCCGCAGGTGTTGGTGCGCGAGCCCCGGCCGCACATGAACGCCGCCGCGCTTGTCAACGCGAGCGCGGAGCACGTCGCCCAGAGCGCGAGCGCCGGGCGGTACGAGGAGGCGCGGTGGACCGGGGCGGGCTCGGCCTTTAGGTCCTCGCCCTGGAACTCTAAGGGGATCGCCGGCTCGGCCTTGAGGTCCTTGAGGTCCTCGGCGCCCGGCTCGTCGAAGAGCGCTAAAAGATTTGCGGCGCCGAGGCTCTTCCTCGGCGTTTCCTTGTGAGGGGCCACCTCATAGGTGTCACCGTCAGCTGCGCCTTCACAGGCGGCCTCGAAGCGGGCCGCCACCTCCGGAGAGAGGATTCCGGTCATTCACGTTGAGGAACTCCGAGTGAATCGGGTCCTCGTCGCAAGCCCCAGCGCGCGCTTGAGTGGCGCTGGGGTAGTAAGTGAAGGCCGCGCTGCGCGCTGGCGGGTCGGGCGGGTGGCTCGGTGAGCTCACTCCAGGTGAATTAGGACGGTGATGTGCGTGGATGCTGAGCAGGTCTCCGAGATTGAGCTTTTTCTTGGCGGTCACCGATCCTGTCTCACGGCGAGTAGGAGCCCCAGGCAAACATGGCCAGCAATGAGAGGTGTCACGAAAAGAACCCCCCACTCAGATTTGCAGCCCGAACGTTTCTGCCTTCGCCGCGACCGCGGGCGCCGGGCGGCGCTGTGCACGCACGGAAGCTTTTCACAAAGTCATCATGTGTGGTGAGTCCATCTCCAGCACATTAGTTGCACGCTAGGGGCAGCGGCAACGAGGAGGAGAGGTGAAAAAGCCAAACTGAGCAGCCAGCCTAGCCTGGCCCCGTCCTTACTCCCTTACTGCTGATCTGGCTCACCGCGGCGTGAGAACCATGACCAAGGTAGCACCCAGCGCCACCGCTGGCGCCGAGCTCCTAGTGCCGGACAAGCTGGACCCCGCAACTGTCAAATGGGCCGACCGCCCCGTGCCGGCGGACGGCGGCGTCACCCGCGTGTCGGTCGAGCTCAACGTAACCGAATTCAAGGTCGACACCCACAACGGCGAGTTCCTCCAGGCGGCGTTTTATATCATACTAGAGTGGTTTGATCCGCGCTTGCTTGCGGCAGGCATCGACTGCTCCGATCCGAGCGCAATGCCCAAAGACATATGGCGCCCGGCCGCGATGTTCGAGCAAAATATGGCCTGGGGGCTAGACGCCACGGGGGGTACGGGGGGCGAGGACGGCCCCAAGTTCATCGGGCTGGCGCCAGGGCGCCTCATGTGGTGGCGGAGAACGTTGCCTACACGCGTCGACGTGTCGACTGGCGGCGGCGGCGAGGAACGTTTTCGATCGTTTCCTTTTGATAGTGCGCGCATCGACTTCCTCTTTTGTATGTCCGACGAAGCACGGTTGGAGTCCGACGCTGACATCGACCTGAACTTCGACCGGCGCTGCCACGTGAGTGGCGAGCTGCGGCAGGTCGAGTGGATCTGCGCAACGCGGCAAGGTGAATTTGTTTGCACCGCTCTAACGTTTGGCGTTTTCAAGCACACGAGTCCAAACACGGGCCTCGGTTTCTGCGATCTAGTTTGGAGTTTACATGTCGCGCGCGACCCGACGTACTATATCTTCAAGGGCGCGGTGCCGATCTATGTTATCGTGTGCTTCGCACTTTTTCAGTTCGCGATGGACGTCGATTCCCAGCTCAACGACAGGTTAAACTTTTTGGTGGCGCTGATGCTCAGCTCCTTCGCGATCCAGTGGACGGTGACCGATAGGCTGCCGCGCACGCCGTTCGTCACCGCGTTGGATCGGCTGATCTTTGCGAGCCTGTTGGCGCTATTCATGATGGCGCTCGGATCCGTCCTCACGAACCAGTTCGTGTGCGGCGGCGAGCTCGGCGGATGTGAAAATGTGTCCCGGCGAGAGGTGCGCGTGTGGGACAGGGCGTGTCTGGGCGTGACGCTTGCCGCATTCATTGTCTTCCACCTCGATATCGCGCGCCGCGTGCGCAAGTTCACGGCGCACCATGGCAGCCATCGCACGTGGAAGGAGGGCGGCGGTCGGCTTAACGCCTTCATGGACGCAATGGAGGGGCGCGTCTGGCGCTGCGATCTGACGCGGGGCGGCGGCGAGAAGGGAAGCGCGGCCTTCGGTGGCTTCAAAGGCAAGGGCACAGTACATCCTCTCCCGGTCGAGAAAGCCTGACTCGGAGTAAGTAACCAATGTTTTGTACTATGCCATATTGGTCTAGATAACGAGGAAGTTCTAAGCCTGAGGAATTGCCTGAGGGAGGATCAGCCGCGCAACGGGTGCCGCAGTAAGCTAAGCGATGCAGTTTATTAGGGAAGGGGGGAAACTACCCGCGAAGGGGATGGCGCCAGCTCGTCGTGCGCGTCGTGTGGTCGATGTAGTACGTGCGCTGCTTGCGCGGGTCGAAGCGCCGCTCCCAACCTGGGGGCAGCGGCAGATCGGCCGTAGAAGGGCGGCTGGTCGTGGGGCGCGAGAACGTGCGGGCCTTCAGCGAGCCGGCGGCGACTTCGCGCCCCACCGCCATCGCGTGCCCCGACACGCCGAAGCCCCCGTCCAGCGGCGGCGGCGCGGGCGGCGCGCGCGCGGTCGAGGGCGGCGGCGACGCGTTCCAGATGGACGGCGAGTTCAGCGGGTCCGCGGCGCGCGACGGCGGCGCGCGCACGCTCCGGTCCTGGGTGAAGGTCGAGCGCGGCGGCGATTGCAACGGGCTCCAGCGGTTTTCGGTCGCCGGCAGCGGGGGCGGCAGGGGCTCGTGGCGCTGCTTGCGCCGCCAGGCCTCGCGCGCCGCGACGGAGTCGCCGACGGCCATGCTTTGCGTGAGTTTTTCGCCGCTCAGCTTGGTGAGGACGATGTCCCCCGAAAAGTCCGTGAGGCGCAAACGGAGGCTCCCGTCGGGCTTGACGTCGAGGCGCGCCTCCTCGCACATGGGCACTGTTACTTCAATCCCGTGGTAGCACATCGACAGAGGCGGCCGGCGCCGCGGCGGCGACCGGTCGACCAGAGGCGGCGGCGGCAGGGGCGGCTCGACGACGCGCGCGGTGAGCGGCGGCACGATATCAGCCATCCGGCGCGGCGACGAGTGAGCCAGCACCGGCTCGTCCGGCGCGTTGAGGTGGCCCTCGAGCGACAGCTCGTCGAGGAAGTCGTCGTTCACCAGGAAGTCGTCGGGCTCCTCGAGCACGGGCGCCGGCGACCGCGTCGCGTGGGGGCTCCGGCCCTCGATGGCCGTCGGGGCCAGGGGCCGGCCGTCCAGCGAGGGCGAGGGCGGCGGCGGCGACCGCGAGAGGTGCTTGGACACGCCGGGCTGCGACACGGAGGCACAGGCTATAGGTTCATGCTCAACGTTGAGGCGCGCGGCCCGCCGGGCCAGCGCCGCACACAATCGCGACAGCGGCGCCCGCGACGAGTCCGTGGCCCCGATGCGTTCAAAGAGGAGACGGGCCTCGTCGTCGGACATTTGTAGCGGAACGCTGGCCGCCCCCAGCAGAAATTCCTCGACCGCCACATCTCTATCCTCCTCATCTTCGGCGAACTCCCTCCTGACAGCCTCCCAGGTCTCCAGCCCCCGCAATAACGCCGCGAACTGGGCGGCGTCGAGGTCCAGTTCGGTGATTGCCCGGGCCCGGTTCACGATGTCCTCCGGCGGCCCGTAGATCGGTTCCGGTAATGCTCCAATCAAGCACCGCTCCACGTCTAAAGCGGCGGCCGTGTCTTGGGCACCGGCCGCATCTCTGAAGAGTAACGCCGCCTCGGCGCGCGACAAAGGGCCCTCGTGGATCGACTCCAGGGAATGCGAGAGCCGTGCTTCGATGCGCTGCAAAACGGCCTCGGCGGCGTCGTCCTCAGTTGGAGACGCTCCTAAACCCATATCCGCGCGCCGTCGCGCCAGGTAGGCGTCGACGTCGTCGTCGTCATCTTCGGGCTGGGGCGCCACGGCCGCGCTGCGCAGTTCGGCCCTATCTCTATGTTCCGCCTTCAAGCGGCCCATGAAGGCGCAGAACTCCTCGAAGAGCACCAAACCGCCATTATCAGTGTCCATCTTCGCGAAAATGGCCCGGGCCTCTTCGATACCCAAATTCAAACCCATGCGCGGCGCGCCGGCTAGAAATTCGTCGAAGTCAATGCGCCGGTCGCCCGACGCGTCCACCTCCCGGAATTCCTCGGCCAGCGCCTTGAAGTACGCCAAGCTTCGAACCAGCGTAGCGAACTCGTTTTTGGTAATGAAGCCCGACCCGTCCGCGTCGGCGAAGGTGTACGCTCTCAATAAAGCCTGCTTGTCGTCGTACTGGGGGTACTCCTCCCTTACTAGCTTGTCGATCTCCGCGAGCGACAACAGCCCGTTGCCGTTGTAGTCGAAGCGGTTCCAGAGTTGTAGCAGTTCCTCGCGCGGGGGCACGGGGTAATCTAACATAGCTTCGCGCATGAAGGACTGGCGCGCGCGCGCGGACTGGGAGACGCGCATGGCGCTCGTATGTCTTTTTGTTTGGCTGCGGCTTCGGCGGCGCGCGGGCTGCCTCGGTTGATCGGTCCGTCGCAGTGGCTTGCAAATGTGCTGCCCGCTTGAATGCCGCGGTGACGCTTTGCTGCGCACGAGCCGCGCGCAAATTTAATTGCAATTTGTATGGACCCGCACGAAAAATAATAGGAGTGTGCCGGCAAAGCCATCGCTGCGGAGTTTACTTGCATCAATACGGGGCAGTATAAAGGGGCTAGTGTTCGAGCTGTGTGTGCGCAATTTGTGTGTGTGCATAATTTTTCATGTGGCACGGTGCGCGCGGCTGCCCATCCTGCAAAAGCCGCAATCGATACTAGATAGCACATCTACGGAGCAACGGCTCGCATCGGCATGAAGCAGCTCAGTCTCCTGTGGCTGCTACACTATGCAGCAGCACGCACGCCAGCAGCGGTGCAGCTTGCATCTGCTAGCATGAAGCACCTCGGTCTCCTGTGCCTGGCCAGTGCCACCAAAGAGCTGCCCCACGTGTCGTTGGGCAGCAAGGCGCGCAAGCAGCAGCGCAAGGCGAACACCGTCGCGCGGAACCAGGCGGCGCCCGCGGCCGCGACAGCCGCCGTGGACCCGCTGCGCCATATGCGCGCCGCGCGGCAGCGCCTTCGGCACAGCCACGCGGCCTTCGTCGCGCCGAGCCGCGACGCCGAGGCGCTCTGCGGAAGCGACGAGTTTCCGATGCGAGTGCGGAGCTACTCGCAGCTCAACGAGGACGCGGAGCTCCTGCAGCGCTACTTCTGGAACAGGGCGGGCGGCACGTTCCTGGAGATTGGCGCGTATAACGGCGTTTGGATGTCCAATACATTGCTGTTCGAGGAGACGTACGGCTGGACGGGGTTGTTGGTCGAGGGGAATCCGCGCCTGTTCGAGGAGTGCGTGAAACATCGCCGGAAGGCCACGCGGGTCAAGGCCGCGGTGTGCCGCGGCGGCCCCGTGCTCTTCGGCCGCGCGCGGGGCCAGGCCCCCGGCTCGGGCCGCGTCTTCTCGCCGCGGTCGCCGGCCGGCCTCATCTCCACGAACCGGGCGACGTGCGTGCCCTTTGGAGATGTCACGGCCGCCGCCGGGTTTGCGCGCTACGACCTCGTGAGCATCGACGTCGAGGGGTCCGAGTTGGACATCCTCTCGTCCTTCGACTTCCGGACCGCGCACGTGGACGTCTTCATCATCGAGTGGAACAAGGTACGAGGAGACGAACTCGCGAACTTACTGGTAGAGCGGGGCTATGCGCGCGACGAGAGTTGGCGCGGGTCGGACGTCAACCAGGTCTGGCTCCACGGCAACTTTACGCGCTCCGAGGCGCCCGCATCCGTCTGGCAGCGCGTGTCCGTCGACCGCATTTCGAATCGGGTCTCGGACGTCGGCCGGAACTACAACTACACGTGCGACGCCGACTGCGGCGCGTGCACGAAGCTGCAAGGTGTGCGGCCGACGCTTGCTGGGTAACATATTGTACATTACTTCTGCGAGACCCTGGGCGACTTCCCGCCGGCGACGGGCAGGGGCTCGTCGCCGGGTAGGACGTGCGCCCGGAAGGCGTCGGGGGTCAGCATTTCCCGGACCTTCGCCGCGACGGCGGCGCCGAGGTCCGCGCCGTTCTGCGCGGAGAGGTGGATGCCATCGCCGCCGTGCCTCGGGTCGGGGATCGCCGTCGCCTCGTTGGCATCCTGGAAAGCGACCCGGAGCGTTTCTGCTTCCGCTCTGTAGAAAGCCGCACATGCTGGAGCCTTTGCCGCGCCGCCGTCGAAACTGTAGGCGAACCGACACGAAGCTGGAGGCTGTCGGATGTTCACCGGGCAGACGAGAAGGACTCGCGGGGTGCTTCGCCAGATGTCCATGCGCAGCGCGTCGTTCGCCAGCGTAGCGGCCCCTCGCGCAATAAGTTGGGGTGACAGGTTCAGATGCTTCTTCAAATCATTGGTGCCCAGCATGATCACCAGGACGTCAATCGGTTTATGGCTATGGAGCATCGGCGCCAGCGTTCGCCTCCCATTCGCGTCGTAGTCCGACATGAACGGGTCGTCCACTATGCACGTACGGCCATTAAGTCCCTCCTCGACGACGTCGACGCCGGGGCCTAAGTGCCTCGCCAGGACGCGCGGCCAGCGCTGCTCGCCATAGCGGCGCATCGCGGCGCCCGGCGAGAACGCGTCGAAGCCCCAGGTATTCGAATCGCCGTAGCACACGACGCGCTGCGCTGCCTCGTCGCACGCAACCGCTTCCGTGGGGGGCGGTGGTGGTTTTGGTGCCGCTGTGGAGTTGGCATCTCTGGTGCCACATGCATAAACATACGTCGCAGCGGCACCGGCAGCGGCGCCAGCGGCCACGAGTCCAATTTTGCTGTCCATCCGTATGTGTTGTCCAAAGATCACGGACTGTTTGGGCGGAATTTGTTGAAGAAACGCGTGCATAAAACCCGTGCGTAAAATACATAGTCGCGCTGTAAATCGCACGCGGCGTCAAGCCTCGTGAGCGCGAAGCGGCATCGCTCCGCACAGCTCACATAACCACATCTCACATAAAGCTCACATAAATGCGCCTCGCCAGCCTCCTCACCACCACCACCATGTGCGCCGCTCTGGACCTCTACACCAGCTTGGAGTCGATAGTGGCAAAACCCTGCTACAAGATCGAGCAGACTGTAGCGTCGAAGCAGATACCCGCTATTTCTTCCGCCGAGGCCCCGCTGCGGACGCTGGACGGCCCGGGCGCGACCTTCGACCATGGTCAATGGGACGCGCTCCTCCGGCGCCACGTGAAGGACGGCCGCGTGGACTACTCCGGCCTCGCGGGCGACCGCGCCTCCTTCAATTCCTACACCGCGGCCCTCGCGGCGGCGGACGTCGCCGCGCTCTCCCCGAAGGAGAACTTCGCCTTCCACTGCAACGCGTACAACGCGCTCTGCGTGGGCAAGATCCTGGACGAGAAGCCAACAAAATCCATCCTCGACCTCTCCACGAAAAAGCAACCGGTTTGGGACTCGCCCGCGGGCATCCTGGGCGGCGAGGCCGTTAGTTTGAACGACGTCGAACACACGCGGCTGCGCCTCGTCTTCGCCGAGCCGCGCGTCCACGCGTGCCTCGTCTGCGCGTCCGTCTCGTGCCCCGACCTGGCGCCGTACGCCTTCACGGGCTCTAAGCTGGACGACCAGCTCGCGGACCGCACGACCGCCTGGCTCGCCAATCCGACCAAGGGCGCGGCGTCCGAGCGGAACGGCGCCGTGGCGCGCCTCTCGCGCATCTTCCTCTGGTTCGAGGGGGACTTCGGGGGCGGCGCCCTCGCCTTCGCGCGGGCCAACGGCGCGGCGCTCGGCGGGGGCGACCCGGCGCTGCGCTACTTCGAGTACGACTGGTCGCTGAATAAGAGCTGAGATGTGTTTCTTTTTTAATTGAAGCTGGGCGTTTGCGCGTTTGTGGACGCTTGCGCTTGAATTGCGACGAAGCGTGCGGGTCTCTGGGCCTCTGGCAAAATAAAAAATAATGCGCAGTGTCGCAATTAATCGGCTGTGCAAGAGCCAAATCGCATTTGCTGCCGCCCACGCGTCCGCATCGAACCCATGCGACGGCCCCTGCGTGAAAAAGGCAGCCCTATGGACCATGAGGCATGAGTAGCAAGGCCTTGCTGGTACAGGCGTGGGCTGTGAGCAGCGCCTACCGCTACGCGTCGACGCCGCCAATATTGCGCGCCGACCAAGTTATTTCGGACTTCTTCGGCGGGCAGTTCTGCGGGGACCAGGACGGTACATGCACGGTGCGCGCCCCAGGCGCGAAGGCGCCGCTCGTGACCCAGCTGCTACGCAACGCAAGCGACGTGGACGCCTACGCCACAGGTATGTTAAGGAGGAGTCGAGGGAAAACCCCCGTGTTCTGGGTCCCTCTCGGGCATGCGACCATGACTGGTGCCTTCGGCGGGATCTGCGCTTTTGTAACGCAGCTAGCCCCGGCGCTGGCAAAAGCAAAGACTATCGAAGGCTTCACGCTACTCACGCTCCCGTACCCCGTGGGCGAGCACGGCAGCCCCTGGGACCACGCGTACGTGCGCATGAAGCAGTACCCGCCGTGCGGCTTCGACAAGCTCAAACAAATACTGGACGCGCCGAAGCTGCGGGCGTGGTTCGTGCTGGACCACGACCGGCACGAGGGAAGTGCGTGGGTCCTGCACCCGAAATTGCGGCACGTGCCCATGGGTCTGGCGAAGGGCTTCCCCGCGCTAAAAAGTGGACTGGCGCAACTAGCCAAGCAACATAAACCGCGCTCCGTCGACGTCTACGCGAACTTCCACGTGCACGCCGAACGTTCTGTAGCGGGCGCGCGCTCGATCGCTTTGGCCGTCGCGGCGCGCAACTTCAAAGCCCCGAACCGCATGAAGAAAATTGCAAAGCGCAACGCGACGTGTGCGTTAGAAGCGGACGGCCTCCCCTGCACGCGCGAGGAACATTATGTTGAAGAATTACTCAAGGCCCGGTACGTGCTGTCGCCGCCGGGGTCGCAGCTCGACTGCCACCGCCACTGGGAGACTTTAGTGTTCGGCGCCGTGCCCATTGTGCACTCGTCGCCGATCACGCGCGCGTTGTTGGCCGGGCTGCCCGCGTGTTTCGTGCCGGCCTGGGACGCGTTGACGCCGGAAGTCCTCAGGCGCTGCGACGCGCGCCTCGCCGGGACACGCTTCGACTGGGACCGGCTTTCGGTGGACTACTGGCGAAAGGAAATCTCCGAGTCGAAGGCTGCGGTGCCCAAAGCGAAGCCCCCCGCCAAAATAAATGCAGCGGACGTGGCTGTGCAGTGGTCCAAGGACCGCAATTCACTCATAGAAACGCGCAAGGCGGGCCGCTGGGCGGCCCTCCTGCAAAACTACAGCCGCGTCCAGCGGGCCGAGCGGGCCAAGGGAATCAAAAGGAAGTACGTCGTGGCCTTCGCGCGGGTCCACGGGCACGCGTCGCGCATCGCGACAATAACCGCGACGCTCGCTTTGGCAATAGCGTCGGGCCGGGCCCTGGCGATTGTGTGGCCGCGCCGGCAGAGCTGCCGGGGGCGGGACCACGTGTGGGACCGCGAGTGCGACCCAGCGGGCATCACGGACTTATTATCGCCGAACCTCGTCGACTTTGGCATACCGCCTTTCGTGCAGCAGCGGCTCCTGGCAAAGGGCGGCTGCGGCCACGAGAATAGAGGAGGGGACTGGGTCGTCCGGGACAAGCGCGACGAAAAGATGTTCCTCGAGGTCTATCACGCCGACCTGACTTGGACGCCGCCCGTGGTCTGCACCGCCGGGCGGGACGACTGGTCCTGGGTCGCGACGTGTCGGCTGGGGGGCACCTCGCCGCTCGCGGACGCCGGGGCGCTGCAGGACTTGCTCTTCAAGCCGTCGGCGGCGGTCCTGCAACGCATTGGGGCAATCCTGGCGTCGTCCTCACGGCCCTGCGACCTCGGCATCCACCTGCTCGCCGCGGACCGGACGACGGAGTGGGGGCACAAAGAGGGCGATACTTCGTGGCTGCGGATCGTGGCGGAGGCGATCGCCGGGCAGGAGGCTTTTGTGGCCGACGGCACGCGTCTAGACTACGCTGTCTTCGTCGCGGCGGACCGCGGCTCGCAGCGCACGAAGAAATTGCTCCAAGACGCGTTCGGCGAAGCCGTCATCTTCATGGACGGCAACGGCGTCACACCGGGCAGGGACACGGTCGAAGGTAATGTCGAGGCCCTGGCGGAGAACTACGTGCTGTCGACGTGCGCCGAGATCCTCCCCGCGGGCACGGGCCGGAACTCGGCGTTCCGGTCCATCGCCGCGGCGCGCGCGGCGTTCGAGCAGGCGTGGAGCACGAACCGGAGCCGCACTTTCGTCGACGGCGGGAAGCACCCGCCCGGGGGACCGGCGGCGTGTGCCGACCTTTAAGTTTGTTTGTAATGACTTAATTCGGCGGACCCAAAGCGCACAAAAGCGCTCCTCAGCAGGCCCGCGGGTCCAGGAGGTGCTCTCCGCGCCCCCCGTCCGACTCCACGCTTGATGGCCGGTCCCTCCTATAAGAGGAGACCCCGAACACCGTCTCGAAGACCGTGACCGGCGCGTCGTCT
>Ga0302122_10002713_pt1 | contig 10902 bp, 5 predicted proteins | sample CB21_SCM_MG_FD_203115 | JGI IMG/M metagenome (GOLD analysis project Ga0302122, IMG submission 203115) | Marine microbial communities from Western Arctic Ocean, Canada - CB21_SCM | ecosystem: Environmental > Aquatic > Marine > Oceanic | place: Canada: Western Arctic Ocean | collected 2017-09-28
GCCGAGCCGACGCGGCTTGCGAGTTTTTGGCACGTGCACCTATTAAGGGCGCTGCGTTGCTCTGGTTCGGTGACACACGCGTAACCAACACGCCGTGCATGCGGCGGACGAAAGACGCGTCGAGTGCGTATTGGCTCACGAGCAGTCGGGCGTGGGCGGCGGCCCGGTCTTGAAGCTCTTCGAGGGAAAGGCGTCGAAGGCTCCCATTTTGAGAGCGGCAACGGGACTTGGGAATCAGTCGTGCACGGTATCGAGATCGATCTTTGCTGTATGCAACAGCAAGGTGCTGGCGAGCCGCCAAAATGTCTAGAAAATTTTCAAGCAAAGGGCGCGATTGCACGGAGCGCACGGAATAGCGCGGACATCTGTGAAAAATCGTGTTCATGATGACTCTACCAGATTTAACGCACGTTGAAGCACGATACCAGAAGGCCGCCCGCACCCGGAAGAAGACGTGCCCGAAATGTAAAATTCAAGTGCCCGTGGCCCGTCAGCGTTGTGAAAACTGTCCTCACCAATTCATCAGCAACGCAGCCCCGGACCGCGAAGCACGCAAGGCAGCCCGCAAGGAGAAGAAGCGGCTGCGCGCCCACCGCGACGGCATACAAGCCGCGGCGAAGCGGCTGCGCGCAGCGGCCGAAGAGGGAGCGGCCAACGCGCGGGAGACCGTCGATTTCGCGCCTGACCTGGCGACGCACGGATCCTCGCTCGGGTGGCGCGGCGCCCACGCGGCCGATCCGACGGAAGGGATGATGCTCGCGCGCGAGGCGCCAGATGTCGCGCCGGCGGAGCCAGCTGTTTTCGAACCGGCGGTGTCGGCCGCAGTGCCGGAGGCGCTGGCTTTTGTGCCAGAGATGCCCATGCCGATGAATGTCGCGCCGGATGTGCCGGTCGCCGCGCCGGAGGCGCCAGCTATCGCCGCGCCGGAGGCGCCCATGCAGATTGATGTCGCGCCAGAGGCGCCTGCTCCCGCGCTGTATCCGCCTGCTCCCGCTTTGGAAGTAGCCGCCGCGCGCGAGCATGCCAAGTACGAGCATATGCAGCTGTCTCTGAGGCAGGAGGTCGCTATGTGGAAGAAGCAGTCGCAGCGGTTCAGTCGTGGGTCGTGCGTGGTGATCAATGAGCTGGCCTTACTGATCGAGGGCGGAGGTGACGAACCAGATCTCCACGAGCACGGCTGGGGGAGCGAGAAGGAGGTCGCAAAGAGCGGACCGTGGAAGCTGGATCCAATTAAAAATTATGTCTACAAGACGCACCCAAGGAAGGAAGAGGCTATTAAGCTCTACCAAGACTGGGCGATTCGCGTCATTCGATGCTTCTTGAGGCTTGGGTACGACATCGACATCGGCGTAACGAAGCAAGATCCCTCCGCCCGGCTGGGCCAGAAAGATCCGAGCAACGGAACCAAGAAACGCATGTTCGCACTCTTTCAAGTCGAGGGCAAGGGTGCTGCCCAGAAAATCGAGACGGATTTGCAAGCCTACGTCAAGAGGCTCAAATACGAGGGCTTCACAAATAAATTGAAGGCTGCTGGAAACGGAGTGCACGAAGCCATGAATACGATTTACCTCGTCTTCTGGATGAAGGATGAAGAAATGCCCCCGGTCGCTCCCGATGCACGACCTCGCGGAATGGCGGCGCGCTAGCGCGCTTGTTCAGTCCACGCTGTCCGCTTTTCTGAAGTGACTGGGTTGTTCGTTGGCGGGCGGTCGTTAGCGCCCAGCACGAGGGCTAAGCGCGCGATGATGAGTATTTAGTCGGTCATGATCAACGATCGGCGGGTAGTTTTTTCGAATAAAATTACATGAGAACGGAGGGGGGTGAGGGGGCGTGTGCAGAGGGCGCACATGGGTAAAGTAGAGAATTGGGTCTAAGGACCGAGCGCCAACGTGGGGTCCGGCGTCACCGCGGCGCCCGCCACCACGCGCCGGAACTCCTCGAATGATACTTCACTGCCACAGATGAGGCCCCAACATAAGGCCTGGAGGATGTCGGTCGTGTAGTGCGGCTTGCGGTAGTACGCATACCAGCCGTCGACTAAAAGAGTGCCGCCGTTCGCCGTCTTGATGAACTCCGGGTCCTGACCCGTACCGTTAACGGTACGGGTCACACAGGTCCTAGTAGGTTTTGCACCACTAGCCCATAGTGTGTTTTGCGCCGCTCGCCAGAACGCTGTTCTTCGCCGCTCGCCTCTTCGCCCCACAAAAAATTAATTAATAAATTACCACGTGACATTATTCTTATGATTTCAAAAATGCACCCGCTGCTCATCCCGCCTTTTACAAACAAGACGCTGCGTCGCGCCGTTATAGATTATGTCGCCGGCGGAGATAGAAAAAAAAGAATTGTGGAAAAATACGGCGAAATTAGCAAGTGTCGGCGGCAGTTTCGCGGCAACATGGGCTCGGGTGGTTTTGAAAAAGTGCTCATCGGAACGCTGGGGCCGAGAGAAACGTTTTTACGTGGGGCGAAGAGGCGAGCGGCGAAGAGCAGCGTTCTGGCGAGCGGCGCAAAACACACTAGGGGCTAGTGGCGCAAAACCTACTAGGGCCTGTGTGCCCCGTACCGTTAACGGTACGGGTCATAGGGTTAGGTTTGGGCGAGAGTCGGGTTGGGGCCCCCCGCCGGGCTCCTCGGACGAAACGAGGCCGGCGAGCGCCAGGAGCAGGGTGGAGGTGGTTAATGCCATGATGTTGTCCCGAAACACTTCCGGGGCCACCAACCTTGCGCAAAAGCTCGCGCACGTGCAGTGTTCTTTTGGAGTACCTAGGGTATCAAAGGTACTAGCGCTAACTTGCTTTTTAGGTAACTACCCGTGGCGTCGACGGAGCGAGTCGAAGGAAGGGAATCGATGCTTCGGCTCGGACGCAAAAGGTACACCCAGACAACTCTAGACTTGGGCGCGTGGTCCATGCTCTTTTTTGGAAGCAACTCTTGCGGCGTTACGCAAACGGGCTTCGGCGGCTGCCGGGGCAGCCGCCCTCGGACTGTAGGGCACGGTCTCCGGAGCGCCTTTGCTGCCTCTGGTCTCGCAGCAGCACTGCCACACCATCATGGAGAGCTCCACGGTCGAGGCCGGCGCGCCCGCCGCGGCGGTGCCCGATGACCGCTGCCGGCCCCCGCCGCAAACCTCCGACGCTTTGCTGGACGAGGCGGAGGCAGCTGCGGCGCCGTACCCGTGCGGCTACTGCGGCGCGTTCCACGGCAGCGAGACCGGCTACTGCGCAGCGTGCTCCAGGAGCTGGCTCAAGCCCGAGATCGCCTCGCGGGCCGCACGGTTCCAGCGACGCGCGTACCTCGCGCTCGTGACGCTCCTGATGAGCTACTTCGAGACGAACGACAAGGCCGTGCTTTCGGTGTTCTGCGGCTCGATCGGACTCGTCGTGTTCTTCTGGTTCCTCACCAAAAGCGTCGCGACGGCCGCGCCGGAGTGGATCGCGCCCCTCGTCGTCTTATTCCTGGCGGCGATGTACATGATCCCGACGATCCGGCGCATGGTCGTGCTCATCGAGGACGTCGACGAAATCAGTGCGCTCTTCGAGCGCACATGGTGGGAGCACGAAAACGACGAAAAGAAGGGCCCGGCGCCAGCCAAACTCGCCGGCGCGCTGAGCCAGCCGACGGCCGACCTGCGCCGGCTCTACGTGCTGGCGCGCGCGCGCGTCGGAGGCTTCGAAATGGACGTCGTCGAGTGTTTGGCGCGCGCGGGCCGCACACCGGCGGAGTCGTCGCGCGAGACGCGCGGTCCGCAGCTCAAGGGCCTCCTCCGGGCACGCGAGAAGATCGCGATGGACTACGACGGCGACGCGAGCCACCTACGAGATATCCTCCGCGCCTCAATCGTCTGCAAGACGGTGGAGGAGTTGAGGACGCTCGGCGACGAGCTCGATGCCCTCGAGGCGGCCGGGACCGTCCGCGTCGTCCAGGTCAAGAACCGCTTCATCGGCGTCCCCACGCCCTCGGGGTATCGCGACGTCAACGTGAGCATGATATATCACGGGCTCCTCTGCGAGATCCAGATTCATCTCGAGCCAATCCTGGCCATCGCGGACCAGCAGCACGTCGCCTACGAAGCCGCGCGGGAGCTGGATCTCATGGGGGCCCTGGAGAAGCCCACCGAGGCGACGCACGAGACCTCGAGCCGCCCTCTCCGCTGGGGCTACGTCGCGGCGCGACTCGTGCCCGCGGTGCTCAGCGCGGTCATCGGGTGGCTCTACGTCGACGCGTTCGTGCTCAAGGGCGCCGACTCGCTGGTGGCGCGCGCGGAGTTGCTGCCGACGCGGGGCTTCTCGAGTCCCTACGTTGTCCTGCGTCTGTACGGCCTGGCGCTGGCGGCGCCGTACGCGGCGAACACGTTTCTGTTGCTCCGAGCGGCGGGGTGCTTCGGCGAGCGAGCGCGGTGCCAGCGGCGCGGGAAGACACGAGTCGCGCTGCTGTACGAGCGGTACTTTGGGTACGAGGGCTTGTACTTCGTGTGGAAGGTGTTCTGGTTTCAGATGTTCGAAGTCATCCTGCAGGCGTATGGAAAGGTCCCACTATTCCTGACCTACATGAACCCGTTCGAGGGTCTCACGCGCGGCCGCGACGAGGTTTCGGTGGGCGATTCGGCGCGTGACCTCTCCGAGAGTCGAAGCGGGCTGCACATTTTCGTCGTCGTGTTTTTCTGCGCGCTGCTCTTCAACGTCCTGTATCCGACGTTTCTGCTGCGGAGCCGCGACGTGAGGTATCAGCGCGATTTTTCCTTCGTGGCCGATACAGTCCTCGATTTGGTCTATGCGTGCGTTCCCTTTGTGTTCCTCGTTCTGGGCGTCCGGAGCCAGCAGATGATTGTTCCGCACGACCCCCTCGAGTACACTTCCAATCTGCTGCCGATGCTGCACACGCACTTTGTGATTTCAACACTGGAAGCGGCCGCCGACGAGTCCCGGGAGCTCCGCAAGGTCGCGCCCACCCACCCGAGGCCGACCTCGACGAAAAAGTCCGCAGAGCCCTCGCCCGGCAGCACCGCAAAGTACGGTACTCGTCCGGGCGAAGCGCTGTACGGCGCGCTCGTCGGTTCGTGCCTCGTGCTGTGGGTCCTCGCATTTTTTGCGGTGTCGTTTAAAAACCAGCTCATATTCGCGGCCGCGTTTGTGCTTGCGAGCCTGTTGCTTCCTCTCGCGGCGCGCCACGCCGGCCGTCCCAGCTTCTCGGTGTGGGAGCCAGCGGTGTTATGTTCCGGCTTCTACCTGTTGTTCTGCTTAAGCTCGAAAGCCCAGAGCCACATCCTGATGAACATGGCTCTCGCGTTCCACGGCGCACTCGTCTTGTTCGCGGCGCCCGACGAAGCGAATCACGGTCTCCGGGACACGCGCGCGAGCGCGGCGACGAAGGCGCACCGTTTGCCTATTTGGGGCTCGGTTCTATTCTTCTGCGTAACGGGCGGCTTCCTCGCCGCGGTCATCGCGGTTTACACGCTGGGCGGAACCTTAGTCTCGACCTGCATGCCGTGCGAATGCACACAGGACGGGATCCTCTCCAGCTGCGAGGTCTTCCGACACGCGGAGTCCTTGCGAATGACGCGCGGCCTGAACGCGCCGCCCTTTGCGGACTACCTGGACCTCGCCGACAAAGGTATCAAAGAAATAAAGCCCGGATCGTTTTTGGGTCTTTCGTCGGTGAAGGAACTCAGCCTCGAAGGCAACAAGATTAAGGTACTGAAGGCACAAACCTTCGAGGGTCTGGCCTCATGTAAAGTGTTGCGCCTCAGTGGCAATTCGCTGCGTAAAATCTCGCCCGGTGCCTTTCGGGGCCTCGGAGAGCTCAAGGCCCTCCACCTCGCCGGATACGGATTCACGAGTCTGCGGCCGGGGACCTTCGACGGGCTCGGCGCCCTCAAGACGCTCGATCTCAGTCGTAACAGCCTCACTCGCATCGAGATCGACACATTTCGTGGCCTCGATCGCCTGACCTTGCTGTATCTCTACCGGAATTTGTTGCGGCATTTCGACGGCGCGTTCCGGGACCTCGGCCGCCTTTCGACCCTCGACCTGTCGGAGAACGCAGTTGTCCATCTCAACGCGAGCAGTTTCTCGGGCCTGACGTCTTTGTCACACATTGATCTCATCGATAACCCTGTCCAAAGCGTGGGTTGCGGCACGCTGAACGTCTCTAACGCGGACCTGACTGTCAGGTGGCTCGAGGAGTGCAACGCGGAGGACTTTGACGGTGGGACGGTCGTGGCTCCGGCGGGTACAACCTACTGGGGCTTTGGCAAGGGCCGATGCAATTCCGATTTGAATAAACGCGCGGGGTGTGCGAAAGCGCCCGGAGATTGTTGGAACCTTTGCCAGAATACTATCGGAAGTGGCCTCGTCGCCGTCGATTGGACGGAGAACGGCGAGTGCACCTGCCAAGACGCCTGTAGGTACATGTCGGACGTCGGGTGGTGTTCCAACAACACGCACGTTATCACGAGCTCAGGTACCCCGCTCCCGGACCTTGGAGCCGAGGCCTGCCCGACGGAGGCGCCGACGTCGGCGCCGACCCCTGCCTTCTCTAGTGCTGGGTCTTGCTACAGCTGGTTTAGTAATTTGATTAGCTGTGACGTGGACGAGGCCACGTGTACGCAGGGTGGTGCGGGATTGTGGTATGAACCAGGCCTTGTGTCGCCTAATTCCGGATGCTGCCATTGTAGGGTAGACTGCGACCATACGTTGGAAACTAGTGCTGACTGTGAGGAAGACTACTTTGACACGGTGGGCTGCGACTTGTGCCAGGGCCGTGGCGTAAGGGCTCATGTTCCTGCCGGCCATCGATGCGTCGACGGCAACGGCACACTACTTGGCGACAGCATAGAGCGGATAGCAGATAATCCCTTTATGCCCGACGGCGGCCAATTGATAGAGAAACGTTTTTACGTGGGGCGAAGAGGCGAGCGGCGAAGAACAGCGTTCTGGCGAGCGGCGCAAAACACACTAGGAGCTAGTGGCGTAAAACCTACTAGGGTCTGTGTGCCCCGTACCGTTAACGGTACGGGGCAGCGCGGCCATCTGCCCGCAGATGCATTAGACTTATCAATTATGCACTGCTCGCACAATTATTTAGACATCGCCAAGCACGGGCTCGTGCAGTCCTCGATGCGAGGGACATCTTGTCTCTATGCGACCTTTTGCCGGGATCTCCCGACCGATGGACTCGTAAATATGTACGGCGACTTTGCATACGGATATTCGTTTAGAGATGCTTGGGACGCGATGGAGAACCCCGTCATCTGCTTGGCGGGCCTCCGTGTCGGCAAAAGCTGGAACATTCGACGTAACGGATATCAAAAATTGGTTACGTTCTTCGTCGCCAATCGGGCCGTCGTCGACGTTCCTGTGACCGGCGCGCACGGCTTCATCCCGATCGACGTCAGGGAATTTGGCAAGTACCTGCCCCAGTCGAGCGACACGAGGCAGGAGGTTATTCTCCATGGAAAAAAGCACAAGACCGACGTTTTCTTCCTGGGCTTGTCTGTGAAACCCGCGTTATTGGACTTTAGGCTTGCGACGCACGACGGCCGGTGCTGCATCAACGGCGCTGGCACGAAGCAGCCGGGTGGTGGCTGGGCGAAAGGCGGGAAATGCCTCGCGGCGTCGGTAGGACAACACCCGCCGGTGCGGCTCCGCACCGTCACATGGCGACCACTAGAAGAAGATGCAGCTGCCGCAGCCGCGCGGCAACAGCTTGAGCGCAACAGGGCGGCGCGCGCCGCAGAACAACGGCAGCGCGAGCAGCAGCAGCAGCGCAAGCGCGTCGAGGAGCGCGCGCAGCAGCGCGAGCAGCGCAAGCGCAAGCGCGTCGAGGAGGAGAACGAGCGCGAGAACGAGCGCACAGCCGACAAAGAGCATAAGGCGGCCGCGAATCTAGCGCGAGCGAAGCGGGCGGGGCTGCGCGGGGGCGCGGATGACGGCGCCGACCAGGCCGCGAACCTGCCGCCAGCGGTGCCCGCGCCGCTGCCGCCCGCGGAGTCGCAGTGGGTCCAGTGCAAGGGCTGCAAGAAGTGGCGCCGGCTGCCGGCGCAGGTCGTCATTAGTGGACTGCCGGAGGACTGGTTCTGCGCCCTGAATTGGTGGGACCAGCTGCGGAACTGGTGCGAGGCGCCCGAGGAACCCGGCGCCGAGCAGATCGAGATCTTGCCGCTGTTCGCGTCCGTCTCGGCGCCGGCACCGGCGCCACCTCCGGCGCCCGTGCCTGTCTGGCCCACGAGCGACGACACGCCCGCGCCGCCGGCGCCCGCGGGCGCGCCGCCGCCGCCGCCGCCTTCTGTCCCGCCGCCGCGCAGCGGTCCGCCCATCCCCTTCCGGACCGCCGGCGGCCGCTCCGCAACCGTCATCGAGCGCAAGCAGCGCGGCTGGTTCGTGGTGGAGTTGGACGGCGACGCGAACGACGAGGGCAAAGCCCACGAGCGCAAGTCCCTGAGGAGACCCCACGGCTTCGCGCCGGGCCAGGACCATTTGTTGAATGCGGCCCCGTTCGTGACGTCGCTTGAGGGCGCCGCAAATGCGTCGGGTGCGCTGCGCGAGGGCGCCTGGACGAGTGAGGAGGACAAGTTAATGGCCGGACTCATCGAGGCTTTCGACAACGGCCTAGTTGAAGGGCTGGCGGACAACGCGATGCTGCGAGAGTTCCTAGCGAGGCGGCTGAGTTGTGATCCGATGCGTATCACGAAAAAACTCGCGGGAAAACGGAGCATGATTGATAAGGAGGCACGGTACCGCTGGTGGGTAGGGACTTCTTTTCAGAGCATCGCCGCCGTGGCGCCTAGTGGCGCTGCGGGCGTTTTGGCTGAGGAGCGGTGCGGTGCGGTACGCCTGGAGGAGAGGGCTTTCGGGGAACGCCTCATCCAAGGCTTTGACGCGGGCCTGCTAGAGATCCCGGAGGGCACGTCTCGCTGAGGGGCTTCGTGGCGAATTCGCTCAACTGCTCAGTGACGCGCGTGTCTTCGTACTACCTCAAAGGACGAGGCTCGGGAAACGCGCATCCTCCGTACATCAGATCGACGGCGGCCGCGGCCGTGTACGATACTGAGAAGCGCACGCTCGATGAACTCTACGCGGCGTTCGTCGCCGCGGACGCGGACACGGCGTTTGTCGCAGCGAAGGCGCGGCGGGCCGTTGCGTATGCGAGGGCGCCGCGGGGTGCGGGACGGGTTTCGACGCGATCCGCTATTAGGCGCTGCGTCACGTCCGCACCCGAGGAGGCGCCGGTCGAGGTGGCCAAGCGCGTGCCGACGCTCGAGGCGCGCGTCGCGGAGCTGGAGCGCGAGAACGCCGAGCCTCGGATACGCGCGCTGGCGCTGGCCGCCGCTCCGTTCGTGATGCCGCCATCGCCGGCGCCTATTGTAGTAGCGCCTCCATCACCGGCGCCGGTCTTCGTGGCGCCGCCATCGCCGGCGCCGGCCGTCGGTTATTCGGATGGTAGGCGAAACCACAAGGCCATGTCCAAGCCCCAGCAAGACGCCGACGGCAATTACCCGTGCGCCCACAAGAAGTGCGGATGCAGCCGCGTCTTCGGACACGCGCCGGCGAGCATCGCGCATTCCAAGGCCTGCAAGATGCGCCCCACCGACTGGCAGATTACGCCCGCCGCCGCGGAGGAGGAGGAGCCCCCCGTGGCGTCGTCGCCGCCGCCGCAAGCCGCTGTGCCGTCGGTGGAGCCGGCGCCCGCGGACGACCGGCCGCCGCCGCCGCCGTCGCCGACGGCTGACGCACGGGCCGCCGCCGAGGTGCCGGGCTCGAGCGTCGACGAGATCCGGGCCGCGAGAACGCCGAGCTTCGACTGAGCGCTTCTCTCCCATCTCCTTCCCGCACCCCCTCTCTTCCCCGCTTTCTTGGTGTATAAGGCAAACCTGTAACGAAGGCGCTCGAGTCAGCGTCGCGCCACAGTTGCGGAACCCTAAAGTCGGACTGGGGTTTCGCAATGCTCTAGTCGTATCGAGGCTTCCGTCGTGTCCCGACGTGTCCCGGCGGGATTTTATTTTTTCGTCCAGTTCTCGGCACTTGCTCGTTTTTTGCAACCCGCGCAACTCATCGTCGGACGACCAAAGCCGCTCGCAAACGGTACGAAACGATCCCTCGCGCGCATACGTCACTCCCTCCCTACACATCCTAGCACCAAACAAGCGATGAGGCGGCGCCGCGCCCTGCCCGCGGAGATAACCGTCCCTCAAGATAAACAGCTAAAAAAGCTGAAGAGCGCCGCGCGGCGACGTGACACCCAACACAACCGCGCCCCTCCCGCACACCGAGCGACACACGACCACGTCGCCTCGCAGGCCAAGTCAAGGACGCACCGCGCACCGAACTGAGCGCTCCTCGAGGAGCACCGCACCCCCACCACTTCCACTTCTTCCTACCATTATCATTCTCATCATGCCGCGCTCCACCACGCTCATCCTGGCCCTCGCGCTCGCGACGGGCCAATCACTAGAGCTGCCGCGCCGCCGGCTCCGTGACACCGTCGACCTAAGCCGACGGCGCGCCCGACGGCCAAGCCGACGACGCGCCCGACGGCCAAGCCGACGACGGACTGCGCGATGTACGTGGCCGGCCCCGTCGCCGCGTCCCACGGCAACGAGGTGGCGACCGTCGACACGACCCCGAACTACGAGCTCGCGTTCACGATGGAGCTGGCGAGCGACGGAAGCACTGCTGGGTGGCGGTCCATCCTCCACATCGGCAACTCGAATTCGCACCAGCGCGTGCCGGGCATCTGGTTCCGCGGGGGGACGAATCAGATGTGGGTGTGGAACCGGCCGAGCCGTGGCAGTCCGAACAAGTACTTCAAGTCGTCGATAAACTTGGCGGCCGGCAAGACCTACGAGGTCAAGCTCGTCGTCGAGGGCACCCGGATGACGCTGTACGTCGACGGCGTCGCCCG
>Ga0302122_10002716_pt1 | contig 10894 bp, 10 predicted proteins | sample CB21_SCM_MG_FD_203115 | JGI IMG/M metagenome (GOLD analysis project Ga0302122, IMG submission 203115) | Marine microbial communities from Western Arctic Ocean, Canada - CB21_SCM | ecosystem: Environmental > Aquatic > Marine > Oceanic | place: Canada: Western Arctic Ocean | collected 2017-09-28
CCTCTTTTGCTCTCCATCTACGGATTAAAAAATTTGAGACATCAATTTTAACAATTATTTCTAAGGTAGATTGATCAAACCATATTGGCTCTGTCATCTTTTGATAATTTATTAAAAACTTTTAATTATGCAAAGAATTCTAATTACTTTTACATCTCTGTTGCTTGTTAATTGTGGCAGCAATCCTCCAACAGACACTAACTATGAACTGGTTCTGCCTAGCGCAAGAGTTGAGACGCGGCTAACATCTTCCGGAGCTGGGCCAGACATTCCAACCCAAGTCGTTGTCTTAGGTACAGGAACTCCCATTCCTGACGCTTTCAGAGCTGGTCCTAGTATTGCCGTTATTCACAATGGAGAGAGTTACCTTTTTGATGTCGGAGCCGGAGCAGTACGACAGGCTACGATAGCACGATACAAGTACGACATTCCTTCACTCTACCCTTCAGAAATTTGTTGCTTATTTCTCACCCACCTACATAGTGATCACACTATGGACTTATCGGAACTTGCTCATACTCTATGGTGGCGTCGAAGTAGTAGCTTAAAAATATGGGGGCCACAAGGCATAGATCGTATTGCTGATGGACTGTTGGATTTGATAGCTGCCGACGCTCAATTCCGAATTGACGGAGTGCAACCTGTTGCAAACCCGAATGGATATAAAGTTCGCCAAAAAAATCTTCAAACAGGAATTGTGCTGAAAGAAGATGATTTAGTCATTGAAGCTTTTTTGGTAAATCATGGAGATATAAATCCAGCATTTGGGTTCAAGATTACTTCAGATGACCTTTCCATTGTTATTAGCGGAGATACTGCTTACAGCGAGCTTGTCGCCGAAAAAGCTCAAGGCGTAGATTTACTTTTTCATGAAGTAATTAGTTTAGAAGGGTTGGAAAGAAATTCCCCAGAGTTCCAACGCTATCATAATAGCGTGCACACTACATCTGAAGAATTGGCTCGTTTGGCTAATATCGCTCAGCCGAAAAAACTCGTGCTTTATCACGGGCTGTTTTATGGCACGGAAGAATCGACAGTTCTGGATGAAATTAAAACGCTATATAACGGAGAAGTCGTTTTGGCGAGCGATCTCGATAAATTTACAATTGATTAAGATCTAACTCAATTTGTAGACATTAGCTTAAACTTATCCCTATCTTCATCCGCTTCTTTCGACCGATCCAGCACCGAGACCACTACCATAGTAAGAAACGCTGCCGTAACCGAATAAAGTGCTGGATAGGCTTCGGGGAAAACAGCTTGGTCATTTCCCAACACATCAACCCACACTGCCGGACCCAAAACCATTAGTCCGATGGCCAACACTAAACCGGCGATACCGCCACTAACAGCACCTCTTGTTGTTAGACCTTTCCAATACATACTCAAAATCAAAAGTGGAAAATTCGTCGATGCGCCTATGGCAAGAGTTAAACTTACTAGGTAAGCAATATTCTGTTTTTCGAACGCAATACCAAGCAACGCTACAATGACTCCTAATCCCACCGCAGCAATTTTTGAAAGTCGAATTTGCTTCTGTTGATCAACCTCTCCTTTCATCAATACGTTAGTATATAAATCATGAGTTAAAGCGGTAACTGACGTCAACATTAACCCTGCTACCACAGCCAATATGGTAGCGAATGCAATTGCAGCCATGATGCCGAAAAATATTTCTCCACCAACTGCATCTGCAAGATGCACAGCAACCATGTTACTACCTCCAATAATGGCTCCGCCGCTATCAAGGTAAAGAGGGTTCCCCTTCACCAAGGCAACTGCGCCGATACCTATAACGAAAAAAATCAGCACATTGACATAGGCGATCGCACTCAAAGCCACTCCCGCTGACATTCTTGCGCTGGCTTTATCCTTTACTGTAAAAAAACGCATAAGTAAATGAGGTGATCCTGCCAGGCCCAAGCATAAACCAATGCCCAACGATAGAGCAGACAGTGTCGACAAACCCAATCCACCTGCTCTAGTTAACAAGCCATCGCTACCATGGTTGGCTTGGGCTTCTGCATACATTGAGGAAAAGCTAAAATCGAAATTAAGCAGAGTAAGCAAGGACAGCACTGTTACTCCAATTAGCAACAATACTGCTTTGGTAATTTGCACCCAGGTAGTTGCTAACATACCGCCTACAGCGACGTAAAGAACCATCAAAGACGTAACGATGACTACCGACCAAGTGTAAGAGATACCAAATAACACTTCGATCAGAGCTCCAGCTCCAACGATTTGCACCATGAGATACATCAGAGAAAAGCTCAGAGTGCTTACAACCGCAAGAATTCGGATCGGCTTCGGTTGCAGTCGTATGCAAATGATGTCAGTGAAGCTATATTTTCCTAGCGCCTTTAATTTGTCTGACATTAGAAAGATAAGAATAGCGAATGCGCCAAGCGGAGCCCCCAGATAAATCACCGCGTCATAGCCAGCACCAAAAAGGATGGCTGTTATTCCCAACAACGTTGCCGCTGACATAAAGTCACCGGCGATAGCAAAACCATTCGAGACGCCGCCAATCTTTCCATCTGCCACGAAAAAATCATCAGCGCTAGAAGTTTTTTTAGAAGCAATAAAAGTTAAGCCAAGAGTCCCAATAATAATTACAAAGAATAAAAAAATGCCCACTGTCCTTTATTCTCCCTGTCGCTGTTTCAAGTAACGAAATGCAAGCAAAGGTGTGAGTAAATGCAAGACCAAAAACAACAACATCCCCAAATTCATCGGCCCGAAAATTCCCGTGGCAAAAAACTCTGGGAAGAGCGGAACGCCGAGCACTAGAACGAAGAATAGAAAAAGAACTATTCCGGTGTAAAACCATTGCCTCTGCATAGTGGTCCTAGAAAAATTTAAATAGTGTTAGTCTTTATCATTACAATTAAGTGGATACATCAAAGTTTGCCACCGTGCAACCTACGGCAAATATTGGTAGTTCTGCAGAATAAAATTGCAACTCACCTTGCCCCCCTGCTGCTGCGGCGGTTGCTATCAAGGTACGAATTTCAAAGCCTCCTTGACCTGCATCACGATATATTTCTTCATCTATATAAGACAAAAGTTTTTCTTTATTTTGTTGCATCAAGTGGCTCAAAAATTCCCTGTCCCACTCCTCGTTAATTTTCCCTGAATCAGGAGTAGCTGGCCAGTGAGAAATGCCGCCAGTACCAACGATAGCAATTCTTTCGTCCTGTTCATCGCATGCCTGTCGCAGAGCTCGACCAAATTGCCACACTCTATTAAGTGGAGTTAGCGGCGGACCCTGACAGTTAATGTTGCAGGGAATAACTGGCATATCATAGTTAGGGGTAAGAAAATGTAATGGCACCATGATCCCATGATCACATTGCCACTCTTCGGAATAAGCAAGATCTACCGACTGCATTACAGACTTAAGAATCTTCTGCGCAACAACCGGTGAGCCTGGAATAGTAGTTTTATCAATCTTCAACCATTCACTGTCTTCTATCGGGCCGGTATGTTTTTCACCAACCCCCATACAGTAAGCGGGCATATTATCCATAAAGAAATTGGCAAAATGTTCTGCTGCGATAACTATCAATACTTCTGCGCTACTTTGCTTTATTTCTTCAGATTGGCGACGGAGACAATCATAAAATTGATCGCGAACTAATTCATTGGCTGCAAGATGGGCTCTGCCGGTAATACCCGGAGCATGACTAAGAATGCCAGCATAGACCAAGCTCATGCAGACTCTCCAGGATCATCTACAGCATTCTCGCCGGTAAATTTTGCGCCACCACCAGTCATAGCATATATTCCTGCTCGAACTGACCCGTATTTTTTTACACCGTCACGCATTAATTGCAGATAGTCAAACCATTCGATTTGCAGGTAGGCGGCATAGTGCATCAATATTTGACCATTGACCCCGAGTATATACAGCAAACCAATATCACCATTATCCAGTGCCGAATACTCTTCTGCTGAAAGATCGTAGCTAGAGAGAACTGAATGCTTATCCTCATGAAAAATTGATTGTAATTTTTCATCACGATTCAAGTTATAGAGAAATTTTTGAACCTGATAGAGACTCACTAACTAAATCCTGCCCAACTTCGGGATGGTATGCTCATTGGTAGCAATACAGACATTTTTAGTCTCCATGTAAAAGTCGAAACTATAGTCTCCGCCGTCTCGCCCAATACCGCTGGCCTTCATGCCACCAAACGGAGATGGAAGATGTCGATTATTTTCTGAGTTCACCCAAACCATACCAACCTCGAGATCTCTTGCTAGGCGTATGCCTCTACCCGAATCGTTAGTCCAAACGTAAGCAGCCAGGCCATAACGCACCCCATTTGCAATGCTAACTGCTTCCGCTTCATCGGCAAACTCAATGGCAGTTAATACTGGGCCAAAAATTTCTTCCTGGGCAATACGCATCGAAGGTTTGGCATCAGTAAAGAGAGTTGGTTCAACGAAATAACCTTGACCATCAAGGTCGGTACTCTTGCCACCGATAGCGACAGTTGCGCCTTCCTTATCGGCCAGATCAAAATAAGATACGACTTTTTCACGATGCTTTTTATGTATTAGAGGCCCAACTTCCGTATCAGGGTCCAGTGGGTGCCCAAGCTTTAGTAATGATACTCGTTCACGAACACGAGCAATAAATTTCCCAGCAATTGTCGATTGTACCAAGAGCCGACTGGAAGATGTGCAGCGCTCTCCATTCAAACTGTAAATCATAAACACTACGGCATCTAATGCGCGATCTAAATCAGCATCATCAAAAACAATGACAGGATTTTTGCCTCCAAGTTCAAAATGAACTCGCGTCAAACTATCTGCTCCCTGTTTCATGATAGCACTGCCAGTACTGGATTCGCCGACAAAGGCAATCGCTTTAATGGCTTCGTGTTCTGTCAGAGCTTTACCAGCAACTTCTCCGATGCCGTGAACCGTGTTAACAACTCCTGCTGGCAGGCCTACCTCATGCATTATCTCAACTAACATTGATGCACTACAAGGTGACCACTCTGCGGGTTTATGTACCACTGTGCAACCGGCCGCCAATGCAGGCGCAATTTTCCATGTCGATAACATAAACGGAGTATTCCAAGGAGTAATGATCCCGACCGGACCAATTGGCTGCCGTATACTGTAGTTCATATGTTCCTGCGTAGGCAGAGCAGACCCATCTCTCGCGGCTGGCGCCATATCGGCAAAGAAGCGAAAATTCTCCGCACCGCGTATTGCTGCTTTGCTCATAAATCTCAATGGCTGACCGGTATCGTAGCTTTCAACTAATGCTAGTTGCTCCGCATTTTCCTCAATCGCATCGGCAATAGCGTGCAATATTTCCCGCCTTTTTTTACCTGGTATCCCTGCCCAGTCATTGGACGCATTTTCTGCTGCTCGACAAGCCTTAACGATATCGTCAGGAGTGCCAGCGGCAACTTCTCCGATCAAGGCTTCGTCTATTGGTGAGAAATTAGAAAAAGTTGCACCATCACTTGCTGCTACGCGTTCGCCATTAATGAAATGGCTTATGGGGCTGTCAGAAAACCCACCCATTATCTCGTTCAACTTTTGAAGATTTTCCTCTAAAACAACTTTGGTCATGAAGAACTCTCCTGGATATGCATAAATTTTGGAATACTATTCCTATTCCAACGGAAGTGAGGATCTATTTCCTGAATCTCATACGACAGTGCAATAGGTACATCGCCCATGGCATTGTCAACGAAGCCACACAGGCATTGAAAAAGATCCTCACCCATTTGCTTCTTAATCTTTTCCGTTCGGCCTTCTGCAATTCTCAAATAAACAGCAATAAAACAATAACCTGCAGCTTGGTCAGCTATAAGTTGCTCTGCAGCGACATGTACGCGAGTCCGTAACCCATTCAATGGCAGAGCCTCCAGGTTTGAGGCACACGAATGTAGCTCTTGAACTAACTGCTTTAGCTCCAATGATTCGTGGAGGCTTGGGGAGACTTCAATAATTTGATGAGGCATAAATCCAATAATCAATGCTGGTAATGAAATTTAATATTACTTAATATATTAAATAAATCAATACTCACAACTTTCAGGGGCTTTGAACTCATGCCCATTAATAGACCCGGCCAACAATGAAATATATAAGTTTCGAAATTAATAACAATAACCGTTTTGGTGGAGTCAATGATGATGGCGTCGTAGATCTTTCGGCGCGCTTTCCTGATCTGCAAGATCTTCGCGCAGCAATTCGCTTGGACAAACTAGATACTTTAGCAGAAGCACTGCGGACCTCAGCAGCGGATTTCTCTCTTAAAGACATTCGCTTTCTGCCGACGATTCCTAATCCCGAGAAAATAATCTGCATTGGGGTGAACTACGCCAACCGCAACGCTGAATACAAAGATGGCAGCAATCTACCAAAATATCCCAGTGTATTCATGCGCAGCCGAGATTCACTAGTGGGACATCAGCAATCGATTCTCAATCCTCCTGAATCAGAGCAATTAGATTATGAAGGCGAAATTGTTTTAGTGATCGGCAAAGAAGGAAGGCGAATTTCTGCAGACAAAGCTCATGAACACATCGCAGGTCTGAGCATAATGAACGAAGGATCTGTAAGAGATTATTTAAGACATGCTAAATTCAATGTCACTCAAGGCAAAAATTTTGAAGCCTCTGGATCTTTGGGTCCCTGGTTGGTTTCGCCTGATGAAATTGATCCTATGGGCCAACTACAAGTCATTACTCGGGTGAACAGTGAAGAGCGACAGAATGATGTTACTGACAATCTAATGTTTTCGTTCCGTTTTTTAATCAGCTATCTCTCATCGTTCTATCGCTTAAGACCTGGAGATATTATCGCCACCGGAACTCCGAATGGTGCCGGCGCAAGATTTGATCCTCCCAAATATCTTCGCCAAGGAGACCTAGTCGAAGTGGAAGTGCCGGGCGTCGGAATGCTTTCAAATTCCATAGTGGATGAGACTACATAATACTCTAATAATTTTATGACCCGACTAAGAAAAATAAGTCAGAGTTTACCTATGCAGCTATTGCATGCCAGAGAGTCAACGATGTCTCTGTTCCGACCCATGCTTCGTAGCTTCGGAATTACTGATCAACAATGGCGAGTTATTCGAGTGCTGGCCAGTTGTGAAACGATTGGAGCTTTTGAATTATCCCAACAGAGTATGATTCTGCCGCCGAGCCTGACACGAATTCTTAAGAACTTGGAAAAAGAAGGTTTCGTAAGTCGTTCGACTGACCTTACTGACCAACGCAAACTACTTCTTTCGGTTACCCCAAAGGGTCGACAGAAATATGATCAAGTTGTCCCAGAATCAGAGAAAATTTATCGCTCCCTTGAGGCTAAAATTGGCAAGGTAGAACTGAACGATTTTTTAAACCAGCTTGTCGCACTCAATACTAAATTAATAGATTGAATAGCATGCGGATCTATGAAGCATGAGAAATGAATTGATGCAATCTTATCCAGAATAGGGTTGTTATACATCTGATTTCGAACCAACTATTTGCAAGTACGCTTTCGCTAACCAACTCTAGCCCCACTCCACATACAAATTGCGTGGCCCACGAAAAGTGATATTTGGAGAAAACTTAAAGTTCTGTTCTTCTGCAAGACGTAAATTGGGAAACCTCTTTGTTAATGCTTCAATAGCGATCTGACCTTCTGACCGAGCTAACCTTGCTCCTAAGCAAAAATGAATACCGCGGCCAAAAGAAAGATGCTTAGTGGCATTTTTCCGATAGATATCAAATTTAGCGGGTTCGGGAAATAAATTGGCTTGATGATTTGCTGCGCCCAAACTTAGAAATATGTTTGTACCAGCAGGTATATCGATGCCGCCGATAATTACGTCCTGGGTGGTGATTCGACGCCAACTGGTTTGCGGTGAATCACAACGTAGTACTTCTTCCAAAGCATTTGGGATTAAACCCGCATCTTTGCAAAGCGCCCCCCATAGTTCTCGATCAGGAAGGACATTGAGTAAAGTGAGAGAAATAAAATTGCTGACGATTTCATGACCCGCAAAAGATAAGCCATAAATTATCGATTCGACCTCCCTATAACTAATCTCTTCAGGATCCGCTTTATGGGCTGCAAGCAAATCAGAAGTAAGATCGTCTTCCGGCTGCAAATTTCGGCTGGCAACGAACGCTTTGCAGTAGCGCCAATACTTCAGCATGTTTTTCGCAATATCGTTCTGTTCTTGGTCATCAGGATTACCCCAAGTAAATGCTAAACGATTGGCTGTCCAACAAATTAATTCTTCATAATCCTGTTCTGGGAAGCCGATAAATCGAAAGATGACCTGACCGGGCAATGGATGCCCGAATGCGCTTACAAATTCCGCTGGACCGCCTTTCTCCTCCATTTGATCAAGAAGCTCTTCGCAACTCTCATGTATATACGGCTCTAGAGTTTTCATGCGGTGATTTGAAAAACCCTCGCCGGTGAATTTGCGAATCCGGGTATGGTCGGGTTGCTGGCGGTTAGACATCACGGCGACAGGGTTGTAGTCGTCGACCGACAAGGTTTCCGCGGCTTCTGAGCAGATCGGAAAAACTGGGTCCTGTACATTTTCTGAGGAAAATACAGCTGGGTTCTTAAAGACTTTTACAATATCTTCATAGTTAGTTAAGACAAGGTATCCGAGCTTTTTAGAATAAAAAATCGGCTGTTCTTGATTGAAGCCCTCCAATTGTGGATATGGGTTCTCAAGGTAGTCCGCATTAAAGGGTGTAAAATTATGATCGACTGGACAACCACTAGGTTCACTAGCTGGGGCTATATGAATCTTATGATATGCCTCTTGTTCAATATCACCCATTAACTTATTCCTTGAACTAGCGCGGATTGGAAGTAAAGTATTGGATTAACTAGTCTATGCTTACCTAAACAACAACTCCAATTTTTTAGTGCAATTCTCTAAATAGAACTCTTTAGTGTGACAAAGGGTCAGGTCTAACTTGAAATTTAACTAAATTTCCCTGAGTTCCTTTGCCTCCTTCGTTATGCCACACAGCGTTAGTGCCATAATCTGCCCAGACACCACGGCCCTTCCAACCAGCATTCGGATCGTCGATACGTCCATCCATACCACGAGAGTAGAAACCTAGCGGATAGGGGACGCGCATAATGACATACTCTTCTTTTTCTGGCAGGAATGCTAAAAGCGAGTCTGAAGTACTTCCTGTTGCTATCGGAATATTATTACCCAGTCCTAATGTGTTGTGTTGATCAACCCAGTTGTAATAATGGAAGTCAGCACTGCCGTTATCGACAACTCCTTTCATCTGGGGTCCTGGCGTTGCATGCAATGACCAGCCTGCCGCACAGTGTTGGCCAGTCGCCGTCGGTCCATTAAGCGTATTGCATTTGCTACGGTCGAAGCTCGCGAGATGGCCACTACCAGATAATGCTGTCCAAACAATACCGTCGGTGGTGATATCGATGCCACGTGGTGAATAGCCTTGGATCGGAGCATCAGCATTCTCGAATGGCGGTTGATAATACTCAGTAATACAAGTTCGTGGTGGGTCCTCACCAAGATCAAGTCGCGCAATCTGCCCAGGCACGCCGCCAGCCGCTGCCCACACTACATTCGCTTCTGTTGGGTCTGGCACAATTCCGTACCAGCCAACGCCCATCTCTTTGTCTTTGCTCGGGTCGAGCTCACCATTTCGACTGACCCAGTCAGTTATTCTGCCGTCACCATTAGTATCGACAATCATCGGACACCAACCCTGAGCAGCTTGCTCATCACCAGTAGCTTCATAAACTTCTACGTCTAGCCAACCAACTACAGGACCGACTGAACTGAAATACAGGCGCTCGCTGTCTTCAAATCCAAATTGCAGGTGATGGGTATTAAAACAACTGTCGATAAGTTCGATTTCTTCTGTATCAGGGTCATAGAAAGCGATGTGCCGAGCGGCACGATTCAATGGATAGTGCTGCGCAAACCGATTATCCGATCCTTGCATACACCAACCCGGATTGCTTGGACCGCGAATCTGATGCGTCATCCACACGCGTCCCTGGCTGTCCATCATAGGGTTATGGGGATTCCCCGGATTGTCCCAGATGAGTTCGTCCCCCCAGTACATAGAGGGTTCTAAATTCTCCAGCGCCATATAGGATCTAAAATCCCCCTCACCAGGTTCATCTCGTACCGGTACTTTGATGCTTTTCTCTTCATTGGTAGCTGGATCTACCCACACGAGTTTATCATTGGCGAACCCCACTCCGTAAATTGGGCCGTTTGCGTTAACACTAGGGTCTCTCTTGTCAGTTGCTACTTCGTCGTGGATATAACCAGTCGTACCACCCCACTCCCACATGGTTAGCACGATATTGCGCTCCTCTCCTTGTGGTCTTGGTGGCATTGGTGGCACTTCTCCATCCATGATCCGATCGGTCCAATCTGCGTACCTCTCGATGGCGTGGTCCGCACCGAAACGACCAAGGTAACCCGTCATCATACCGCCACGCTGACCCGCTCTAGTACGATGAGTCCAGGCTGCTTCTGTTGTTTCATAATCGTTAAGGGTGGCCATCTCGCGTGTTGCCTGATTGCCGAGTTGATGACAGAGCTGGCAGCCTTGCTTCAATCCGTCTATCCAATCTGCTTGTGAGCGCATGCCGGGCGAAATGCCGTTACCATTATCTCCCGTGCCAGGAAATTCATTCGCCGGCGGCACTTCGATCAATGAATACCAGTAATTGGCAGGATAGACTTGGGCGGCCTCGAGGGGTGTTTCCGCCTGCACCGCCTGCAGATCAAGTATCGATCCAGGTCTACTTGAAACCGGCTCGGAATCAGACAGTCCATAGCCACGCACCCAGACAAAATAATCAGCTCTCGGCAAGTCCGGGAGAACGTAGCGACCTA
>Ga0302122_10002717_pt1 | contig 10881 bp, 8 predicted proteins | sample CB21_SCM_MG_FD_203115 | JGI IMG/M metagenome (GOLD analysis project Ga0302122, IMG submission 203115) | Marine microbial communities from Western Arctic Ocean, Canada - CB21_SCM | ecosystem: Environmental > Aquatic > Marine > Oceanic | place: Canada: Western Arctic Ocean | collected 2017-09-28
CGTAACAACACAGAGTACTCACGTTCGGGGTCTTGCCGAGGCCGTTCTACGTAGACAAAAATAGACACTGGCGCCCGGGTGCCGCGAGGACACGCATATACACGAACAGCACATTAGCCGCCCGGGGAGCGGCGGAGCGCGAGCGCGCACGCCGCGGCGACGCCCGCCATAAGTGCAAAGGCGAGGAAGGCGGCGGGGTCGCGCGCGGCGGCCCGGGCCAGCGGCGGCGCGAAGAAGGTCGCGAGCATGGCCGCGACGCGGCAGACCCCGAAGGCCGAGGCCCGGACCGGGGCGGGGAAGCGCTCCGTCGTCATTGCATAAACCTGCTGGAACATGCCCGCCGTGCAGAACTTCCCGAAGATGCCCACGAGGGCCGGAGCGCCCAACGCGACGAGCACGAGGCTGAGCATGGCCAAACAGGAGAACAGGACCATCACGGGCTCCGCGCCCCAGGACGTCGTGAGGCGCCCGGCCGCGAAGTAGCCCGGCACGTCCGCGAGGTTCAGGAGGACGAAGTTCAGCACCACGCGCTTCGACAGCGCGCCCGCGGAGTACGCGAGGCCATAATACGCAGCTGAGACGCAGGCCCAGCTGAGGATCAACGGAAAAAGCGGCCGCCGGTGGTCGCGCCACAGGCGCGCGAGAGGGTCCTTCGGCGCGGCCTCGGGGAGCGGCGCCGACGGGGCATCCGCGGCGACGACGTCCGGGTCCAGATGCTCCACAAGCCCGTAGACGTCCAGCTCGCGCTGCGTCGGCGGCGCCGCGCGCGCCGCGAGGAACTCGGGCGACTCGGGCACGACCGCGCGCGCAATAAGCGCGGCGGCGAAAGACGCGAGCGCGAGGCCCAGCGCCTCGATCCGCCACGACGCCTTACGCGTCGCGACGTGGAGCGCCGCGATCGCGAGGGGCCCCAGGACCCACAGGACGTTCATGGCCGTGGTCGCGCGCGTGCGCGCCCGGGGCGGCGTCAGCTCCATGGCCCACGAGAAGGCCGCCGGCGCCGTGCCGCCGCTCACGAAGCCGCCGGCGACGCGCAGGACGACGTAGAGGACCTGGCCTCCGTGCGTCGCCGGCGCCGCGGCCGCGACGGCGAGGCAGAGGCCGACGCCGACGCTGGTCCAGAAGGCGACGGGCAGCCGGCCCACCTTGTCGGCGGCGCTCGATCCCATAATCGCTCCGGGCGCGCTCGCCACGAACATGAGGCTCGACGCCAGCGTCAGCGCGGCCGGCGCCCAGCCCGTCGCCGCCAGCACGCGCGCGTCGGCGAGCGCCGGCGCGACGACGAGGGCCGTCGGCCCCGTGTACACCGCGGCGCAGCAACTCAGGCGCGTCCACGGCACGCGGTCATCACTGGCTGCAGGCGTGCTGTCTACTGAGGGAGTCATGGTCTGCGATCGGCAGCGCCGCATGCGTCGCGAGCAAGTCCAGCGATGCCAACCGGTGTCGTGCGGTGAAACACTCCTCGCTCTCTGTCGGCACGTAATGATGATGTACTTATGACCTCTAGACGTTTTTGGACGGCATAAATTAGTTGAAAACCCGTAAGCTTTGCGGCGAACGGTGAAAACGCGACATGCAGCCGTTTGGGTATCGTTCGGTTGGATACTAGTCCAAAGAGATCATTAGGAAGATTACTGGAGGGCGAAAAAAATAATTTCTTGATTCGCGGTGCTGGAGTGGTCAGTCGTGCCAGTGGAATGCGGTCGATTCGTGGTTCAGAGGTCTCTCTGGGGTCGCTTGTGGTCGGTACTAGACGTGTGCAAGAGCCTACACCGCATGCGCCGGTGCATGGATCATATATACCAATTCTCTCAGCAGTCCAACTCACTCAGGCATGATCAGGCAGTGTTTGTGTTCCAGAGCTTTGAGAGCTATGGAATGCCCAAGGCGCATGCGCATGCGGTGTAGGCATCTTACCAACAATGGACATAACCCATAGGGAGTCCGAGAGCCGATCAGCACCCCAAAAAAGTGTTTTCTTTCGGCTCGACAGCACCCGTTAACGTCAAATATGCTAATTACTCGAGGGCTCCCAGGAATCGTAATAGCGGTCTCGTTGGGCCCTATACTACCCCACCGATAGTGGAAATCAAGTATATGACATCTACACCACGAGAAGGGTACTTTGGGCTGCCCACGCTCGGGTCTGAATATTATTAGTCTGGACCTCGCGCAGGTCGGTCGATAATGAACAAACAATCGCGCCAAGATCCATGGTGATGGTACCGGCCCTGGTAGTCCCAGGTCCATGTCTTGTGCCCGAATTAAGGAGATCGAGGGGTCGCGGGGTCGGCGAAACAGCGAGGAGATTACGGAAGAGAAAATCTAATGTATATAATCAATTAGGCTGGTATACACCCCCGACTAATACTACTGGAATTACATTGGATAATGGGTTAACCATTTCAGGAGAAGCGCGCGCGACAGGCGATGCGAGGGCGGTCGTAGTCGGCGTCGGTCCACTGCGCGGCCGAATCCCGTGTCGCGCGGCTGTTTTCCTCACTATATGGCGCGAGCTGGCGCAGCCAAAAAGGGATATGTATTTTATTTTTATGTGCATCGTTCGGGCTACTGCTCCAAAGAGATCAATGCCGGCACTTGCTCGCATATGTTCAATTATGGACAAGATTAGATAAAACAGGGTATGGACAGTCATCGGCAAGGAACGGGTGGGACGGGATCACAGGAACACAGGCGAGTCAGCGCGCCGCGAGGACGCCGACGGTCGACACCTCCGTGCCGTCGAAGACGTCGACACAATTTTGCACGGGCTGGTCGACGAAGCGGGCGTCACGGCCCGACGCGGCGCTAAACGCGTCGAGGAAGTGGTCGCGGCCGCGGCGGCCCGGGTCGCAGACCACGAACTCCGGAGCTTGTGCGCCGCAAGCCGCGGCGCCCAGCAGCGTGCCGAGCGCCGCCGCGACGTCCGTGTCGTAGAGCATGTCCGCCGCGACGATGGCGTCGAACCCGCTGACGTCGTCGACGGCGGCGCCCGTCACGTCGAGCACGTTTGTAAAAAACGACTGGCTCGTCGACCGCGGCGAATGGGCGCGGCGGGCCGCGTTCAGAAATTCGAGCGGCACCGCCTCGACGTCCGTCGCCACGACGCGCGGTGACCGCAAGACGACCGACGCGTAGAGTGCAGGCAGGCCGGCGCCGCAGCCCAGCTCCAACACACTGGGCGGCCGCTGCAGGCGCGCCGCGAGGGTCTCCAGAACAGCACAGGCGGCGTGGGCCGCGGGCCACACGCCCAGCGCGCCGTGGGGGTCCTCTAACTCTTCAAACACTCGGTAGCGCGGGTGGTCCACGTGCGCGACGCTGTACAGGCCGTCCACGCTTGGGTCGTCGCTCACGACGAGGCACATGAGCTCCTGGTCGCCCCAGGTGCTCCGCTTCGAGGTCACGGCCCAGTCGCCGACGTAGGCCGGCGCGACCGGGGCCCGTGGCTTTGTGTTCGTCGTGGAGGTCGCGGCGGGCCGCGCGAGGACGACCGCTGCGGCGAGGAGTCTCGCAAATGGCGCCTTCAAAGCAGCGCCGCGGCTGCGTGACGCGTTGACATCGCTGCGGCTGCGTGACGCGCCAACGTGTGGCCGGGCGGGCGCGTCTGGCATTCTCCGACTTGGTCGTTGCTTTGGGCTCGGCGACGGTCACCGGGCGCAGGCACCGGCCGGAGCGGTGCATATATACTGCTCTTCTACTAGCCTTAAGTGTCAAACTGCAGCAGCCTTTTGAGCACACGTCAGTAGGCTTTAAACATTTGCGTCCGGCGGGACAAAACCCGCACCCACAGTCCAGCAGTCGCAGCCCGCTTCGCGTAGACATCTAGGACTAACACTACGCCTTACCCTTCTTGGCCGCCTTCCGCCGCCGCTTCTCCTCCTTCCGCGCGCGCCGCGCGCCTTCGTCCGCCTCGCCCGCTTTCCGCTTCGCCGTCGCGCGCGGCGCCGGGGCGGCCCCGCCCAGGATGGCGCGCAGGTCCTCCGTTTTCACGGTGCGCACGTCCTTCTTCTTGTGGTGACCCCGCTTCGACTGGAACCGCCGGCCGCCCGCGGCGGGCGCCGGCGCGGCGTCCTCAGAAGAATCGTCGTCCTCATCAGACTCGTCGTCGCCGGGCAGGCCGTACTTGCCCGCCAGGCCGGAGAGCGCGTCCGCGAAGCCGGCGCTCGTCGCGCCGAAGGAGGCGTTCCCGCCGGAGTCGCGCGAAAACTCCGCCCCCAGGCCCTCGTTGTCCACGCGCTTCCGCGCCCGCAGGTGCTGGGTGATGCCCTGCTTGTGCTTGCCCAGGCCCTCGCCCTCCTGCCAGCCCATGCCCTGCATCATCCGCTCCGCCAGGCTGCCCTTGAGGGCGCTCTGCTTCCGCGTCGGCACGGGTGGGCCCTCGCCGTCCTCCGTCGACGCCATACCGTTGACGCGGGCGCCGCCCGGCGGCGTCGCGGCGCCGGCCGCGGCGAGCTTCGCGGCCTTGGCGGCCTTTTTCGCCTTTTTGGCGGCCTTCTCCGCGGGCGTTTTGGAGCCCATGGTCAGTCGTGACGTGGTGGTTGTTGCGCTGCAGGTGACGGCTTTGACGCCTGGACTGCAGGAGAGCAGCTCAATGCGTCTCACGAGGTGGTTGCTGTGCAATGCACGCGTGTCAGCTCGTGTTATGACTCGTTAGCAGCGCTCGGAGTGTGGTGCGTGTGATCTGCGTCCACTAAAACTGTGCGAGAACGCAGTCTTGTCGGAGCAAAACGTATCGCCGCAAAATGTGCACACAGAAAACCCGTGACGAAAACCCGCGATATAAGACAGATTATGACCATCACACGGCTCGACTAAAAGCCGCGTATCCGTTCTCTGTGGACTCTAAATACAGCAGTCACTGCGTCGCTTGACTAAGCCGCCAGGAGCTGCCACCAAGTCTCGCAAGCTCTCCCAAAGGCTAAGGCCAAACAAAACGATGCTCACGCGCAGGGCCGCATTCGTTGCGCGGCAGCACGCGCCCGCCGCACCACGGATGCGCGGCCTCGCGGCGGCGCGCACCGGCAAGGCGTGGGCGTCCGACGAGGTCCGCCGCCTCGCGGACGGCGGCGACGTGGCCAAGGCCCTGGACCGGGCGAAGGCGCGGCCCGTCGACCGGCGCGCGTGGTTCAGCGTCCTCCGGGCCCTGAACCGCCGCGCCTCGACGCATCCGCTCCGCGGGTCCCGCGTCCCGCGCATGGCGCGCGCGGCCCTGGTGGAGATGGGCCGGCAGCGCACGGCGCCCGGGCCGCGCGAGGTCACGCTGGCCGTGAACGCGTGCGTGGCCGCGGGCGCGCCGCGGGACGGGCTCGAGGTCTTCCGCGTTTTCGAAGCGGGCGGGGACACGCGGCTGCGCAACGCGGCGCTGCGCGCGGCGAACGCGGCCGACGACTTCGCGGCCGGCGCGGTTATTCTGCAGGGCGTCGACGTCTGGGACGACTGGACGTACGCGTACGAGGCCCAGCGGCTGGCCAAAAAAGGCGAGGTCGACGCTGTGCGGCGGCTGGTCGACCACGCGCCGCCGTCAGGGGACGGCGCGGCGCGCGAGGTGCTCCGGAACGCGCTCGTCCGGGCCTACGCGAACTGCGACGACGTCGACGGCGCCGTCGAGGCGGCGGCGACGCTCTTCCCTGGCGCGCTGCCGGCGCGGACGCGGTCCGTGCTCTCCTCCCTGTTACGCGGGTCGTCGGCGGCCGGCGACGCGCACCTCGGCGACGCGCATATCGTCGAGAACGACGACGTTCTGGACGCGCGGCGCATGACGGTGCCCGACGCGCGGCGGGCGGTGCTGCTGGCCCTGCGCCGCCGCGGCGAGGCCGCGTTCGCCGGCACCGAGTTGGCGCCCCTCGTGATCCGGTGCGGCGCCCCGCGCGTCCACTCGCCGCCGCGGCGGTGGCGCCACAAGGTGAGGGACCGGGGCGCGCTCCGGCGCGGCCTCGAGGACCTGCTCGGCGATTTGGGGTTGCGGTTCGTCGGGGGGGGCGTCGGCGTCGTGCGGGTCGAGGCGTCGGCGCTGGACGCGTACTTCGAGGCGCTGGCGCTGCGCCAGACGCGGGATTCGTTGATTCGCGCGTCGCTCGTCCGCCACGCGTTCCTGCCCGGCGGCGCTTTGTTAGCCATGCTCGTGTGGCCGAAGCTGCTGCCCTTTGTTGTTTAAATTAGTGTTACTCTTCTACTATATATGGAAGTCTTCACCCCGCACTTCACCCCGCGCCCCCGGGCTCGGACTTCATCCATGGTGAGCGCTCGCACGGGATTCTCGAGATTAGTAAGATTAAGCTACGCGGCGCCGCCGCGCGTCGTCTGATTCCTTGGTGGTGGTATGTGCAAAAAACGTGATATGTGCAAAATTGTCGCGGGCGCGGAGCACCGCTCGGGTCTAGGTCTATGTGCAGCGTTCGACGGACCGTGCGCATATGTACAGGCGGCCGCGGTTGGGGTCGCCTCCGTGTCGGCGTCGGCGCTACCCTCGACGGGCGTCGTCGCGGTGTCGCCGCGCAAGGGCTTGGAGCTCGAGACGCCATTCGAGCTCGTCGCGGAGTACTGGGTCGGCGACGAGCTGCCGCTCAAGTACGGCTACGAGACGGACGACTCGGTCCTCCGGACGCCAACGGCCAACCCGAAGCTCGCGAACGTGCGCCTCTCGGTGCCCGTAGCGAAGAGCGGTCGCGGCGGTCGCAGCGGGCGGCTCCTGCGGCGCGCGCGGCGGCGGCGGCTCAGCGACGAGGAGGAGGCCGCCCATGGTAACGTCACGCTCTACGTCATGGTCGTCGACCAGGTCGGTGCCAAGGGTGAGGGCGAGACGTCGGTCGTGGTCATGGAGATTGTCGTGGAGGGAGAGGCGCTCGCAAACCTGACGAACGAGCTCCTCGACAATGCGTTCGCTGCCGCGGACCTGTCTCCGTCCGAAACGTAGCCACAACGACCGACCGAGCTGGCCTCGACGCAGGCATCGCGGACCGCAAGGACAGGAAGGCGCGGCGCGCTAGGCACCTCGTGCAGATGCTCGAGGTGCGGCTCCTCAGGGACTGGGGCTGGTCGCCGGACCACGTCGTCTTCCAGCGCAACGTCGAGAACATCACGCGAAGGCAGATCAAGAAGGCCGAGGAGTGGAGCGACGCCATCGACGCGATCACGGACAACGACGCGCGGACGGAGCTCGAGCGACGCGTCGCCAAGGCAACCGAATACGAGCGCCTCTCGCACATAGTGTCGGCGGCAGTTTCGCGGCAACGTGGGCTCGGATGGTTTTGAAAAGGTGCTCATCGGAACGCGGGGAGCGAGAGAAACGTTTTTAGACGTGGCGAAAGTGCGAGCGGCGAAGAACAGCGTTCTGACGAGCGGCGCAAAACAGCTTAAATGCTAGTGGCGCAAAACTCACTAGGGCCTGTGTGACCCGTACCGTTAACGGTACGGGTCAGTACACGGTCATGCTGCCGGCCTTCGCGGCCTTCGCGACGCGCGCCGACGGCGCGGTGCACCCGGACCACTACGTCATCGCGACCTTCGTCTCCTTGTTCTACGGGTGCATCTCCGCCAAGGCCACGACCTGCGCGAACACGTACGGCGAGCTCGCGGTGCCGCTGAAGAAGAAGCGCGAGTGACGTCCACGCCCCCTGTCCATACTTCCCCTAATGTACATATATGTTCATCTCGTGTTGCGACGGAGCGTGTACGAATTCGTGTACGGCCTCAGCACAAGCGCCGCGGCGAAGGCGTAGAGGTACGTGGCCGTCTAAGCGTGCACAGCACAAGCGCCGCGGCGCTGGCCAGCGGGGAAACCGTCGAACCCCCCACGCCCGGGAACTATGCACCCGTATTATACTACGCCTACGCGGCCGCGCGGCGCGCGGCCTCCTGCTCCCGCCGGTAGGCGGCCCGGATCTCCTCCACCTTGGAGTCGGCCTTGAGGGGCGTGGGCCGCTCGTACGCCTCCTCCGACAGGGAGGAGAGCTTGGGCGGCGCCCGCTGCACGGCCGGCAGGCCCCGGTGCAGCTGGAGGCCCCGGAGCACGTCGCCGTCGTCCAGGATGGAGAAGGGCGCCGAGAAGTCGAAGAAGACCTCCCGCCGGTCGTCCGTGACCTCGCACCGCACCGTCGTGGACGCCGGCGTCGCCACCACAATAAACGGGAGCGCGAGCGTCGCGTTCGCTTCTGTGTGATCGCTGTCCATCATGTCCGACGCTTGCTTACTCTCAAGCCCGCGTCTCTTGTTGAGCTTGGCCAGGTTCAGCAGCGAGGCGTGCTGCGTCAACAAGTCCTGGAGGTGCCTCCGCTTCCGCCGCACGTCCTGGGCCGCCCGGTCGCGCCGCCGCCGCGCGTCCTCCCGCATGCTCTCCTGGCGCGACGGCAGCCCGCACCACCGGATCTCCTTCTTCGCCTTGGAGATGATGCCCATGGCCATCAGGACGTTGAGGGCGTCGTAGACCCGCCGCCGAATGTTCTTCTCGTCGAAACTGGCGCCGTTGCCGCCGCGGAGCGCCGCGAACTCCTGGACCAAATCGTCGGCCACCTCGTTGTACGAGGTGCTGCCCCGCTCCTCGACCTTGGCGCAGACGCGGCGCGAGAAGTGCCGGAGGCCCCGCTTGTCCGCGTCCACCTTGGGCGTCTCACTGGTCCGTCGTCGCTTCGTCTCCGAGGCGGGGGCCTCCCGTTGTGAACTGCGCCGCGTCTCGCGGGGCGAGACGCGCGTGCCGCCGCGGCGCGTCGCGCTCCTCGGGGCCGCGTCGACGTGGATGGGCGGCGGTTTGGGCGGCGTCGGCGGCCGCGGTTCCCGCTCGGCGGCCGGGCTCGGGGGCGCGGCGCGGGCCCGGCTTATCTTGGGCGGCGGGGCCGCCTGCACGTAGCCCGCCGGCAGCGAGCCGTCCGCGTCGACGAGTCCGAGTTCCCGCGCGACGCCGCCGAAGCCCGTGGCCTCGATCAGTTTGACGAAGTCCTTGTTTTCCATGGCGTGGTGTGGCACTTGCGTTGGCAGGCACTGAAAGTGGCCTGGTCGGCAGGATGCTCTCTTAAAGTGGCCTCCCGTCGGTGTGAGACGCAGCGCGGCTCGCTGTCGCAGCGCGCGCTGGGAGCTGTGTCCTGCTGGGCACCTAATTTGCTGAATGCGCTCCGCCCTCGGCGTCTCAAACACGATATGCCGAGCGCGCGACGCGCGGGAGAGTGTTGAAATTTAGTCAGCTAAAAGACCACAAGAAGCCTGTCACGAGTACCTGCAGAGATCAACGCGCCCATTGGCCGAGTTCTTTTGCTCTTGGATAGAATACACAAACCCGTTTAGTAGATTAAAAGTCGGCTGTGGCAAACCAAACTTTAAGCCGGTCTAATTTAGCGCATAACACCCACTGCGGTGTGCAGACTGCTTGGCAGTACACCTAGCCTGCGCGCCAGCCTGCGCCAGAATTTTCGCGAGCGCGCCCGCCCCGCGGCTGCGCAAATACGGATTTAAATTCCCTTCTTAACAACGATGGATGCCATCCGCATCGCTGGAGTGCCCGCCAGCGCGCCGGCGCCTGAGGTCTAAGGCATGGCCGACAACGCGCTCGCGCCGGCGCCGAAGCGGGCGCGCCTCGATGACGCGTTGGCGGAAGCCACCGCGGCCGTGGCGGAGACGCGCGGGCCCTTCACGGCGCAGGAGCGCGACGCGCTCGTCGAGGCCGTAGAGAGCTGCGCCCAAGCTTTATGGAGGGACGCGGACGCGCGCGCGGCGCAAGCGCGCGCCCCGGAGGCATCCGTGGACGACGTCGCCCAGGCCCACGCGCGGCGGCGCCGGCGCCAGACGGACGACGGCCCGGACTACTGTAGGATGGCCCTGCGCCTGTGCCTCTCGGCCGGAGCTTTACGAAGCGTCCCCGCGCGCGACATCGCCAGGGCCTGCTCCTGGCTGGCGCCCGAGGACCTGGCCAGTCTGGTCTCGCTGTCGTGCTGGCGCCTGGCGGCGGACCCGCACGGGCTGGGCGCCCTGACCGTCTCGCTCTCTGTCGCGGAGACCGCGAGAGCGTTGGGCGCGGCCTGGGTCCCGCCGGCCACGCGCCACGCCCTGGAGCCGCTGAAGAGCATCGTCGGGGCGGACCGAGCTATTGGTGATGGTGCTCGATGCCTCGCGGCGCTGGACGCGCTGCGGCGGGACTGCGGCCGCGCGCACCGGACCGCGCGAGACGCGCTCTCAACCTTCAAGCGGACGCTGTTCGGGCGCCAGGCCCCATGTGATGGCGACGACGACCTCGCGGCCCTCGTGGCCTTGAGCACGGCCTCGGAAGTGGGAGCCGCGTCCACGCTGTCGCGGCGGGTCCGCGCCTTGAGCGCGCTGTGCGCGCGGTGCGCCCACGACGCCGCGGACGCGCCCGCCATCCAAAGCTTGTTGGACGCGGGCGTCCCGGAGGCCCTGCTGGGGCTGTGCCACGACGCCGACGAGAGCGACGACGGCGTCGACGCCGCCTCGGAGGCGGTGCAGGCCGCTTCCATTTTACTGCGGGCCCTGCCGGCCGCGAGCCCGTCCTCGGCGAGCGACCGCCTCCTGAAGGTCGGGGGCGCGGCGGTCCGGGCTTTGGCGCGGTCTATTGAGCGCGGGTCGCGGGCCCAGCGGCGTCTTCTCGTGCTCTGCGACGCCTGCGAGCAGGCGCTGGGCGGGCCGGCGCTCACCTCCACGGCCATCACGAGTGAGACACCCGCCTGGGCGCGGACCGCGCGGACGTGCGTCGCGCGAGCTCTAGTAGCAGATGGCCGCTTCGAGGACATCACGCACGTGGCGATTGGGCGCGCGGACTGCGCCCAGCGCCTGGCGAGCGTCCTGTCGCGCGTCGCGTCGGGGGCCGACGCGCGCGCGGCGCTGGCGGGCGCGCCGCGGTGCATGCGGGCCGTCGAGCGGCTCGCACGGGCGCCGGCGGCC
>Ga0302122_10002720_pt1 | contig 10864 bp, 6 predicted proteins | sample CB21_SCM_MG_FD_203115 | JGI IMG/M metagenome (GOLD analysis project Ga0302122, IMG submission 203115) | Marine microbial communities from Western Arctic Ocean, Canada - CB21_SCM | ecosystem: Environmental > Aquatic > Marine > Oceanic | place: Canada: Western Arctic Ocean | collected 2017-09-28
TGACAATTTTTCGAGGGCCCCCCGGAATCGTAATAGCGGTCTCGTTGGACCCCATACTACCCCACCTATAGTGGAAATCAAGTATATGACATCTGCACTACGAGAAGGGTACTTTGGGCTGCCCACGTTCGGGTCTGAATATTATTAATCTGGACCTCGCGCAAGTCGGCCGGTCATGAAACAAATGATCGCGCCAAGGTCCATGGTGATGGTGCCCCCCCCGATACTCTCTAGGTCTACTTATCTACCCGCCTTTACTAAAACGCGGGGGCGTGTAGTGGCTGAGTCGCTCCGAGCATGCGGATCAAGAGAGCAAAACGGACTTCATGTACAGACTCGCATATACCAGGGTGCGCTCGGAGTCCACCCAGCAATATATCTTCGCCGCACCTGGCGCGTCACGCGCCCTCGGCGAGTACTAAACGAACTAAGTTAGGTGTTCTCTACTTGGGCTGCTCCAGCACGCGGACGCCGTCCTTGTCCACGATTTTGACCGTGAAGACCGGCATATGCACGAGGAAGCGCAGCTGGATCTCGTCGATGCACTGCTTCAATAATTGGAGGCCCTCGGCCTCGCTCATATTCGGCTTCCACTCCCTATCGAAGATCGACAGGACGAAGCTCGACACGTGGCCGTGGCACCCGTAGTTCACCTTGTTGGACGAGGCGAGGTAGTCCAGGTAGTACAGCGACGCGCCGGTCGACTCGTCGAAGCCGCCCAACAACAAATTCGTCTGGTAGGGGCCCTTCCGCAGCGCGACGGCGAGCTCGTTTCTTACGAACGAAGCGGCCGCCGGCGTGGACAGCTTGATGCCGTTCGTAATCTCGTAGAGGGCCATGTTTTTTTGGACGTACTCCGTGAAGCAGACGGTGTCGGCCTGCGCGCCGCTGGAGCCCACGAGCTTGTGGCTGTCCAGGAGCTTGACCTTGTCCTCGTCCTTCTTGAAGCAGATGATGGACCGCGCCGCGTTGCGGTCCGCGGCCACCAGCGTGTAGCCGTCCCCCACCAGGGCGAGGGTGCACTCCATCGGTGCGTTCTAGCGCAGCGGCTGCGTCCGCGCTCCGCGCTGATTTGCAGCTATTCAGCTATTACGCTGTCGGCGCCAGTCACAGATGCCCGCTGTTATGCGCGCCGCGAGTCGATTACGCGCGGGTGTAAAACCCGTTTTTACGAAAAGCGCGCACGGTTGATTTGAGGTATGTTGTCGTAGCGGGTTCGCTGATACGTGACAGGAGGAGTAGACGACCCCTCTCTCGCCCTCTCTTAATACGATCGATTCAAAGCTTGGGAGGCGGCGTCTTTGATTAGCGCGCCCAGCCATCGTACAACTCGCTTTCACACGAACGCTGCACGCGTTCCGGCTGCCAACAATCCATATCTTTTGCCGCCACGCTGAAGCGCGCCGCGCAGCAGTGCGTCCAAACGCTCTACGCCCAAGACCAGGGCAAGACCTGAGCCACGCTCAACGCTAGAACGATGGAGAAGTTCCTGAAGAAAAAGCCCGCGGTGCCCACGGCTGCGCCTCTCGCACCGAAGGCATGCGCAACCCTGGCGCCGCCGGCGCTTGCGGCAGTCGCGCCCACGCCGGCGGCGAGCGCACCGGTGCCCGCGCCCGCAGCGCTGAGCGCGCCCGCGCCCGTGGTAGCCGCGGCGGTCAGCGCGCCGCCGCCCGCGCCGCCCGCAGCGGTAGCGCCTGTGCCGGCGCCCGCGGCGGTCAGCGCGCCGTCGCCCGCGCCGCCCGCAGCGGTAGCACCTGTGCCAACGCCCGCGGCGGTCAGCGCGCCGGTGGTAGCGCCCTTGCCAACGCCCGCGGCGGTCAGCGCGCCGGTGGTAGCGCCCTTGCCAACGCCCGCGGCGGTCAGCGCGCCGGCCTCCGCGGCACCCGAAGTAGCACCCCCGCCGGCACCTGCAGCTATGAGCGCCCCGGCGCCCCCCCCGCCGGTGAGCGCACCGGCGGTGGAAATCGCGGCCGCACCACCGGCGGCCAAGAAGCCCAAGGCCCCGAAGCGCAAGCGCCCGAAGCGCGACCCGACGGAGCCCCTCCGCCGGTCCAAGCGCGACCCCAACGCCACCCAGGAGAAGGAGAAGTCCACCTGCCAGGGGCAGGACACGGGCGAGGCGCTCGCTCGAGCGTTCGAGGAGGCGGCCCTGCTCGCGGGCGACGCCGCGCCCCTCGTCGAGAAGCTCGCCGAAAAAGCGCGGAAGAAGCACTACGACCGCCCCGAGGCCCAGCGCATCAGCGCCGCGAAGGCAGCCGCGATAAGTGCCGCGAAGCGAGGCGGCAAGGTCGACCGTAATGAAAGAGCGACCATCGGTGCTACGGTAAGCGCCGTGGACTGGGATAGGGCGTCCCAGGATCTGGAAGCGGTCCTCCCCTTGACCGAGGACTTTTGTTGGCGGCGGGGGCAAGCCCATTTTGAAGCCGGGCATGAAGCAATGAAAGCCTACGCCATCAAAGCTTTGGAGGGGGCGCTACACCAACCGGTGGCGCGGACCGCGCACCGCCCGGTTATTATCAACGACCCCTTGCGGTCGTATACGACGCTGACGAACTACATCCCCTTTCCGGGAGCGGACGAACGGGAAGCTGCGACGGCGCGGCGGCTGCTCAAGGTCACGAATGTGGAACCCGGGTTAGTCGCTGCTGCGTATGCGGTAGACGACGACGCTATAGGCGAGAAGTGGCGCCTGGAGCGGGCCGCGCAGCAGGATTCGAGTCACGCTAGAGTTGTGATCAACGGCGTGTCCGATCGACTGTGTGCTGCCGTCGTGGCTCGAAGCTGTGCCGACGAGAATGCGACCTACACTCCTTTAGAGCTAGGAAAGGACGTCAAGGAACTCCCGGGGCTCGGCTTGGACTGCTACTGTCGGCGGACCGTGCAGTTGGCCTGTGCGTGGTGCGACGTCGATGAAGCCCAAGCGAAAGACGCCGCGCGGACCAAGCTCGCGCCCTACCTAAGACAGCTCTCGGAGACGGAGAAGACGCCGTCCTTCTTAGTGCACGCGGCTAGACGCCTGTGGAGCTTCCATCAGGACGAAGTGAGCGGCGCCGTCTGCGCGGCCGCGGCCTTTCTAGGCTCCGACGCGTGGTTCAAAGCCAGGCCCAAGGGCACGGCCGTCGTTGCGAAAACCTCTCTCAAAGCGCAGAAGTACGTCTGCGACTATTTAGGAGACGTCTACCCGCCCTACCGGTGGCTGGAGAAATTAGCATCGACGCAAGCTGTTAGAAGATTAGCCCTAGGCCAGGCGTACGCGGACGCCGTACCAAGTCCGGAACTCTTTCACAACATCGCTCTCGAGCGGCCACAGCAGGACCCGCTCGGGTACTCGTTATTATGGGTCGACGCGGGCGGGCGCAACGCCACCTTCGCGTCGTCCTTAAGCCACGACTGCGACGGCAACGTCGCTACGAGTGTTCGCGTCGATGCCCAAGGCAACCTAGGCGTCGCGCTGCACACCACGCGACCCATCAAACAGGGCGAAGAAATGACGTTCGACTACGGCGCCTGTACCTCTAGTGAACGGGAGTGGCGCGAGTCTATTTGCCTTTGTGGCGCGCCTACTTGTCGCGGGTCGTTCGTGGAACTTGTGGCGGCCGACGAATTGCAGCAATGTCTAAAACGAGCGCACAACCCCCTGGATGCTGTGGCGTTACTTTTGAGGGCGTGCCTCCCCTCCCAGTCGAACGAGTACTTGAGTACCCTGCAGCAACACGGCTTTCGGCAGGCCTTCTTCGACTGCGTCGATGACCAAGTCGTGCCCGTGTGGTTGGAGCGGTACGTGGCGGAGCTGATCTCGTTTCTGGAGTTCGAGAGGGGCCAGCTGCCCTACGCTCTGTTAAGGTACTATGGGAGGGACAAGGAGGGCGAGAACGGCTCCGCGGCCGCGATACGAGCACGATTGGTCCTAGAACAGCGCGTGCAGTCGCTAGCATGTGCGGTGTCAGTCGCGCGGCGTGTCCAACGCTTAACAAGAGAAACGGGCGCGCCCTTTCGCATGGCCTCGTCCGACGAGAGCGCCGCGGTCCTCCGGCGCAGTCTCCTGAAGCTGGCCGTGTTCGCCCAAAGAACCCCCGACCTCAAATTAAAAGCAGCTCTAGCGGGCGCCCACGTGCCCGAGCAGGCGACGCGCCGGACCTGCCGGGACGCGTTGTTAGCGTGTCGGACGGCCTTGCTCGTGTACGCGGCGGACGCGCCGCCGCCTCTTGAAGTGAAGAAGACGAAGCGAGGTCAAAAGGAAGCGGAGGACCCCACTCTGTTATTAAGGCAGTCCGCTTTATGTGCCGCCGACGCTCTGTTGCTGGCGGCCCACACGCACACTTTCGTGAAAGTCTCGCGACGCGGTACGGTGACGGCGCCCGGAGTAGACGTCGTGCGAGACGACGTCGCGAGCTTCCCCTGCAAGCAGTGCGACCACAAGGCGCCCCTGTACAACGACGCTGTTAGGTGCCAACCGCAAGACGTGTTACGAGTGCAGGAACGGACTTATGGACCCCTCGCGGAAGTGGAAGCTCTTATAAGATGGCACGACACGGACGCATTAGCTGATCCGGATTTAGGCATGGGCCTCTTGTCCGTAAAAGATTTGAGGGGATGTGCATTACTCCCGGACGCCTCGGCCATCCTGGAGGCTTCGATAGGGGGCTACGACGCAACGTTACAACAACAACTAGCAGACGCGCTAGAAGACCCCGTCTCCCGAAATAGGCCGTGGCCCGACGCCGTGGCAAAGTGCTTCTTCCCCGCACCTGTTTTAGATGAGTGGTGGGGCGCCCCGGCGTTAGACGCCGCTTTGGAGTCCTGCGCCGCGGCCGTCCTAGACGTCGTCAAAACGCTGCGAGGCGGCGTCGTCAACGAGGTGAGCGACTCGAACGTCAGTAGTCCCGTCGGGAACGAGGACCCCACAGACGCCGCAATGGCCGAAGCCTTACCGGATAAGCCGCCGTCGCGGTGGGTGGCCTGCGACCTCTGCGAGAAGTGGCGAAGGGTCCCCTGGCACGCCACGATCGAAATCGACGACTCCACGTCCTTCAAGTGCACGGATCAACAGCAGTGGGGCGTCGTGGAGGACGAAGCGGGGTGCGACATTCCGGAGTCCAGCTTCATCGAAGACGACGTCGTAATTTCTTGTTCCGAGCTGGACGACGCGGTGCTTATTGAAGGCGCGAAAGTCGACGCGCGCTGCGGCCAGACGGGCTGCTGGTTCGCCGCGCGCGTGACGTCCGTGGAGCGAGTGGACGGCAAGGCTTCTTCAGTGGGTCTCCATTTCGAGGGCTGGCACAAGAAGTTCGATGAGGTGTACGAATTACCTCGGGACCAGGAGAAGCTGGCGCCGCACCGGACGTTCAGTGCCGCGAACGCGACGGCGAAGCGCATAGCGCGGGGCGGCGCCGCTCAACCGAAGAAGCGGAAGCGGAGCTCGGGGGAGAAGCGCTAATAGTGTTCTAGCTTAGAGTCTCAGAGACCACTTACCCAAGACCTAGCGCCGCGCCCGCCGCCGCCCCGTCTTCGGCCGCGTCTTCTTCGGCTCCGCGACCTCGTCCTCCACGTCAACAGGTTCACCGGACGGCTCCACCTCTGCGTCTTGTTGGTCAATATGAGTCTCCAAAATGACTTCGACGTGCGAGCGCATCTCGGGCCCCGCGTAGTCCTGCGTCGTCCTCTCGACCCTTTCCAGGTCCAGCACCACGATGTTCTCGGACTTGTACCGCGTGTCCGGGTCGTACTCTCTTCTATGCCTGGAGTACTCCGTCTCCGGTCTTCTAAGTCCTTGCACGGAGTGCGGCCGCTGCTCAAAGGCCTGTTCCAGTGGTCTCACCCGCCAGGCGTCGTTCGTGTCGTCCCATTCCGCTCGGTCAGCTAAAGCCTTCACCTTTTTCGGCGGTGCAAAGCCATCTAATATAGTATCCTTCAACTTGATCTGCCGCGCGAGCTGGCGTATCGTGTCCAGCATCTCCTCCCGTTCCCGCTGGAACTCCGAATTCAAGTCCGAAACCTCCCGCTCCGCCTCGTTGACCTTCTGAATCAGCTTCTCCAGCTTCCGGGTCTTCTTCTCGACCTCTTCTTCGATGCTCCCGAACTTTTCTTCCGCCTCGCCCCGCTTCGTTTCTTGTTTCCGCATCTCCAGTTGGATCACGCGCTCCGCTTCCTGTTTCCGCGTGAGCTCCTGCTTGGCCTTCCGCAGCTCGGCCTCCTGCGTGGCGGCCTTGTCCAGCAACTGCCCACCTTTTAACAGCTTGTTTTCCATGCCCTTCAGCTTCGCCGCCAACGCGCGCTTCCGCTCGGACGCGCCTTTGCGCTCGCTCTGCTTCTTCTCGAGGTCCGTCCGTAAACGTTCTCTTTCTTCCTCCGTCGCGGCTTGCCGTTCGAGCTCCTGGGCCAACTGCCGCTCGGCCCTTTCTCGGATTTCTTCCTTCTTTCTTTCAGCTTCCGCGTGGACCTTGCCCAGTTCTTCTTCCGAAACACCGACTGTGACCTCCTTAATGACTTCTTTCCGCACCTCTTTAATGACCTGTGGGTGACGACCGGTGCGCCGCGCGCGCCTTGAGACTCCTCCACGCCATCTTCGCGAAGTGGCGCCTCCGTGGCGTGAATCATTCAAGTTGAAGCAGCTTCAACACCGAGTCGCGGACCTCCTTGTACTCCTTCTTGCCCTCGCCGCGCCAGTCGCCGTTGTCGTCGTACCCGCCCTTGCCCGTGAGCTGCGCTTTGAGTTTCGCAATTTCGTCCTGGAACTCCCGTAACATCGCATCCTTCGGGTCCTCGTTGATCTTGGGTTTATTTTTGATGTTTTTTGCTCTATTGGCGTACCTCAAGGTAGAAACGGTTTCGTCGTAGTTGTAGCCGGCGGGGCCGCAGTTGGCGCACATGACCGTTTTTGTATTTCCTCCTAACGAATCTTGCAACAGTCTCGTGAGTTTGGAGTCCCTATAAGGTATGTGTTGGGATTTCCCATCGACTAATGCGGAGATCACATTGCCCAATGCTGAGAGAGAGAGGTTGATCTTCGTCGCTTCCTTCAGGCGATCACCGGTCGCCTGGGTCTTGGACTGCCGTTCACTCCCGGCCAGGTCCACTAAGTTTAATTTGCCAACAGTAATGTGTTCGCCGTCTCTGACCGTGCCAGTCGTGTCGCAGCACTCCACAATGATCGTAAAAATAGCGTGGGACCGACTGCTCCCGGCGTTCATGAGCGTCGCTCCCACACTTCTATTCTTCTTGCCGGCCTGCATGACCTGGTCGATCTCGTGTGTACTCTTTACGATGAATGATGTAAGATCTTTGACGTACACGCCCGAGTCGACGTTCTCCTTCAGTTCCAGGCGGTTCTTGGGGTCCTTGGCGAGCAAGTCCCGGACTTCCTCGTTGTAGATCTCTAGGTAGGACGCTCTAACAAGGAACTGCACGCCTTCCGCCGCCAAAGCGACGCGGTCAAAAATCTGCAAAAACGCTAGAGGGATAATACCTCTAAGTTCAGGAGGGTCCTGGCACCCCTCCATGGTGAAGGTCTTGCCCGCGCCCGTCTGTCCATAAGCGAAGATGGTGCCGTTAAAACCCTCGAGCACGGACGCCACGACCGGCGCGGAACACACATCATACAACTTCCGCTGCGTAATACTCGGCGCAAAGACCGCGTCGAACGTAAAGGTCTTCGGAGGATCTTCTTTATCGGCCTTCGGGTTCTCACAAGTAATTCGGCCGGAGTCCTCGTCCGCGACCGTGCCCGCGCCGTGGCCGTCCTGGATCTCCTTCCGGGACAACGGTCTTACGCGGACGACCACTTTCACGCATTCTCCTGATTCCTTCTTCTTGGGCTTGTACTGGTCGTCGCTGGGCATCGTTCGGCGGCGCTCCCGAGGGAGTGGGCTGCCTGCCCGGCGGCGGCTGGAGGGCTGCCTTTCCGCGCGAGGGGCTGCGCGTGCACGCCTCCTCTCGTCGTAATCGATGCGCAGTCGCTGGCTCTTTACCGTACCCTCGCGCGCCGCCTCGTCCGGTTTGCGCATACAAATTCGTGCGGGTTCCGGCCCTTCAGACGGGACCTCTCTTCCTGGGGTGCCCGGGGGCACCACGTGTCGCGGGGCAGACTTCTCCTTGCGAGCAACAATCGTAAATGCAACACACGGGTTTTCAAGGCACCAATCGACTCTCCGCCTCTTGTACGCGCACCATTCGTGACGCGCCACGGCGAGCGAGCCGCATTTTTAATTTGATTTACGGCCACCCGCATCGAGCCGTGTCTCACGCCGCGTTCCTAAGCCGGCGCGTGAGATCAGTTTAAAAGCCCTAAGTTTGAACAGCCTCATCAGTGAGATACGAGCACTTGGCGCGGACGCCAGGCGACGAACACCATGACCACGAACCGCGTCCACCGCCCCAGCGTGTCGTTCCCCGCCGAGCTGCTCCCCGCGGCGCGCGAAAGCGAAGTGGACGCGGCCCTCGCCGCCCTCGACGCGCTCCAGACGGACGCGGCCCTCGACGCGCTCCTCCCGGCCGAGGGCTTCACGACGCTGAAGCCGCTGACCAAGCACCCCGACGCGCGGGCCCGCCGCACGTCCTGGTCGCCGGGCGCCGCCGACGTCGAGAGCGAGAACGACGACGACGTGTCCTGGAGCGACGACGCGGCCTCGTTGGACGAGGAATTGCGGGAGCCTGCCCGGGTCGATGAAGTGACACACGCCTGCCTCGAGCTGCTCCGAGGAGGCCGCGCGACGCGCTGGCGGTCGGCGTGCGACGCCTTCCTCGCGCTCCGTCTGCGTCCCGTGTCCGCGTCCTCGTTGCGCTCTTCATACATTTGCGCCCGTGAGAGAAAAGACCGCCGCCACGCCCTCGGCGCCGTAAACGCCCCGCCCCGCAGGCGCGCCCGACGATGCCCAGGTCACGCCCCGGGCGCTCCGGAAGGCCTTCCGCGACCTGTTTGCGGTGGAACTCGACGAGGGGGAAAGTCGGGCGCTCGCGCGGGCGTTAGGCGGTGGCGACGAGCGGGTCCCCTACGCCGTCTTCGCTCAAGTGCTCGATAGAGGCCCCCTGGCCCTAAGCGAGCCGCGCGGCGACCCGGCGCCGGAACGGGCGTACAACCCCGTCGTGCCGCCATTGCCATTTCTGGCACCGCTGCCGGGCTTCACCGCGGCCGCGGTGGACGCCTCGTTCAGGAATAACCTTCTCGCGGCGCACGAGTCCATCGCGAAGAGCTGGCTCGCCCTGCGCCGGTTGCAGCACGACACCCGCAGAGATCTCAGTTATGTTGCGTTCCTGACGGGGCTCCACCTCTACGGCTTCGCGACGGTCACGAGTAGCGAGGCCGAGGCCGTGTACGCGGAGTACGTGGGCGCGCCGGCGGCGCTCCGGCGCGAGCCGCTGGGCTTCGCGACGTTCGCTAGACGCTTCGCGGACGGCGGCGTGCTGCGGCCGGGCCTCTCCGCGTCGGCCCGGGCCTTCCGGCGCGCGCCGGTGCAGTAGTCCCTCCGCGAAGTAAGGAAGCTCCCCCGACCTCTCCGTCCTAGTCTCAGCTGCGCTCTTGCGCGGGCTCGCCCGAGTCGCGCCGTCGAGGGCGAGTTCCTGAGTTGTTGCTGGTCGCGTCGATGGCGCACCGGTCTTGGACGTCTTTTTTGGACCCCCGCCAGGGAGGCGTTCTATGCACATGCTTCCTCCCTCAATCACTGGCGCGCCGTGCCGGTGACGCCGCTCCGGCCAATCCCGCCCAATGCACAAGGGCGCGCATTCCTCGACTCGGAGGCCGTCTTGAACCATCCACGTTACAAGATGTGCGTCTCCTGGCGGCACGCAACCCGCACTTCACCACCGCGACTTTTTTTGGCACCGAGCAATCTGAACGGCGGGTTTCAGCAATGATGCAGCGATAACACCTGTACGATCGTTTAAATCACCATCGATTACAACTCCGCCAGAAGCAACGCGCCAGCTCGACGCCGTCAAGGCGAGGCAGCTAAAATCTCCCCACTGGTGCACAGCACTGGACGGCCCAATCACCGGTGCCCCATGGCGCCGACGCCAAGTATCGAGGACCTGAACCTGGACGACGACGACAGCATCAAGAAGATGACGGACATCGCCCAGTTCGCGCGGCTCAACGCGATTCCCGGGTACACGCCCAATGGACAGCAGCACCCCCCGCCGCCGCCCAAGCAGCGCAGTGAGAGCTGGGGGGGCAAGCCCATGTCGGCCCTACGCCGGCGCCTGAGCGGCTGGTGGCACGCGCCGCCCAAGCCGCTGCGCCGGGCCAACTCTCTGCCCGGCAAGATCTCCCGGGAGGTTTCCGAGCACGCCCTGTCCGATTTGAAACAGAAGCTGACGGAGTCGCCGCGCTGGCAGCGTCGTAAAACATTGAAGGCGCCGGCGCCCAAGCCGCGGCCGCCGCCGCCGCCGCCGCGGACCGCGCCCTGTAGTGATTGGCGGGAGTTACAGTCAGCGAGAGGCATCGCGAATGCGTTACGCGCGGGCCGGCGCCAGCTCGTGGTCTTCCTCGATTATGATGGCACGTTGACGCCCATCGTCAGCGACCCCGACGCGGCCATCTTGTCAGATCAGATGCGCTCGGCCGTCGGGAAACTCGCCGAAAGGGCCACGGTGGCCATCGTCTCTGGGAGAGCCCGGGAGAAGCTGCGGAACTTCGTGCAGATCCCGGAGCTGTACTACGCCGGGAGCCACGGCTTCGACATCGACGGGCCGAACGGTTGCGGGCGGCGTCTCTTAATCTAGCGGCGACGGCGTGCTTCAGTGCGCGGCGACGGCGTGCTGGGGGACGCTCGGTTCGCCTGTCCTTCGGCCTGGCGCGGCGACGGCGTGCTGGAGGGCTCGCTGGTTGTCATCCCGCGAGATGAAGCTCCACGGCCGCGCGATGGCGTGG
>Ga0302122_10002721_pt1 | contig 10864 bp, 13 predicted proteins | sample CB21_SCM_MG_FD_203115 | JGI IMG/M metagenome (GOLD analysis project Ga0302122, IMG submission 203115) | Marine microbial communities from Western Arctic Ocean, Canada - CB21_SCM | ecosystem: Environmental > Aquatic > Marine > Oceanic | place: Canada: Western Arctic Ocean | collected 2017-09-28
GTCTTGCGCCCCGACCTGAGAATCGACCCGCTCCTGATAGCGCTCAATAAGTGAAATGTTGTCTTTGTATTGACCAGACGAATGATCGAGGGCGTCGGCCTGCGCCGACCAGGAATCGAGCAGGACTTGAGCGGCAGCCGCGGACGTATCTAGAGTCTTGTCAAATGCCCGGTCGATGTCCTCAATGTTTCGCGCCGATTCAGTCCCGACAACTTTGATCTTCTTGCCAAAATCCTCCCATAAATGGGAGGCCTTTAGTTCGTGATCCATGACAGTCACGAGGGTATTGAACTCACCCAAGATCGCCGTGGCGGTGCCCGTACCATCAGCCACGGCGCCAGCCGCTATAGCGAAACCTTCGAGTCCGCGTTTTGCTTTGCCGGCGCTGTCGCTGATCGTGTTCAGTATCTGGAACGTCGTCTCAGCGGCAGCGAACGCAGCGAAAGCCAAACTGGCCGCACCGACAGCCTTGCCGAGCTTGGTCATGGAACGGCTGCCGTCAACGCCGAGAGTCGTAAACCGGTCACGCATCTTTATCGCTTGACCGGCGACAAACGACATCGTGCCAATCAGGCCTACACCGGCAACACCGAGAGCGGCGAACTTGCCGATAGTGCCCTGCGTCTCAGGACTTAACCGGCTGAACACGCCGACAGCCTTACCGCCAACACTCACGAGCTGAGTCAACATTGGCAGAACGCCGGCACCGATACCGTCGGACAGGTTCTTAAACTCTGCCTTTAGTATCCGCTGCTGGTTCGCCATACCGTCGGACGTGTTCGCGAAGTCGCCGGCAGTCTTCGCCGTCTGCTCCATCAACAGCCCGTAGCGGGCCTGGATCTTGTCAGCCTCAGACATAGCCGAAGCCGACGCCGAGATACCGTTAGCGACCGCGAACGCCCCCACGGCGGCAGCCGACAAGTCGATACCAAACTTCTTGAGCGGCTCGGTTTCGCCAGCTAACCCGCTCTGAAATATCGTCGCAGCCTGCGCCACGTCAATGTTCATGACGGACGCGAAGTCGGCCGCACGGCCTGTCATGTCGGCCAACGTCTGGACGACGTTGCCGCCCTTGCCTGCTACCTTCTCAGCAAACGACGAGAACTGGACAGCCAGACCGTTGAACTCGACATTTGACAGGCCGACGGCTTTCGCCGCGTCCCTGCCGAGCTGGAGTATCCCGTCGCCTGCCTCACCGAATGTCACCCTGACGGCGTTGATCGACTCCTCGAGATCGGAGGCGCCCATCGCGACCTTGACCAGCCCGGCACCGGCCAGACCAGCGAACGCGACAGCGCCGGCGCCAAACTTAGACAGCCCCGCCGACATCTTGTCGAGCTTCTTCTCAGCCTTACCGAGTTCCTTGTCGGCAGTGGAGCCCAGCTTGTTTAACGACTTGACGCCCGATGACGTGTCAAACGTCAGTACATATGCGAGCCGCTCCGAGATGGTAGCCATTCTTTTACGCTTCCCTTCTCAAAGATTGACTAACGGATCATCCGAAACGCAGCGCGCCTAATATCTCCTCAACCGGCGCGGCGGACACATCAGCGACCGCCTGAGCTACCTGCGCCTCGACAGCGCCCTCCTCGACATCGGCACCGAGCGAGGTGACCGCTTCGACCGTTGCGACCGCTGCAATCATCATCATCAGACGCTGATGGCCGTGGCGCGGATCTATGTCCAACGACTCGAAATCATCCGTGCCAGCAATCAAGGCAAGGACGGCTAGGTGCTGCCCGGTAATACCTGCCTCGCCGTAAGTTTTGCCTCGCCAATGGATCGACCATTCGCCCGGCGTCGGGAGTTCGGTCGCCGTAGTAACATCTGGCCGTGAAAGGGTGTCGGTCATGGTTTTGCTGCTTTCTTAATGATTGAAGCGGTGCGGCCTGCCATCGCTTTACGGATGACCGGCGCCGCCTTCACTGCACCCTTGCGCCACGGATGCTGTCCAGTGGTGCCTGGGTGTCTTGCTGATCGTCGGAAACCGATGCCGGGAATATTGATCACGGCATTACTGCCGCCCGAGAATTGGCCGGCCTTAGTTGGCCCGACAAAACCTTTACGGCTCTTGCCCTTCGAGTACGCCGACCTGATGACGTGACCGGACGTGTTTCGCTCCACAAGTTGAAGCGGGCCGGTTGCTTTAATAAACGCCTCGGGCGTGTTGGCGTTGCCCTCAAGTGTGAAACGGACGCCGACCTTCGTGTTGCCTTTGCGGCCCTTCGCTGCGTTGACACCGGACAGCGCCATATCGGAACCGGCGACACGTTCAATGTCGCGTTCATGTATCCGTTTCGCCGCAAGCGCAGCCGTTGAGACTGTCGCCTTCGACCCGGTCCCGATTGCTTTGCTGATGTTGACCATCAGCCCAGCAAGGTCGGGACCGGTGACGCCGGACGCCTTACCCATCGGCTAAGCCGATCAGGACGTGGCGCGAGTTACAGCGTCAGTGACAGGCCATGTGATCTGTTGAACGGCCAGATCCCCAACCGATGCGTTGACCGGCTGGATCGAGTTGACGAGCACCGAGAAGGTGTACGACGGGTTCGTCGCTGACACTGAGCCGGAAGTGGGTTTCAGGACGACCGAGACGACCGTGCCCAACGCGCCCCAGAGGGTAGCGTCAACCTGGCTCGAAGCGAAGTCCTGATGGAAGTTCGCCGACAGTGAGCCAGACTTCAGACCGCCGATAGCGGTCGTCCATGTGTCACCGAACGCGGTGGTGTCGAGGTCGGCCACGTCGAACGACGTGGTGACGTTGGTGCAGTGATCGGTTAGATTAACCGCGTTGACGCTGATCGTGAAATCGGTAGCGCTGAAAATTGCCATAATGACTCTCCTTGATTGATGATGTGTATTGCATTACGCGCCACCGGGGCACGGATCTGGTTAGTTAGCGGCGATGCCGAGGACGACGAGAAACTTGAACGACGGCGTGGTGCCGCCGACAGTGAACGAAAGCCGCCAATAGTCGTCGGTGATGGCGCCGGCAAGCGGCAGCCATTCCGAAGTAACGCCGGTCGCCTGGGTGAACACGAACCGAGACGTAGGCGACGGGAAGCCGGTCGTGTCAGACTGGACGACCACGTCAAGCGTCGGGCTGGTGCCGGATACTTCGATGACGTGGAGCGCCGCGTACATCGTCTGCGCCGACGTGACCGCGCCGACCTGTCGAGAAGTACCCGTGCCGGTTGCCGTGACAGCCGTGCCGGGCGCGTTCATCAGTGTCCCACGGACAGCCGTACCCGTACCGTTGCCCGACACCTTCGCCATCGCAAGCTCGCCGGCCGTGGACTCCAGCGGCGTGTAGGCGAACTGTGTAGCGTTGAAGGCGTAGGCGACCTCGCCGCCGGTCTTGCCAGCGGGAAGCAGCGAGATCGGCACAGCCGTCCCCAAAGTGGAAAGCCCTACCAGTTGATCGACCTTGTCGGTGGCGTGGTCCTGCATCAAGTCGCCGGACCATTCGACAGACTTGAGCCCGCCAATAGTCGTCGTCCATTCATCATTGAAGCTCGTCGTGTCAAGCTCTGCGGCCGTCACGTTCGGAGCAGCGAACGCCTTAGCGTTGCCAGACACATCCAAGCCGCCGACATATACGCCGAGGCCGACCCAGTTTTGTATAGCCATCAGACATCCGCTTTCTTAGGTGAAACTTTTCGGGCCAGCTTCGGCGCCTCGGTGGTCGGCTTCACACCGGCGAACAGTTCCGGCAGCGCGATCACTGCCGGATCATCGTCGGCAACACCGACGCCTTTGTGATACGTCCTGCCGAGTGTGGCAAACGTCTCGATTGGTGAGGGCATTATCTACTCCTTGCCTGGAATCAGGCCGGTTGCACGGACAGTGAGAACGACGAAGCCGGCACCGGATGCGTCGGTGTTCGAGTCGGTCGAAGCGGACTCGGCACGGAGCGTCTTATTCGGGATCGTGTCGCTGCCACCGGTCGATGTTTCAAGGGCGGCACGGATCGACTTGGCGCCGTGGCCCGACATATACAGCCGTGACTCCTCGAGCGCCGTCAACGAATCGCCACGCGAAATGTAGACAGTCACGGTCAGATCAATGTTGTCTTGACCACGCCCGAACGCTGCATCGTAAGACACGCCCGAATCGGTGACCACTGCCATCGGTGGGGCGACAGCAAGCGCCGGGTCAGTCGTGACCGTCAGGCCGGCAATAGTGTCAATGCGGGCAACGACACCGTCAAGGTAATCACCGATCAACACTAGGCGACCTGCGGCATTCGGTAGCGGGCAATGGCCGACATATAGTCGGGGTCGTCGTTGCGGATGTAAGCGCCGCCGCCATCAGCGCCGAACGACTGGAGCCCGAACACGGCCGAAGCCTCACGGGCCGACAGACGTGCCGCTAAAAGCGTGCACGCCTTATTGATCGGCGTCGGCACCGCAGCCCAACCAAAGTTGGCTGTGATCTCGATGCGCCGTTCACGTCGTCCGCCCGTCGGAAACTCACGGTCAAGAAGGCGAACCGAGCTATACGGCCAACCGTCGAGGCCGTCGTTAGTCTTGCCGAGTTCGTAGCCGGTGCTGGCTATCGTCGTGTCGTACGTACCGTCGTCGGTGTCGTCAACCCTGAGAGTCGTGAGCGCTGTGAAGTCTGGCAGATCCAATATGTCGAGACGGTGGAAGCTGTCAATCACGCCACGCCCCGACCGGCGCAGACCGATGATCGAGAACGTCTTTACAAGACCGGCACGCGCTGCGAAGTTGCGGCCCGTATCGTTGTCAATGATCGCGGTCGCCTCATCAAGTGAGTCGGTGAGGCGGGCGACGAGTGCTGTGTTGTCGCTGTAGCTTGCCGGGAGCGCCATACGCTCCACAAGCTCCCCGATAGTTGCATAGGCCATAGCGCTCCCCTTTCGTTACTTGCGGGCCGCTGTGGGCTTTGTGGGCTTCGATGCGGGGCGCTTCACGGAACGCGTCGCACCCGGCGAAGCGGTCGCCTGCTCGACGACATGCGCCGCCGGTTTGTCGGCAACCGTTCGGACGAACAGCAGCTCGCGGCCCTTGACGACCGGGTCAGTGTCGGCCACTTCGGAGCCTGCCCGATAGCAGGTATTACCGACGAAGAAAGTCTCTTTAACCTTGAGCATTTGTTCTCCCATAAATCGTTCACGAATGGCCGAGGGCGAGACGTTGCCGCCTCGCCCTCGGGTCACTCAACTAACTCAGGCCGTGGTCGGGATCGACAGCACCTTGATGCCGGCGTCGTTCACCGAATCGGCACCCGTGCGCCAGTTGGCATAGAAGCCACGCTGTCCACTCGGGCGGTTGTTGGCGGTAGCGAACAGGTGCGGGACCAGCTCGACCGACAGACCAACACGATCTACGATGACGTAGTTCGAGAAGTCACCGAACAACAGACCGAAGTTGTCGGCCGAAGCGGCCGGGTTCGGCAGCACGCCGTCCATGTCGGACGACTCGTAAGCGTTGTAGCCGAGGAGCTGCATCGGCATCGCTGCACCGATCCGCTCCCAGAGTCCAGCGCCACCAGCGGTGTCGAACTGACGGATCTTGTTGTACCACACCTTGTTAGCAATGAACGAACCATTGCTGCGGTAGCGGGCCTGGAGTGCCTGTTCGAGCGCGTACACGTCGGCGATAGCGAACGTCTCGGCGGTTGCCGGGGCGATCTCCGAAGCGCTACCATCGAGCGCCGTGATAACGCCCGTCGGCTGACCTGAACCTGAACCGGTCGCGAAGGCTGCACCCTCAAGATCGTCCTTTGCCCGCGTGATCATGTTGCGGATATCGGACTCCATCGAGGCCCAGTCCTGGCCGATCTCAATAGAGAACGGCACGAACGCCGAGCCCTTGTGGACCGTGATGCTCGGCTGTGCGAGCGTCGGTGCGTTGTCGCCAACTTCGGCGGCCTCAGCGGTCCACGCGGCAGTAATGCCGGCAGAGCTAACACCGTTCCAGCTGTCGGTCGTGATCTGAACGACACGGCTAACCTGACGGAACGGGTTCACCGAATGGGTGCCCGAGTCGATGATCGTCGGGTCCAGTGTGAACGGAACAGCAAAGCCGCCGTTCGCGTTGGTCAACGATGCCGCACGGACTGACTGAACAGCCTGCGCCTCGGAAGCCGTCCAAGTGTCGGACGACCCTGCGAGGGCCTTCGTGAACGCTGCACGGTACTCAGGGTTGCCGGTGGCAACGATGTGTCGGGCAACTTCGCCGTTACTGTCAGCGGAACGCATGACGGCCTCAGCCTGCTCCTGGTGGCGTGCGTCGATGCCGGTGGTGGCGTCGATGACTGCACGGGCACGGTCGCGGACTTCGCCAACCGGGGCGCCGTAACGCATGTCGTCCATGTTGTGCAGGTCAGCTTTGCGCTTGATGACGTTCGGGACGTTCAAGATGACGCCGGCCTTTGTCGCGTCCTGCTCGGGAGCAAGTGCGGCGCGGTCGATGACAGCCTGACGGGCTTCGAGCGTGACGACCAGCGCCTCGCGGGCCGGCAGTTCTGCAACGGCTTCGTCGAGCCGTGCGTCCTGCTCGGTGGTGATGTCTTCGAGTTCAGCGAGTTCGCGGATCTCGGAGGCGAGTGCAGCGACAGCGTCGCGTGCTTCGGTAAGTTTAATCATTTGGTGACCTCCTGGGTCAAGACGGCAGCGGCGATTGCCCTGCGTTGATTTTGTGTTCTCGTCTTGGCGTGGCCGGCGGCCGAGGCTTCGACAACATCCGCGTGGTCATTGACCGGGGCGGAAGTATCAGCGGTCGAATCGTCCGCAAGAGCGCGGATGTCTTCGGTGCTCATGGCGAGGAGCGCCGCAACTTCGCGGCGAACCTCAGAATCTGTGAGGGCGAGAGCCGTCTGGCGGCTCCGAACTGAAACGCTCGTCGAGTCGTATGCCGGGAACACGACCGGGCCGACCTCATACAGCTCGACCTCGGTGATCGTGCGGTACTCAACGCCGTCGCGCATCTCCCACGCATCGCCGGTATCGGTGACACGGAAACGGAACGACATACCCGTCACGGCCTGGTCGCGAATCGCGTCGCGGACCGGCTCGACCAGCCAATTGTCGGACAGCTTCGCCCGCAACTTCAGACCGTGATCGTCCTCCGCAAGCGACGTGATGCGCCCCAACGGAATCGAACCGATCAGCGGGTGAGCGCCATGATCGAATTGCAGGACCGGCATACGTTGGCCGATGGTCCGCTTGAACGCACCCGGCGCGATCCGCTCCATGAACGAACCCGACCGGTCATTGATCTCGGTCCAGTCGTTGAACACGGCGCCGTATCCCTCAAGGGTCAGACCGTCGGCGGAAGGCTCCGCCCGAAAGTCAACGCTTCGGGTCAGGTTGTCGCGCCGCATGGAATCGCGCACGGTCAAAGTTTCAGTCATTCGATTGGCCCTTTCGAGGGGTCTACCGGCAATAGGCCGGCTGGGATCTTTCCGCCTGCGTCGATGACGATTTGCCGAGCCTCGGCCGATGTCAACACGACACCGACGCCGAGGTAGACCTTCTGGACGATCTCCGCAAGTTCTCGGGCTATAGCCCGGTCGGCCTCTGTCGCCGTGATCTCGGTGGTTGCGTCGCCGGTCCCTGGCGGTTGTAGTTGCACCGACACGTTCCCGGTGTGCGTCAGCTTTGACAGATCGCCCGTGGTCACGGCCTCGATAACCGACGCCGGATCAAACCCGCCATCGACAAGTTGACGGGCCGCTGTTGAGTTCGTTGACAGAATGTCGGCGGCGTCCTTCTGGTCTTCCTGCAAGAACAGAACACGGCCGGGATCAAACGACAACTCCTGGCCGTCAGGCACGAAGACCAGCGGCTCAAGCGACTCGCAGAGACCGTCAACGGTCGGCGTGAACCAGCCATCGGCCAGCAGACGACGAGCTGCGCCATAGTTGCCGGCGTTGAGACTGGAGCCCGACAGCGCCTCTTTCGTGCCGAGCACTGACGCCGGGATACGTGACCGGACCGCGACACGGTTCTCAAAGACGCCCGTGATCTCATTCAGGCCGAGATCCTTGATCGACGAACCGACAACTTTTACGTCGGTGCCGCCGCCGAGGAACATGTTCTTGAACCGGTTGCCGGCGCCCGAAAAGTTCTCGTTGACGACCTTCGCATATTCGCTCGTCTCACCGGGCGACTTCGACGGGTCCATGATGAACACCAGACCGGGAACGGTCGCCTTCTCGAAATACTTGCCCATGTGGTCAGTGACCTGACCGTCGAGCAGCGTCTCACGTACAACCGACGAAACCCACGACGTGCCGCGCCACGGGTGGAGCGGGTCAGGCTCCGGCGCCCATACAGCAAAGTCGCCGGGAAGGAACGACTCGATCAGGTCTTCGCCGTTACGGTTCTTGCCGGCGTTGTACAAGATGCCGACCGTCACCGTGTCGAACGGGGCGATCAGCGCGTCGCCATTCCATGACGGCTCCGAATCGGAACCGAGCACGAACGAAACCTTGTCGGGCGCAAGACGGTACAAAACATCGTTACGTTTCACGACGACACCCGTACCTGAATACGACGCGTCGATCTCAAGCAGCGACAGCAGCGACGAACGCGACCGTGAGCCGGGATAGTTGAGCTGCGATAGTTCTCGCGTCTTAGTCAACGCGCCCGAGTCGTCACGGAAACGGAACCGGACCTGCGACAGCAACAGCCCGCGAGTCGTTACAGCGGCAGCAACGACGCCGTGGCGTTCGTGGATCTGCTGGATGTAGCTGGTGAAGTTCTTATCGACATCGGCAGGACTTGAACCGGACGGCCCGACGATGTAGTTCGAGCCGTCATACATGAACTGGGCGAGGCCGCTGAGCGTCGAGAAACGCTCCTCGGTCTGCGGGCGGCCCAATGGCTGCGCCCTAATGGCGTCAAGAATCCGCATGGGTCGAACTCCTCACATCGAAGTAGCGCACCGTGTACGCGATTAAAAGCAACTCGAAACCGGCCACGACCCACGCCGCCGGCTCATACATTCGGCTGACACCGACAACGACAAGGGCACACCCGGCGAGAGCCAAAGCAACATGTGCGGCCAGCCTCACGCGAAGACCACATGCGCCGCAGCGGTCTTTGGCGCCTCGACAATACCGAGCCGACCGAACGCCATCACGGCAGCGCTGAAGGGTGAAATATCGCCCATAGAACCTCTCCTCGTTAACGTCTCGCCGCCATCCGACCACGGCTTAGTACGGGCACCCTTCACCGCCCGCCGAAGCGCCGGCTCCCCACGATGTCGGATCTTCGGAGCGTCGCCCCTCGTCGCATCGACAAACGCAACAAACGCGAGCGCCTGATCGCCGGGCTTCATCACATCGACCACGACACCGGCGGCGACCAGCTCGGCAATCAGCGACTCTGCCGGCGACGATGCGCCAACCGTCAAAGCTAAACCGCCGAGCTTGCCCTGGATCTCTTTCGCACGGGCAACGACCCACGCCGTGCCTGGCTGCGCCGTCGTGATCTCAACGTGTGTCAAGCCGTCAACGCGACGGCCAGCAAGACCGAACGTAGACCACGACCGGTCGTGCGCCACATCAAGCGCCCACCGGACACCCTCCGGTAGCGGCGCTGATGTGGCGTCCGTCAACGCGTCCCACGCCTCGAGATCGACCGGGCCAACGCCCGAACGACTCTCGACCTGTTTAGCGATACCCATCCGCTCAGCCGCAAAATCGGCGGGCGCCATGACCAGGAACTCGGTGTCACGAACCCAGCCCTCCGAGATCAGAATGCCAAGCGACGGATTCGACCGATACCAATTCTCCACGTCCTCGGGGTCGGCGTCAGCCTCGCACGCCCACATTGCCAGCAACGTCTTCGCCGGTCGCGTCCGCTGGACCTTGTCGAGCAGGCGGTGCATATATTCCGAATGTTCAAGCGGCGCCGAGCCCGTGTAGATCAACTGCGGCAGCTTGTCCCGGCTCATTGACTGAGCAGCCATAGCCGGGACCAGCGCTGCGAGGTGTGCGTCCTGTAGTTCTTGCGCCTCGTCCAATACGATCCGCTGCGGCGATGCGCCACGCTTCGTCGCCTTCGTGCGGGTCCGATACTGCAAGACCAGCTTGTCGTCGAGGTTGCGGGTGCGTTCCTTGCCGTTCGCCTTGTACGTGTGGAGCTTCGGAAGTTCAATGTCGGCGTCAGCGGTCAGCGACTCGATGCGCTCCATGTGGCCCGCTGCCGTGTCCGCTTCGTGCGCCGTGTGAATGACGGTCGGGACGCCGGCAACGATCAGCCAGAACAGCTCCAGCGCCTCCAGGATCGCGCCCTTGCCGTTCTGCCGAGGGACGACCAGGATCACCGTATTGCAGGCCGGCGTGCCGTCTGCGTCCACGGCCAAGATCCACCGGACCAGCCAACGCTGCCAGTCGAGCAGGTGGAGCCCGAGTGAAGCCGCAAGCTCAACCGCTACATCGCCATCGGTGAAATCAAAGTCACCGTCAGGCGTTAGCAGATGCGTCGGACGTTGTGCGCCGACCCTCACGGCGGTACTTAAGTTCGTCAACGCTCCCCTTTGGCTTCGTCAATGTCCCGGCGATCTCGGCAAGCTCGGCAAGCGTCGCCCGGTACTGGGCGGATAGCTGAGCGTGCACGTTCGCCTCGGTCGTGTCGATCTGTGCGGCGAGCGTGTCGCGCAACACTTCGAGCGCCTGCTTGCGGTCGCCAGACTGGGCGGCGGTCAGATTCTTCGCCATCGCCGGACCCCTCGTTTTATCACGCTACGTGATGCTTCTGTGGACAACGTTATCCCCACATGTGGATAACCGGTTACGGTTGGTCTGTATGGTGGGGGACCGTTTCAGGAAACCCATATAGCATAAGGTCCGCAGCCCCTAGTTTTCCCTCGGGGAGGGACAGAAACTT
>Ga0302122_10002723_pt1 | contig 10857 bp, 8 predicted proteins | sample CB21_SCM_MG_FD_203115 | JGI IMG/M metagenome (GOLD analysis project Ga0302122, IMG submission 203115) | Marine microbial communities from Western Arctic Ocean, Canada - CB21_SCM | ecosystem: Environmental > Aquatic > Marine > Oceanic | place: Canada: Western Arctic Ocean | collected 2017-09-28
GCCCCGGTCCCGCGGCGTCGGCGCGGCGGCGCCGCCGCGCCACCGCCGCCCCCGCGGCACCGCCGGCCGCCGCGCGAGGCCGTCGCGGCGCGGCTGCTCGCGACTGGCCCGGGGCGCCACGCCGTGCTGACGGGCCTCCAGGCGGTGGAGGTGCTGGACATCTACGCGCCGCCGCTCGCGTGCCTGGGCCGCTACGGCTGGCAGCGGCTCTGCGCCGACGTCCTGGCGCCGTACTGGGTCGCGGGCGCCGACCGGCGCGACGTGCGGCGCGTCGTGCAGCAGCGGGCCGCGGACCCGCGGAGCGCCGAGTTCCAGATGCGCCACCGCTACTACGGCCTGGCGCCGGCGGAGGCCGACGCGTTCCTCGACGGGCCCTTCGACAAGTACGCGCGCGTATCCGACGCGTTCCTGCGGCGCGAGGGCCTCGGGCGGTACGCGGCGGCGGCGAACGCGGACGCCGATTCCTTTTTCGGCGGCAAGGCGCTCAAGGCAGAGCGCGGGTCACTGCGCCGGGCGGCGCTCCGTCGCGACGCGGGCGACGACGGCGCGGCCTGGGACGAGGAGGAGGAGGAGGAGGAGGATGACGCGGACGAGGACGGCGGCGACGCGGATGAGGAGGAGCACATCGAGGCGGGGGATTTTGACGCCGACGATGCCGACGCCGATGCCGACGACGACGACGACGAAGACGACGAAGACGACGAAGACGAAGATGCGTATGACGCCGACGATGAGGACCCGGAGGAGGCCGAAGACACGGACGAAACTGCTGAGGACGACGGCGAATGTGATCATTATGACGACGACGACGAAGAGGACCTAGGCTGCGTTGAGGATTACGACGAGGACGACGACGACGAGGAAGAGGAGGACGAGTACGAGTCCGATGAAGAGTCCGACTCGGATGACGAGTCCGATGACGAGTCCGATGATGACGAGGAGGAGGACGAAGACGACGACGACTGGTAGCCATCTCCCTCCGTCAGTAATGTGGTTTTGTGTTTATATTATCTATTACTAGAGGACTTCCCCCAGTCGCGCGCGCGACAGCTCGCGCGACAGCTCGCGCGACGAGCGGCTAACGGGCGGGTTTGGCAGCTTGGCGTTCACGCGCCATCCCGGCTTCAAACGTACCCGTCGACGCGCCGTCCGGCTGCCAGGTCACGGTGCCATCCAAATACACCCTGCCCGCACCATGTTCGGCAAACCGGGCAGAGCGAAGCAGCCCGGCGGCCGCGCCCAGGGCGGGGACACCATTGACGAGGACGACCCCGAGGTCCGCGCGCTGATGGACCAGATCCGGGCGCTCGCCGCCACGGTCTACGAGTACCAGCGGACCATCGACGAGCTGGAGGCGCACCCGAAGTTCGCGGGCGTCGCGCCCCCAGAGCTGCCCCGGGTTTCGGTGCCGGAGACTATGGACGGGGCGGGGCTGCCCGAGGGCGAACCGGACGACTTCAACCCGGGCAACGAGCTCATGGTGCTCCAAGACGGCGAGCTCAAGCCCATCACGGAAGTGGATACGCAGGCCCAGGTCGAGTACGGCGAAGCATTATTGCGGCTCGAGCCCGGGGACACGGCCTTCCTCCGCGAGCTGGCGACAGGCGCGGCCGGCAAGGAGAACCGGCCGCGGACGCAGGGCCGGCGCCTCGTCGAGGCCGATTCTAACCCGGTGCGCCGCGGCGACCGGCGGCGGTCGGGGGACGTCGCGGCGCCGGACCGGCCGCGCTCGGCGGCGCGCCGCACCGACCGGCCGCGCTCGACCCGCGGCGCCGACGAACCGCGCAACCCGTCGCGGAGCGCCGCCTCGCGGCGGACTCGGACCGCCCAAGCACCGGCCTCGTCGCGCCGGACCACGCGCCGCGGCGACGAAGAGGACGAGGGTCCATCGCGCCGGACCACGCGCCGCGGCAACGAAGACGAGGACGAGGGTCCGTCGCGCCGGACCACACGCCGCGGCGACGAAGACGAGGACGAGGCGCCGGCCCCGTCGCGCCGGACATCACGCCGCGGAGAGACCGAGCGCCGCCGCCGGTCGCCGCGCGACTCCCCCCCGGAGTCGCGCGAGTCGCCGCGCGACGACGACTCGCGGGCGAGCGCCCCGCGCCGCGGCGCCCGGCACGACGACGACGACGACGAGTATATGGGCTGGCCCGACGCGCGGCAGCGCTCGCGCGGCCACGAGGAGCGCAAGGACCGGAGCTAGTCCGGTTGCGCCGCGGCTCTAAGAAATTGAACCCAAGGGCCCGCTCTACGGGCTCGGGTCGGGTTAGGACTAAGTAAAACCCGCGCGCAGTTGGTTTCGTTGCGAATGCGCACCGCTAGCAAACCACCACCAACCTCTTCGTGCCGCCGCCCAAGCCGCCCACCGCGGTCCCGAAGAAGTACGGGCTGGACCGCGCCCGCTTCGAGGCCGTCGATGCGACAGGGCTACGCGTAAGGCTGCCCTACCACACGAAAGATGGAGTTCGACCGCATGGCGGCAGCCAGCCCGGGGCCGCGGCGGCGCGTCGCCTTCGCGGACCTGAGCAACAGCGCAGGACGTGCTGCCCGGGAGAAGCCCGCGCGCGCCGTCGAAGCGCCGCAGCCGTCCGTCGCCGCATCCGTCGGCGCCGCCGCACCGAGTGAGTTCCCGCCGTGGACTCGCTGCTTCGACCCGCGCTACGAATGCGTGTACTGGTACAACGATGCGACCGGCGTCAGCACGTGGACGGAACCGGACGAGCCCTGGATCGACGAGCAGCCGCCGGCGACCGAGGACGGCGACTTCTGGTCGAGCTGGTTTGACGGCGCGAGCCCGGCCCGGACGAAAACGCCGACGAAAACGCTCTGCCCGGTAGAGCCATCCTCCGCCGACGAGAACGCCGCCATCCGCCGCGAGGCGGCGGCCCGGACGGCGGAGGCCGCTCGCTCGGCGGAGCTCCGGCGCGAGGTCCGCGACCGCATCGTTCGGAGTGCCGCGCCGCCGCCGGCCGCCGCGCCTGCCACGGTCGTCGCGCCGCCAGAGGTTGAATCGCCTCCCGTGGTCGTCGCCGCGCCCCCGCCCGGTAAGGACGCGGCCACCTCCCCCGGGGTCGTGGATGGCGAGGCGCGGCCACGTTCTACGACACGATCTCGGGGACGGTCGCAAGCGATGAGCCGCGTCGACGAGGCCATATTAGCCTCCAAAGAGGCGCTGTGGCGCGACGTCGAGGCCCTCGAGGAGGGCGCTCGGAGGCGCAGGGAAGGCATCCGCGCCAAGAGCCCGTCGTCGCCGCAAACCGAAAGACCACCGGCGCGCGCCGAGGCGGCCGTTACCCAGACGGCGGCCCCGGAACAAATCGCCACACCGCCATCAAACGGTCTCACCGCGCGCGACGCCCTGCTTGGAGTCCTGGTCGTGCTCCTCGTGGCAAATCTGTTCGCGCTTTACGGCGATGTGCGCCAAACACTCGAGGAGACCGCACCGCCCCACCGCGAGGTGATCATTCTCTCCAACGCGACGGCCCTCGAGATCCCCGCCTACGCGTACGCGCCCGCCGCGGCGCGCGGGCGAGGCGTCCTCACGATGGTGCTGGCGCCGCTGCGGGCGTTCCTCGGCGGCCTAGCGCGGCTCTTCGTACCACGCTTTCCGGTGGTGAGTTCTCATTAAATAACACATCGTACCTTAGTCACACATGACACTGTCTCACTTCTTCGCCGGGCGAGCCATATTCCCGCCGTTGAGCGACGACTTGCACGGGTCGAAGGGCGCCGGTGCCGCCGGCGGCGCCTGGCCCTCCTGGAGCCGCCGCGCGAGCGCCGCGTCGGCCTCCTCCTGGGCGCCCGCGTTCCGCGGCGCCGCGCAAGCGGTGCAGGCGTCGCCGCCGGAGTTCCGCAGCGTGCACCGCGCGCAACTCCAGACCGCCGGCGGGGTAGGCGCCGACCCACTCGCGCCGTCCGAGTCCTCCGCCGTGAGGTCGATGGGCGACGCCGGCGCCTTGCGCTTGGCCGGCCGTGCTTCCGCGGGCGACGTGAGGTCGACCGGCCGGTCTCGGACCGGCCGGTCGCGCGGCGCCGGCCGCCGCGCTGCCGACGGCGCCGGCCGCCGCGGCTTCGACGGCGCCGGCGCGGGCTTCTTCTTCGGCGGCGGCCGCGCCTCCCCCTGGCTCTCCCGGCGGTAGTCCACCGGCCCGTCCAACCCCTCGTCGTCGCTGTCGCTTATGACCTCGGCGTGTTCGACCTTGTCGACGCATACCGGCCCGCAGACGGGGCAGATAGCCCTCCACGTACCGTCCCAGGACAGGCCGGGCTTAGAAACTCGCCGCTCGCCCTGGGAAGCTGCAATTTGTAATTCAGCGTCCCCCAGCCCGTCCCGCGCGTCCTGGGCGCGCCGCTCGGCCGCGCGCGCGGCGGCCGCGCGCGGCGCCAGCTTCTTGTGCGAGGCGTCGCCCCCGAGCCGGCCGCCGCCCATGACGCGCTGCTTCTTCGCGCGCGCGTCCGCAGCCTTGAGCCCGGCGGCGCGCCCCTCCGCCGCCGACGGGTTGTGGCGCTGCGGGTCCGCGTTGCGGCCGCCCCCGATCGGGAAGCCGTCCATTCCCACGAGCTGGCCCTTGGCCTTGATGAGCTCGTAGTGCTTGCCGATCTCGTCATACAACTGGTAGAAGGCCGCCGAGTGGTTGCCGTGCACGATGTGCGCCATCTCGTGCCACATAACTTTGAGGCTGTGCTCGAAGCTCAGCAAGTCGTGGGACTTCGGGCGGCGCAAGCGAATGGCGATCGTGTGCGCGCAATTGGGGCCCCCGCCGCGGCACCAGCCACCCACGCCCAAATTGGTGCCCATGTTCTTCTTCTCGCAGCAGCAGATCTCGATCAGGTTCTTGACGCGCCAGCCCCGAGCCTTGAGCACGTTGTCGGCGTGCTCCTTGACTCTGAGCAATAGCTTACGCGCCTCGGCGCTGTTGTCGATTTTTTTAATCTCCTCGACCTTCCAGACCGTGTTGTCGTCCAGGCCGGCGGCGGCGGCCATTCCTTTGGCCCACGGATGGTTCTCGGCGCCGCGGCTCTATCGATGGGCGCCGCGGCCACACATCGGTTCAGGCTCACAGCCCAGTAGCCACTGCGTCGTTGCGTCGGCCACGCGGCAGTAGCACTTGGCGCGCGTTGCGCGAGCGCCTGACAGAGGTGCGTAAAAATCCTTATCGCGCGGGTTTTACATGCGGGTTTTCGCGCGCTCAAAAATTAGAACAAATAGCACAGCACCGCACCGCCAGCTGGAGCGCTGCTCAACTGATTCTGTGCTCGCAGCGGTTACAACGGGCGCATCTTGCTGTAACCGCCCGCCAACCAATGAGAGCTCTCTGGCCGCAGGGCCGCCCGCCGAGCGGCGTCGCCGTGAAACTCAACGTCTATGATCTAGACAGCCCCGGCAACGAATTCCTCTCGGCGCTCGGCCTGGGCCTGTACCACACGGGCGTCGAGGTCGACGGGCGCGAGTACTCGTACGGGGCGAGCTACGGCATTGGCGACACGCGGCCGCGCGGCGCGGCCCAGAATCCGGGCATCGCGTGCTTCCGCGGGAGTTACGCCATGGGCCGCGCCGAGTCGTTGCAGGCGGTCAGCCGCGCCATCGACGAGCTGCGCGGCAGCTTCCCCGCGGCTTCGTACGATCTCGTGCAGCGAAACTGCAACCATTTCTCGGACGCGCTCGTCCGCGCGCTCTGCGGGCGGCCTACGCCGGGCTGGGTGAATCGAGCCGCCTCCGTGGGGAGCTGCGTGGCGTGCCTCGCGCCGGCGCGGCAGCAGGACCCGACGCTGGCGCCGGAGGATGCTCGAACACCTCTAACGGCGCCGCTGCCGCGCGCCTTTGTGGGACGGGGCAACGCCCTCAGCGATTCGCCGACGCTCTCGCGCGCGCGGACCCCGCCGCCCTCGGTCCGCTTCGACTCGCAGGAGATGGCGCCCGGCAAGCGCGCCCTGATCCGCAACGCGGCGCTGCGGCGCTTCGAGGCCTCGCCCGATTAATAAATCACAGTACACTTACCAGTAGGGGAAACAGCTGCGCGGGTCGGCCGCAACGCGCGACTGGGCGCGTTGCGGCGTCACGAGCGGCAGCCCGTTCCATAACTAGAGCTCGGCGCGCACGGCGCCGGCGAGGCGGGCGGGCGACGTGTCCGGGAAGGCGCGCGCGTAGCCGTCCCGCCCGACCAAATAGTAGACGCCGAAGTTCCAGGCGATCCGGGGCACCGCAGGCGTCGCGTGCTTGAGGTACTTGAAGACGCCATGGCTGTTCACACCATTAACCTCCACCTTGGCCATGACGTGGAACGCGACGCCGTACTGTTTGCGCACCCTCGCTTCGACCGCCACGGCGGCCTGCGGCTCCTGGTTGCCGAACTGGTTGCACGGAAACGCCAAGACCTCGAGGCCGGACGCGCCCAGCTCCGCGTGCAGTTTTACCAGCTCGGAGTAGTGCGCGTCCGTCTTGCCTCATTCGCTCGCGACGTTCGTGATTAAGACGACCTTGTCGCGGAGCGAGGCGAAGTCCAGCGTCGCGCCGGAAGCCGTCTCCGCTTGGAGCTCGTAGAACGACGCCGCGACTTCGAAGGACGCATTGTCGCAGGCGTCCTTGCACGACAGAAGCATGTACCCCGGATTGGTGTCGCACTCGCCTTCGTTCGCCCATTTCCCGCAGTCGGGGTGGTTGTTCTGGGCGCCGGCCAGCAGGGCGAGGTTCAGGAGCAGGGCGTAGTTGCGCGACGACGGCGTGTTGGGCGCCATAGCTCGCGGCTCGACTGCTCCTTGCTTGAGCACAGCACCGCAACGAGTCTGCACGGTCCGCACGGCCTCGTATGGCTCCGAACGGCTCCGCACAGCAGCGCAAGCTCCACGCGCGCCGCGCAGTTGCTTAAAGGGCTAAGCCGACACAATATAGAACCCGCACGATATAAAACCCGCACGAAAACGGTGCGGGTTTGGTTCAGCTGCTGTGTTAACCTGACGATTTCGCTCTCGCCCACACTGCTGTGTGACCAGACCAACCGAGTTTCCAGCGGCCGTCGCGACGGCCACACATTTGGGCAGCCCACAGCCCCACCATTGGTCAGGGTCGAGGGGGACGATCGTGATTGATAGCCATGGTGGAACGCATAACGGACCACCCGCTGCTGCGCGACGAGCGCCTGGTGGGCCTCGGCCTCGCATACATGACTGCTGGGGTTGACGTCCACGCGTGGGCGCGGCGGGCGCGCGTCGCGACAGCGCGCAGCCACCGCGGCGGCCGCGGCGGCCGACGCGTGTCGTTCAACGAAGCCAAGCTCGTGTCCGTGCGCGAATTCGAGTTCGAGGCGCCGCCGGAGCCCGTGCTGCTTCCCTACAAGGCGACGCCGAGGGTCCGGCACAGCGCGCTCTCGCTCTTCATCGCCGATCACATCGCACCCAATCTCATGCGCGTCCCACGCGCGACGGAGACGAAGCGCCTCGCGAAGGAGTTCGGCCTGCTGAAACGGAAGGACAAGGCGGCGGCGGAGGCGCTCGCCGCGCGCGCCAAGGCGCTGAACGACGCGCTACCTAGTGGCGGGTAAAGTCATCCGTTGTAGTGTGGCATCACCCAAAGTGCACGCGGGTCCCTTATAGACCGCTAAAGCACGGTTTAATTTAATTCGGGAAAAACGTGTCGGACACATACTGCGCCTTGGCCTCGTGACCACTATGTGCGGGTATCTAAAGGCGCTAGCGCGCGGGTTTCTGGCATAGCTCAAAAAGGGTTTCCTCCACAGCTTAATGCGCGGTGTGTGGCTCGCGTGGCGTCCAGAGTAACATATCGGATATTCACGACCACACGCGACCTCACTCGTAAGCAGTGCGCAATAGCTATCCAGGAAACCCAGGCAGCACTCATAAAACAATGGTCGCGGCACAGCACCACCAGGCCGCCATCCAGCAACTGGGCGCCGGCCAACTCTTCGCGTGCGTGTTGCTCTTAAGCGTGGTCATCACGGCATCGCACCTCCTCCAGCTCGACCTCGCCGGGCGAATCATAATCTCCGCGTCCCGGTGCGCGGTGCAGCTCCTGGTCCTGTGCGCGTTCGTATTGGAGCCGCTCTTCGGCCGCAACGACCCGAAGCTGATCGTGGCCTACCTCTCTTTAATTGTCGCCCTGGCGGCGAAGGAGGCGTCGTCGCGCCTCAAGTACGGCTACGACGGCCTGCGACTCCACTTCGCCATCTCCTTCGCGTGCGGCGCGGGAAGTGTCATCTTGTACGCGGCGGTCTTCGTACTCGCGCTGTCGCCCCCGTGGGACGCCAAGTATGTGGTGCCCGTGTCAGGGATGGTCGTCGGGAACGTATTAACGGCGACGGCGCTGGGCTGTGGCGCGTTCCTCACGGACCTCGCCGAGCGGGCGGACGTCGTCGAACTGGCGCTGTCGCGCGGCGCGTCGTGGCGCGAGGCCGCGCTGCCGTCTTTACGTGCCGCGACCACCGCGGCGCTGACGCCCACCCTCAATAGCATGGCCGTGATGGGTCTCGTCATGATGCCGGGCATGATGACGGGCCAGATGCTCGGGGGCCAGCCGCCCGTCGTCGCCGGCGTGTACCAGGTCATGATCATGTACCTCGTCTGCGCGGCGTCGTGCCTCACGACCTTAGTGCTGCTCGGCCTGGCGTCGACGGCTGTGTTCGACACCAAACTACACGCGCTGCGGCGGAACACCCTGAAGCCGCGGCCGCCGTCGCAGCGCCGCGACATCCTCGTGGCGTTCCTCCTGTATTTGAGGGATTCTGCGCTGAGCGTCTTCGCCGCGGTCCGCGCGTCGTTCGCGGGGCGTTCGTATTCACCCATAGGGGAGGAAGCCCCGCCGAAGCGGGACGCGCCCCGGCGCAAGTACGTCATGAGCGTGGTGAGCGGGACGGCGTCGAGGGGCGAGCTCCTCGTGCAAGCGGATGACGTCGTGGTTGAGCTCACGAACCTCACATGCTCGCTCGAGCTCAGACGGGGCGGCCGGACGGCCTTAACGGGGGAGACCGGAGCTGGCAAGACCCAACTACTGAAGACGCTGGCGAAGCTCGCGCCCGCGGTCGGCGGCCGCCTCAAGGGCTTCGAGGGCTCGGCGCCGTACTTTCGCTCACACGTGGCCTTCGTGTCCCAAGACCGGCCGACGGTCGCGGGCAGCCCGCGCGACCACCTGGACTGCATGCTGGCCTACGAGTCGCAGCGGCACCGCGAGCCATTAGACGTGATTCAGGCCTGGGAGGGTCTCGCGGAACGTTGGCGCCTACCCAGCGAAAAGCTTGAAATGCCGTGGGCGTCGCTGTCCGGTGGCGAAGCGCAGCGGGCGAATTTGGCGATAGCGCTCGCGCTCGCGCCGGACGTGTTACTCTTGGACGAGCCCACCGCCGCCTGCGACGCGGCGACGACGGCCCTCGTCGAGGCGTCCCTGGTGGCGTTCCCCGGCGCGCTCGTGGTGGTGACGCATGATGGGGAGCAGGCTGGCCGGCTCGGGGCGGTGCACCTGCATTTGGCGGGTGTCGATGGCGGGGAGGCGTAAGTTTATGTACATGTGTGTGACTGCTTGTTATTTTGACTATCCCCACTTACATGCAGTAATATATATTCCTCTGAATGAACATCAACATTCTTTCCTTGATCCATCTATCTTTCTCCGGACCCATGGCAACCCGCACTTTTGCGAATCGTCCCGCGCGCCGCGAACCGTGTCTGGCGGCCCGCATCGCGCAGAATCGCGATACTCTTTTAAATAGCCGGCCTCAGCGTGTAATGCACGCGACGCCTAAGCAATCCGCAGTTCAATCGCCAGGCGTGCGGCTGTGAACAGCCAAAAGTGCTGCAGCAGCGCGAATCGGCAAAACCTACGTGCGGAGCGCGCTAGGGACTAGCGCAGCGGCCCCAGGACCAGCGCAGTGATGGCCGCCGACGACGGCTTCGACGACGAGTCCCTGCTCGCCAGCGTGATCGCCGCCGAGCGCGACGCTGGCGCGGCGTGGACGAGCGGCGACCCAAAGCCTGCGCCGCCGGTGAAGCTCGACAGCCTCAGTAAGCTGGCTGCGCCCGCTCCCGCGCGCAATGCGGCACCGCTGGTGCCGCGAGCAGTACCGCCGCAGCCTCGGGCCGCACCGGCGCCCTCGCGCAAAGCGGTTGCGCCGGCGCCCGCGCGCAAGAATGAAGCACCACCGCAACCGCGGGCGCCGCCGCCGCAGGCCGACTCCCTCCAGCGCCTACCGCCGCCCGCGGCGCCCGCGCCCAAACCAATGGCCGCGCCGCGAGTGGCCGCGCCGCGACGAGGACCGCCCCCAGTCGCGCCGCCGCCGAGACGCGGACCGCCGAAGGTCGCGCTGCGGGCAGTGCCGCCCGTCCAAGTCACGGTGCCCCAGCAGTCGACGCTGGAGACCGAATGGGACGCCGAGGACGAGCCCGACGAGCACCGGAAGGCGGCGACGGAGGGCGGCTTCTACGCCGTCTGCCCGGAGTTCGACGCACAGCTGCGCTTCGCGCTCGACCACGCGGCGAGTGCGGACGTAATGGGCATGACCGCGGCGGCCGCGGCGGCCACGGACCCGCGGCAAAAGGCCGTCTTCGCGTACATCCTCGCCGCCGTCGAGGCCTCAACAGCGGCACCCTGCTCGCCGACGCCCGAGCCGCCGTGCAGCCAGGATCTGATGGACTTCTCGTCGCCACCGCCGCCGGCCGGCGGCCACGACGGCCGGCCCGAGCGGCCCAACGCGCGGGCGCTGTTCCACAGCGAGGCGGAGCAGCAGGCCCTCGCCGCGGCGCGCGCGCTGCCGCCCGTCCCCGCGGCGGGTGCGCCGACCGCCCGGCGGGGCGCCGTGTTGCTTCAGGGCGGCCTGCGGCCCGTCGCGGCGCGGGGGCCGCCCGTGGCGC
>Ga0302122_10002728_pt1 | contig 10845 bp, 3 predicted proteins | sample CB21_SCM_MG_FD_203115 | JGI IMG/M metagenome (GOLD analysis project Ga0302122, IMG submission 203115) | Marine microbial communities from Western Arctic Ocean, Canada - CB21_SCM | ecosystem: Environmental > Aquatic > Marine > Oceanic | place: Canada: Western Arctic Ocean | collected 2017-09-28
CAGCCATTGGCAACACCCTCTATTTCTCAGCCGACGACGGAACCTATGGATGCGAATTATGGAAGAGCAACGGTACAGCCAATGGGACAATGCTGATTCAAGATATGAACCGCGGAACGAGTTCCAGTGACCCATATGGATTTATTGCTCTTGGCAACATCATTCTTTTCGCTGCCACGCATGAAACAAGAGGAAGAGAGTTATTCATCAACCATTACGAAATTGCTCAAGTCATCACGTATTCTTGATGATCTCGAACTGGTGATACATTGGACCACTCTTTCCGAAAGGAAACGTGTGTGAATCATGCGGTGTGCTGTGTTTTTACAATGGTATATGCAGATAGTTTTCCGCTATTAAGAGGGGTACGGAAGGATTTGGAATTGTACGTAAGGAAGGTTTGAGTATTCCGATACAAGCACCTCTAATGCATCACCTGCACTAAACGAATCGTTCTATGAACCAAGGTTGAAGAAGAGATCAACGTATTGAATTTATCGAATATATAATTTCACAGAACTTAATAATCTGATCCACCGTTAGCTATGTACATAGAATAGGGAATGATATAAATGAGAAAAAGATAAGTGATCAAAACCGTCACGCCGATTTGGAAAACTTCGTACAAAGATAAGTTGTTACTGAATACATTCTTCCACATTGGTTTACCAAATATCAATTGATGCACACCCAAAAGAAGCGGAATCACCCCCACATACGTGAACGGAACAATAAATATGGCCATTGGGCCAATGGATTGGCCCCCAAAAGCATCGAAGACCATCTCTGGAAGATTCTGCACCATCCAATATCCTGCAACCAGAATGGCGGAACCCAACACTCTAATCCAAATCGTTGTTGTTCCTCTTTCTATGGTTCCTGTGTCGTTCATATCACTGCCCTAGTCATGTATGTCTTAATCTATTTCCCGGCATTAGAGGCGCCTTGTTCAAACATTTAAACCAATTACCATTGTTTTTGCAGATCGTATTAGAATACATATCCATAGACCGAGTAATTTGCGTGTTGGCCGACCTTTCTCGTCAAGGTATATCTGAATACCCATGCGAATGGGATTGTTGTTTGGATGGGCTTTCAATGGGTCGTTTTAGGCGGTACGGTAGTATACGCATGCGAAACTAAGGAGTCCCCATGTATTCATTTACTTCATGAGGCGGATTCCGGAGTGACCGTGGTTCAAGTCCGTTGTATACTAGTTTCAAACGCCATTTTATATACCGTCCAATTAAGAATACCCAGCATGCCTAGGAAAGATCAAAACGCCTTACTAGGTTACAATTCTGTTACCTTAGTCGCCCTTCTCCTTCTCTCATCATGGTCTTCAGCACTCGTGTCTGCTGAAGACGTTTCAAGCGCCATCGAAGGCGAAGTATCATGGCCACAGTCTGGAAGTGTAGATTCGGGTTGGATTGAACTTACAACAGCAGAAGGAAACGATCCTTCAATCATTACACAGGCATCTGCTGACTGGAACCTTGAATTTGCACCCGGTGCTGAAGTATCAAACGTGAGCCTTCAGGTCTATGTCAACGGTTCAGACGGGCTTGCAATCGACTCACCGCTGCTTCTTGCACAAGACACTGGTGACAGGCTGTTTGACTTTAGCGGGAACGGCCCACTTGGTGCTTTGGACTCATTCGATGGATTCAACCCATATGCTGACCGATTGGCCCCAAACAGCGCAACTGGAGCAGGCTGGACGCTTCCATCAAGCGCCACTGTGACCGACCTTACCCTTGAGGCACTCTCGCCTTCAGACCCAATAGCCTTCTTTGATGTGGTCAATATATCCGATTTCCATTCTGCCCAGCACCCCGACGATGGACAACTCTATCTCAGCACTGGAAATTCAGTCTATGTTCTCGATGCCAACAACAATCCAGAAATCATTGACAGTTTCACTCTCGAGAAGTCAATGGGTAACATCGTCGGTCTTGAAATCGGGCCAAATGGAAACATCCACATCGCTACGACAAGCGGTCAGTTCCAAATGATCTCACGTGCCGATGGCACATTGCAGTCTGGTCTTGCATCCCTAGGAGCTGATTCGCTTGCTGTATTCAAAGTGCTCACTTCTGGGGTTTTCGCAGCATACAACAACGGCTCGCTGTACGCTTATGATCAAGCCACCTCAAGTTGGGGGTTGTTGGTTTCATCCGCAACCACAACTTCATGGTTTGACATCAGTGAAGTGTACGACATACATGAGCAAAGCGATGTACTTTACCTTGGAACCAACAATGGCGTTCATCGCTTTGACCTCAATTCATACCTTCCAAGTCAACAACCTTTTCTGGCTCAAAATGTACTGCACAGCGACACCATCACCCAAATCGAAACGGTCGGGACCCAACTCTTGTTTGCTTCTCCCGACAAGGGAATCGCCCGCCTCAACCACAACACTGGCCTTTGGCTCTCGACTTGGAATTCTGACAATTCTCTTCCTTCTGATGCTGTTTATGGAATGGCATCGAACCAAGATGTCCTTCACATTCTTTCAGGCGACGAACTCGTTCGCTATGACCCTACAGCTACCTCGTTCTCATCTACCATTGCGCTCGACCAAATCAACCTTAGCGAAACCTCCTCGCTGGCTCTGCTTTCTTGGGACAGCAACGGTGCTCGATCACCATCCACTGACGTCCATGTGGCAACAAACGGTAACGGGAAACTGATGTTGATAGAGGCAGATGTTCAAAGCAATCTAATCGATGAAATCCTCATTGCGACAGGGCCTTTTGACAGCGACATCAACGATGTTCTCGAATACAACGGCATCGTTTACGGTGCTGGATTCTACTCCAAAGTGGTAGAACGGTTCGACCTTGGTGCGTCGGTTTGGCTTGAACCAATTCCAATCAATGATTACGTCTTCACGCTTGCACGAGCTGGTGATACCATCATGGCAGGCACGTATACCGACGGTGTTTATTTGATAGAAAATGGTGCTGTTCGTGGAAACATCCCTGCAGGAAATGAATACGGAAACGCAGGAGGCACACTGGCAATCTATGACATCGATTCAACCGGAGACTGCAGCACAGCACAAGGGTGCGAACTTCTGTTTGTTCAACCCTATGGCGTGTATACGGCGACTGCAGATGCTACGAGTGCAAGCAACCCAACCCGAATCCAAGAGTCTTTTGTCCTCAATTACGATGTCGCCATCTATGGGGGTGTCGGCTTCATCGCAACCGATGAAGGATTGGTGCGCTACGATCTCGCAAACAACACCTTCCTTGACACATGGGGCTCAACCTCATCAAGCCGTCTAAATTACGCCCAAGTAGCCGTTATTGGCACAACAATGAACATGGGAATTGAAGGGTTTGGCGTGGCTCGAAAGGACATCCTTACCGGCCAATCCTTGTCAACTTTGGACAGCGTGACCACTGGAATTACGAACGACAATGTCTACTCCGTAGAAGCCAGTGGGAATGACCTATGGATCGGAACCGATAGTGGAGCATGGATATGGGACGGGGCAACTGCAACCAAAGTGCTTGAAGGAGGCTTTTACGAACGCCCACAACGGTTCTATGATTTTGAACTCGATGGCAGCACGATGTATGCAGGGACGAACCTTGGACTCTGTAAGTACAGTCTGTCAGGAAACTTCGTTTCCGTGTCGACATGCACCGCCTTTTCATCCACTCTTGGTCAAGTAACCGAAGTCGCTGTTAACAGCACAACAATCTTTGCTGGCACCAACACTGGCGTCTACCTCATTGACAAAGCAACAATGACTGTCGTTGACACTTGGACAACTGACGATGAAAGTGCGGACGCTGAAGTTGTCGTGATTGACGATGTTGCCTACATTGGCCTGTCAGGCATCGGCGTCGCTCGTTGGGACATTACCAATGAAGAATGGCTCACCACATGGACCGATAACGTACTTGGCGCAGGAAACACACAAGTTACCGGCATGATTGATGATGTTGCAAATCGAGGTTTGTGGGTTGCAGGCCCTCAATATTTCAAACTGGTCAACACATCGACCGGTCAAGTTTCTCAAACTTTGGGAATCAACAATGCACACGATTTAACAATGTATGGCAACACGTTGTACTACCATCTCAAGGATACTTCTGACAACATTTTCTCGTACGATATCATCAATTCAACAGGTAATTCTCCGCTTGATGCAGGAACTGCTTTGGGCAATCAGACTGGCTTTATTGCAAGCATGGAAATTAACGGCGACACACTTGTTGCAAGTGTGTTGATTGTAAAGAGCACAACCGGCAATTTTGGTCAAGTCAGCACGGCTGATGTAGGTGGCCTTGTCCAATACGATCTTGCCAATCAAGTATGGAACGCCAGCGTTAACTCGTCCGGACCAATTGATGTTGTATCGTATTTCAATTCATCAACTGGGCATTCATGGGTGAGTTGGGGCGACACTGGCGTTGAAGTGTATGCACCAAACGGCACCAGCATCGGCTTCTGGGAGAACATTTCAACCGTAACAGAAATAGTTGAGTACGACGGAAGAATCTTGTTTGCTACAGAAAATGGAGTGCAGCGTTTCAACGAAACTTCATTCCAATGGGAAACCACTTGGACATCAGGCAACGGTTTGCCAAGTTCAACAGGGAACATCATCTACGAACTATGGACGGATAGCTCGATCCTTGCCGTCGGTATCTCTGATTCAAATCAATTCGTCCCAAAATATTTCATTTCTTTCTTGGAGTTGGATGGCACATGGACTTCCTATCAGACAGGAACGACCAACATTCCGCGCGGGGTTCCATTTTCAATGACCCAATGTGGAACCTACCTTTACGCTGGATTTTGGAACAACAACGGCGGACTATCTGCCTTTGACTTGACGTCGTTAACGGCTGTTAGGAGTTGGGGAGGAGGATCGTTCCCGACTGGCATCGAGAACAACAAAGTCTCCGCCCTTGCGTGCGATGACAACGACATTTTGTACGTGGGTTACAACGGAAAAGGCAACTTTAACGCCGACCTACCAATCTCAAGATACGACACTCAAAACGGCCAGTGGCTCAGCACCATCTCACAGAGTGCGAACGGTCTCACTTCTGACGTCATCAGTGGCGATGGATTGTATCACTCAGACGGAATGTTGTTCATCAGTACGGGAATCTTTGGTTTCACTGTCACTTCAACAACCAGTTTCTCATACCTCCAAACCAACGCCTCGTTTACGGGACAAGTTCTTGATGCTCCGTTGAGAACCGCCGTAACCAGTTTCCAGTATACGGGCGGTGAATTGCATCTTGCACAGGCAGGTGGCTCGACTGGAGTCAACTCAATTCTCAAGTACAATGCATCTGGTTTCGACACCCACATCCAATACGCAACATTACCAAGCGGAAACATCACTTCGATGGAAGGGGAAGGAAACACAATCTGGGTGGGGACACAAGGAGGGGTCCTGAAAGGTGAATACAACACCTCTGGCGGTATTGAATGGTTGAACGGCTGGTCAACACCTGTCGGCGCCGTGACCACCGATATGTTGCTCGATGGTACTGACTTGTACATCACGACGACCGGCAGTGGCCTCTTGAAACTCGACGCTACCACAGGTGATTTGATCACGATAACCGGGGCACAGCACAACAACCAGGCAGGCCTTGCCAAGGCAGTCGATTCATCAGGTGCAGAGCAACTCATCATTGGATTGTTAGGTTCAGCAACCACCTCGTCCGGGGTGCAATCATTTGACTTAGGCTCGCATCAATTCACTGTGGCCGCATTGTTAGCTGGGCTTCCCTCAAACGCCATTCAAGGGTTCACATTCAGTTCTGATTCGTTGTTCATTGCAACATCAAACGGCATCGGACAATGGAATTTCACAGCCAACGCTTGGGAGAATCCACTTACGATTGCGGATGGATTACCGGATTCATTCATCAGTGATGTGTTTTGGGCGTCCAATACCCTTTACGTGGCCAGCCTCTCGGGAATGACGCAATACATCCCGACCACCGGCGCATCGACCACATTGAAGCAATCGGATGGCCTTTTGGGCAATTCCGTTGCTTCGTTCGGCAGGTACACCACCACGAATCAGGGCACTTGGCTGATCGCCGTTCATGATGCAGCATTTGGTGAACGCCCAGGACTTTCTGTGGTCGATATCTCGTCGAACGCAGTAGTTTCTACGCATAGATTTGATCAACTGCCATCAAACACAGTCACCTCGGTCACCGCCGATTATGGAGGAGTCCACATTGCCACAGATCTCGGATCACTCACGCATTACAACGGACTGACTGACCAATTCATCGCTGGAATTTCAAGCGCAGATGTGCCATCATGGCCCATTCGCGACATGGAATCAGACGGTGTTCATCTCATGGTTCGGAGTAGTTCGAGCGTTTCAATCATCGAAGCAAGAACTTCATCCCACGCTTTGTTGAAATCCTTCGTAGTACCAAATCCACAAAACGTTGCCATAGGCCCAACCGGCTTCTGGCTCGCTTCTCGGGACGACGGTTTGTTCGGATGGAACAAAGCCTTTGAAGCGATTCAAGATGGTGCCGCTCGAACTGCAAATCCACTGTTTGCTAGCATCGATGGTCAGGTATTCAACATCGGAGAAATGGCTCACCCGGGCTATCAAATCAAGCTCTTCACGCCAGACGATTCACTCAGTCTCAATTCATCGGTAGGAAGTGTTGACGGAAACGGTGTTCTTTTCCAGTACGTATCACTGGCATTAACTTCTCCGAACTCCAATGCCTCAGTGTGGGCCAAGACGATTGAACTCAATTACAGTGCGGAAATGACCATTTCTGATCCGTCAAATCTGGATGAAATCTTACAACTCGCCATCGATAACGGGCAAATCATCAACCAAACACGATATGTCCCGCTCAAACTCTTGTCCGCAGGAAACGGTACATTGGAAGTTCGACTTACCTACGACTGGGTGCGTAAAGACACACCTGTGGTCATCACGGATGCATACGACCGCCCAGACGATGGAGGCGGTGCTTTGAGTTTCGAATGGTCGATTGTTCCGGATATTGATTTCAAAGCATACCATGTCTATCTCAACGATGGTCCGTGGGAAGGATTGGTCACGGACATCAGTTTTGAGGGTCGAATCGCAGATGCCTCAGAATCTGCGTATACTCGAACTGTTGCAGTTGCTACAACTGCGAACGGAGTCTCCATTGTTGATGGGACTGAATACTACGCATTGGTGGTCGTCGAATACCAAGACCGAAGATATGGCGTTCCAAGTTCCATCGCCGGACCGTTGGTGACAAGCGATGAGGTTCCAACACCACCTGCGTGGGCCACAGCAGTTCCTTTCCAAGACGGGGAAGAGGGAGAACTCAGCGTTGAATGGGCTCGATGCATGGCATTGGACGCTGTTCAAACAAATATTTACACTTCAACTCTACCGATTACAGATGCTGTAGGGCTCGCATCGCAAGCGAACATCCAATACAACGAAGGCAACAACACAATACTCAGCGTGAGCACAGCAGTACCGTATTGGATGGCGTTCACTTGCATTGACGCTACTGGACAAGAAGATGTGGCCAACGCTACCGTTATTGGCCCTGTAATCGCCGCTGGTGGAGTAGATGATGGCCTTCCACCTGCACCTCTAACCAATGTATTCGCAACAGATACACCTGACGACAACGGTGGACGTATCACCGTTGGATGGGATGCATCCAATTCCGAGGATTGTGCATTCTACCAAATATTCATGGTGACCGATATCGAGTTTTCGTTTGAACCAACATCCGTCGGTGGATTCACGGCGTCGAATATCATCACAGATTGCTCAACGAACTCGACCATTGTATCCGACTTTGACGGGGCCCCGTTGATTGATGATCAAGAATACTACATCGGCGTGATTGCCTATGACGTGTATCTCAATGCACAACGTACGGGTGTGGAAATCGTCACCGCTGTTCCGATCGACAACCTCAACGGAGAAGTTCTACCTCCTGACCGGGTTGCAAGCATTGAAGTGTTTGACACACCAAACGATGATGGAACGTCAATTGACATCAGCTGGTCTGTTTCGGATTCCGATGATTTTGGATACTACACCGTTTGGATAGCCAATCGCCCTCTTGTCAACGTTGCATCCTTGTGGAATGAATACGGTACCAATCCGGACATATGCGGTTGTGTTGTCATTGACAAACAATGGGTAGATGAAGACAAAGAGCCATTTGCTCTCATTGCAAACACCGGGCTGTATTACTCATCCGATGATTCAGGAAACACAATCAATGTCTCCGCAATAATACAGCCAAACACGAAATTGTATGTCGCTGTGACGGTGCATAATGGCGATGGTGAAGCGCACCTCACAGGCCTACTGAACCCTAGTGTAACTCCAATTAATAATTTGCAAGACGATGTCGCACCTGAACGAATCGAGAACCTCACCCTGCAGGACCGGCCTCTTGATGATGGAACAGGCGTAAATCTTGAATTTGAACTGTCCACTGAAAGTGATATTTTCGAATACCAAGTGTATGCTGCACCGTTCGATTTTACCAGTGTCGGTAACGGTTCAAACGGACCATTAACACCGGTATTGATTACAGACAGGGCGCCCGAGTTCCCACTCAGCATCACGCAACTCACTGGTGATTTCGAGGTAACACCTCAGTTGACAGTATGGGTCGCTGTCGTACCGGTCGACTTTGCTGGAAACGCCATAATGAAAGACCTCATCACAGGAACAGCTCAATCCATTGATGATGGATTTGCTAACGATGGAAGTGGCCTTCCGAGTATTGAAGGAATCATGGCTTCATGGATTGACGGAGAAAAGATTCTCATTGAATGGAATCAAACAGAATCCGAACTGATTGAGGGTTATCAAATTCACATAAGTGCAGATAACTTTTCGTCGATTGACAATGCGACACTTATCGGTGATGGAATCTCCACGGCGAGTTTCATTGTTTCTAACGATAATTTCGCTGAGCTCACCAATACTTCAAATTGGTATGTATCCGTCACTCCGTATGATTCTGAAAATGTCAAACAGTCTGTGGAAACCATTCAAATTAGCGCTATTGAAGACGCCTTTACACCGGGTGATGGTGAGAATGTATTCAGCATCCGGACCTTACTGTCATCTCAGAATTTCATTGCAGCCGGTGTTGTACTTGCAGTCCTCGTGTTACTCGTGACCTTCAGTCGAAGTCGAAAAGGCCGATCGGATATTTCCAAAGCATGGGATTCTCAAGCCTCAACATGGGGCATGGATGAAGATGGCCAGATGGAGGCTATGTTTTCGCCAGAAATCCCCCTGCCACAAGGATTCATTCCTAGCGCCGTGCCACCAATGGGCGATGCTATGCTGCAACAGCCACTGCCACCGATGCCTGCCGGATTAAACCAACCAGCACAACCTGCGCAACCGATGTATGCTCAGCCACCACAACCGGCACAACCTGTTCAGCCGAATTACGCACTGCCACCACAACCAATACAATCTGTTCAGCCAATCCAGCAGGCAGCACCAGTGATTCAGCAACCAAACCAGGTTCAACCGTCGGCAAATATAGACGTCTCTTTCCTCGACGAATTGCTCTAAGTAGTCAAGAAGAACTTGTGATGTGTTTGATTTTGGCCTGTCTTCGTCTGAATTATGAGTGATGACTTGAGCCTTGGCCATCAAATCAAGACGAGAGGCATTCTCAAAGTCTATGGTCCCCAACAAGTAAAGGTATTGTCTTCTAAGATTACACAAATTCCAATTTCACCTGCTGTAATATAAATTGCTCTTTGTTGAATTACTGTTGTAAGAGTGGGAAAGTCTTGTTGAGAATTATTCCCATCACCAAGAAGATTACCCCTACTTCGACCCCAGCAACTGACCGAACCATCATCAAGAATTGCACACGTGAAATCTAGACCTGCATTTAACATGACTGCGGTTCTTCCAGGCCCAAGACTTTCGGTCAATCTCGGAGAAAGCTCTTCCCTCGCGTTGGACCAATTACTCCACCCCAATGCATTATATTCATTATCTCCCCAGCAACTAACTGTGCCATCGTTTAGAACTACACAGGTATGGTAAACTCCTGTAGCAATATTCACAGCCGTTACATTCTCCCCTAAACTATCAGTTTGTGTAGGAACATTCCTCTCTGCTCCAGTACCATCACCGAGTTGTCCAGCAAAGTTACTTCCCCAACAACTGACTGAACCATCATCAAGGATAACACAGGTATGTAATCTACCTGCGGCAATTTCAATTGCATTTCCTCCAAGATCTGCAACCAATGTAGGTGTAGTTTGATTTTGATATGTTCCATCGCCAAGTTGGCCAGCACTATTATCTCCCCAACAACTGACTGAGCCATTATCAAGGATTACACATGTGTGATAATTTCCTGCTGCAATATCTATTGCAGTTCTACCATCACCTAGACTTGTAACAGTAGTGGGTGAATCCCTGTTAGTAGTTGTTCCGTCTCCTAATTGCCCAAGAACTGTACGTAAGAAATTGGAATTGTCCGGGCGGAACTTGCGAGATTCCCGGTACTAAGAGGGTACGGAAGCAATTGAAATTATCCGTAAGGAAGGCTTGAGTATTCCGGTACGTATTCATTACGAAGCATTGGTAAATCTAAACTCCAAAGCTAATTTTTATTATTCGGTATACTAATCAATACCTATCTCTTGAATTGAATAAGATTAACCATTGTGGCTCATTCGCAAACCATGGGCGAGCGAATCTCAACACTAGTTGTTTTGGCGCTCATGGTATCAATACTTACGGCAACAATTCCTTTTCCGAACAGTACATTGAGTTCTGAACCAATGATTTATAATGCCGATTCAGAT
>Ga0302122_10002731_pt1 | contig 10836 bp, 5 predicted proteins | sample CB21_SCM_MG_FD_203115 | JGI IMG/M metagenome (GOLD analysis project Ga0302122, IMG submission 203115) | Marine microbial communities from Western Arctic Ocean, Canada - CB21_SCM | ecosystem: Environmental > Aquatic > Marine > Oceanic | place: Canada: Western Arctic Ocean | collected 2017-09-28
CGTCCGCGTCCAGAGCGCGTCGGCCGTGCCCGCCCCGCCGCGGCGCGGGGCGGGCGACGACGCCCGCGCGCGGCGCATAATTCGCTGCTGCCTCTTCGACGCCGGCGCGGGCGCCGACGGCGTCCGGAGCAACGTGCACGTGCTGCCCGCGACGGGTGACGGCGCGACGTGGGCGTTCGCGCCGGCGCGCGCGGCGACGGGAAATTCCCGGCTCCGCGCGCAGCTCGACGCCTACGACAGCGCCGAGTTCCTCGTCGCCGCGGACGACGATGCCGCGCAGCTCTCGCTCCTCTTCGAGCTCGCGACGACGGTGCCGCGGGCCTACTTCGACGGCCGCGCCGCCGACGCCCTCGACACCGAGAAGAAACAGCAGCTCGCCGCGGCCGAGGCGCTGGGCAGCGACTACGAGTCCGCATCCGACTCGGACTACGGCATGGACGATGAAAGCGCCGCCGACAGCGGCTCGGACGACGAATCGAGCAAGGGCTCGCGGCGCCGGCGGAAAGCGGGCAAAAAAACAAACAAAGGGGACGACGACGACAGCGACCGCGTCTACTCGGACTCGGACTCCGACGCGTCGCGGCGTAAGTCTAAGAAGGCGGAGAAGCAGCCGCGGAGGAAGAAGCCCAAGGCGCGACGCTCGGCGAAGGGGAGCAAGCGCCCCGCGTGGTTCCGGGGCCGCGGCGGACCGAAGGCCGCCGCGGCCAAGCCGCGCGAGCCGTCGCCCGCCGCCGACGACTACGCGCGGCCGAGCGCCGGGGGCGTCGTCGAGGTGACGTGCGGCTGGGCCGTGGTGCCCCTCGCAGAGCTGCGTGCGGCGACGGTCACGGTGGAGCTCCGGGGCGGGGCGCCGTGGGGCGAGGCCGCGTTCGGCGCGGCGGAGCCGGCGTCGCTGTGGCGGACGCTGACCGGCGCCGCGGGCGCGCCGCGCTTGACGCTCCGCGTCGCCGGCGCCGCCGCCGCCGAGGCGGCGCCGCGCGGCTGCCTCGTGCCGGCGCCGCTCGCGCCGCTCCTCGGCGCGTACGCGACCTACGCGGAAGCGTACCTCCGGCGCCACGTCGCAGCGACGTCGGCCCACGTCGCCGACCCCGTCCTCAGCATTTTCCGGCGGATCCTCAGTCTCGACGCGGGCCGCCGCGCGCTCCACGCGCTCTGGACCGTCAAGGCCGCGGCGCACGCGCGGCGGAACCCCGGCCGGCGCGCGGACGCGGCAAACGCCGCGCTCCAGGAGGCCGTCTGCGAGCTCTGGCCCGCGTGCGAGGCGCTCCTCGCCACCACGCCCGGCGGCGAGGCCGACGACGTCGACGCCCGCGTCGTCGCCGCGGCGCGGCCGACGCTCTGCGCCCCCGCGACCCCCGCCGAGGCCATCGAACAGGCCGTCACGCTGCTGGGGGAGGTGCTCGACGACGACGAGGGCGACGGGCGGTCGCCACGCGCCGGCCAGGGCCTCTTCGCGCCCTTCCACACGTTGGAGCTCGTACCCATGTGAGCCCCCCGCCCCCGCGCGCGGGCCCACCCGGGGTCACAATCCATATATCGCACCTTGGTCTCTAGCATTAGCTCACGTGGTTAGCTATAAAGCCTACTTGCCTACCGAAACAGTTGACGCCTCCCTGGACGCGCGGATCTCGCACTTCGCTCCCTACGCGCGCGGCCGCTGCCTCGACGTGGGCTGCGGCGACGGGTCCATGGTGCCGCATCTGAGGGAGCGCACGTACCGCGGGGTCCTCTCGGGGCGCATGCGACTTGGCGCGCAAGCGTCACCCCGACGCCCAGTTCGCTTGGGCGGGTTCCTTCGAGTTCCTCGCGCGAGAATCGACGGCCTGGGACACGATCCTCTTCGTGGCGGCGTGCAATTCACCGCGCGCGAGTCCCCCGGCCCGCGGTCTCTTCGAGCGCGACGACTCCTCGAGCGCAAAGCGTCCCACCTCGCGCCGGGAGGCCGCCGGCGGTCGAGGACCTCCTCGCGACCGAGTTCGGGCTGGCCCATGCGGGGGACGACCTCGACGACTTCTAACTGGTGAGCGGAGGGAGGGGACGTAAGGACTAGTTAGTTAGTTCGGCCGGCCGCTCGCGACGCTGAGCTTCTCCTCGAGGAGGTGGGCGCCCAATTCCGAGACGCCCGGCGGCGGCACGGAGTATTCGAAGAGCGACCGCGTCGGCGGTGCCGCGGCCACACGGACGCGCGCCCCCTTGGCGAGGTGCGCGCCGGTGAAGACGTTGAACGTCTGGGCGCGCTGCGCGGGGGACTGCCGTGCGCCGAGCCGGCCGACGACGGGGTCCTTCACCGCCCCCACGGCGCCCCAGTCGCCCGCGCCGACGAGCTTCTGGAACTCGTCGTCGCCGTCGTCGCTGGGCGCCGCCGGCGCCACGGGCGGCGGCGGCGTCCGCGGCCGTCCGCCGGCGAGCGGCGAGAAAAAATCGCCGGGGAGCGCTTCGGCGGCGGTGGCGGCGCGCCGTCGCGCCGCCGTCGCGTCGTCGTCGTCGTCGTCGCCGGCGGCGACGGTGACCGGCGACCGCGCCCCCCGCGTCTCGACGTCCCCCTCGAACCGCGAGTCCGCGAACAGGGACGCCTCCTCCAGTTCTTGGCTGAGGAGCTCCTCGTACTCGACGCGGCTCAGGTGCGCGGCGTCGCGCTGGCGCGCCATGCCCTCGACGCGCTTGGCGCCCTGCGCCGCGGCCACGCCCACGTTCGCCCCGAAGCCCGAGTCGCCGCTGAGCAGGGGGGGCTGCTCCAGGCCGCCCACGAAGAAGCGGCGCGCTGCCTGCTCCAGGACCTTCTCCCGCGGCCGCTTCGCCTCGGCTTCGCGCCGCGCGCGCGGCGCGCGCGGCAGGGCCTGGGCCCTGACCTTAAAAGCGGGCGGCGCCGGCGCCGCGTCCAGGGGCTTGATCTCGCAGACGGCGCCGCCGGGCAGGACGACCGCCGCCCGCCCGCGCTGCTTGAGCTGCCGCAGCTTCGCCGCCACCAGCTGCTCTTCCTCGTCGAGGCGGTCCCGCGCCGCCCGGACCTCGAGCGCCGCGGGCGAGGGGGGCCGCGCCGCGTCCTCCGCAGGCCAATTGAACTGGTTCGTCTCCGCGAAATTATACGAGCCGACGGCCATGCCCCAGTCCTCCTCCTTCACGTCCAGGAGGAGCTGGTCCTTGCCCGCCTTCGGCGTCCGCTTCCGCGCCCCGCGGGACTTCGTCGACCGCATCGACGTCCGCGACGACGGTGGCCCCTCGCTGAGCGCCGCCTCCGGCGGGGGCGCCCGGATCCGCACCCGGGGCCGGCTCCGGACCGCGCCCGTCGCCCAGCTGTCGATGAGCGGCGGCGCCGGCTCGTCGGGCACGTCGCAGAGCTGCCGCGCCGCCGGCCGGTCCGGCTCCATCGTCGCCCAGGCGACGGCGATGTTGAGCTGGCGCATGAGGTCCCGGGCCACGAACGCCGGCGCCAGCTTGTCGAGCTCGTTGCTGGCCGCGCGCCGGCAGGCCGCCTCGACCGTCTCCTCGACGGCCGCGGCCGCCGCCTCTGTGGCCTCCGGCGCGGGGGCGGGCTCGGCCGCTGGCGTCTTCTTGGCCATGGCTCCCCGGGTCTAGCGCTCTCCGTCCAGTGTGAAGTACTTATACGATGATGTATCTTAGAGTACCGGTATCACCCGCCGGTATGGCCGATGATACGCAAGAGTACGAAGACGCTTTCGTAGGTTGTTGTGTTTCCGTGCCGTGGTCTCTTTTTGCGCGGCGGTGAGCATCCATCAAGAGCATGTACGTTCCAGACACCTCGGCGACGACGACGTCGTCGACCAAGGGCGTCGACCTGGACCGTCGCATGTACGCGCTGGGGCCGACGGCGCTGGCGGACGAGGCCGCGAGCCTGCTCTGGGACGACGGGCGGTGGAGCCTCTACGCCGGCGTCGACGCGGCCGCGGCGCCGGGCCTCTCCGCATTGCAGCGCGAGGTCCTCGGCGCCGCGGCCCTGCTCTGGCGCCTGTGCGACGAGGGGCCCGAGTGGCGCGTGGCCGTCTGCGAGGCGCTGGCGGCGGCGCCGGCCGCGGTTGACACCGCGCTCGCGCTCCTCACGCGGCGCCCGCGCGTTGAGGCCGGTGCACGGCCGGCGGGCGCGTGCGCCGCGCGCCACGTCCGGCCAGGCGACGTGGAGGAGGACGAGGCGGACGAGCCGGGTCCCATGAGCCCCGCCGCGGCCGCGGCCCTGCGCAGCGGGCCCGCGGGCCTCATACACCAGGTTGCGGCGGCGACGCACCCCGTGCTCGAGACGATCGCGGGCTCGCGCTGGTGGCCGCGCGCGGCGGCGACATTGGCGCGCCTCGCGCGCGGCGAAGGCCACGGCGACGACGGTTTAAAAACGATCTGCGCAGAAACGCTGCAACTTGTGCTCTCGGTCGGCCCGGTCCGGGCGGCGGGAGAAATGAACGAGGCGGACCGCGCCCAGGTCTGCGGCGCCGGCGCGGACCTCGCGTGCGCGCGGGACCGCCGCTGCCTCGCGTGCTGCCGCCCGGCGACGCTCGCGTGCGCGTGCCGGCGCGTCGTCTTCTGCCGCCGCGGCCGCGGGGACTGCCAGCGCCGCGTCTGGCGCCAGCACAGAGCGGGCTGCCGCGCGGCGGCGCCGGCGCAACCGTCGGCACTGCAGCGCGCATATGATGAGGCCACCGCACGGCTCGCGCGGCGTCGGGTAGCCGAAGCCACGGACGCGTCCCCGCTCGACTACAGCCGCTTCGACAAGATCGACGTTTCGGACGACGACGAAGACCCGCCGCGCGTCGAGCAGCCTTACGCCGCTCGGTCCATCGAGTTCTGCCACCCGTCGACGTGGAAGCAGCCGCGCGCGCCCGTCGCGCGCGCGAGCAAGGTCTCCCACCCCTCGAGCTGGTCTGTGCAAGACGCTCCCCGGTATCTTGGCGAAACACCTGTCCAATCAGGATGACAGGACGTTCCCGCAGCCGATGGTGCTTGACTAGTATATTCTGTGGTATTCTGGTATTACGCGAAGTGGCCTGGGCCCCTGACGAAAGGGGCAGCGCAGAAGCTCGTCGGAAAAATATTGGCGGCGCGCCAGTCGGCCGAGTTTGATCTCGGCGCCGTTCGCTTAAAGACTCTTCGGAATATGAAGGTCTGGGTGGATACGACCCGATTTGGACTCCCGGAATATCTTAAGCGCTCGTGCCCGTACTCACTCCGCGAGGGACGGAGGCTCAAAACTAAATTCAGGGTAGGATGTCACCCGCTCCGGAGTAGTGCGGCTCGTATGGAACGCGTCCGTAATGCGACATGCCCCTGCTGCCAGTGTGACGCCGGCGTCTCGGAGACGATCTACCACACGTTGTTCGAATGTAAGGCATTCTCTGATGAACGCGATGCGTTCTTGTCTACGCTATGTTCTATTTGCCCCGACGCACAGCCTTTTATCCGATGAATATCGCATGCGCTTCCTCATGGGAGACGCCTTATCACGGGAAATTGAAAACTCACTGTACCGTTATCTAATCACTATTTCGACGCTCCGGTTGGGTATCCTGACTGAGCAGGGAGAAGGCTCCTAGGAGCTTTTGTCTTTTATTAGGTGGCTAATTTAGGCCTCCCTTAATTTATTTATTATTATTATTATTATTATTAGTCTCAGCGGCGGGGTGGGGCACCGGTAATTCTTTGGAGTGACATTTCGCTTTTTCTTCCCTTAGCTCTAATTAGGATGAATTACCCTGCGAAGCCTGATAGTGAGGGGGGTCAAGTAGAGGGGGTCAAGCACTTTGGCTTTTAGTGTAACGTTGATTTTTTTTTTATTTGGCGCAATGAGCGTCAGCCACGCGCCGGCCGAATGGCGGGAAAATTTTGCTAAGGCGCAGGTTCCGTATGCTAAAATAATGGGCTGTGCAAAGTTTGGTGCAGTGCGGGCAGCCTCGCGCTGAGAAATCAGCTGCGACGCGGTGCGATGGTCCGAGATAGTAAACCCGCCCAAAACCAAATCGCTCCAACAGACGTAATAAACCGTCCTCTAATTATCCACTAATTATTTCCCATGGTTCCATATCTATATTAGGCTCCTGGGGAATATATCCGATGTCCCACCCCCCTGAGCATTAATTAGTCTGTGTAAATACTTAGTAAATGTTAGAAGTAAATGTATGTAATGTATATAATGTATGTAATAGATTACTTGGATAGGCAGCCTAGCTCTAAGCAAGTCTCCAAGCGAAGGCAGATAAATAAATTAGAAATCGAGGACGGAGGACACGAAGAAGGTCCATGTGCTGTGCGTCACACAACGAATTTAATGTATCCTTATGTATCCTGTAAATATATTATTCGCCCTTGAGCTGCTCGATCGCCACGCCCGCGACCTCGGAGAGCTCGACGCAGACGGGGTCGTTGCGGTAGTCGTCGATGTAGTGCACCTTCTCGATGCCCGCCGCGACGAGCGACTTGAAGCAGTTCACGCAGGGGTAGTGCGTGACGTAGGCGCAGCCGCCGCCCAGCGAGATGCCCACGCGCGCGGCGTGCGCGATGGCGTTCTGCTCGGCGTGCACCGTGGCCTGCTCGTGGCCGTGCGCCATGATGGACCGGTGCGGCGCGCCCTGGAAGAAGCCGTTGTAACCCATGGAGAGCACGCGCCGGTCGCGCACGACGACGCAGCCGACGTGCAGGCGCTCGCAGGGCGAGCGCGCGGCCGCGAGGAGCGCCATGCCGCCGAAGTACTCGTCCCACGACACGCGCTCGTCGCGCGTCGCGTCGCGCGTCAGGGTCTTGACGCGGCCGAGGAACCCGGCGACCGGCGCCTCCGCGGCCGCGAGGGTCGCGCGCTTGGCCGGCGCCGCCGGCCCCGCGGCCGCGCCGCGCTTCTTGGACGCCATCTGCCGGCTCTTTAGGTGTGAGGCTGCTGCTTAGGCGCTGCTTTGATGTGAGGGCCACGCTGATGTGTGAGGCTGTTGTTTAGATGCTGAAAACTGTGATAGATAGACGTCGCGTCGGCTTTCGGGTTTTCTTCCGGGTTCGGGTTAGTTACGTCGCACAACTAAAATTAATGTCGGGGTCGGGTAGATCGTCAAATGTTTTCTAGACTCAGGATTGATCGTAGCTCAGTTTGCGCGTGCAGCCACCAGCATGTCGCCCGCGCTTAGCCCTGGCGTGGCGCGTGCCAGTGCGCCGGGTATGGCCCATCGACAGCTGACTGGTGCAGCGTTTGCATTTTGTCCTGCGCCCGCCTACCAGCTAATAGTTGGGCAATTTCCGGAAATATGGGAGCTCGTAGTGGGACTCGTGCGCATACCCCCCGCGTCAGCTCTCAACTGATATCGGTTCTCAAGCTCCGCGCTGTGAGCCGATATCGGACCGACGTCTGGCCGATATCCGAGTCGGTCCAGCATAGGTATTATTAGTAAATATTAGGCGGGGGTGAGCCCTTGGTCGCGTCGCGCGTCGCGTCGCGGGGCTGCCGGGGCAGCCAAGAGTTTGAAGGCACAGTGGCACCGTGACGGGTAGTGGCCAACATCTAGTCGACCCGGGGCACGCACCTGACGCGCCAGACTATCGTCCTGGACGCTGGCGACTATGAGCTCGTGGCGATCTGAGAAACCCGTTTAGCTGGCTCCAGATGCTAGACGGCTGCCCCTGGCTGCCCCTACCCCCCTACAAACCCCCTTACTAGTCGCCACGTATTCTACTAGCCCCCCGTCGAACCGATATCGGCATCTCGGCTTGGATGGGTCGTATCGGACCGGTCGACGTTGGACCCGCGTTGGACCAACGTGGGGGGTATGAGTGGGAGGCGCGCGCCTAGGGAAGCGTAGGGAGGGCCACCCCCCGCGAGCGGGCACGTAGGCTTGTTGGCGGTAGTATATCTGGGAAAAAAATCCACTAAACGGGTTTTTGGGGAAAACAGAGATCTCGTTTCCGAAAACGTAAATACTATTAGGCCCCGGGAATTTCCGGAAATTACCGGAAATTTCCCCTCCCGAAATTTTCCTCCCATTTTCCTGCTCTACTATACCAGCTTGTACTAACTCGACGCCCTGCGGCATCTGGCATTTGCGGAACCCTGCTGCGAGACCGAATCGTCGGCGCCAATACTTCGCCACCTAGCGCAGGACACTGAGCGGCTGCCCCTAGAACCGGTAGCCAGAATCTGATGATCCTCGGCCGCGGCCCCGACCTGGGCTACCGACGGTGCGATGCGGAGATTAAGGCCACCTGGGCGTCCTGCGCCGACCACGCCGCCGCGGCACGAGCAAGCGAGGCGCCGCGCTCACAAGACGCGGCGGAGGCCCTGGTCGCGCGGCGGCGGCGGCATGAGGCGGCCCGGGCGGCACGCGATGCGGCGGAGGCCCTGGTCGCGCGGCGGCGGCGGCATGAGGCGGCCCGGGCGGCGCGCGAAGCCCGAGCGCGCGTCCTGGGCGCCGGCGGCGGCCGCGCGGTCTACATGCGGCGCTCCGGCGGGCGGCTGGCGGTGCCCGTGGCGCACGCGCGCTACTCGCTCGCGCCCCGCCTCATCCGCGGAGGCGCGGAAAAATCACCCGCCGCGCCCGCGCCACCGTCGCGGCTTCGCGCGCGCTACCTCCACGCGCATGGGTGCGAGAAGCTCCGCGCGGCCGCGCGGCCTCCGCCGGACGCGCCGCAGCTCGCGGCCGTGCCGCCGCCGCGGGCCGCCGCGCCGTCACCGCCCCCCCAAAACATCGTAGTAACAACGGTGGTTGGCTGGCGCGGCGCCGGCGCGCGCGGCTGCGCAGGCGCGGTGCTGCGCGTCTTCCTCGTGTCGCGCGGCGGTCGGCGCCTGGTCGGCGAGGCGCCTCTCGCGCTGCACCTCGATGGCGCAGTCGCGACCGGCCCGCGCGTATCGACGATCGCGCGGCCTGGGGACCGTTACCTCGCGCTGGATATCGTCGGCCCCGCGGCCGTCGTGGCGTCGCGGACGCTCAGGCTCGACGCGCTTGCAACCGATGGCGACGTGTTGCCGCGATGGGTCCGCTTCGCGAAGGACACGCACGTCATGCTGGGTGTGCATAGGACCTCCTCCAGGGAGATTCCGCCGCCGCCGAAGGCCTCGAGCGAGGCCGTGCCGGCGGCACCACTGCCGCCACCGCCGCCGCCGCGAACGGACTGGCTGAGCGCCGGCCTTAACGCCGGGCCGGTCCTCATCGAACTCGTCGCCGTGCGCGCGCCGGGGAATTGCGGCATCGCGGCCGTCGAACTGCGGGCGGGCGCGGGCCTGACCCGGCGCGTCGTTGGAAATACCGAGCTCGCCGTCGGCGGGGCGAGCCTCGCGGTCGTCGAGCGGGGCGCGGCGCTCCGCGTCGCCGTCCGTGGCGCGGGCGCCGCGGATCTGCGTTTCCACGGCGACGCGTGGGCCGGCCAGCGGCGCCTGGCCCTGCGGGGCGGCGCCGCACCCGCCTCGAGCGCCGCGGTCGTCGTGCGGGCGACGCCGCTGGCGGGGAAGCTCGTCACCATAAAAATCGCCTCGGCGCCGCCCCCGGGCCCGACGCCGCTCGCGGTGGCGCCGCCGGAACCGTGGGCGTGCCTCGTCCACGCCGGCGCGCTCCACTGCTTCCGCGTCGGCGCGGGCTTCGCCCGCATTCGCGTGGCCCTCGCGGGCGCGGCCGTCGAGCGCGTCGCGGTGCGCGGCGCGACCCTGGTGCTAGCCGTCGCCCCGCCCGCCGGGCCGCCGGGCCGGACCCTCCTCGACGCCTCGGGGCTCAACCCCGACGCCGCCGAGGCGTTCGCGGCCGCCGTCTCCGCCGCCGCAGATGCCGCCGCCCGAGGCGCCACGCGGGCGCGTAATTCCGTAATGATGTTACGGTAGCTAGGTACCCCGGGCCTGGCCGACTTCCTGGTCGTCACGAGATACCGCCACGGCGAGCCGCACTACTCGCCGGGGAGGGGTTCACGCGTCGTCGTCGTCGGCGGCGGCCGCGCCTGCCGCGGCGTCGGCGTGCGCCCGCAGGAGCTCTTCGCGCAGGTCCCTGATCTCGGCGTGCGCGGCGCCGAGCTCGTCCGCGCGCAGCTCGGCCTCGCGCTTCAGCGTCCGGAGCCGGCGCCGCTCGTCCCCGGACACGCCCGCCTTTGCGCGCGCGGCGTCGAGCTGCTCACGCAGGTCCTTGGCGAGGTCGACCCAGTGGGCCACCTCGCTCGCGTAGTCCTCCGTCAGGACCTTCTCCTTGGCGAGCGCCGCGTCGCGCTGCGCGAGGCGGTCCGCGAGCTCCCAAAGCATCTCGTCCTTGACGTCCAGCGCCTCCTTCCACCCGGTCTGGGTCGACAGCGCCGCCAGGCGCTCCTGGAGCTCGCGCGGGAGGCAGGCGTCGGGGTCCGCGTCCGGGAGCCGCGGTAGCTCCAGGCACGCCACCTCCTCGACCTCGTGGGCCAGCTCCGCGAAGCGGTGCACGAAGCCGACCTTGGAGGTCCCGTGCTCCCGGGCGTCGGCGTCCGCCTCGGCGTTCGAGGCCTCGAGCGCGAGGCGGTCCACGTCGGCCACGCCCTGCGCCAGCTGGTCGCCCACCCGACCCAACTCGCCGGTCCGGACTTGGTGCGCGTCCCGCAACCGCCCGAGGAGCGCGTCCGCGTCGCGCCGCGCCTCGGCGTCGAGCCGGTCGAACGTGCGGTCGAAGGCCTCGGCGCGGTCCCGGACCCAGCGCGCCGCGGCGGCGAGGCGGTCGCGCCGCGGGAGCAGCTTCGCCACGAGGAGCTGCCGCAGCGCGTCGAGGCGGCTTCGGTACGCCCGGTCGAGCTCGACGACGGTGTGGCCCCGCGCGGCGGCGGCGTCGGCGCCCTCGGCCGTGAGCGGCGCGCCGCAGGTCTCCGAGAAGTGTGTGAAGAGGGGCGCCCCGGCACCGAACGCCGCGGCCGGCGGCGGCG
>Ga0302122_10002736_pt1 | contig 10824 bp, 8 predicted proteins | sample CB21_SCM_MG_FD_203115 | JGI IMG/M metagenome (GOLD analysis project Ga0302122, IMG submission 203115) | Marine microbial communities from Western Arctic Ocean, Canada - CB21_SCM | ecosystem: Environmental > Aquatic > Marine > Oceanic | place: Canada: Western Arctic Ocean | collected 2017-09-28
AAGTATGATAGCCAGCGGAACACTCAGGAGCAGCAATCGGTACCTTGACAACGCGCAGTTGCACCTTGACGCGTTCGTTCTCGGAGACGGAAATGCACTGCAAGCTCACCGGCGAACATGGCTAGTTCCAAACTCACCAGCCCATGGGCGCGGGTCATGGGGTTACGACGCAAGATGCCGCATCCTCGAAACGCCCGAAATGGGCAGATTCACATGCGAAAAGTGGCCGCGAACGCACCGCGAACGGGGGGTTCGCGGTCGGCTGAAACCTCCAAAGCCCCCTTTATCCAGAGGCGTGGGCGAGGGTACGTATAGGCGCCCGGTGTAATTTACAACCCTGACTGGGCCCCACAACGCGAGGTAAATTGCACGGCTTGCTAAAGTGCGGGTTTTATCTCGGACCATCGCACAGCGTCGCAGCCGGTTTATCGGCGCGAGGCTGCCCGCACTGCAGCAAATTTTGCACAGCCCATTATTATATCATAAGGAACCGGCGTGCCAGCAAAAGTTTCCTGTGATTTGCCCCACACGCCCTGTTCGCACATTCGTCAGGTGTTGCTCGACGTACTCGGTTTTGTATGGCGCTTGAGCCCCCCTGCTTAATAGCCTACCTCACTCCGGCATTTACCCGTATAGAGGCCTTCCGGACGTCTGTCAGTTGGCAGGGTCATAGTGGCCTGTTGGCACTTTTAAGTGCAGTCGTTTAACGGTAAGTTTGAGTATACTTTGCGAAACTGAAGTTCACTAGCGGCCTATTTATAGCAAGAGCCAATGAGATAAAAGTATCCCGTCCAATCAGTTACGACTTTGAGGCGTCGGCCAAGTGAATATTGCCATCGTTCGGCACCTTCCGGTCCCAGGGTGGCAAAAGCAACCACACTTGGCAATACAATAATGGGGTCGCGCTTCACGTAGGCCCTGACGACGTCCGCGGGGGCCGCGCAGAAGCTGAGATCGTGTGGGGCTGGGTGCTCAGCGGGGCAGCGGTCGACCGCCCCAGCCGCCGATGCTGCCAAATTCACGCTCCCTCGCCGGCCAGCGTCGAGAGACTCCCTTCCAGCGCGCGGGCGGGGGGGCAGCGGGTGCGCATTGCCGTTTTTTCCGCGCACAAAGGCAGCGACGCCAAAACCGGCCGGCCAAAATTGCCTCAAAGTGATCCGTTTAGGCTTTTAACAAGCTACTCGATAAGGTTTGTGGGGAGTGTTGCGGGGTAGCGAGGCGAGAGCGTCGGCCTAGCGGGGCGTGGCGAGCCGGGCACAGTCTGGTGCTCCCCCACAGCGCAGGAGGGAACAGAGTGGATCGTGCGCTGGAAGAACAGAACCGCGGTGGGGTGGGCGGCGGCCTGGGTGGCGTAGAAGGGCCCCACCGTGCGAGCGCGGCGGTGAGGTGGGTCGGCGACCTGGTTGTTGCGTGAGTAAGTAGATGCGGCGCGGCCGCGCTCGTGCGAGCGCGGCGGTGGTCGTGGGGCGGCGACCCGGAGGTCCCGTGAGTAAGTAGATTGCGGCGCGGCCGCGCTCGTTCGGAGCGACGGTCGCGGCGGCTTGCAGTAGGTAGATACGGCGTGACTGCGGTCGCGGCGGCTTGCGGTAGATCGATGCGGCGCGACTGCGGTCGCGGCGCTATGGGTCCATGGTCAGGTGCGTCCGCTGCGGCGGGTGCGAGCTGGCGGCGGGCCCGCGCGTCGGCGGACGGCAGCGTGGCAGCTGCTCGGGATGCGCGGCGGAGGGCTGCGTGCGCCGGCACAAGCGCGTGCGGGGCAGCAGCCCGCCGCCGTGCGGCGGTGATGCGCTCTTCCTTGCGCAAAAACAAGTTGCAACCACGATAAGGTTTGTGGAGAGCGTCGGTCTAGCGGGGGGTGGCGAGCCGGGCACAGTCTGGTGCTACTAGAATAGGGTTTTTGGGGGTAACTTCGGCTATCAGTCCTCCCTTTTCTAAGCTAAGAGCCGCAGGCTGAGCCGGACTTAAGTGCTTGGGCCAAGTGAGCGCCAACTGGTACTCGGATAAGTCGATCAAGTGCTAAAACCACTTAAATGCCGAAGTCACGGTCACGGTGAGGTAGGGGAGGGCTGAAATGAAATTTGACCGGCGAATCAAACATACCTTTTTAAATCCGAGTCATGATGAGATAGAGCCTGAGCTCTAAGATAGAAGAGGCCTCTGCAGTACAGCGGTCCCACGAGACCTCCGACTTCCCCGCGTCAGGCCCGCGGAAAGATCGCCCCTGTCCGCGCCTTGACCGCGAGGCCAGTTCCGCCGGACCTGCGGCCGGTGGTTTTTCCGCCCGCGGTCCGACCGCGAAATTTAGTCCTCCAGCCGCCCGCGTCCGGTCCGCCTTGGCCGCGGCCTTATCCGCCATCCGCGGCGTCCGCAGGGTCCGCGTAATATTCCGCCCGGGCCCGCGCCGGGTTAGCGTGCAGCCCGTTGTCGGTCCGCGGAAGGTTTCAAAGGTACGGGGCTTGACCGCCGGCTTGACCACAACCGCCAACCGCAGGCTGAACTTCAAGTTGAAGTTCAACCTGGCCTTGAGCCGCCCGCGAGTTTATCCGCCCCGCCCGCCGCCTGTGCGCCGGCCGCCCGCCAAGTGGCACCCGCGGCCCGCGGGTTTGTCCGCCACTCGGCCGCCCTGGTCCGCGAACACCAGACCGCCCCAACGGCGCCGACCGCCGGTTCCGCGACCTGACTGCGGCGGGTCCCCTGCGGTCCGCGCCGAGTTCTACCCTAGTCCACCGAGAGTTTCACTCAGCCCGCCGGGCCCCGCCCGCGGCCGCCCGCCGCGCCCGCGCCCTTGACCGGCGGTCCCGCCGTACTGCAGGGGCCCCTGATAGAGCAGTTTGGTCTTCTGGCAGTTACTGTTCTCACTGCCATACAGAGAATGCAGTCCGCTCTCTCGACAAGATCGCCGAGTTAGACCACGAGCAAACTTACACAATGGCTTATAAATAATCTTGCGATCTACTGAAGTGCCGCTGGGTGCGCGTAGATGCCACGGGTGCGATCTACTATAGTTGATGCCCCGCGGCCGTTGGCGACGCGAGATACGCGCTTTGGGTCCAGTGAGGGCACTCGAGGGTATCGACTGCAAATCTTTTGGGCCTTGTACGACGCCCACCATGCTTGCGCGCGTGCATGCGCCCCACGGTGTTTTTCTAGCACTCATAGGCCTATCACTGCTTCACAGCTTTGACATTCGTGCCGCCGAGAGTTGAATATCGTGCTCGATTGGTGGTTTGCATTCGTGTGTGGCTGCGACCATTTTTTCGACACTCGGGCGCGCGAAGCAACTGATATCAATCCATTTCATGCCACAACACAGCCCTTGAGCGTCGGGCGCAATGTATAGGTCCGTGTTGGCAGTCGATGATTTCGATGGTGGTCGAGAACGACAGTGTTTTGGGCAAAAACTGGTAGCGGTTGCGCCGAGAGCGACGGCCCGGTACAGACGAAGGTGCCCGCAACGCCTTGATGCGCGGCGCGCCGCCGGCGCGCCGCCGCACGCGCCGCGTGGCACTGGGACCAGCCTAGGGCTGCTTCTGGGGCGCGCCGACGCCCGCGGCACCCCGCCGCGGGGGTCGCTGGCGCCGTGGAGGCCGCCGGTAGGCGGCCAGACCATTCACGGCTGCCAACTTGCCGCACGTGGCCTGTTTTGGGCAGCGGGAGCGCCGTCTCCTGCCAGGGCCTGGGACGGCTTCCTGGTCCGCCCTGCAATATAAGACGCCGCGCGTCTCGTGCGCTCTCTCTAGCTGCCATCTTTCCTGCTGCCCTGTGGTGCTCAATGCGGGTGGTTACAAACTAGTGTCATAGGGGGTTCTCCCCATGGCGTTGCGAGTGCCTGAGAGTCAGTTGCCAATGGACGAAAAGAAACCAACCACACAGCAACTGTTGGCCTCTCTATGCAACTGGGCCCGCATAGCACGACGCTAGGTCTAAAACTGCCTCTGTCGCGGCCGTCGTGTTATATACTTTGCACGAAGCCGGCGGCCGCGGCCGGCGCGAGGCCCGCGGACGGCGGCCGGGTGCCGAAGAAGGTTCGCCGCGTCGAGCGGCCGCCGACCCGGCCTCGTCGCCCACATTCCGGCTCCCGGGTTCCCCGCGGCCTCGAAGGGCGCCGCGTGAGGGTGCCCGGGCCCCGCGGGCGGCGTCGAGGACCACCCTTCATGCGAATCTACCGCTGCGGCGACTCACAAAAAAAAAATCCTACCTACTACCACTTTCGCGCGCCCTCCACACCACACCACCTCCGACGCACGCGCGCTGGCGCCTCATTTCACGGCCGATACTTCGCACCACGCCTTTCGGGCGGGTTAGCACACCAGGCTCGGATCACCACGCCACGGACAGGTTGGTTAGCTTAGATAGATACAGGTTACATGTCAAGTCTTTTTGTTTGTTTGTTTGGTTCAAGTTTGTTAAATTAAAATTGTTGTTTGTTTGTTTTTCAACACTGCGACCGAAACCCGCCCTTTCGAGACCGCAGATTTTTTAGGAACGTTTCGCAGTTTGCCCACGTCCTTAAAATAAGTGTAGTCTATTGGGACTGCGGCTCATAGAAGCACGTATTCATTCGCTGCGGGCTGCCCCGCGTTTTTTTGGCTGCGTCAATTGGTGCACCACGTGACGAGCACAGCGATTTTTAGCCAGAGACGCTGCCCTAGCTGACGCCCGTTGCTCGCCGTGCCGGCGTCTACGCGCGATGTGCCCAGCGATACTTCGGCATATATTTAGCATACGAGTCATCGTGTATTTGGGCTTGTGGTCTAACTCGACGATGCGGCTGAGATAGCGGCTCAAAGCTGCCCCCTAAAAATCTGGGGTCGCGAAAGGGCGGGTTTCGGCCGTGGTTCCCCGAGTTGTCGAGCTAATGTTTCGCTCACTACCATGTAAAAGTGTGCCCACTATGGCTCTTATAATACATACCGCTCCGTGCGCAGCCCCGCAGCCCGCTCCCCCGGGGGAGGTAGAAAGTTCACGACGCCGGAATAACCTGTGAAAGACCGCGTTGGCCCTGCGCGGTCCGGCGGTGTTTGTTTTTGTTTTGTTTTGTATAAAGCATATGAAACAAACTCGGCGGCTTTCTGAAGAGTACACTGGGCTAATAATAATTATAAGAGCAATCACTAGCTTGAGCACACCTGGGTGCCTAGACTGGGTGCCCGAAACACTAGCTCGACAACTCGTCAAACCCGTTTCTAGCATTTGGAATTTCGGGCTCAAGAGGGAGTTTCCCAGGCGATCGCGCGGCCCGCGTGACGCACATCATTCCACCGAAGCCCCACGCCAACGGGCGCGGGTCATGTAGCTCGTGGGCGCGCAGCCGACAGACATGCACTTCGCGCCAGGCAGCGTCTGGTCGACGCTGAAGGTCTTAGTCCTCGCCCAGCATGGGGGCTCGCTGCAGCCACGGGCACGGCGTCCGTATGCTGGGTGTGTCGCCGTCCCACTACCTGGACGCGACCACCGGACGTCTATGACGGGAAATATTGGATTCTCGCGCCGCCAGGGCGTCGGTGGCACTCCGTATCGCTCATGGCGAAGTATCGTACCCCAGTAGCGTCATCCGTATCAGCGCGCGTTCACGTTTCACGAGAAGCTCCTGGCACAACAGGTCGATACGCCCGTTCCTGTTTGGCACCCTTGAACACACACTAGAGAAAGGAGAGAAATGCTGCCACCGTCAACCCTGGGAGCGAGGCTGGGCAATCTTCGAACGTCCTTTGGCCCGTGGGGTTGCGATTTCCGAGGCGTGGGCGCGGCGTCGTAACCGCAACAAGGCGATGCGATCGGTTGTCTCCTGACCGACTGACTGCCCATAAGCTCACTGGCGGTATGGCTTAAACGCTCACTGAGTATTGGTCGCGCATTTTTAACATCGAGCTTTCTGTAGCAACAAAAAATCATCGAAACCAGGGCATATCTCATCTCATCTTCTCCAACGGCTAGGATGACCGTCAATCGCTTGCGGTCTGAGCGATCACTCGGTCACTTTGATACATCAACCAAGCAGACTCACACCAGAGCTTCTTCTGGTCGTTCATTATTGTCGGCTAGCCGCGAGTGCAATCGACGGGGCCTGTCCTTCAGTAGAAGACCACGGGGTGAGCACAAAGTCCTCGCCGCCGGCGAGTTGCCCTCGGCAGCGCCGCAAACTTAACTCGCTCCTCGACCTCTCGGTGGAAGACGAGTCACATAAACAACGCTGCGAGTGATGCGAGCAGCATGCCTGTCGCGCACGGCCGTACGCCACGCCCTTGACTTCACGTGAGCCAAGCGCATGTGCTGCCGCCATTTTAGTATAAAAAGGCTGCTATGGGTCCACATAGTGGCCCAACCCAGCCCTGCATCCACAGCTAGGCTTCCACATGTATGCGTTGTGGACCGTCAAAACCTGGCTTCCCTAGCATCCCAAGCTCCAATTTCTTTTACGCTGTTGAGCTCAGACAACTAGCTCACTGCTCAGGCTAGAGTTCCCCAAGTTCGAGTCAGACAGTGACTCTGCGAGTCAATTAATTAAGGCCCAGGACTCAGTCGCAAAAACTATTCAATTGAAGATCGTAACACTTATGCCATTCTGCGAGCCGCCTCCGTCGCTCCAAAACAGTCAACGTTAGAAGTCAACGTAACATTGCATGCGACCGGCAGAACAAGAACATTCTTTGCTCAATCCTATCCTCTGCCGCTAGTCCTGAGCGCGATATCACGCCGCCGCGCCGCGCTCTGCGCACGGAGCTCTGCTTAGTAGGTTCGTGTGTCAACCGGGTCACCATTAACATGCCAACCACCGCTTCTCGCGCGAGCACTTCTGTACGTGCCATGTAAATTTGGTAAACTAGACAGTGTCTGTGGGCATGTACTGGGCCTTGGCGCCTGGTGCGGTTTCGCGATCAAAGAGCTCGTGCTCCACGCCCCTCGGGGCAAGCGTAGAAGGCTGCACGCGTGAAGCAGTGTGACCGCCGTCGAAACTTAGGTGCTAGTGCGACCTCGGGCACCGCATTGGCACGGCTTCGTTGTGCAGTTGCAACCAAAATCGATAGTTTCGGTCGCAATCAACGATCAGACAGACGGGCTCTGACCAAATGATCGGATATGCTCGACCAACGATCAGAGGCACACCGAAGTTTGACGGTGTGCCGACCCTTTTTCGCAAAACATGGCCACATCGCAAAAACATATATCGTTCTGTGGGCAAACTCTCAAGGCTGACCTAACAGAGATTATCCCGCCGCCATAGAGAGTGTTCACTTTCTGATAATAGAGGGCTGTAGAACAACGGTGATGGTCTCTGTCGCTAAAAGCGGCACAGCGCTGGTCTGTACTCTACTACCGCTAGGATGGCAAAAAGATTTCGCATTCACAACGCTGGTTGCTTCGGAGGTCAATCAACAAGTGCGAGGACCGTAAACTACCAGCCCTTACAAATTGTGATTTTAAATCAAGAATTTTTACTCTACTGTCATCTTCCAGCCTTAAGTGAGTAGGCTGTACATGCTGACGAGGACAATTACAAGCACAGAAACGGTATAGTTCTGTTAGTTCAGTGAGAATCTCATAGAACGAATCATGTTCCTTGTCACGCCAGCCAATGACAGCTAGACCACTTTCATCTTGGGCATCATCTCCAAGCTGCACATCAAATGTACTGGAGGCCAGAATTGTTTTGTTGCTGTTTAAACCAACACTGAGTATGTGGTTTCCCGCAGCAGAGATACAGTTCCGCCTTAAATCTAGTAGAACTAAGACAGAAGACATGGGAAGCAGCTTCGATGCAAGCAAGGATGCTGCAATGTCCCCAAGGCTGTTGTTACACAAGACAAGGTGACTTAGTAAATCACCTGGTTTTGGCCAAGGCGGAATGCATAAAGGGGGGACCTTCACACGTAATGTAGGCTCCGAGCTCCCCCAATATGTTTGTAATCACATGATCCTTTAATCGCAGTGCCGAAAGATTTATCCTTAACAGATGCGTCTCACAAAGTTGCGTCGAGTGAGAGCAAACCGCTTGAATAAACCGAGAGGTTGCCTCTTGACTGGAAGGTGTCTTCACTTCGATATTTGACATATTCTCGGTTTGATTCCTATTTACGTTGGCCAGATATAATACTCGTAAGATTTCAGCAAGCTTCAATGCAATGAGTTTGTGTGTAAGAAACTTTTTGAATTCGAGCTCTTCTACAGTGCGTAGTAGTATGTTGTTGGACACGCCATCCTCGAGGTTGGCCGTAAAATGCCCCCAGCTATTGTGCTGTTCACATGTTTCCCTTGAAGCATTTTTGATGAAGTTCTGTAGGGAGCTGCTTACTTTTGTTTTGTTTGTTTTGTCTTGTAGATGCCGATAATCGGCCAACCGCTGTGCTACTAGACTAGTCTGTGCTGATGAACAACTCGCTAAGGATTGCTGCTGACGCCAAAGAACGTCGGCAACGGCAAGAGCATTCATCTGGTGCTGAAGAAACATGCAATACCTGGCAAGACAATCTCTTTCTTTTGCTAGTTTGTGATCAGTTTCACTATCTAAGGCGGTGAACTTGTAGTGTATTTTGTGGCTTGGCCTTTTCGGAATAGGCGATGTTGTGGTACTTGTGATTACACTGGCCTGCACGTCGACTCGTATTTGCGTGGGAGGAGGGGTCTCTGATTCCGCCACATTCTGCACAGTGTTTATCTTAGCTGCCAGTGTGCATTTCTTCGTCGTATGATACTTCTCGCTAAGGGACTTCTCACAAACTTTGTCTTCATAACCCCTGTTGTTCTCCCAGCCTATCAGATCATGTTTTATTTGAGGTCCGTGCTTACCAAGCAGTTCGAACTTCAGCATGTTTAGACTATGGCCCAGCAGGTGTGACTCTTGCCTTTTGTATAGCAACTTCTTGCCCGTAGCAACGCATCTTGGAAGTCCTGACCCCTGGATTGCAGCCGCGTAGTTTGTGGAAGTTTCAATGACAATGGCTTTCTCTATTTCTGCTGCAGAAACTTCACATGCACGCAGTGCGAACCCCCTCGCTGTGCATTTGCTGCTTCTACGGCTAGCCAAAGCAAGTATACCTCCATATTTCTTCCGATAGCCGCTAAATTCTGCGACCAAGATCCTGTACTTGCCAGAGGCATTTCGTGCGATGTCTTGCCACTTCGCAACTTCATTATGGGCTTGACACATTATCGCAGAGGAGTCTAATCGATCATCCTGTTTTACTTTATTGGCAACAAATACTTTGCTTTGTTGATTACTAGCTATGTACTGTGTTGCGTTCAGTGCTGTTAGCCAAAAGCGCGTTTGCATTGTGGCGGTTCCTTGCTGAATGAGAACACGTTTTATCGTTTGCGGTAAGTTTCCCTGGTTATAGGTCTCAGTCCTGGCAGGTTCAGCTTGTAAACGAAGCAAAGATCTATGTGCGTTATCTAAGAATTTCTTCAAGGACTGTTTCCTGAATTTTGTCGAAGCTGGCAACCTATCCACTTGACTTTTACTTCGGCGAATCTTCATATTCGCTTTCAATTATGTGTTTTCATCGTACTCCTTCATTCTTTCATCCCACGCATCTGCAGTTCAAATCCCCAGGCTAATACTCGGTAGCGTATCTAGAAGGTATCCGGGAGGTATCTTATCTTTCTTACAAGTAAATGTACTAGTATACTATGATTCATGTTTAAGTTGGTCCGCAAATCCACTTGCCGCAAATCCACTTGCTGGGCCTTCCTGCTGGGCCGCCAGGAACGCGGTAATGGCCGGCCGACTACCTACTAAAATCGCGTTTGGAGCCAGTGGTAGACAGCTCACGTTCTAACTTGAACTAGTGGACGCTATTAGGTAGCCCACTGGCAGCCTTAAGACTTTAGCCCACAGCTGCTGCGGCGCTGAAGCAGCACCAGGCAGCACGAACGAGGGCATCTGAGGACCGGGTAATCTGGCGCCCAGTCACTCGTTCGTATACTAGGAGCGGCAGGCCGCCCCAGTCACTTTCGTGGGCGCCGGCAGCCGGACTGTGGCAATGCTATGCAAAAAGCGCGGCAGTAAATGAGCTGCGTGTCGCCGTGAAAGTGGGTAAAACCATAAAAAGTTCGACACGATTGCCTTTTTTGGCGCCATTTCGAGCCGATCGGGCCACTGCAGGGTCTAATATCGTCGTTCGTTGGCGTGGCCGGCTACGATCTAAGACACTTTACCGCAGCAGCGGCTTATCAGATGTTGGTCTATGCGTCGTCCGCGTTTCTCGGCCGTAACGTGCTTCGGGCGAATATCATGATCATGATCGCGCCGCAAGCTTGCCACTTTCAAGTTTTCTAGGGGCGGCCTCCACAGTTACCATGGTGGCATGTACGGGGGGTCTTGGGCGATATAGTGACCGCCTACGGGGGATTGGATCTTCGTAGGGTCACGGTCTCTATCGCTGATTTGCCGTGCACTATAACAGCCCGGGCTGGCACTATGCGCCAGGTAGCTAGGTCTCTCGGGTGTCGCATAAACACGGAAAACGACAGGACGTACCCTCACCTATCTACCTCACCTATACGGTGACTCGGCCCGGGAGGGCCGGTGAGGCCCAGGTTGCTTGCCAGTGCACACTCCCTGGTAATCTCCTGGTAGCAGGAACCCATCCGTTGTGGGTCGTGAATGCTTCTCGTTGGTGCTCTCCCGAGCTGGATCTTTAAAGATCCAGCGCGAATAGGTCCTGGATCCGGGCCCAAGGTGCGGGTTAAAAGGCTAGTGGATTAAATGGGTAAGGGCTAGTAGATGGGTTCGGCGTTCTGATTGCATACAAGACCATCCCAGTGCCCTACACGCGGTAGGTCCTGGGATTCGCGCCCCCCATGGATCTGGAGAGTACGTGGGAC
>Ga0302122_10002737_pt1 | contig 10821 bp, 5 predicted proteins | sample CB21_SCM_MG_FD_203115 | JGI IMG/M metagenome (GOLD analysis project Ga0302122, IMG submission 203115) | Marine microbial communities from Western Arctic Ocean, Canada - CB21_SCM | ecosystem: Environmental > Aquatic > Marine > Oceanic | place: Canada: Western Arctic Ocean | collected 2017-09-28
TTGCAGCACGCGAATATGAGGCTCGAAGACAAGTTTCCATGCAAGCAATTGACCACAGCGCAGCAACTCTAGAGAGGGATGGTCTTCCTTTGCCCAAAGGATTGCCCACAATTAGCGGCAACGTGGCTCACGCTCCTGCGAAGGACGTAGGTAAGAAAGTGATGAAAGGCATGCATCAGGGCTCTGTGACTCGGGTGAGTGGACAAACAAAATACTCGGTCAAGGATACACACATTGATGACATAGAGGGCCCGGGTAGTCTGCCACCTATCATGGGGGTCATGGGAAACAACAAATCGCAGCAATCTTATAAACACCAAACACTGGATAAGAAAAGTGGAACTAAGAGAAAGAAAAGACTGAAATCGTTTGAGAGCAAGCACATGTACAATGTATCCAGTTATGCCCAAGGTAATGCAAGTAGAAACTACGTTGGTGCTGGCATCTTGACACAGCAAGGGTCAAATCAAAACAAATCGTCGAGTCATTTTAGCTTCTCGTCGCAATCTAAGTCTGGTCACATGCACGTGCCTTGTTCAAACCCTGGCCGTCAGCCACATCTCCAAGCCCGCTTTAAGAAGAAAGCTTAGTTCGTTCGGCGTATAGCTTCGGTAGGCTTCAATTTGCAGTTTGAAATTCGCCACGGCGCGGGCCTCCGGATTGGTAGGGTCTAGATACCCTCGGGCTGTGCCTGGTCGGTAGCTTGCGGAATCGGCCCAGGTGCACCGGGCCGACGACCCCCCCTTCCCCCCTCGAGCCAGGGCCGGCGGTTTGGCAGGGAGCGGAGAGAGATCAATGGGTGGGCCCCGAGCACTTCCCGGGGTGAACTTCGGCGGGTTCCAGTTTAAGTTTCATTTTGCGCCATGACCAGGCTACTAATTTACATCGACTTGATCAAGTGAGCCACTGGCAGAAGGGACGCCTGCGTGGTTTCTCAGAATAGCGTTTCGTTAGAGAGTCTTGATTGAGTTATAACCAGCCTATGCGGCGTAATCCTCCCGCATAACCAGCCGAAATATTCTACGCCGATTAGAACGACAGGCGCAGTGAGAAGGTAACTTCAAGCGGCCCCTGGATCACCCCGCTGCGGGACGCGGCCGCGACTCGAAAGTACCATGTTTTTGAGCCAACTTAGCCTACATTTTCCAACTAGCGGACGGTAGGTAGCCCGGCCTGAAGACTCGAGCTCGCCGCTGTTGCGGCGTCGAGGTTGTGCCCTGCAGCCCAACCGGCCGTATCTGAGTACCGTGTAAGTGGTGCTGGCGTCCTACTCGTATCCGAGTCATGATATTGCGCCGAAAGTATTTAGTTTTAATTTACTTAATAGATGCACCGTGAGGGGTATTTTGCTTAGGACAAGGGGGGGGGTTGACCCCTCCTCCCCCAACCCACCCCTGCTCGGAGGGCTCACGAAGGGGGGGCTCCGCCCCCCTCCCACCCACTCTATGGACCCCACCCCCCCCCTTACAGGACCCCCCCCCTTACAGGACGGTATTCGGGTTTTCAGCGGGCCGGTACGCATGCGAGTGCATCATCTGGTGATCACGGATTCCTAGACACCGATTCCCACCACTGGAATGGCGTTTGTCGTATTCTTCAGGCGCCTCGGACGCACCGCGCACCCGCGGGCTGACGCCGCGTCGGCGGTATAGTCGTCGTCGCCGACCTCGAGGACGTCGCCGTCCTGGAGCAGGTCCCAGACGTCGGGCGTCGAGGGGCTCGGCCCGCGCGCGACCAGGGCGCCGGGCACGGACGCGGGGTCGGCGATGGTGGGTCGGCCCAACGACCGCAGGTTGCCGACGGCGAGGGGCGTCGGCGCCTCCGCCGCGGGCGCCGCCTCGGGCTCGTCGAGGAACTGCGCGAGCGAGTCGCCGCGGGGGAGGCTGCGCTCCCGCATCGCGGCCGGCGGCACCGCCGGCGCGGGCGGCGGCGCCGCGGCGACGACCGGTCGGACCGGCGACATGGTCAGGTAGCCGCGAGCCCATTTCCCTCGGCCACCGCACCTGAACGTTTGGTCTCGCTGACCGATTATGGTGCTAACTTAATTTGGGAGCTCATTTATTTTACACTACTTACCCGGGAAGGTACCGAAGTCCATTTTTTTGCCTTCGGGCAGCCGCTGGAATTTCAAAACAATGTTCGTTTCTGATGGGCACGTGATGTTAGACATTCTACTCACACTTTCTAAATACGAAGACCGCCCGACCGCAAGTATAGCCCATCTTCGGGTGATCGCGGCGGCCCGTGTTGGAAACCCGTTTTATGCCTTTTTCCACGGGTTCCTACTCCCCCGGCTAGTGTTCCCTAGGTCCCCTAGCCGCAAGGCTGGTGTCCCCAAACGAAAGGTAAAAATCCGGCTTGTCGAAAAGAAAACAATTCTCCATCTCGATGGCGTGGCGGTGCCGGTCTCCCACCGTCTCCCTCGGTGCTCGGTCCGGCAGCCCTCCCCACGGGCGCACTGGCAAGAATAAAGTAAAAGAACCCACCATTTAACGCCACACCTAGACCTTCTCGCGCTTCGCGAGCTCCTCGGCCAGCGCCTTCTCGCGCTTCTCCAGCTTGCGCTGCGTCTTGAGGCCCATGATGCCGCCGCCCCAGGGCATCCGGGACACGTCGTTGTACATGGCCTTGAAGCTCGACTTGAGCTGGTCCAGCGCGTGCTGGTCCTCCTTGCGCACCGAGGTGAAGGCGACGACCGCGCACGTCTTTTGCCGCGTGACGGTGCCCAGCCGGCTCTTGTCCTTCACGATGCAGTAGGGCACGTCCATCTTCTTGCAGAGGGCCGGCAGCCAGACCACGAGCTCCACGGGATCCACGTCCGAGGCGATGCACACCATCTTCGCCTTCTTCGACTCGATGAGGTAGGTCACGTGCTTCAGCCCGAACTTGATCACCTGGGGCGCCTTGGTCTCGGGCGCGGCCTTGCCCGCGGCCTTGGCCTCGGCCAGGCCCTTGACGCGGTCAGCCTTGGCCGCCTTGTCCTCGGGCTGGTACTTCATGCACAGCTTGAAGAGCTCCGTCGCCTGGTTCTTGTCCAGCGTCGTCTTGAACTGCTGCAGCGAGGGCGGGATCTTGAGGCGCTCCTTCAGGATCTTGCGCTGGCGCTGCAGGCGCACGTAGCGCGGCCATTTCACGAAGCGGGACAGGTCGCGCGTCGGCCGGATGTCGCCGCCCACGCGGAAGTTGCGCGGCGCCGCCTGGAAGAGCGGGTCCTGGCGCTTCTCCGCCGGCGGGGCCGCCGCCTTCTTCTTCTCGGGCTCCTTCTTGGAGGACTTCTTGGACGGCATGGTGCAGACCTGTGGGCGGGGACGGGTGAGCGGTGTGTGCGGGTGTGCTCGTGCCGGCGTCGGGTGTGTGTCAATTTGCGGGCTACGGCGGCGGCGGCGGCCTCGCTCGACAGCACCGCTGGCTCCGCCGCTCGCCTCGCTAGCGCTTCGTGTGTGTCGTCAGGCCGCGGCGACAAGCGTTCGCCTCGCTATGTGTCGCCGCTCGCTGGCTACGCCGCTCGCCTCGCTAGCCCGCAGATGGTGCTGCACACAGGCAAACTCGGTAAAGCGTGCTGGCGAGCGGCTGCGGCGACGCCACTTCGACAACTGGTGCTGTGGCTCCTCTGTAATGACGTCTCCGTAACGCAGACGCTGTCTCTTGCCGTTTATTGCCGTCTCCGCCCTGCTTTAATTTAATGCCAAGCGATGAAAACAAGCGAGCCAAAGTAGGGGATAGAAGAGTGTCCACCAAATCGCGCCGAGGGAGGTGTGGCGCGGGGCAAGAGTCAGCGGAAGACCCATCGGAGATTTTTTCAGAAGGTTCAAAAAAACGTGCGGGTTCTCAAAAGATGTCAAAAGCTGAGTCAAATCGTTTGCCGAGAGGTTCTACTCAGACGGGGGTATGCTATTAGGAAAGACGCGACCCGCGCCCACCGCCGATGAGTCGGCGGCGCGCAGTTGCTCTTCCCCCCCTGGGACGACCCGGCCGGTCCGCCCACTGGACAAAGGCTCCTTAGACATTGGAATATATTATCAAGTTAAGCAAAGCACATCACAAAGCATACATAGCATCATGCAACGCGAGCAGGACCGCCGCATCTAAGGCCGCGTAGGCGATCTGCGCACGCGTCAGCGGCCGCCGCTCCCAGTCCGAGCACTGCTCGGTCTTGTCGAGGCGGCGGCCGAGCCAAGTCGCACAGGAGTCCCGGAGCCCCACGTGGCCCTCCCCCTGCAGGTCCACGATGGGGCGCCGCGGGCGGCCGGCCGCGGCGACAGGCAGCAGCGCCTCGAGGCGGACGCGGTCGTGCTCGAACGCGAAGCCGAGCAGAGGACCACCTTCGCCGTCGAGGAGAAGCCGCTCCGCGAAGCGCTCGAGGGCCACGGTCCCCTGGAGCGAGAGTGCGTCGACGAGGTAGACGTTCTCGCCCGCCGCGACCTGAATCAGCGCCGGCGGCGCCGCCGGGTCCGAGTCGCCCGCATCGCCCCACTCCGTGTCGACGGCCACGCGGCTTGCCGCCGCGACTGCGGCGCCTGCGGCGTCCAAAGCGGCAGCGTCGCCCACCCAGACCACAGAAGCGACCGGTTCGAGCGGCGGCAGCGACGTATAAGCGACCACCGGGGCGTTCGTCGCGCGCGCAACTGGCGGCAGCGCGGGCGCCCCGACGGCGCAGTACTTTGCGGTAACCCCCAGGGCGGCCGCGAGCGCGTCGATTGAGTCGAGCGCGTCTCCGTCGTCGTCGGGCAGGCAGGCGACGGCCCAGGCGCGCGCGTGGACGAGAGAATCGGCTGTCGCCCCGCCCTCTTTTTCTCGCCGGCGCCGCGGCGCCACGCCGTAGACGCCGAGGGCTTCGCCCGAGTGGAGGCGTCGGCCGATCGCGTCGAGCGCGAGTTGCCAGAGCTCCATCGCGCATGTGGGATCGCTCGTCGGCGCGACCGCGGGCACGGACGCGGGGTCAGAAACACAGCCGCGCGCGTAGAGCTCAAGCGCAGTCGCATAGGACTGCGGGTTCGCGCGGGCGAACACGACAACGGCTGCCGATTCGAAGCGAGCTCCGCTTCCCAACAACGCCTCCAAGACGAGGCGGATCGGTCGCCGGTCGCACGACGGGAGCGCACGACCCAGCGCGCCGTCCGCGCAGGATTGCAGCAAAGTTCGCGCGTCCCGCGCCGCGGCGTCGACTAGCGCGGGACCGAGCACGCGCTTGGACGCGTCGCGGACCGGCGTCGGCCGCGACGCGGCCACGGCCGCGCAGGCCGACAGGACGAGCGCCCGCGACAGCGACGCCGCGTCCGCCGCGCTGCGGCATCGCGCGAGCGTCGCGGCGGTCTCGGCCGCCAGCGCCGCCTCGCGCCGGTCTGCCTCATTTATTGTGTCGTCGTCCAGAACCGGCTCCCCCAGTTCCGTGCGGCAGTTTGGGCAGGTCCTGGCGTGCTCGGCTTGGGCGGCTTGAGCGTCGAGGTCGTCGACAAAGGAGCGCCACGGGCCTTCCGCCGTCTCCGCATGCTCCAGCAGCGCGACGACCTCGGGCGACGCCCGCCCGCGCGCCATTTCCAATGCCGTGTCACCCTTGACCGTGCGGATCCGCGCCGACGCGCCGGCGTGCAGCAGCGTGGTGATCGTGGCGTCGCGGCCACGGCCCGCCGCAAAAATTAGCGCGGTGTGGCCGCGTCGGGTCGTCGAGTCAGCAGACGCACCGCAGCGCAATAATTCCTCGACGACCGCGGCCGTCGGTCGAAACTGCGCCGCTAGCATCAACGCCGTCTTACCATTCGCGTTGCCCGCGTCGATGTCCGGGCAGCTTTTGACGAGCGCGATGCAGACGTCGTCATCGTAACGCTTGTGTGACACCGCCTTGCGCAGCTCGCGCGGAGACGTGCTTTGCATTGGCTGCATTGTACCGCTGACTGGCAGTGCCCCAGTGACTGACTGCATTGAACCGCTGAGTTGCACTGGCTGCATTTACTCCGTTCCAGTGCTTTGCTCAAATGACAATGCAGCACACAATTGATGAGTCAGGTGACGGCGTGTTGACGGGGAGACGCGTCTCCGCGCGCATGTAGGGCGACAGCAGGAATATAATACGTCGTATGCTCGGCTGCCAGTGCATGCGTACGGACTGCCAGCACATGGGCCTTTTTCACACAAAAAAACCGTTTACGAAGGTGTTTGGGTGTTTGTTAGTATCTTTATCTTGACGGGTCCCGGGGCGCAAAACCCCAATTCAATTCAATTAGTGATGTTAGTGATGTTCAATATCTAGAATAATACATTACAAACAGGGCGAAGACCCCTAAGCGGCGAGATGCGGACCTTCGTCCGCGAGCCCAGCCCGGCTCCGGCGTCCACACCGCAGGAGGAGGCCCAGGGCGAGCAACACCGCCGCCGCGACGGGGATTACGTCCTTTCCGCCGCCGCCGGCCGGCTCGAGAAGGCCCGCGGCGGGCGGGGCGCCCTGGCCAAAGGCCCACATCTCGGTCCACGTCGCCGAGGCCCCGGGCTCGAGGTCGAGGAGGCTGACGGGCTCCGGCGACAGCGTCGCGGCCTCGACGTAGAGATCGTACGCGTAGAGCGGGCGCCGCGGCGACCGCGCGGTCGCGACCCAGGCTGTCTCCCCGTCGGGGCCCCGGTGCGTTGCCACCAAAGCAGCCGGGGCTTGGTCGTCGCGCGGGAAGCTAGCCTTGATTTTGTCGTCGCGCCCGACGGCGCTCACGACGTCGACCGCGACGGCGCCGTCCTCCGTCGTCGCGCGGGCGACGGCGGCCAGCGGCGTCGCCCAGCCGGCGTCCACGCCGGGCTCAGTGTAGTTGATGGATTTGAAGGGGAGCTCCAGCGCGTATTCATCCCCGACAAGGGCGCCGTCGATCGTCAGGAGGTTGTGCGAGTAGTGCGGCGTCCGAAACATTGCCTGGCCCAGGTTCGTCAGCGTTGTGGTGGACGTCAGCCGCGCCCCGTTAACCGCCCAGTTCCGTTCGAGAGCGTACCCGTACGAACCAACCCGCGCCTCGTGGCTGAGCGTCACGGAGTCCCGCGCGTGGCGCGACACCGTCCATTCGGGCGGCTCGGCGAAGTCGTAGCGCGAGTTGAAGTGGTAGAGCCAGTCGCCATCACTGCAGACGTCGCAACGACCGCGCCGCAAAACACCGACGCCTATCTTCAGGAACGCCCCGCCGATCTCCGCCTCGTCGTGCCCGAGGACGCCGTTGGCAATGGGGTATGTATTGTTATCGCTGCGGTCGCGGGCGTGCTGCCAGCCTCCCGCGCACACGCTGCCGTCCGCACCACAGCCGAACTCGGACGCGAGGCCGAGGCCGCATTCAGGGTTCCGGGCGTCGTGCGGTTGGCGCCAGAGTCCGCCGCCGAAGAACTCGTGGCCGCCAAACTGGACGTCTCCGACCATTGAGCTCCAATCGAAGCGGCTGCTGTTGTAGTATGCCAGCTCGGCCGCGGGCAGGAAGACCGTCGCCGACAGTGCATCGCTCGACAGCGTCACGTGGCTGGCTTGAGGCATGTTCGCGCTCTCACAAGAGCTACTTGAGAGCTTCAGCCCTCTGCATGCTCACGCAAAATCCGTTCATAAAACCCGTGTCACATCAAAGGAGCGGTCACTAGTCATACCACAACGTTAATTATAAAAAACCCCACCGGAGAAGAAAGCTCAAGCCGCTTTTGCCAGCCGCCGCGCGTCACTCAGACTCCGGCTCCGCTTGCGCGGCGAGGGCGGCTTGCCGTTCGAGAGCGACCGCGGGCGCTTCCGCGGCGAGGGGCAGGCGGGCGACGGCTTCGTCGAGGACTTCGGGGAGAGCGGCGGCGCCGCGCGCGCCTTCTCGAGCAGCCGCCGCGACCACGCCGGCTCCTCAGCCGAAGCTTCGAGCTTGCATCGTTCCGCCGGCGCCATCGCCAGGAAGGCCTCGAAGTGCGCCAGCCGCGTAGCACCGTCATTCTTGGGAGGCGCCGGCGCGGGCGCGGGCGACACCCACGCGTCGAGCGCGGCGTCGAGCTGGGCCGCGGTGCGCCCCCGGCGCGGCCCGTCGAACGCCGGGTCCCGGACCACGGCCGCGAAGTCCTCGCCGCCGTGCTTGTGGAGCGCCTGCATGATCCACTCGTCGCCGTCGACCTCCGTGTACGCGAGCGGCTGGACCAGGCGCTGCTGGTGCAGCAGGGGGTCCCTTGTGCCGAACACGGACTTGCGCAGGAAGAGCTTCGCGGCGAACGCCCGCTTTAAGACGGCGGACTCGGCGCCCTTCAAACGCTTCCGCCAGCCGTTCACCGCGCGCTCCACGGCCTCGGCCTCCACCTCCCCGAAGGCCGCCCGGACGACCTTCCCCGAGCAGGGCTCCACCGCTTGATCCTCGCGCAGCGTCCGCCGGAAGAACTTGCGCCCGCCGTCCGTGTCCTCCTCCTCGAGCGACGCCAGGAAGTCCTCGGCCCGGTCCCCCAAGACGCCCCGGCACTCCGCGGCCCCGCACCAGCACTTCGTCGAGGTCTTCGACGAGGCCCGCTTCTTGTACTCCGAATGGTCGCCCTTCCACGAGTAGTCGAAGGTGACCTCCTCGTCGGTGGCGATGGGCCTCTGCGCCACGATGGCGATGCGCTTCTCCCCGTCCACCGTCCAGGACTGGCACTCGGCGTTGGGGCTGCACGAGTGGTTCAGGAAGCGCGTCAGGCCGCCTCTCCGACTGGCGTCGACGACCTCGTCCTTGTCGAGCGCCATGAAGTACCAGTGCTTTTCTCGCCGCTCCCTTCGTAACTGGCCGTAGTCCCGCGACCGCATGACCTCGCCCACGTATTCTCCGATGAACCCGCCTGCCTTGAAATTTTTGCAGGCGAAGAGGCCGAAGCCCCGCTCGTCGCAGTTGTCCCGGGCGTCGATGCCGCCGCCCTTCCAGCGCTGCAAGCGACGGTTGCCGCACCGGGATCCTAAACTACAGGTTCGAGGCGTGCACTCGACGAACGCGGCTCGTGCCGCGCACGTCGCCGAGGATAAGCAGGCCGTCCGCGTCTCCTCGTCGTCGCTCGCGGACTCGTCTTCACGTTCCACCGTCTTCCGCCGCTTCGCCGCGTCGAGCTTGTCCACCTTGGCACCGCAGCCGCACGAGCCGAACTCGTCCCGGCACGCCTTGGCGCGCGCGAGATTCGCCTTCTCCAGCTCCGGGGGCCGTTCGGAGACCTGGATGAGCTCGAACTCGGACAGCGCCACCGCCAGGCTCCGCGTGCCCTTCGCCCGGCCCTTCTCAGCCTCGGTCGCGAGAGCCGCGTCGACGACCAGCGAGAGCGGCAGTTCGAAGTCCTGGTAGCAATGCCCCGTGTCCTCGTCGAACCACCGCACGGGCGCTCCGTCATAGGCCGCCCGCGCCTTGGTCCGCCCCCGCTCGCGCGGGCAGCCGAACCGGGGCAGGGGCCAGCGCACTGCCCCCTCCTTCTTCTTCGTCACTTTTCTTTTGGCGCGGCCCGTGTCGCGCCAGGCCGCCTTGTAGGCCGCCGCGAGCCGGAGGGCATTTTGGTCCTCGGCGTCTTCTTCCTCCTCCTCCTCCTCGTCGCCCGCCGCCGCCGCCGGGGCCGCCTGTTCCGCGACGTAGGCGTTCGCGAAGCGGCCCTCCTCGAGCTCCGCCTCGTCGCGCTCGAAGGACGGGTCGAAGAAGAGCTCGGACCAGGAGGCGCCGCCCGCCACCTTCTGCCACACATCGAACTTGAGCTTGTCCATCATGGCGTCGTCGCTCTCGTCCGAGCTGCTCGCGCAGGACGCCTCCTCGTCGGAGCTGCTCTCGGCGGCGTTCAACTCGTACCGCTCCTCGCCCAGCGTGACGACCTCCTCCTCGTTGTCGTCGTACAAGAGCGTGTGCCTCGCGCCGTCGAACGAGAGTACCTCGCCCGTGTACCACACCCGGTCATTTGGCCACCACACGCGGATGCGCGCGCCCACGCACTCGGCGCCCGCGGCGGGGCCCGTACGCGCCGGCACGGTAATAGCGGGGCTCGGCGGCGCGGGCGCGTCCGCGGCGTCGCTGGTGTCGTTGTCGTCGTCGTCGCTGGACGACGGCGGCGCCCGGGCCTTGGACGGCGCCGGTGCCGGCGCCGCGGCGCCGCGGCCCGTCGACCGGCGCGGCGGCAGGCCCATGGCGAGGCGCCGCGCTAACGCCTCGTCGCCGGCCGTGCTGGCGGCGGCACCGCGCGGCGGCAGGCCCTTGGCGAGGCGCCGTGCTAGCTCTTCGTCGCCACTCGTCGTCGCCTCGCTCGTCGCGGCGGGCTTGGCTTTCACGGCGCCGTTTTTGACGGGTTTCGCCGGCGGGTCCTTCGTCTGCGGCGCTTCGCTCGCGGCGGCGGGCTCGGCCTTCTCCGGCCCGTCATCGGCGGGGCGCCGTGCCTTGTCGCCGGCCGCCGCGGCGCCGTTCTTGGCGGTTTTTTTCCTAGCAATCATTGTTGCGATTGGTATATCATCATCGCTGTCACTTGACGACATCGTTGTCAGTGATGCGTCGCCGCGCGCTGCGTTTCGGCCAGCGATCGAGGTTGCCAACAGTGGCCCCTGTGGGGGTCGGCAGCGGCCCTGGTTGCGCGCGTACTCCTTCGGATGTCCAGAGAGAGTCTCCGCGCCTCTCTGCTTGCAGTTAACTCAACGTTTGCGTCCCTACAGTCCGGCGAAGGACAAAGCGTGTTTTACGATCCGGGTTTTCGCTACGGTCATCTCTTCCGTAGCATGACTCAGTTCGTGACTCGGCTACTCAGCTAGGACGAATAACCGAGCAGTGTTGCCGGCGGCAACCGGAAACTGCGCACCTGAGCCGTGTGCAGCCGTCAACCACTTATGGGCATGCTTGCATTGCTGCTGCACTGCAT
>Ga0302122_10002740_pt1 | contig 10816 bp, 4 predicted proteins | sample CB21_SCM_MG_FD_203115 | JGI IMG/M metagenome (GOLD analysis project Ga0302122, IMG submission 203115) | Marine microbial communities from Western Arctic Ocean, Canada - CB21_SCM | ecosystem: Environmental > Aquatic > Marine > Oceanic | place: Canada: Western Arctic Ocean | collected 2017-09-28
GCCCGTGCGCGCGAAAACTAAAAATTTCGCCGCGGTGGCTCGTCGAAACTTGGGCGCGCCGGTTCCTGCGCCCACGTAGTCGGCGGCAAACTTACCTTCAATACCAACCGTCACCGACGTCTCCGCGAGGACATCTTCGCAGACGAGTCGGCCGACGAGGTCGTCGACGACGTCCTTGCCGAGGCTCCGGCCGGCGCCGAACTCGGGCCGCTCAGAGACGCGGAGCTTGCGCGTCGCGGCCGTGTTGGCTCCGCGGTACGCGTCCGCGAGCGACACGCGCGTGGCGACCAGCCGGTTGGTGTCGGCGGCGGTGCTGACTGCGTCGAGCAGGCGCACGATGCGCGCCGCGTGCTCCGTAAAGTCGCGGGGCTCGACCGGGCGGCCGTCGGCGCAGTTGTCGCAGAGTCTGTCGCAGCCCGCCGCGGGGTCGAAGCCGCGTTCGCCAAAGTACTCGAGCACAATCTTGCGGCGGCACTGCGCGCGGTCGACGGCGAAGAGCGTCATGGCGCGGAGCGCCGCGAGCTCGTTGTCCACCGCGCCTTTGCTTTTCGGGGCGCCCCCGCGGCGCCCCTTCTCGTCCTTGATCATTGCCTGGTGGATCGCGCGGTCCTTCCAGGCGAAGAACAGGACGCACAGCGCGCCGAGGCCGTCGCGGCCGGCGCGGCCGCTCTCCTGGTAGTAGTTGGCCAGCGACTTGGGCATGCTGAAGTGGAAGACATAGCGGACGTCTGGCTTGTTGACGCCCATGCCAAACGCGAGCGTCGCGACGATGAGCTTGATTTCGCCGCGGCTCCAGCGCCGCTGGCGCCGCACGCGCTCGTCGGCGTCGAGCTCGGCGTGGTAGTACGCGACACTCGCGCGCGCGCCGAGCTGCTTGCCGAGCGCCTCGCAGACGACCTCGCAGTCGCGGCGGCTCAGGCAGTAGACGAGGCCGCTCTCGTCCGCGTGCGCGCGGACGTGTGCGGCGATCTGCTCGATGGCCTTGGGCTTGGAGGTCTTGGGGCGGACCTCGTAGCGCAGCCGCGGGCGGTTGAACGACGCCGTCCACAAGAACGCGTCCTGGCGGAGCGCCAGCGTTGCGCTCACGTCGGCGACGACGCGCGCGTCGGCCGTCGCCGTCAGGGCCATGATCGGCACGCTCGGGAACTCGCGCCGGATCCGCCGGAGCTCGAGGTAGTCGGGCCGGAAGTCGTGGCCCCACGAGCTCACGCAGTGCGCCTCGTCGACGACGAAGCGCGAGAGGAGGCCGCGCGCGCGCAGCGCCTCGAGCGCGCGGCGCGCGGCGGCCGAGCGCGCGAACTTCTCCGGCGTCAAGTAGAGCACCTTGAGGTCGCCGTGGGCCGGGAGGCCCCGGAGCCGCGCGAGCGCGTCGGCGCCGCCGCCGCCGGCGGCGACGCTGCCGAGGCTCGCCGCTCCGACGCCGACCTCCGCCATGCCATCAACCTGGTCCTGGATCAGCGAGACGAGCGGCGAAAAGACGACGGCGAGGCCCGGCGCGCACCACGCCGGAAGCTGGTAGCACAGGCTCTTGCCGCCGCCGGTCGGCATCAGCACGAAGCAGTCGCGGTCTGCCATCGCCGCGCCGACGACCTCGCGCTGGCCGGGCCGGAAGCCCCGGTGCCCGAACGTGCGCCGGTTCTCGACCTCGAAGTCCTTGACCTCCGCGCCCACCACCGCCCGGTCGACAGCGTCGGCGCCATCCCACTCGAAGAAGTCGCAGTCGCCGCCGCCGCGCGCTCCGCAGCGGTAGAAAGCGCGGCCCTCGTTCTGCTCCGTCCGCGCCGTCCGGTGCGCCGCCGCCACCCCGCACTGGCACGTCCGGCCGTCGCCGCCGTCGAACGCGCCGGGCGCCGGCGGTGACGAGTTCTTTTCGCACCCACCGACGCTCTTACCGACGCCCTCGCCGACGCTCTTACCGACGCCCTCGCCGCGGTCGAACGCGCCGGGCGCCAGCGCCGGCGCGTCGTCATGGAACGCGCCGGGCGCCGGCGCGTTGTCGGGCGCGCCGCCGCGGAACGCGGGTGCCGCGCCGGCGCCGCGCCGCGCGCGGGCGACGAGGGCCTCCAGCGCCGCCGCGTCGACGGCGTCGCGGCCCGAGACGAGGGCGAGAATCTCCGCCGTCGACACGCGCGCCTCCGTCGGCTGCGCGGCGGCGGCACGCTCTGCCGCTTCGGTCGCGCGCAGGAGCGCCGCGTCGTCAAAGCCGTCGTCGACTGGCAGCGGAGTTGGCGGTGGCGCCGGCCGCCGCGCGGCGGCGGCGCGCTCGGCCGCCTCGGTCGCGCGCAGGAGCGCCGCGTCGTCGAAGCCGTCGTCGACCGGCCGCGGCGCCGTCACGGCGGTGCGCGCGGCCGGGGTCCCTTCCCCCCTTGGCGCCGGACGCGGTTGCTGCGGGCGCGCGGCGTTGCCGCCGTCGCGGAGCGGCGGCCGCGGCGGCGCGACGACGCGGCAGGCGCCGTCGAGGCCGCGGCCGCCGCAGAGGCGGAGCGCGCGCGCTCTCGACTCGCACTCGGCGCCACTCCGCGGCGTCCACAGCTGGAAACCAATCAAGGGACGTCGCACAAAGGGTTTCAGGCCGAGGGTCGGGTCCACGCTCGGTAGCGAAGTCATATCAGGCTGGGCGCGCTCGTTTTCAAGCCTGTGTGATATGATGGATCCCTAAACCCGTTTTAAAATATTTTAGTCCCCAATTGATTGACTATGTTAACTATGTTATTCTCGAGCTCGTTGGGGCAAAAAGTCCGCGCGCGAGTTCGCGCGGATCAAGATCGAGGGCCTCCGCCTCGTCACACGGGCCCCGACTTCACCAATGTTTCAAGTTGTTCACGCCCGCCCACGCCGACGACGACGCACGCTTTTACGACCGCCAACAAGCCTACGTACCCGCTCGCGGGGGCAGCTCCCCCCACGCTCCCGGGGCCTCTCAAAACCCGAATTGACTATAGTAACTGTTATGTGCACGAACACCTTCCGAGCACTCGTGGCGGGCCCCGCCCGGTCACCGTGAGTGAGAGCGCCAGGAGAAGCGCAAAACCCCACTTGCATTGTATTGTATGCTGAATTTATTCAGGCCCCGGGCCGCACGCACATACCATTTCCACCATGAATGGATCCACATCCTGATGGGAGGGCATCCTTTCCAGGGGTCCATGCGACCACCTTATCCTGCCCTGGCCCTACGGATGGGCCACGGAGGTGCGGGGGCGCCAAGGGGGGCGCACGCCGTAATTAACTCGAACCAGATACCCTATCAGATTCCCATTGAAGGTATAAAATAATTTATTGTGTCCCACAAGGGGGGCGGGTAGTGCCCGTTTAGGGGTCCTTCAGGGCTCCCCTACAGCGCCTTGCCTTCCTATGAGCCAGTTTGAGGAGTGTCGGCCCCAAGTTCAGCTTTACGCCCCCCCTAGGTGAGGCTAGCACCGCGTGCGGCTTGCGTAATGACACGGGCAAACACGTGACGGAGAGGCCGCTGTTTGGACGCTGCCTGACGAGCACACTCGGCTGTTAAGAGTAATACTGGATCAATAATTGGACAATTGGCCCTGGGCCATAGACACCCGTGGCTGCCCCGTGCCCGACTTGCGGGGATACTAATGAAGGTGCCTCGGTACTACAAGCTCCTCCTGCTCCCCGCGGTCGCCTCGTCGCAGCCGGCGGCGCTGCCGTCCTGCCGCGCCGCGCACGACTTCCTCTGCGCCAGGCGCACCCGGGAGAACCGGGGCACGGTGTGCTTCGACGTCGCCGCGTCGAACGGCAGCGCGCCGCCGACCGTGGGGTGCTTCCGGGCAAACGCGCCGAAGGGGACGCCGTGCTGCGGCTTCCACGGGATTGGACCCGGCAACGCGGCGCGCGCCCAGCGGATGGCTCGGTTCCTGTCGGATGGAACATGGCCGGCGCAGCCGGGAGGAGCGGTCGCGCTCGAGACCGAGGACATGCCTTGGGCGGCGACGTTGCCGCACGCCGATGCCGCCGCGCTCGCCGTGCGCAACGTGCCCGTTCTGGTGTACTCGGCGGCCGCGGGTCGCTCGACGTGGCCTGCCGCGTTCTCTCAGAGCGACTCTGGTAAAGACGACGCGGCCTACGTCCTCGCGCCGGACCACGACTTCATCGCGAGCCGGGGCTACGCAGACGCGTTCTGGCGGCTCACGCCCCCCAAATATCCGTGGGCGACTTAGAGGCCGCGCGCCGTCTGGCGCGAGTCGTCGACGGGACCGGTCGTTGGCGACCCAGCGAAGCTCGACCAGAACACGCGCCTCGCGCTGTGTCGGCGCGCCCAGAACATCACTGTGCTCGACGCGCGCATATCGAACGTCGCGATCCCAGTGTGCGAGATCAGCCATTCACCTACGCGCGAGTTTTGGGCGGCGGCGATGGCGCGCTGTGGGGGTAAAAGCACTCTCGAGATTCGTTTCCGCATAGGTCGTCCAGCTGCGGGGGTCGGTCGCAGAGCTCGTCAAAACGCGCTTCAAGGGCGCGACGATTCCTCCGGAGGATTGGCTCGCGACGAAGGTGGCCGTCGACGTCGATGGCAACTCGAACAGCTGGGCGGGGTGCTTCTGGAAGCTGGGAAGCAACTCTGTCGTGCTCAAGGTCGTGACGGAGCTGCGGCAGTGGTACTACCCGCTCCTGGTGGCAAACACGCACTTTGTGCCCGTGAAGAGCGACCTGTCGGATCTAGACAAGCGCCTCCGCGAGGCGCTCGACCCAGCGAACGACGCTTCGATGCGCAAAATTGCCGACGCGGCGACGGCGCTGATGAACTCGACGCATATGCGCTACGGGCCGACCTCAGACGTTTTTGCTCGGTATTTGGCCCAGCGCTTCGCGCGCCACGACGGCGGCGCGCCCGTTCCTGTCATACATCCCGCATTGTAGCCTAGATCAAGGCGCAGGCACCCAAAATAATTCCGAGGCTCGCCAGAACGCTGTTCTTCGCCGCTCGCCCCTTCGCCACACCTGAAAATGCGTCTCTCACCCCCAGCGTTCCAATGAACACGTTTTCAAAACCATCCGAGCCCACGCTGCCGCGAAACTGCCGCCGACGCTAGGTCTTCTGCCCATGCGAGACCGGCAGGTTGAGTTTTGCCCAGGGCATTTGTCGTACTTGAGGTCCCCCAACCGGGGGTCGGCGGGATATGTTACTAATATCTATCTATTTGCCTATCCATCTTAGGCTAGAAGTAGAATCTCAGGCTTCGGCTTGTAGCACACAACTTGACCCGCCTTTCTACCTGGACCATAGGCGCAGGAGAAGCCAAGGGACATCATGAGCACTTTCGTATCATCGAGTTTGACGTATCTTCCTACGTATCGGACGTCGAGGACGAGGCGCCCACCCGGTTTAAGGAGACGGAAAACTATGTCCGCATACGTGCTGACAGGATAGTGAAATCCCCAGGACATCATCGAGAAGATCATGTCAAATGTTTCGCGTGGGAGCGCGGCGAGCGCGGCACGAGACGCAGAGAGCGCGTGCACGTTCTCCCTCTTGGCACCGTTCCGCACAAGCGTATCGGTGGCGCACTCCAGAGAGCTGTAAAAGTCGAACGTACTCGAGTCATTGTGATATTTAAAGACTCGGTCGTGGGAGTATGCGCCTGGTTTATCGACCTTTGTCGTACGATCGACGAGCGTGATGCTTGCATTAAAATTATATTGTGCGAGCACTAGGATGTCGTAGAAGCCAAGCCCACAGCCAATATCCATGAGATTTGGCGCTATACCATCTACTTTAGGCGGCAAATGATCCCTGAGGGCGGCGTGGACCGTCACCGCACCACGCAGGACGGAGCTCGGCGAGTAGCCGCTGCTGTCTCGAAAAACGTCCCGCTGCAATGGGAGGAATTTGTGCATCGATGCCAGGCACAGCTCGTCGGAGTACTCAATCCGTGTGAGTGACGCGCTAGCTATCGCGACCCTCAAAAATAGAAGAAGTAGCATGGTAGCTTATTCTTGGCCAAAAGACTGGGGCGCAGTTCGGCCCGGTTGTGAAGCCGTCCTGGGCAGCCCGGGCAGCCTCCTATTATGAGCTGTTATATGCAGGAGGGCGCTCTATCTAGAGCGGCGCGAATTAAGCAATCGCAATCACCATGCTATCGGTATCAGTAACTTGTTGTTGACACACATCTAAATATACTATGTATTCATAATGAAATGTATCAGTAAACTTGAAGTACACGTGAGCTGTACTTGTAGTGCCCAGCTGAGTAAACCGTGACTTGTTAGCTACCTCTATAGTCTTTACAAGGACCTAAAACTCAAGTAACAGCTCCGCTCTCCGATTCCGGCTAAACTAGTTTACTGCCTCTCCATGCATAAAACTTTGAAAATAACTTCAAGTTGAACTTGAAACTCAGGCTTGAAATGTTGGGGGTTTTATCGGCCTAGCGCCTAGATACCGGCCTAGAAAAGCAGGCAATTGACCCGGGGCCATCGGGCGGGTACATTGGGACTCGATCGTATCCCATAGTAGGCTCTCAAGCGACTTGGCTAACTGCGCTCGCGTTCAGAAGCCCCGTCACGGTTTGACTCGGACGCGGCCTCCTCGATTATTATCTTTTCCGGCCTCACAGAGCCAGTTTGCCGGACTAGGGCTGGTAGTGTTCACATACCTACGCCTCCCTACTCTTATAGTCACCCTGAGCACAATTTAATAGCCTTTGCAAGTATAGGGCTTAACGTGCGGGTTTGTGCGTTGGCTCATCTCTGCCAGATCGAGTCCGTTGCAGACGCGGTCTGCAACGGAAGAAACTTTAGGAGGCCGCCGAGGTATGAGTGGAGGGGTTTTATAAGACTAGTACCGGCTGGGGGAGCTAGAGGTACTTTCGGACATTTCAAGTTTATTTTTATGTATGGAGATGTAGTAGTACAACTTGAAGCTGACCCCGGGCTGCCGGCCGGGGTATAGACCGCCGCTGAGACCGCTGTTACAGCCGCCGCGGCTGCGAGAAATAAATCGCAACGTGACTCACCCGGGCCGTGACTGGCACTGGCACTGGCACTGGCACTGGCAGCCTGAGCCTCCGAGTCCGAGTCCGAGCCAGGCGGCCGCCAAACCCGGCCAGGGGCCCGGCCCGGGGCCCGGCCCGACTCGGAGGACTCGGACGCGAAGGACTCGGGCCGACTCGGAAGCCTCCGAAGGTCCGCATCACTGGCATGATCTCGGCGATCATCTCGCCGCTTGGCCGCGGCGGTCTTCGCCCATCATGATGCCCCCAGGCTTCCGAGTCCCAAGGGCGACACTCCAGCTAGGGCATGGAGCCATTAATTCCGAGTCACGGCGGCGTCCGACTCCCTCTGGCTCCCACCTGCGACCGACTTACCGTTCACGACTAGAAATAAATTATACTACTCCTAGCCTAGTAGACTCTGGTAAATTGCACAAATGTTGAGGACGGAGGAATCGAAGGTCCATGTGGTCTATATCACGGGTCATATTGTAGATTGCAAGGTTATCAAGAGTCCCGCGGCCAGCTTTTGCTCGCCCCGCGTCAGCTCGCCTCGAGCGGCCGGCCCTCGGACTGGACCCGGATATCACTAGCCCCAACGGCGCCTCGGCCTTCGCGCCGTCGCCCGCGGACAGCGTGCGGGTGATGAGACTCTGGTTGCTTGCGCAGCGCCGCGGCCGCCGCGGCCGACGAGTCTATCGGGCACGCGAGGTGGACACCGCCGACGGCCTCGCCGCAGCCAAATGCGTCGCAGCCGTACGTCGCGCAGTCGGCGCCGCTGCGGCCCTCCTTCCCGCACGCGGTCTCGTTTTCGAGAAAATAGAAGTAGGGCACTCGGCCCTGCTGCGGATGCGGGTATCTCGCCTCGTCGAGCGGCTCGCCGTAGGCGCGATGCTGCTTGAACCAGTCGCCGTAGCTGTTCATCGCCGGCCGCCCGAACGCACCGACGTTGCCGCGCATCGACTCGTGAAGCTCGCGGTCTAGCTCGTAGAACCGTTCCGAGTGGGGGTTGCCCCGGAGCTCGGCGCCGTGTGCGCCCCACCTGCGGGCGGCGCGCGCTCCATCGAGCGACCCCAAAACCCTCTCCTCCCCTACGGACACGGCTAGCTCGCTGGCAGCTCGTGTGCCGAAATTTTCCGAGCGGCTGAGCGGTCGCGTTGTGGCAGATCCGCCTCGCCATCACGGTCCTCCCGAGCGCGCCGGGGCCCGTCACGTAGAGCATCGACAGGTGACCCTCATGCGGGTAGTAGCGTCGCTTGACGTTTTCTACGATATATTCGATGGCCCAGAGGAGCTGACGGACGCGCGGCGTTGCCATGATGAAACCCTGCCACATGACGGGGCCGCGGCGCTTGTCCATGCCCTCCGCGGTCGCGTCGACGCACGTGTGCGCCTGGAACCGGAGGTGCGGCGGTCGGTGCTCAAGTTTTAGGAAGTGCCGGTCGGCCCAGGGCCCAAACTTGGTCTGGAGCCGCATCTTGGAGTCCACGTACACTCCGCCGCACGCGTAGAGCATCGCGTAGCGCCACAAGTCGACCTTGAAGGCAAACGGGCCGAGCTGCTGGAACGCTTCGTAGCTCCCGACGACACCTTCCTCCCTGCTAAGCACTTCGTCGAGCGCCTTCATGCTAGTCGCGAGCGCGTCGTCGTCGAAGTAGTGAAACGCGTACCACTCGGGGTAGCCCCAGTCGCCTGTCGCCCGCGCTTGCCTCGACGGAGGCGGTCCCACAAGATGTTTCAGGTCCGCGTCGCCGCTGCCCGTGTAGTAAACGTGCCTAGCGCGCGGGTCGCGTTTGATGAGGCGCGCGCGCGCGTCGTTTCCGCGCGGCCGCGCGCGGAGGGAATTTCGACTCGGCGCCTGCCGGCAGGGGTTTGTCGGGGAAGCAAACGTCGTGCGTGCCGGGAAGCGGCTCCGGGTAGGCGCGCCCCGGGCCCGCCAGCGCCCGCGTCGTCGCGCATACCAGGAGAGCCGCCAGCCTCATTCAATAGCCTGCCCCTGTCTAAGGCGTCCTACCGCGACGTGCCCGGCGCTCGTCGATACCGGCGCGAAACACCCCTTACGTTGTCCTTGCGCCCAACGAGCCCGCGCTTGTCGATGGGCAGCCCAACCGCCGCGCTTTCGTCGCCGTCGGTGCGATACCCCCTACTACGGCCACTCTGGTATACCTACGGTATACGCTACGATGTGGGACACATCAATGTATTTAGTGGCCTAGTACGTCTAGGAGCCTAACCTCCCTCACTCACCGATAATTTATTTATCGTAAAATCCTGAGCGATCCTCCCCAAGTTGAATTGATGCTGAATTACCCTGCGACACTTAATGCTGCGCGAGTACGGCTAAATTTCAGTGCTTTTGCCCCCTACTTTACAGCGCAAACCAGGGGGTGACGGCTTGCCGTAGTTTACCCGCCGTCGTGCTGCTTTGCCTCCGCGTTGCTCATCAGGGGTGCGTCGCTGTGGGGCACCAGCGCGGCTGCGCACTCTATATGCCCGTCCAGGCGACTGGCCGGCTCGGTGTAAAAAACTGCTCATCACACGTAGAGATATGTTGTAGTGCTGTTAATCGCCTTCGTAAGCACTAAATCTCGGCCGCGAGGTGGCTAAAAGCATGCACTGGACGAGCTGCTGCCCGGTGACCAGACCGACCAAGCTACAGTCAACTTGGTGTACCAAGTGACCGTCTTAGCGTCGCGAGAGGCCGATTCGATCGTCTCAGCGGTTCGCGGCAATGGAGCTATCTCGACGAGTTTTGCGTTCCACGACGCACAGCAACACGTGGCTGAGTCTACACGCCTCCTAGTGAGGGCCTCTCCTGCCTGTCGCACGTGGTCATCCGATGCGGACATGCAATCGCCGGCCCACACTGCTAGTGGTACGCGAAGCGCGTCGTCCCACGTCTTCGGCGTGGCATTGGACGGGGGCTCATGGTACCTGAGTGTCTGCCCATGCACATGGCAGGCAGGCACGTCGGGCTGTTGAGGAGGCACTGCGAGCTTTGGGATAACGCGATAATCCGCTGTTGCGCATCCCACCACCACGCAAATGAGGCAGATCGGGGATGAACGGGGGATCGACTGCGTATTCAAAGTCATTCCGAGTCTAATAGCATTGAAGGAAAGGAGAAGGTAAAGAAGGAGAAGGAGAAGCATGTAAGCCCTGCAGTTGGCTTTTTAGGGTGGATACTTTCAAAACTATAGTCAATTCGGGTTTTAGGGTGGATACTAGGGAGGTATGCAGGTACCGGGTTTCACCAGGCAGCGACATCCCCCCACCAAAATCGGATGGCCGAATTACCTCCCCATCCCGTAAGGGAACTATATAAATCGGGAAGACGAGTAGCTCAGTCCTCTCTTAGTAGCCAGGATGGCCGCGCGCCTGGGCCGTATCGTACACTCAAAGCAGGTGCATCACCTGGGCTGCTCGAGCGCCCGGAAATGCGGGATACTCTGCTTTTCAGCATAAAAAACGACGCACCTAGCGCCAAGATCAAGCGACAGGCGAATACCCACCTTCGTACGCACGAAATCTAGAAAAAATCTAGAAATTTCAGGCGACGTTCCTACTAGGCCTTTATGTCGGCGCTGCCTTGGCGGCGTGCGATTGCCACGCTGCTAAAATCTACTGCACCGATTGGGACTGCGGATCATAGAAACACATATTCATTTGGCGTGAGCACCTCGGCGTTTTTCTGGCAGTCCCAATCGGTGCACTGACCCGTACCGTTAACGGTACGGGTCACACAGGTCCCAGTAGGTTTTGCGCCACTAGCCCCTAGTGTGTTTTGCGCCGCTCGCCAGAACGCTGTTCTTCGCCGCTCGCCTCTTCGCCACACCTAAAAACGTTTCTCTCGGCCCCAGCGTTCCGAT
>Ga0302122_10002746_pt1 | contig 10801 bp, 8 predicted proteins | sample CB21_SCM_MG_FD_203115 | JGI IMG/M metagenome (GOLD analysis project Ga0302122, IMG submission 203115) | Marine microbial communities from Western Arctic Ocean, Canada - CB21_SCM | ecosystem: Environmental > Aquatic > Marine > Oceanic | place: Canada: Western Arctic Ocean | collected 2017-09-28
AACATAAAATCGTCATCAACTAGCATCGCCTGCCCTGCCTCAACAATCGGCTGACAGTTCTGCGACCAGACATTGCCAGGGGGATGCGCACCCTTTTTGGTTTCCTCTTCCCAGGTCTTATATTCCTTACGGCTAAAAATATATTTTGCGTTGGGAAAAGTTGGCACCCATCGGCCATCAATCAGGCGCGTATTCCATCCGCAATGATCAATGTGGAGATGGGTGCAAAAGACATAATCGATATCTTCAAAACTTAATCCGTTGGCTGCCATGCCATCTAGCCAAGGCTGTTTCGGAAAATCATGCGGCGGACCGTAGCCCTTGTCTTCCCCGAGGCAGGTATCTATCAGGATCGTGTGGTGCGGCGTTTGCACGATGTAGGTCTGATAAGTGATGACCAACATGTTCTGGACCGCATCGTAAACATACGGTGCCATCGTCTTCAGATGCGCCAGCGCGGTCTCTTTGTCACATGTCGGATACATGATTTCGGGGGGCCGCCACGGACCATCTCGTTCGACAACACTCGTGACAGTAACATCCCCAAGAGTAAGTGGTTTCATCTGCGAATTCCCCTTCTAAACGATTTCGTCGATCACCGGATTGGACAGGATACCAATAGAAGGACAGTCAATCTCTACGACATCACCGGGTACCAGAAAGCGTGGCGGATCGAAGCGCGCCCCTGCCCCCGTTGGAGTTCCTGTGGCGATAACGTCACCCGGCTTGAGATGATAGAAGCTTGAGAGATAGCTGATGAGATAGGCAAAATCGAAAATTAGATGGGCTGTGTTGTCTTGCTGACGGATTTCACCATTCACTTCGGTTTTGAGATCAAGATCGCCGTAACCGACGACTTCATCTGCCGTAACCATCCACGGCCCAATTGACCCCGTCTGCTCAAAGTTTTTTCCCTGAGTGATATTGAAGGTTCCATGACGCATCCAGTCGCGGATCGAGCCCTCATTGAGCAAAGTTAGCCCGGCGATATAGGACAATGCATTCGCTTCAGGAATACGCCTTCCCGCCTTTCCAATCACAATGGCAATTTCGCCTTCGTAATCGAGCTGCTCAGATTCCGGTGGCCGGACGATTGGCACGTTATGACCAACGAAAGAGCCAGGACTCCGCATAAAGACGTTGGGATATTTTTTCTTCTCAACCGGCTTTTCATATTCGGCGCTACGATTGCCGTAATTGACCCCGATACAGATATATTTTTCGGCGTCCGGAATCGTCGGGAGTAACGTCACCTCCGCCAGGTCGTAATCTGCGATGGCGTCCTCTGCCATATTTCTGGCGATTTCAACAGCATCGGCAGCAAGCAAACCACGAAGGCTGCGGATCGCATCGATTCCGAAACCGAGATCGACAATCTTGTCTTCTTTGACAGCGCCGAAGCTCTGTCGACCATCAATTTCAAAACTTGCCAGCTTCATGATACCTGTCTAGCTCCTTGCCGGGAGAACATTCCCATCAATCAGTTGCGGCCAATCTCCCTCGGCTACCGGTTTACCAATTTCTTCCCGCCTGACCATCCACGGGCGGGCAGCTTCAGGCGGTATACTGTCATGATGCAAGGGTTCCCAATCGGCGCTGATAAAATCTGAATCAAAGCCAGTTTCGATCAACCCACCAGCGGGGTTCAAGAAATACCAGAACCACCCAGATCCGAAATAATGCCGCCCCGGACCAAGTTGAGTCTGCCAGCCCTGCTCTTCCATATGCGTGCCGCATTTCAGAACTTCATCGCTGTCTCTAACTTCATAGGCGACATGCTGGAACCCAAAATTATTGCCACCATTTTCAAAAAACAGATTGTGATGATCATTAGAGCTGCCGCACCTCATGAAGAAGTTTTTGCCCAACAACGACTCTGTGAGTTTAAAACCCAGGCGGTTGAGATAAAACCCTGCCGCTGCCGCGGTATCTCCCGGTGCCCAGTAGACCGCATGGAACATGCGTTTTTGCTTTACCGGCCCGCGAGCAAAAACGTCGGCCCGTTCATCAATCCTTGCTGCATTGCCCACGGTATTGCTATCGGGAAAGTCCAGAGGCTTGATAGCGCGTGTCGTAACGCTAAAACCAATCCGATAGCCAAGGTCATCATAGCTGTGCAACCCGCCTTCTGAATCGACAGTTACCTCTCTGTCCTTGGACAGCTCCGCACCGATAGCCTCCAGCGTGTCCTTATCGGCAGCCCCCCAAATGACTTCGCGTGCTGTAGACCCTGGCACCGAGGAAGGTGGCAGACTGTCATCATCAATTCGGCGAATATGGACAGAAGTGTCGTCGGGGAGCTTGAAATCAGAACCTGTTGTGCCAATTTCAACCAGTTCCAGCCCCCAATCTTCCTGAAACCGAGTCGCCGCCTCTACGTCTTCTGCACCATAGGTCACGGATTGTAGGCCAACGATATTCATGAACTTTTCTTCTCCCTGCTATTGCAGGGATGTATCGAGGTATTTTTCAATCTTTGCTTCGTCGACATCGATTCCGAAGCCCGGACCATCTGGCACAACGACGCAACCATCCTCAAGCACGAACGGTTCGGCGATCAAGTCATCGATATAGTAGATCCCGCCAACATTGCCGCTTTGCGATTCCGCCGGCGTGGAGACCGGGACGACACAGGAAAGAGTCGCCGGAATAGCTGCCGCCGCAAGATGGATATTAGCGAGATTACCGACACCGGTTTCGACTGACCCATTCACATTGCAGAGGAATTTGGCAGCTCGTGCTGCTGCCGCAACCTCCATAGCGCCGTAGAGCCCACCTGGTTTGGTGGTATAGATAGATACAATATCAGCGGCCTTCTTCTCAAAGATCTCCAGCACATCCCGCGCATACCAGGCGCTTTCATCCGCCATAACCGGTGTTTCGAGGACACGCGTTACCTCTGCGAGGCGATCAATGCCTTCTACTGGTTGCTCTGCATATTTGAGACGAAATGGTTCCATCTTACGGATAATCCGCACGGCATCGCGTGGCGTGGCATAGCCACAATTCGCATCGACGCAGATATCCATCGCATCACCCACTGCTTTTCGGACGCGGCTAACGATTTCGACATCCCGGTCGGGATCAACGCCAACCTTGATTTTGATTGTTTTGATCCCCTCGTCAGCGACCTTCTTGCATTCCTCTACAGCCAGGTCGATATCGAGCAAGCCAATTGAATGGGTCACAGGGACCCGGTCACGCACCTTGCCACCGAGCAATTGCCAGACTGGGACACCGACTGTGCGTCCGGCCAAATCGTAGGCGGCAATATCCATAGCGGCTTTTGCATAGGGATACCCTTTGATGATGGCATCCATCCGTTGATGCAAATCGGCGATATTACCAACCTCACAGCCAATGACCGACGGGGTCAGGTATTTTTCTACAACAAACTTTGTTGTACCCGGCGACTCGCCGAAGTAACGCCCATAATCGCCACCCCAATCCTTAAGTGCCGGCGCTTCACCCCAGCCAACGACACCATCATCACTGTGCATCCGCACCAGAATGTAGCCGCCGATAGGTTCAGTGAGGCCCGTCCATTTGTGCTCACGCCGAGTCGGGAGAGCGACATGAATAACATCAACCTGTTTGATAGCGGGCATAAAACCATCCTGTTCCTTGAATTTGAAACGAAGTCTGGTCAGTCGACTGAGACCTGTCAAACGGGTGTTCGCGACACTTCACCGAATCCCATGAGATTAATCGCTTATACGGGGTTTTCTTTGCGCTCATTCGACGACACTATAAGGTATCATGAGACTCTATCTACAGCCGAAATCCGTAGACGAGGCTGTACAAGCCCTCTCCGAGAATAGTCTATTCGTCCTGGCGGGCGGCACTGACTATTATCCAGCGCACGTTGGCAAGCCGTTGGACGACGACATTCTCGACATCACCGGCATAACGGACCTCCGAGGTATTACGGAGAACGACGATCATTTTTATATTGGTGCGCTAACTCGCTGGACGGATATCATCGAAGCCGGGATTCCGGATTATTTCGATGGGCTTAAGCTGGCGGCACGCGAAGTCGGCGGCGTCCAAATCCAAAATGCGGGCACCATAGCGGGAAACATTTGCAATGCGTCCCCAGCGGCTGACGGTATCCCACCACTATTGTCGCTAAACGCAGACATCGTTCTCGCCTCTACTCGCGGCAAGCACTCTATGCCACTCGCTAAATTCATCATGGGCAATCGCAAAACTCGCTGCGCCAGCGATGAAATTGTAACCGGTTTCCGGATTCCCAAACCTGGACACCCCGCGACATCGACATTTTTGAAACTCGGGGCCCGAAAATATCTGGTCATTTCCATTGTGATGGTCGCTGCCGTCATCGAAAACGATAACGGAAATGTTGGCGCCGTTCGGATCGCGGTTGGGTCCTGTTCCGCCGCCGCAAAAAGACTACATATGCTAGAAAGGTCACTCGCCGGGCAGCCCATTAGCTCAGGCATCGGTGACCTCGTTACAGAAAGCCACTTAAACCAGCTATCGCCAATCGATGATGTCAGGGGTAGCGCCGATTATCGGCGCGATGTAGCCCTAACATTAGTACGACGAGCTCTTGAAGAATTGGTTGCTAGCGCATGACTGAAATCAACTTCTCCCTGAACGGCAAGACAACCACCATCGAGGCCAACCCCGTCCGACGGCTCGCACATGTACTGCGCGATGACCTCGGGTTTACCGGCACCAAGATTGGCTGCGATGCTGGTGATTGCGGCGCCTGCACCGTCCGCATCGATGGGCGTCAGGTTTGTGCCTGCCTCGTTCCCATCGCGCAGGCAGATGGTACGGAAGTCATTACCGTTGAAGGTTTGTCAGAAACCAATGGCCTCAGCCCCCTACAGGAAGCATTTCATTTATATGGCGCCGCGCAGTGCGGCATCTGCACGCCGGGCATGCTGATGGCCGCAAGCGATCTGCTTGACCGAAATGATAATCCCATCGAAGAAGAAGTCTATGATGCTCTTGGCGGCGTGCTGTGCCGCTGCACTGGTTATCGAAAAATTGTCGATGCTATCCTTCACGTCGGAAATACCGCCGAGGCCAATATCATTGAGCCCGCAGTCGGCGAAGCAGTTGGTGCGCGCGCAGCAAAACTCGACGGCAAACAGAAGATTACCGGTACGGAGCTGTACGGTGCCGATGAAGCACCAGCGGATTCTTTATGGCTTCGCGCCGTTCGTTCCCCCTATTGGCGGGCCACATTTATCCTTGGCGATTTTGGTCCCTTAAAAACCAAACACCCTGGGCTGACTGATGTTCTAACCGCGAACGACGTGCCCGGTCTCAACGGGTTTGGTATTTACCCCGATGTCAAAGACCAACCAGTCCTTGCTGACGGCTTTGTTCGCTATCGCGGCGAAGCTGTGATTGCCCTGGTCGGCGACGCAGCAACCATCGCCTCAATCCAGGACAGCGAGCTGCCGATTTCGTGGCAAGAACAGGATCCGGTTCAAGGGTTTGGGCCACCAGTTGCCGATGCGGCACCGCAACTCCACAACGACTACCCGAGCAATATTCTCGCCAACGGCATAACGCTTAAGGGTCATATTAAAAACGGTTTTGTAGATAGCACCGCCGTCTTTGAAGAATCCTTCGCAACGGGTTTTGTGGAACATGGCTATATCGAGCCTGAAGCAGGTTGGGCCCGACGTGTAGGGGATCGTATCGAAGTGACGGTTACGACCCAGAGCCCCTACATGGATCGGGACGAAGTCGCGATCATCATGGGGCTCGCCCCGGAAAATGTCCGCATTATTCCTACTGCCTGCGGTGGTGGGTTCGGCGGCAAGCTCGATCAAACTGTACAGCCCCTCGTTGCCATCGCAGCCTGGAAACTCAACAGACCGGTCCGGTGTACGTTCAACCGGCTTGAGAGCATGGCAGCCACGACGAAACGACATCCATCACGGATTACGGCGCGATATGGCTGCTCTGACGATGGCAGGCTGCAAGCATATGAATTCAATGGCGATTTTAATACCGGGGCCTACGTTTCTTGGGGTCTAACTGTTAAGGATCGCGTACCGATCCATGCGACGGGCCCCTATTTCGTACCCAATGTCAGTGCAAAATCACGCGCTTTCTTCGCGAACGAGACTCCCGCTGGTGCCTTCAGAGGTTTCGGTGTTCCACAGGTAGCCATCGCCCACGACGCCCTGATGGATATGATGGCAGAAAAGACTGGCATCGATCCGCTGGAGTTCCGCCACATAAATGCCATTCGTAAAGGACAGGAAACAGCAACAGGACAAAAGCTCGAAAGTGCCGGGCTCGATCAGTGCCTCGACGCGTTGCGCGATGACTGGCAGGCATGGCGTGCCGACGCAGAGGCTCACAATGCCACCAACAAAACCAAGCGCCGGGGCGTTGGTGTCGGCTGCATGTGGTATGGCTGCGGCAACACCTCAATCGCCAACCCCTCCACCATGCATATCGGTCTAACGGCGGATGGCACCGTGACGCTCTACTCCGGTGCCCAGGATATCGGCCAAGGAACCAATACCACGATGATGCAGGCAGCAGCGGATAGTCTCGGAATTGGCCTCAATCAATTGAACCTTGTTTGTGGCGATACCGACCTCACCCCAGATGCCGGGAAAAGTTCCGCATCACGGCAAGCCTACGTTTCAGGCAATGCTGTAAAGATAGCAGGCGAAGATCTGCGCGGTCAGATTCTACGACTAGCCAATGTTGGCGAAAACGCATCGATTGAATTTGGGTCGGGAACACTGGTTGTCCGCGAAGGGGATACATCGCGTGAGATTGACCTGTCTACTTTGCCGAAGACGGAAATTGGAGAAGTATTACGGGGTGAAGGCTACTTTGATCCGCCCACCGAACCGCTTGATGAGAATGGGCAAGGCAAACCCTATGGTACCTATGGTTTCGCGGCCCAAATCGCCGACGTCGAAGTTGATGTTGAATTGGGCACAGTGAAAGTCCTGCGCATAGCGGCTGCTCACGATGTCGGTCAGGCATTGAATCCGCAGCAGGTTGAGGGTCAAATTCACGGCGGCGTTGCTCAGGGACTAGGGTTCGCGCTGATGGAAGAGTACATCCCGGGCCGTACAGAAAATTTGCACGATTATTTAATGCCAACAATTGGTGATATTCCCAACATTAAGACCCATATAATAGAAGACCCCGAACCGACTGGACCATGGGGCGCCAAGGGCATTGGCGAACCTGCACTCTGTGCGACAGCACCAGCTATCTTTGGTGGCATTTATCAAGCGACCGGCGTTCGGGTCACGCAGGCACCCTGTACCCCCGATAGATTAAGGGCCGCCATTTTGAGTAATAAGGCGTAAATTCGGAGAGCCCAATGTTAGTTCGACCCTTAATCGCAATAGCCGTGGCAGCATTCCTGATCGCACCGGTAGTTGCCCAAGATCACAAGATGCCAATGCATCATCCTTCCGCTGACAAAATGGCGCACAAATCGATCATGCTAGAACAGCCTTGGGCACGGGCATCAATTGGCAAAAATGGTGCCGCGTATGTGACGGTCATCAATCATGGAAAATCGGCCGACAATTTAATTGGCGTCGAGGCAAAGGTTGCTAAACGTGTCCAGTTACATACCCATAAGAATGACGGTGGGATCATGCGGATGCGCCATATCAAAAGCATCCCTGTACCCGCAGAAGGCTCAGTGACTCTTAAACCGGGCGGTCATCACATCATGATGATGGGGTTAACGCATAAGCTCAAAACGGACGAAGAATTTCCTCTGACGCTGGTCTTTGAAAAGGGCGGCAAAGTGAAAGTTCAGGTCAAAATCAAACATGCCGGGGCGCTGAGCGGTTCTTCTTATCACCAGAAAGGCCACGGCGAAAACAAGATGAAGCACTAACGCTTTAACTGTCGAGAATTGAGGCGACGAGCGCTTCACCAAACCCACTTGTTGTACAACTGCCCCCAAGGTCAGATGTTCGTGTTGATTCGGAAACGAGCAGCGCATCAGTCTTTTCCGCAAGAAACCGTCCTGCCTTCGTCAGCTTGACGTCAACATGTTTGGCGCCCAGGTGATCCAGCAACATCGCCGTCGAATGCACCATCGCGACAGGGTTCGCAATATTTTGTCCCGCAATGTCAGGGGCCGAGCCATGCGCCGCCTGTGCAATCGCGTGATCATCACCAGCGTTGAGCGATGCCGCAAGTCCAAGACCTCCAGCAAGTTCCGCAGCCTCATCCGATAAAATGTCACCAAACATATTTGTTGTCACAACGACATCGAACTTTTCAGGAGATCGAACGAGGAGCGCCGCCATGGCATCAACGATTACCTTGTCGACAGTGACATCGGGATAATCCACAGACACAGCATCAACCTGCTTCAGGAATAGACCACTGTAATGGCGCAATACATTGGCTTTATGGACAGCCGTAACCCGCTTGGTACGACGCATGGCGAGCTCAAAGGCGGCGACTGCAATGCGCCGGCAGCCTTTTGTTGTCGCCTTGCCAACAGCAAGAGCGACATCGGGAGTCGGCATAAACTCGCCGGTTCCGACCGCCATATTACGGTCTGCGTAAAACCCTTCAGTATTTTCGCGAACAATGATGAGGTCCATAGCAGAAACATGCCCCGGGACTCCCGCGCGAATTTTGCTAGGTCGGATATTGGCATATAGATCAAATTGGGTACGAAACCACGCCGATATATTGATCCCGCCCTCTGCCGTCGACGGATAATCTTCTGTCGATGCTGGCCCCAGGACGACGCCATCTGCCTCCCGGGCTTTAGCCGCCACCTCGTCGGGAATCGTCGTGCCGATGGACTTCAGGGCCGCCAGACCTGCTTCCTGCCGATCAAGTTCAAGCCCCAGTGAGAAACGGCGATCTAACGCCTGTAACGCGGCATCAGCCACTGAAATAATTTCAGGCCCGATTCCATCGCCCGGAAGAATTAGGATATTCATGATCTATGTACGCCATATGAACTTGAAAGGTTCTTGTTGGTAATGGAACCGGGCAAAGACAATCAAGTAGAAAGGGATAAATTAATGCTTCTCGATCAAAGAGAGATAGCAATGGAGCTTAGTCCGCAGACGGCGACTTATTTTACAGTTTCTCGTAATAGGCCATATCAGACCCGGCATATCAGTCCGCGCTGAGATACCCTGCAGCTTAATCCATCGCTTTTTGGGCATGGTATTGGAGGCTCCATCTGCATTGCCCATATAGGTTAGCAACGTCGTTACGGTCCACTCTTTCTCAATTCTCTCACAAAACAGCTCGTCCAAAAACGATTAGATGTCGGCACAAACGTTACAGTAAGGTTCCCGACAGCACGCGTTGTTCGTAAATCCACGGATAAACTTTAAGTCGCAAAAATCGATTTCTTGGGCTTCTTGCGCTTACGCCGTTTTCCGGGCTCAGCTGCTTTTTCAGCATCCAGGCGGGAATGCCGGACAAAACTCTCTCGATGTTCCGATGCATTGCCGTATTGACTCGCGAGTGTCATCGCGCGCCGAAGATAAAGACCTGCGTCATATTCATCCGTAAAGCCGATGGCCCCATGCATTTGAATGACCGATTTTGTCACCGACAAAACCGCTTCAGACGCCCGAGCCTTTACTGCGGCAACCATCGCCCGGCTACCATGCCCTCCATCTACAGCATTACAAACCTGATAGAGCAGTGACCGCACAAGCTCTATCTGAATATGATCATTTACCGCACGGTGTTGCAGGGCCTGGAAACTGCCGATAGGACGACCGAATTGCTCTCGGGTCTGCATATATCCAACTGCGAGATCAAGTGCCTGCTCCATAACACCCAGCATTTCTGCGGAGACACCTAACATAATCCGGATATATATATCTGCGGCAAGTTTTTCACCTTGCTTTACACCCGCTATCAGAAGCTCATCCGCCATTAACGTCACTTCGGCGAAGTCGATCGTACCATGTGCTGTACCATCGACCGTTCGAGAAGCGTCGACGGTTATGCCAAAAGTATCCCGAGGAACAATAATCAGAATAGTACCATCAGACGTATTGGCATCTACCAGGAACCCGTCGGCTACTTCTGCAAATGGAATGCCTGTCCGTGTGCCCGTTAGCTGATAGCCATAATGATAATGTTCTGCAAAAATTCGCTCACGTTTTGCAGCCGGCACCGTAGGGTCTTGTAGCACTGGGATAAGTATATTTTTGCCCGACACGAGGCTGTTCAGCGCTTGCTCGGTCCCTGCACCTGTTGCCGCCCGCCCGGTCCCGACTGCGCGCGCACTAGCAGCCAACGCCGCCACAGGTTCGGTTACAAGGCCTCTTCCTGCCTGTTCCAAGGCGAGGGCAAGATCAGTAATTCCTAATCCCAGACCGTCGGCTTTTTCAGGGACCATCAGAGACAGCCACCCCGCTTCAGCAATAGTCTTGAGACGCCCCTTATCAAACCCAGATTCAACGTCACGAAGCTTCCGGTGCGCGTCCGGCCCGCCATAACGCTCGACGAGCTTCTCGGCACTCTCTTTTAATAGCTTTTGATCATCGTTTAGGACGAGTTCCATTGTTTTAACCCTCGGTCTGCCGTCTAAGGACCACCAAAGCATCGAGCGCATAAGCCCCATCGCCAGACGACAGCGCCACAAACGGATTAATATCCAGCGATTCAATCGAGTCCGAGTTATCGGCTGCCATCTGCCCTATTGCCACTAATGCATCAATAATGGCTTCCCTGTCGTAAGGGCCATCACCACGATAACCATCGATAATTCGACCCGCCCGTGTCTCATTGATCATACGACCAGCCCGTACCCGACCAAAGCCCGGGCTAC
>Ga0302122_10002747_pt1 | contig 10798 bp, 6 predicted proteins | sample CB21_SCM_MG_FD_203115 | JGI IMG/M metagenome (GOLD analysis project Ga0302122, IMG submission 203115) | Marine microbial communities from Western Arctic Ocean, Canada - CB21_SCM | ecosystem: Environmental > Aquatic > Marine > Oceanic | place: Canada: Western Arctic Ocean | collected 2017-09-28
GAGGGCCTTGGCCGCGCGCGCGGGGGCGAAGGCCGCGGCCTCCGAGGCCAAACGGGCGCCCTCCGTGGCCCGGTCCGCGGCGTTGTCCAGGTCGCCCGCGTGGTCTAGAGCATGTAAAGCGGCCCGCGCGCGCTGGGCCGCGCCCCGGGCCGCGCGCGATGCCTCGGACGCCGCGTCCGCCGCCAAACGCGCGCCCTCCACCGCTCTATCCGCGGCGTCATCCAAGGCGCGCGCCGCGCTCAGTTCATCGCAGCACGCGTCCATACACCCGTCCGCGAGGTCTGGGAAGCAGCGGTCCACGGCCTCATCGCACACCGCCTCCTCGACGTACTCGTCGAAGAGTTTCGCCAACGCCTCGAGCACACTCGCGTTGGCCCGCGCGCTCATGACGCCCTCGGCCTCCAGCGCGGCGTCGACCGCCAGGGAGGCCGCGACGTCGTCGGGGTGCGGCGGCGCCGGCGGGACGTCCCCGGCGTTCGGGTCCCAGGGCGGCGGCAGGGCCGCCTGTTCCGCGGCGGCCTCGGCGAAGGCCCGGGCGATGGGGTCCAAGACGGACTCGCCGTCCTCGCCGGCGAAGAGCGGCTCCGGCAAGGTCGTGGGCAGGTCGTCGCCTTTTATGAGGTTGTCCCGGAACTCCTCGGCGCGTTCCGCGTCGATCAACGCCTGGGCGTGGGCCGTCTGGGCCGCGGCCTCCGCTTGAGATTCGGGCGGTAAGCCCAGGGTGTGCCGGTCGTTGTTCGCGGCGGCTTTGGCCAGTCGGCGCAAGGCATCTAAGACGGCCGGCGGCCGGCAGCCCGGCGCCAACAAGCGCCGGCTCCAGGCCACGAAGCGCTCCCGCTCCAGAATCTTCTCGGGCTTCTCTTGGCTCTCTTCGTCGTCCTCCTCCGTCTCCTCCGAAGACGTGTAGTCGTCGGGCGCGTCCCACTTCCTCAGCGCGAGCTTGGCGGCTCTATCTAGTCCGGCTAAACCGAGGTAAATCTTGGAGTCCGTCTCCTGGAAGAGCTCGCTTACGTGGCCTTCCTCGGTCAATTTCAAAAAGGCTTCCAATGCTCGCGCCAAAGTCAGTAGACACACGGAGAGCTCGTGGCAGTTCAGAGCACCCCGTTGCCGCAAATCAAACAGATCGAAGATTCTTCTAGCTTTACACCCGACGCCGTCGCCGACGCCGTGCAGCGCCACCGGCCGGCTCACGACCACGATGCCGCAGAGAAACGCTAAAGCGTTCACCTCCCCGAAGCGCCCGATGCCCTTCTCCGTCTGCAACCGCGCCGCCCTTGACTCCGCCTCGCGCGACCTGCCCAGCAAGTTGGAGAGGGCTGCGGTCGAGATCATAAAGTCGCCCTCGCACTCGTCTCTATGTTTGTGGATGACGCGGTCCACGTCGCCCACACTCAGCAGCGGGAAGCAGGAGTAGGGCTCCGGCAGGCTCACCGTGGAGCCCATCGTCCAGGGGTGTTTGGTGTGTTTTTGTGGGCTGCTTGTGTTCGATGCCACGACTCCTGCGCGTTCGGCCGATATCTAATGGGTCCGAGGCAGCCCTCGTTCACTTTTGCGTCGCGTGTAGCGGCCCGACGGCACTGCACAGGCTTGGCTGTTGGGCGGGCAGCTGTACGAACTGGCTGTGGTGGTTCCTGCGGATGCATCTTTAGAGACGATGTGCGGGTCCGCTATTGGCTCGGAACGATACTAGCCAAGCCTGTGAATCAGTGGAAACCCGCACGCTCAAAACCCGAGCCTGAAAAATGAGCGCAAGCATGGCCCGACCACACGCCGCATCGACGCAGCGCTCGTGAAACCTTATGCTCGTGAGACACTGCGCTCGTGAGACGACGTCGACGCGTTCGCTATACTAGCACTCGTCCCCCGCCGGCGCTCCGTCACTCCGGACAGGCGGCACACTAGCACGCTGGCGAGCCGCCGAGGCGCCTCGGCGGCCGCACCCAGCATGGCGGAAGGCCGCGCGTCGCCGCCGACCATCGGCGGCTGGAACCCTGCTTCGGGCGAACTCCCGTCGTGGGACAGCATCGCGTCGGCGACGCAGCGCGGGCTGGACGCCGCCGCCGCGCGCGCCGAGGAGGCGCGCCAGAAGTCGCTCGAGCTCGCCGCGACGACGCGCGAGAACCTGAGCCCGCACCTCGCCAAGTTCGACGAGGCGACGGCCAGCACGCGCAGCCGGTTCGCGGAAGACGCCTCGAATTTAACGAGGCAGCTCTCGACCGCGTTCCAACCACCTTCATCGGATGTAGAAAACCCCGCGGACCTACAAGTGGCGGAGGAGTCCGGCGAGTCCCAACAGGCGTCGTGGTGGGCGCAGGCGCAGCCCCCCGTCGAGGGCGAGGAGGCCGCATCACTCTTAGACAAGATGTCGTCCTTCGGCGAGGCCACGAAGAAGGTCATGGGCGAGACGGGCGCGCAGCTCGCCGGGTCGTTTAAAGACGCGACGGAGGACCGGCAGGAGTGCGGCCTCACGCGGACGCAGCGCTTCCGCTGGTACGTCATCCTGCTGGGCGTCTCCACGCTCTTCTTCGGGCTGGCGCTGCAGTTCTTACCGTTCGCTGTGATAAAGCCCACGAAGTTTGCGTCCGCCTTCTGCATCGGCACGGTGTGTAGTGTGGCGGCGAAGTTCATGCTGAACGGGCCCCGGACGCAGCTGCGGCTCATGGCCGAGTGGCGGAAGCTGTCCTACTCGTTAGCGTTGGTGGCGTCCACGGCGCTGACGCTGTACGCGTGCTTCTACCTGGGCAACTTCCTACTCGTGGTCTTCGCCTCGGTGTCGCAGGTCGCGGCGCTCCTGTACTACCTGTCCGGGGACACGCCGGGCGGCATCTCCGGCGTGAAATTCCTGGGGACGGTCATCGTGAAGACGGTCCGGCTGATCCTGTCGCCGTGCCTCGCGGCGCTGAACGGGGACTGATAAGAATCACAAATTGGATATAGAATACGCTCATCAGGAGTGCGACGACCGGGCGCCGCCCCACTGGCATGTCCTATTTTAGACTTGCTTACATACACACCACTACTTCAAGCGGAGGTGGTTTCCCGGGTACTCGTAGTCGAGCACCGTGTACGCCATGCCGTCGAAGTCGCGCATCATGGCCTTCGTCCCAACGGATAGGAGGCGAACGTCGGAGCGGTCGAACGCGGCGCCGCCGCCCCACGCCTCGTCCAGCTCGGCTTTGAGCAGCTCGGGGTCGACGCGGCCGCGGCGGCATCCTTCGCGCTCGGCTTGCGAGAGAACGTGGACGACCTCGAAGCGTTCCCCGTGCTCCGCCGTGAGACGATCGATCTGATCAAGCCAGAACACGTCACCCCAGGTCTTCTTCGCCCATATGAGTTTGACGCGCTGCACGTTGGAGTGTTCAAGCTCCGCAGCGGCGATCGGCAAAGCTTCCGTGATGCCGACGCCGAACGCGACGAGGCCAATATGTGTGCCTCCGTTACGGCTCTTGACGCCCCTGGCGAAGCACTGGATCTCGTCGCCGACACTGAGAGACTCCAAATATCCGCTGCACTTGCCGCCGAGTTAAAACTTGTAGGTGATGTCGAACTCACCGTCGCCCTGGCGCGACATCGAGTACGACTTGGGTTTGTAGTTCGGCACGATCACCTTAACCACATCGCCACAGTCGATGCGGCACGGCATGCGCTCGCCACCGGGGTCGGCGAACGTAAGCGTGTACACCGGCAGCCGCTCCCACCAGTTCGCGTCGTCGCCTCGTACGGCTTCGACCATGCATACTTTGCGGAGCAGCCTCGCGGGCGCGGACATGGCTCGCCTGCCCAGTAGGAGGCCGGCAGCTCTGCGGAAGGACGCGATGATTGCTATTCAGCAGGCCGCAGCGCTGCAGTTTTGTAGCTGCAGTGTCGCGTCGACCTTTGTTGTGAACCACGGAAAGTGCATGCAGCACTGAGGTGGTTCTGGTCGCGCGAGAGACACTTTTTAATCGACGCACGCGCCTCCTCAGTGCGGGTTTTGGTACTGGTTTTTACATCAAAACACATGAAAGCGCCACACTCGCCGAATTTGAGCTCGGGTAGTGTACTCGCCGTCTCTAAGGTCTTTGTCAGCGGTGAGCAATCGCTGCGATCGGTGCGCCATCGCTCTTTTTATTGCTATGGGTGCGCGCGTGGCGGCGGTGAGATAGCATGCATAAGGCGCTCAGGGTGGTGCTGCTGTGGCTCCGTGCTGCGTTAGCGCTGCGTCCCGTCACCATTCATGCGCGCTCGCTGGCCGCAACGGAGCATCGAGTGATTGCGGCGACGTGCGAGCGCCTCGGCTACGATGCGAACATTGTGGACGTCGCGGGTGAGGAGCGCGCCGCGATCCTCGTCGGCTGCGACGCGGAGGAAGACGAGGCTTTGGTCTATGGCGTCATGGAATCGCTGGACGCGCTCGGTGTCGCGCCGGCGCTCATAGCGCCGTGGTGCGGTCACGAGGACGAGGACAGCTACGAGGGCGCGCTCCGCGAACACGTCGAGCGCTTCGGGCTACGCAAGCGCGTCGCCGTCGACGCCTCGTCCACGTGGGACCCTGATTCCGTGACGCCCGTCGCCCACGTGGAGATCGACGGCGCGGTCACCGACGAGGGCGAGTTCGACGTGAGTCGCCTGGTCGTGCTCGACGGCCTCGTCGACGAGCCGCTGCGGCGCGATCTGCTCGGGCTGCTCGGCGACGCGGGCGACGGCCGCGGCGACCCCGACCCATCGGTGTGGACCAAGGACTTGTACAGGGAGCAGGTACTGGACGAGGACGGGAACGACCCCCCCCCGCCGCCGGGCGCCAAGGCGTGCTGGGGCCTCGACGGCGACTATTTGATGGCCTTGTGCGAGGAAGGCGAGGCGATTCCCCCGCCGATCCTCGAGCTCCAGACGCGGTTGACGAAATACCTCGACCCGCGGATCTCGCTCTGTAGAGTGCCTCCTGCGTGTCTAGGCGAGGAAATACTGCCCATCGCCGCTAACGCGCCGCAACATAAGGACGGCTCGGACGCGTTTGACTGGCACATCGACGGCGACCCGGCGCAGCACCCGCCGTCGCCTTGGACCGACGCCTTCGGCGTCCACGGGAACCGGCGACCGGGGAAGCCACGATTTATTTCGTGCCTCGTCTACCTGCCGGCGAAGTGGGAAGAGGCGTGGGGCGCGCCGACGCGTTATTTCGACCCGCTGACGGGCGAAATCTTTGAAGTAAGCCCGCAACCGGGCCGCGTGGCGATCTACGACCAGGACATCACGCACTCCGTGACGTGCCCGAACGAGAAAGCCGAGGACCGGCCGCGCTACTCGCTCGTCGTCAAATTTGTGCTGCACCCCGAATCGAACGAACACGCCCCGGACTTCCAGCCCGACCTCGAGGCGACGCGCGTGGGAAGCGCGGCGGTTGATGCGCGACCCGACTACGCCAAGCGGACCGTCCCGCAGCTCAAGGCGCTCCTCCGGGACCGCGGCCTACGCGTTGGCGGGAAGAAGGCAGAGCTTATTCACCGGCTCGTGAACGCACGATAGCGTCGGGGCTGCATGTGGTGTCCTGACTCCCATATGTTAAATAAATAACTTGAAAATGGCTCCAAACTAAATTTACCCAGGGCGGCGCTTCGAATGCTTCTTGGGATGGAACCAACTCCATAGATGGGACCCCGCGTGCCGCACCCGCGACGATCAGGGCGAAAGGAGTCAGCAAAACAAAACCCACTCTTGCAGCTAACGAAAACCCGTCATGCTCCCAGTTTTCTTTCTAGTAGTCGACAGGCCGCTGCACGCCACCGACGGGAGCATTAATATATATACGCTTCTTACTCCCCTACGACGGCGGCACGGCCACGTGCGTCCAGCCGTCCGGGTCGGGCGCGTCCCCCCGCTGGATGTCCGTCATCTTCGTGTAGAGGTCCCGGATCGCCGGTCCCGGCTCCGTGTTGTGTTTTAGCTCATAATCCACGCCGCCCCGCGAAATGGACCCGACCGGCGTTAAGACGACGGCGGTGCCGCAGGCGGCGACCTCGGAGAATTTTCCAGAAGCGATCTCGTCGAAGGCCACGGGCCGCCGCTCCGTCTTCCTGCCGGCCTTCTCCGCCAGCCGCAGTAAGGAGTCGTTCGTGATGGACGGGAGGATCGCGTCTGATTTGGGGGTCACGTACGTGCCCGACTCGGCACAGATGCCCACGAAGTTGGAGGTGGAGAACTCTTCTACATAAGTTTGGGACCCGGCGTCCAGGTACAACCCGATGGGGTAGCCCGCCTGCTTCGCCTCGGCGTTGGGCTTCAAATCCGGCGCGTAGTTGCCCGCGAGTTTCACGGAGCCAACACCCCGGGGCGCGGCGCGGTCGTACTCCTCCACCACGCACGCTTTTACGGGCTTCCCCAGACCGCCCTTGTAGTAGTCGCCGACCGGCGTGGCGAGGACCAAAAAGTCGTAGGCGTCCGACGGCTGGAGGCCTATCCGCGGGCCGGCGCCGTACAAGAGTGGCCGGATGTACAGGGCGCCGCCGCTCCCGTAGGGCGGCACGTAGTCCAGATTCTCCCGCACCACGCGCGAGCAGGCCTCGACGAACAGCGCCTCGTCGGGCGCCTCCATGAGCGTCCGCGCCGCGCCTCGGGCCATCCGCGCGGCGTTCATCGTCGGCCGGAAGAGCCGCACGGACCCGTCCTTGCAGGCGAAGGCCTTCATGCCCTCGAAGAGGCTCTGGCCGTAGTGCAGCGCGGTGGCCCCAATGCTCACGGGTACCGTGGCATCCAGGCTGCCGGGCGCCTCGGTGCCGCCGTCCCAGGCGCCGTCCCGGAACTTGTAGTGCACGAAGGAGCGCGTGGCGCGGTACTCGAAGCCGAGGTTGGGCCAGTCGAGGTCCTGGCTGCCGACCGCGAGCGCGCTCGGGGACGCGGTGGCCGTCATGGCCACCGTCGTCCGCCGCGGCCTGGCGCGCAGGCCCGTCGGCGCCAGTGCGGTGACGCATGCCAGCGTCGTCGCGGCGGCTAGCCTCACCATGGCTGTGCTGGCGAGACCTGTAAAAGTGCGCTAGCCTGCCGCACGGAGTGCGGTCTTTTTGTCTGCGGCTGGCTTGCTGAAGCCTTAGCAATTAGCACGAGCTGCACGAGCTGCCGGCAACTGTATCCTATTGGTTGTGTCGCGCTGCACTCGTGGTTTTTAGTGACTTTACGCAGCCGCAACCCGTACCTCTTTTAGGCAACAGCGTCCGGGCGCCGCAGCGATGGCGTATTGTCCACAGCAACGCCCCCGACGTGGGAGAGAGCGCTGTGTGCCGTTTTCAAAACGTGCGGGGTGAGGGGCCTCGACCACTCTGGTTTTGCATTCATACACGCGTGCACAGCAAAACAACAATTGCTGCACGTACCTGAGACCTAAATGCTCGCGCGATCCAGTTGGGCGCATACATAACAGCTCACCTGGCGAGAAACAAAGCACAGAGCCACCATGCGAGCAAAGCCCAGGAACGAGCCCCTCGCGGACCGCCGGCGCCTCCTCCCGCTGACGTCGGGCGCGCGACAGGCGCCGCGCTACGCGCCGGACCCGCGCGACGACACCACCGCCCTCACAAATAAAAAGGCGCCCCAGTACGACGACACCCGCGGCGGATTACGAATACAGGCGGCGCCAAGGACCGCGCCGCTGCTCCTGGAGGGCTCCGCGAACGACTGGAAGTACGAGCTTACGCCCTACATAAGAGGGGACTGCCGGCCCGTCGTCTTCTTCGACCTCGCGGTGGGCGACGCTTCGTTAGGGAGGATCGAGTTCACGCTCCACGACGACGCGTGCCCCCGAACCTGCGAGAATTTTAGGTGCCTGTGCACGGGCGAGCGGGGCGACTTCGTGGACGGTTCTAAAAGGACGCCGCTCTGGTACAAGGGGAGCCGCTTCCACCGGGTGATCCCCGACTTTATGGCTCAGGGGGGCGACCTCGAGAAGCACAGCGGCTCCGGGAAAGGCGTCTCGATTTTCGGGCGGGCCTTTGCGGACGAGGCGGCCTCTTTGACGTTCGACGGGGCGGGCGTCCTGGCCATGGCCGCCTCGCTTGGGAAAAACGCGAACGGCGCCCAGTTCTTCGTTTCACTCGGTGAGGCGCCGTGGTTAGAAGGGAAGCACGTGGCCTTCGGCCGCGTCTCCCAGGGTCTGAAGGTGCTGCGCGCCGTCGAGGAGCGGGGCTCCGCGCACGGGCGGACGCGCGGAGTCGTAGTCGTGGCGAACTGCGGGCAGCTGCAGTAGCGGGCGAGTGTTCCGTTTAAAGTGCATTTTTGCTGGTCGATCCCTCGCGCCGGCGGCGTCTCCGATGAAAACCCGTTTTGGGTGTGGATTGCTCTCGGCCCTGCCCTTGCGTTGCGAACGCATGCACCTGCGTTACGCACTCAGTGGCATCGAATTTTATTCATTAGTACGCCTTGGTGTCATCTGCAGTGAGTGATGCGATCTCTGGTGCTGGGTTTGCTCTGCACTGTCAGCACTGCCCTGCTCGTGACTCTGCGCGGCGCGAGACCGCCACAACCGGGCGGCGCACTGAGATCAGCACTGCGCAGCACCGCGAGGGGAACGGGGCAGACGATCCTCTACGCAGCCGCCGATGACGCGACCGACGCAATGGACACGGACGACGCGCTCCGCACCCTTGCCGACGCGCAGTGGGCGCCCGTGGTCGCGGAGATCAAAGACAAAGCCGGCGGCCCCGGCGCGGTCGCGGCGCTGCGGCGGGCCGTGGCGAAGTACGGCGACGACAACGCCCCCGACGCCGCGTACGCGAGCTGCTTCCCCTTTGCGCTGGACGCGTACCAGCTCGACGCGCTGCGACACCTGCGGAACGACAGCAACGTGATCGTCAGCGCCCCGACGGGCAGCGGCAAGACCGTGGCCGGGGAACTGGCGATCGCCTACGCCCTGGCCCGGGGCGAGCGCGTTTTGTACACGACGCCGCTCAAGGCCCTGTCGAACCAGAAGTTCGAGGACTTCTGCCGCTTCTTCGGCAGCGAGAACGTCGGCTTGTCCACGGGCGACTCCGGGGTGCGCCGGGACGCCCCGGTGGTGGTCATGACCACGGAGATCTACCGGAATATGTTGTATGAGGACTGCGAGGCGCCCTTCGCCGTCGTCTTCGACGAGTTCCACTACATGAACGATCCCTGGCGGGGGACCGTGTGGGAGGAAAGCGTCATCGCCTCCTCGGAAGCCACGCGCATCGTCGCGCTCAGCGCCACGGTGTCGAACTCGGAGCAGCTGCGCGGCTGGATGAAGCGGGTGCACCGGCCCACGGAGGTCGTGGCGTCCTCGTTCCGCCCCGTGCCGCTTAGGTACGAGTTCGCGTGCGGTGTGTTAAGGGACGTGGTGCCGCTCTTCCGCGCATCGGACGTCGGGCCCGGCTCGCCGCGCGAGGCGGGCGACGCCAAGAACGGCGGCTCGCGCCAGCGGGCCAAGAAGCGCTTGCAATTGAATCCGCTCCTGGAGAACGCGGGCGCCCTCTGCGAGCTCGACGAGAAGGGGCGCCGGACGCAGGGACGGCGGGACAGCGGTCGCGACAAGCGCCCGCCGTCCGCGATGCGCTGCGCCACCGTGGCCCGCGATTTACAAAAGCGAGATTTATTACCGGCCATCTTCTTCGTGTTCTCGCGGCGGGGCTGCGAGGAGGAGGCCCGGAGAGTCGGGGCCGAGCTCCAGTTACTGAACGTCGCCGAGGAGACCGAGGCGCGAAAACTCGTGCGGGCCTGGGCGCTGGAGCACGAGGCCGTGGCTTTGCTGGACTCGGAGGGCCCGCGCATCCAGCTCCTGACGCGCGGCGTCGCGGCGCACCACGCCGGGTTGCTGCCGCAGTACAAAGCGTTGGTAGAGGACCTCTTCAAGCGGGGCCTCGTCAAGGCCTGCTTCGCCACGGAGACGCTGGCCGCGGGTGTGAACCTGCCCGCTCGGACCACGATCATCACGGCGCTCCGCAAGCGCGGCGACGACGGCGTCGAGCCCCTGACGGCCGCGGGCCTCCTGCAGATGGCGGGCCGCGCGGGCCGGCGGGGCAAGGACGACGCCGGCACGGTCCTAGTCATGCGCGGCCACCGGAACGGGGCGGGCGACGCCGACCTCGCGCGGCGGATTCTGCTGGGGAAGGTGGCGCCCATCGGGTCGCACTTTGCGCCGTCCTACGGCATGGCCTGTGCGCTGTTGAGGCGGCACGCGGGCTCGCTGGCGCGGTGCCAAGTGTTGGTGGAACGGAGTTTCGGGTCGTACCTCGCGCGCCGGGGCGTGGCGACCAGCGACGTCGACGTGTATGCGAAATTAGTGGAGGCCGCGAAAGCAAGCGCCGACGCGTACGAGGCCCTGTTCGACGACCCGGCGACGCCGGTCGATCAGTTGGCGCAAGCGAAGACATTACTGCGAGGGGCGCAGAAGGACCTCCTCGCGTCGCCGATCGCCCAACTCACACCGGAGGCGCAGCGGCAGGTGCTCGAGACAAGGAAGGAGCGCAAGGAGTCGCGGGAGTCGCCGGACTGGCGCGGCTTCGTGGCCATCACGTCTGTGTTGAGAAAGTTCGAGGCGCTGGACGGGGACCATTGTGTGACGCGGCTGGGCGCGCTCGTGGCGGCTGTGAAGGGGGACAACGAGCTGCTATTGGCGCTCGCGCTATTGGACGAGGCGACGCTCGAGGTGGCGACGGAGGGCTCGCCCGACGAGTTCGCTGCGCTGTGTTCCTGTTTTGTGAGCGAGGTGGGCTCGCGGCCGGGCGCGTTCGTGGACTACGGGCCGACGCCGCGCGTGCGGCGCGCCACGGACGAGCTGTGGAATTCTGTGCTACAGCCGCTGGCGGAGGCGCAG
>Ga0302122_10002750_pt1 | contig 10795 bp, 6 predicted proteins | sample CB21_SCM_MG_FD_203115 | JGI IMG/M metagenome (GOLD analysis project Ga0302122, IMG submission 203115) | Marine microbial communities from Western Arctic Ocean, Canada - CB21_SCM | ecosystem: Environmental > Aquatic > Marine > Oceanic | place: Canada: Western Arctic Ocean | collected 2017-09-28
TGCTGTGCCCGGGCCACATGCGGGGGGGGGGCCGGGTGATGATAATAATAATAATAATTCTAATAATAATAATAATAATAAGAGAAAAACCTAAGGTAGATAGTAGTACAAGACTTTAATTAAGGTGGATAGCAAATGGAGGTGCACTTTTAAGGAAGCTAGAACCCTAGAATGTAGCACAAGTACAATGTACTACAGACTTACATCGCTGTACCTCGCTACCATTTTGCTATTCACCCTGGACAGGGTACCATAGCCTCGTCTGGGCCCTATATCGCATTCACTGCTCGTGCGCACTGCGTACGTCATTATTTCTTCGTCTAAGCGTTGCGTTGGCTTATGCGGCAGCCGAGCCATTATGACGAGCTGTCCACTTATATAACTCGGTGCACCTGTCGAGTAAGAGGCGGTCACAGGCGCTGGCACCAGGTTGCTCATACACTCGTGCGACGCTTGCCTGCTGTGATGGCCGTGGACCTGACGCCTGGTAACTGTACGACATCGAACTCCCATAGTTTTTAGTGGCTTTGGAGGCTGTGGCACTACGCTGTTTGTACGCGTAGCTAGTGCGGCACGACGCTACTGGGCCAGCTGGGCCCTTGGTTCATATTAATGGGTGTTGATCCGATGTGTGCTATCATTGTGACGGCACATTCACTTCTTGTGGAACCACTGGCCGTCCAAAGATTTGCCGGTTGCATACAGGTCGCGAGTACCAGTTGCCAGTGCCGCGGACTGGTCAGTCGGCGGTCAAACTTCCTTATCACTGTCTGGTGGTTGGTGTCGCACTCCAAGTGCGTCAAGGGGCTGTCTTACTTGTAGTGGCTCCGCGCTCTGTACTGCGTCCACTTTCGTCGGAATGGCATCGCTTGGGCTGGCTACACTGCTTCCGAGAATTCATATCAGTGGCCTCCCCGTGGGATCACATCCCCAGAGGACCATCGAAATGGCCTGCTTGTAATAGGCCGGCTATGTCTCCGTGCTGCGTCCACTTTCGTCGGAATGGCATCGCTTGGGCTGGCTACACTGCTTCCGAGAATTCATATCAGTGGCCTCCCCGTGGGATCACATCCCCAGAGGACCATCGAAATGGCCTGCTTGTAGTAGGCCGGCTATGTCTCCGTGCTGCGTCCACTTTCGTCGGAATGGCATCGCTCGGGCTGGCTGGCTACGCCCTAGAGCCCACCCCCAAGTCATTATCAGAGGCGCCGCCCCTGCTAAAGATGTCTACTATGCAAAGAGCTCTCGGTAATGAATTACTTCCGCTTTCCCGCCCCTGCCGAACGCGCGCGGCGCGGTGGGGCGGTATTCAAGGGTAGGTGCAGTAAAATAAACGAGCCCCTAAATTCAAAACTTGAAATAGTCCTTCGCCGAGGCCAAATAGTTTAGAGTAGCGGCCCCGCAACATATCCTCGCGGCTCCCGGACTCCGCCGAGCAGCGGGGCGATATACAAAGCGGGGCAAATAAGTTGACCCTCAGAGTATCAGCGACGCCACTATTATAATGGACAGTGACACCGTTGTTCTATACACAATCGATAGACCTGCCTAACCACCAGAATCGGCCGTCCGTAGGCTGATCACAGGAAAAGGCTCCAGACACGTGAATACTCGACTCAGAGACTAGCAGCGATGGTACCATCACTATGGGCCTCGACGCAACCGTTTGTATTATTATCGGCCGACTTGCGCGAGGTCCAGATTAATAATATTCTTTACTATCAAAGAATTTGGCGATATACCGACGTAGTGATCCCGTGATTGACACGTTAGATTCTCAGATTTGGCAGGTCAGTCCATCCATAGGGACCAAATGAGTGTCGTGCGGGTATTGCGGCAGAGGTTGCAAAGGAATGTTATATACTCATTATTGTGCAACCCTTGGCTAGTAGGTTTTTTCTTCCTACTAGGGTTGACCAGTTTAAACCCCTGTCCCGTCCCACATACTCTCCAGATACATGGGGGCCGCGAGTCCCGGGACACTGTGGCATACCACGTGTAGGACATTGGGATGGTATTGTATGCAATCAGAATGCCGAACCTACCTATTACCCCCTACCTATCTACCCCCTATTCATAACCCGTATCTTGGATCCTAGGACCTATTCGCGGTACCTTACCAATGGGTCCTAGTACCTAGTCACCGTGACACTGGATCTTTAAAGAGTGTGACTAATTTCCCCCCATCGTTCCATATCTATATTAGGCCCCTAGGGAATATCCCATGTCCGGCCCCGCTTAAGGATCCAGAACCTATTCTAACTGGGTCTTTGAAGATCCAGCTGGCTAGTATCCCACTTTACTACTAGAAGTACTAGGAGTACCAGAAGTAGCCTGACTCGGAGCCCTCGGGAGTCACGGTGATAGTGCCAGTGCCAGTGGTGTGCCAGTGATGGTGTCAGTGGCCACGGTGAGGCTTTCGCTAGGGAACCGGGCCTATCTAGAGGCCGCACGCAAAGTCGTTGGGGGGCTGAGGACTGCAAACGTGAGCGTCGTTCTGCTTGGTGAAGAAGGCGGTGCAGTGCGCCCATAGAGGTTGTTGAAGAAGGCGGCGGCCTATCCGAGTCTAGCGGCATCAAGAGTTGAAGTTCCCGGTGCAAATAATGGCCAATGCCATTATTCACGGGCACCATTCTGCTTCTTCATCACCGTCTCTATCGCTTGTCAACCTGCTGAACTCATTCAAGCAAGCACCTTCAAAATCACTGAGTTCAGAAATTCGACCTCGACTCCTCACATGTTCCTCATCACGATAATGCCGCAGAGCTCCTTTAAACAATAATTCTTCGTTGTGTTTTGCTTCGTCCTCCCGACGATATAATTTTCCTATGTGAATGTCATGAGAGCCAGTGATTGCATTCATGCACGAATCTCTGTCTGTGAGTAAGGAGCTTATCTCGACTGGCAAGTCACCCGGTAACTCGTCCTTGGCTGCTTTGTCTAAAAGCTCACTTACCAAAAGCGTGAGAATGCGAATGAAATTGGTTTCATGATCTTCGAGGTGTCTAAAGTAACCTTGTTGACCCTCTAGACCAGCCTGTTTCACCTCAAAATATTTTATTTCGAACTCGCCTATGAGTTCTTCGCATTGTTCAACATGCCTCATTTCAAGATTCTTTAATAAGCTAATCAATTCCCTGAGTGCTACCCGAAGTGGGCCAAGATCATATGATTCAACATCTTGCTTAAGAGCCTGACTCTTTAGAGTTTGCTTTTTGATACGTCCAAACTTTGTCACTAGATCAATAGACTCATTGGCATATTTTGCTCGTAGCTGACGCAGCGCAAGTTCAAATTGTGTTTCTTCTCTTTTTTTAAGTTCATATCTTGCCAACCCGTCCCGTTGAAACATATCCGAGGCAGACTCTACTTCGCTTTGAAACGAATTCATAATACCGCTTACCCCAGGAAGATGCCTCAATTTTAAGATCTCGGTATCATCAGCAAACATGTCATCAAATATGATCTGCACTACTGTCAGATTCGCATCTACTAACGTTTGCGTATGCCTGGCAGCGGCGAGTTCGCTGCTGTTCTTTTCCTCTTCGAAATTTTCCTTCTCTTCCACATCCAGAAGCTCGTCCTGATATTGTTCTCGTGCCGTGACAACCTCCGCTCTAGTCACCATGGAGTAATCAAGATATGCGAGCTCATTGAAATAAGCTAGAACGCACATGCGATACGAGGACTCTTTTGATACAGGATTGCCCTCCAAGTTAAGTAGCCTTAAGTTTTGAAAGCATCGTAATTCAACAATATTTTTCAGAGCAGAGATGTTGTTGTTGCCCAGAGACAAGCAGTGAAGATTTTTACACTGATCGAGACCGTTGACCTCTGATAGCATGTTGTTGAATAATGATAGATCTGTTAGCTTCTCCAGCCTGTTCAAGCCTGTCACCTTTGAGATGCGATTAAATGAAAGATCAAGCCACGTCAAGTTCACCAAATGATCCAAATTTTTCATGCACTTGATGATGTTATTATCTAAGCGCAGAGTCCTTAAAGCGTAGAAACCTTGCAGATTATCGATTTCTATTACGTTCTTAAACGATAGCCGTAACTCAGTTGCCTTTGCCGCTGTATCAGCAAGAGTATCACCGTTAATCCCCGAATCATTCGTGTCTGATGTTGATAATTGTGCACACTCGTGGAGGGCTGATAAAATTAAGTCTTGATCAATAACTTGGATCATGTAGTCGTTTTCCCTACCGTCGTTAAGTGAGTGCACAGTGCATATCTAGATCTTATTTAGTACATACTCGCAAAAACGCCCGGCCCGGCGCGCCGCGATTTTTTGCACTTGTAACTCGACCTCAGGGGTGGAAACTCGAATAGCCGGCGGCGATTTTACAGAGACGGCGCGCTGCGCCGCTCACAACTGGAGAGCTCTGCTAGTTCCGCTAGTAGTAGGTATGCCGCGCGGCGCCGCAACCGGGTCCGCACATAAGCAACGTTACGACCTCCTGCGTTACGAGCGCCTCTATACGCACCATATGAACGATTTCTCTGCTGAAACCGGTCTCCAGAGATGACTTGGCTCCGAGCACCACGCGCCGCGACGTATACGTGTCAGGTGTTTCGGCATGCTGGGGCCGTTTCCAGCGACCTCGGCGGCTCCGTCGGCTCGTATAATCGCTTCCGCACCCACATGAGAGCGAGGCGTGCCCACGCTGCAGTTTGCTTGTCCGAGTCTACGAAACGTGTGCGACACGCCGCACGCCGCCGGTCGCGCCACGGCCACTTCGGCCTCGATGGACCGAGCGCACTGCGCCCCCCAAGGACGCAACCGGTGAGTCGGTCTCCCGATTTTGGCGGAAAACAGCCCGCTAAGTACTAGTTACTAGTACTAGTAGCCGCGGCGGCCTAAAATCCCGAGTTGCCTTTAAAACGCGCCCCAGTTTCTTCATAGTACTCAGCCCCGGGGCCCCGGACCTCCTATAAGTGGCTCTTACTCTAAAATTTTAGTGCCCTAGCGTCACGGTCGACCTGTGAAGCAATCATGATTGTTATGGTCTCGGCGTACGCAGCGATGGGGTTATCTAGAAATTAGCTAGGAAAAGCCTAAAGCAGGAAAAAGCCTAAAACAGGAAAAAGCACAGCCCTAATCGTTTGAGAGTCAGGACGAGACTTGCGCAGTCGACGCACGACACAGATGGTGCGCAGCGAGATTTGTGAGTCAGGGAGACCGTACGCAGTGCATAAGTAAGGATCCCAGCCTCCATACTGCAGCCATGGCCAAGGCGACCCGCCCGGGTGGACGCTGCTGGGATGCCGATTTCTCGTTTGAACCTGACCAACTGGCAAACAATTTCTTGATTGAGTCAGGCCAATTCAAACCCGGTGGCTCGTGTAATAGCCCAACGGGAACAAATGAAGACTGGGATGTAGAGCTTGCGCTATGTAATACTCTGTCTGCGGTCTCCACCGAAGAAGAAAAATCTGCGCTACGTGGCACAGCCCTACCTATCACAAATGAGCATCCATGCGCGTCGCATCAAGTTGACTCGCTCCTTGAGTACCTTGATGAACATATTTTTGCGGATGCAACCATCTTCAAAGCTGAGCAACACACACAGTGCATGCCCCAACAACCGACACTTTTTTCAGCCTATCTTTCCTACCGGCGGCAGCGTACCTCTGATTACAGAACAGGTTGTCGTAACCTCAACCGATGTTGTAGCACAATTTGGAGATCATCACAACTGCAAAACATTATCCCAGAACCTACATTAAATAGAAAAGTTGCTTATGCCCCATTGGCAGAAACGGCAGCAATCTCCTCGTATCTGCGAGCTCCGGAGTCAGCGCAATGTACCATCACTTGGCTGCGAAACCTTTACCTCAAAGTTTCTTACACGTCGGCGGTCGTGGCACGGCCCTCACCGCTAAAAGTCACCGACACAATAGTGCGAGAGCGTTCACCAAGTCAAGAAACTGCACTGGAACAGGCATTGCGCGCAGCAGAAATGTCATACTGCAACGAGAATTGGCGCGACTGCGGGGCACAAATAAAGGCACTTCTCCTTCGCCTGGAACATGCAACAATGGCTACACCAGCCACACTTCGGATATTAAATTTTGGTGATGGTCTTATAAGATCTACAACGTTGGATGATGACTTACGTTGCCGTCAGTGTTGTGCACGCCTCTGTCGTCTAGTATGCCGTTTTGTTCAACGCTTTGACGAGTTGTGTGCCGCAAAAATTATCAAATCAACTGGACCTGAGATTCCGCTTTTGGTAAACATTCCCTCTCTCGACGCTAGTGACCTTGCTGCTTTTCGCCGCGGCACTTCAGCGCTGGTGTATGATATAGTTGACATTGTGCTTAGAGCTAAAAGCAGGCTAACAGTCGACGAAGCAATTGCGCACCTAGCACTCGTAGATAGCACAGTGTCCAGCTTTAAATCTGAAGCAATTGGTCTGTTGCAAGTGTAGGTTCATTTACGTCCAGTGCGTCGGTTTGTCTGCAAATGGATAAGACGTGAAACAACGAAGATTCAATATTTTCGTGCTGGGTGCTGGTGCTCTGCACTTCCACCACTATCTTGGTCTGGCATAGCATTAGCTTTTGGCTTGGCAAACACGCTTCGTAGGAAACTCCTCTTTGTTGCTGCTGCGGAGCTTGAGACCCTTGCTCTAGCAGATTTGCGGCTGGAGGCTATCGGCCTTTCGCCGTTGACCGGCGAAGATTTGATGTTCGATGAAGCAGAGTTTGATTTTGTTTCTGTGCGGCGTAGCCTGGAAGTGACATTCTGTGATGCAAATTGCGATAACATTTTTGTTGGGTGCGGAGGTGAATTGTCCTCGCCGACTTCTCGACTCGTTGAAGGACGACTGGCTTCTCTTGTGTCAGCACTGCCGCCGGCGAGCTTGGCGCGGGCTAAGGCTTCCCTTGCTCTTGGCCTTAGCTATCTCAAAGGTTTTTATGGTCCTCGTAATGACACTTCACTCATGGGTATTTGCAAACAAATCACGCGCGGCCAAAGGAGTCCCCATGCAGCGACGCAGGAAATTCGAATTGCTGAAATGTTGCTTTTCGAGGCAACGTGTGTTTTAGACCAACACACAACCACAGAGCCAGCCAGAGCCAGAGCACATGTAGTTTAAACCCCCAAAAACTCAATTTATATCTAGGTCGATCTCCCATCTCATGCACTCCAATATAATGTTAATCAATCAAAGTATCATGCAAATCCACTAGCTTATTCTACTCTATCATGTTCGATGGGATATACAACACTCAGAGCTTTTGCACGAGCACTTGATCGACGAGCAAAATATACGTACGCACTCCTAGTCCTTGACATTTGTGTAGCAATTTTAGCGCTCCGCAATGACATCAATGAAAAAAGAAAGCTACGACGTGAATTATGTGTCATAGCTGCCCGGCAGAGTGATGATAGAACTTGCCATACTCACTGCAAACTAGTTCTTGCGGACCTGTACCAGCACTTCGAGTGTGGGCAAGATAATAAAGATACACTCCCTGTAGCGGGTTGGGGAAAAAAACACCATGCCATTGATTCCTTTGTAACACAAGATATCCATGAATTTCAATTTACGACCGAACTGCTGGTTAAGCAGAACGTTAATGCATGCAAAGTTCGGCTTGTGAACAACGCTTTGTTGGAGATTGACACTACTCTTTCCAAACGCCATCGGCTGTGTGCAACAAACACTACCTCACAGGAGTTCGAAATTGCAATACAGCATGCTGCATTATTTGCTACTTATCTCCTAGCAAAACAGTGTGACCCCGTTTCCGCGTCGCACTGCCTAAGGCAGGTGTTAACTACACGCCCAGCATCAAGTCGCCGCCGCATTGCCACTTTATCGCACTATACTGAAACTGAAGTCCTTTGTGGCAATGCTGTGAGTGCGCACACCACCCTACGGCGAATTGAACGCCTACGCCTACGTCAACCTGGGTTGGCAAGCCGTAAAATAACTCATCAACCAAAACTTTTGTGGGAGATGCCTATTAGGGGGGGACTTGTCTCTTTTTGTGAAGAAGGTATCGACCTCGGTAAATTATCTGCACAGGTGGCCTTGTTAGGCGGGCAAGCTAAGACGGCATGGAGGACACTTGGCCCCACGGTTGCTGCTGTCGAGTCTGTAGTTTCTCGTGCTGGATGCGTACAAGGGCTGTATGAACTTGGCGCGCTCTACGAACTTAAAGGTCAGGCGCAGGTTGCCATGAAAAATGAGGTAAGGCAATCACCTTCACGCGTTGATGATTCTTGTGGCGCTGTATGTCACCGACAGCAACCAAACATTGTCAATGCACCTACTAGAAGGAAAATGAACTCAAGCGTGACCAATGGCGTGTCACTCTGTTCCCGGTCTCATCATTATTGTGATCCGGTCGGCGCCCCACGTTGGTACCGACAAGCACTCGAATGTTTCAAGGCGATCGACGACTATTTTGGTGTCGCACATGCCGCCGCAGCTTTTGCCTCAACTAGCCTTGGCGTAGTGTTTGCAGAAACTACCACGCGACAAAAAGGACAACAAAGAAGTGCTGATGAAATTGATGTAGCAGCACATCATGCGCTGGAACTTGCCGCAGTGATAAGTGAACCTCTCCTTCTTCTCGATGCCTACCTCAACGTTGCAGAGTCGCGCTACATTCAAGATGATCCTCTAAGTTCCATCGCTCACTGGTGGGAGGCACGGGAAATATTGTTGCGACTGTTCGTTGATGGTGTGTTCGTCCCTTTGGTACCTATTGCAGCCTACACTGTTCTTGAAAAGCTGCGACTGATATTTGAGCGCCTGCTCCGCCTTCTTGCTGCGGTTGCAGATAGAGCAATGATAAATGAAAATCTCATGCTTTTTGATATTTTTGTTAACTTTGAGCGTGACGTGCGTCGCAGATCGACCAGGCCTCTTATCACTTACCATAATGCCAATAGCCGAAACAAAAACCATAAGCATGTTGACTCTCTTTCTTGTTGGAGGTGTCTTGTGAGAATGCATGCAAACGTGAGCCACCATCGCCTAGGCAACCTCAACCTCTACAAACTACAAGGCAGAAACCGTGGTGCTCTTCGTGAGTTCGCTGCTGGGATGCGTCGCCTACGCTGTTGGTCTGCAGATTGCATAATCAAGAATTTTTCTTGTGTACCAGCTGCGTACGCGATCCACGCTGCCAATTCTTTAATAGTTTACGCCCCGCATCTTGGTTGGCGCCACATGATCACCTTTGGTCATTTTAATCAAGGTCTCGACGCCGTGTCTGCTTCTCTTGTTGGCGCATTTGCAGGTACACGACGTGTGAGGGTGAAGATGAATAAAATTGAACATAGGAGGTGTATCATCAAACGCATCGCTCATATGATGGCGCTTCCGCACAATTTTTTTTCAGCTTTGACTTTTTTTGAGGATAGAAATGGGTCATTCATCACACTTGTTTGCTCCGAGCGAGCTCATGTGCTACCCTGGGAGTGTTTTGCTGACACCGCCGTCTCTCGAATTCTGTGCGCAAGTGATGTCATCAACAAGCATTTTCCCACAGGGCTTGAAGGTAGTCACCAGCATACGCGTACCGGCCACGAGGTCCCAAAGTGGTGCAGAACTTCCCCGGAGTGCCTCTCCTCATGGAATTCAATAGATGAAGCGCCAATGCATATTGCATTTGAGGAGATGAAGCATGTCATTGACACTCTCGTTGCTGATCTAGCTCAATCTCCATGCGATGAAGAAGGTCATTTTCTTCCACTTTACCCAAACATGACTTGCCTCAGAAACGATCAACCCCTTGGTACTAGACGCGTCAAAGCTCGTTTGTCTTCGGAGATAATCGATAATAACACACCCTCATGCAAAGTGATCCCCTTGTCACTGCTTTACGCACCTCGAGATGACCTATTGACTCAGGCCATGGGAAAAGAAGTATTTTGTGTGCCAGATCCACTTTTGTCTCATATAACGGCTAGCTTGGATGCCCAACGAAGCTGTGTCAAATTAAATTGGCTTGCCAAAGCACTCTCTGATGAATTGGCAGTACCTATCGTACATTTACTTAACGTCAAGAGCATGCCAGGGGTTGACCAGGAGGCATAATAGATAGAAGCCGGGCCCGGAGGTGCTTCATGCGATATTCTTCAAGCCTGAGTTTAATCTTGAGCATCCGCATGGGAACCGTATGCCAGAACAAACTGTTACCGAGACCGAGACTCTAATCCATCACTACACTGGCAGCGAAGGTTCACAGGGACTCGGAGTAATTTTTTTATCATGATGGAGAGTCATTACCTAAGACTCAGTCTGTAGGCCTGTAGTTAACTTACTTCCCCCGCCTTGACCTACTTGTAGCTTCACTTTGACGTCCATAAGCGTCCAGAAGAACCCAGCGGAAGTAGAAGCGCGTTTGTGGAAGTCTGAGGGGGGTCTGTGGCTGCCTATAACTGCCTTTACTTCAACTTGCGGTTGACGTGGGCGGAAGTTGAAGCTCGCTGACTGTAGTGGTGCGGATTTTGGATCGCGAGAGGGCTGTAGTCTCGGAGGGCCAGCGGTCCGCGACGGGAATGGTGCGGGTTTTCACAGACTCCCTGGCGGAGGGGAGCGAGCCGGAGGCTGTTTGTTGACAACCCGTACGATTTCCTAGGGACCAGCGAATTGATTGGCCACCTGCACAAAATTGGAGGGCACCACTGCGCGACAAGATATATTTAGGTGTCGGCATGATGCGCTATTGGTTTTTGTTAGCTGTAAAAGCGTACGCGACGCGCTAGGAACGCCCAAGTAGCAAAATTGAGGTGCGCAGACCTCTAAATCGCCGGATGCCCCTT
>Ga0302122_10002752_pt1 | contig 10791 bp, 4 predicted proteins | sample CB21_SCM_MG_FD_203115 | JGI IMG/M metagenome (GOLD analysis project Ga0302122, IMG submission 203115) | Marine microbial communities from Western Arctic Ocean, Canada - CB21_SCM | ecosystem: Environmental > Aquatic > Marine > Oceanic | place: Canada: Western Arctic Ocean | collected 2017-09-28
CCGTCGCGTCCGGGGCCTCGGGCACGGCCTCCAGGTCCGGTGCAAACGTGCCGAGCGCGTCCATGAGGCCCATGCTAATCTTCATGGGGTGCCCCTCGGCCGTGCCCGGGCGCGAACGCGTGAACTCCTCCAAATCTAAACCGCGGTCCTCGCCGTACAATAAGTCGCGGGTCGGCGGCCGCTCCTGTTCGCGGGGCGAGGGCTCGGGACTCACATAATTACCGCTCTCCTTCAGCTCCTCCAGACGCTCCGCCTTGTTCTTGTAGGGGCTGCCCATGCGCTTGCACGCCAGAAAGATCTCCCGCTCCTCCTTTTGTTCTAAAGCTTCCTTCTTCCGTAACGAGCGCGCCAGCTTCTGCGCTCTCATGATGCGTTGGGGCGGCTCCAGGTCCAGTCCAATAATATGTAAAGGTGTAGAGCCGGCGTCGTTGTAGGCGTCCGCCGCCAAATTCAGGTGCTTGATGCAGGCAAACACCGCCTGGTCACCTACTCCTCTTGCCGCCCGGTGGATCGCCGAGTCGCCGGCCGCGTCGTGCTTCGCGATCAATGCTTCTGTTGTTCTTAACGCTTTGATCTTTCTAGCGCCTCTATTATGCTTGATCAACAGCCGGGCGGCGTTGGCGTAGGCGTGGCTTAGGAGCTCGTGCCGGTTCCACGCCCTTATCACCTCGCGTCGCATGCCGGCCCGGTACACGCGCTGAATGTTCCTTGATGCGTTCCGCCGTTCCAAGTGGTACGTTAGTATCGGCTTCGCCATGTAAATGCGCACTTGTCCTTGAATCCGCTTCGCCATCCGATACTCAGACACCAAACCCTCGAAGCGCTTCCCGTACACGTAGCCGCGGCCCATCTTGGCTATTCGCTCGGAGGCCGCCGTGTGCAGGGCGTGGCGCTCGAACTTGTAGGCCGCAACCGCGCCGGACCACTGCCGCAGCGCAAATCTCGCGTTGAACTTGTCACCTAGCTTGTCGCACGCCTCGGAGCGGATCCAGTGCCGCAGCACGCGGTCCCGCCACTTGGTGTAGAGCCGCTGCTTCATGCGAATGGCCTCGGTCTCCCGCCCCTTCGCATCTTGCAAAAGTTGTTTGGCGAGCCGCAGCGCCGTCACCCGCGCCACGGCCTGGTGCCCGCGGTACAGGCACTGCAGCGCGACCGCCGCGTCCTTGTCCCGCTTAAGTTTGGCCATGATCTGCAATCCGCCCAGTCTAGAACGCACGCCCTTCTGCAGCTTGCGCACGAGGCCCTTGCGGCGTGACGGGCCCGTCCGCGCGTGCAGATACCAGGCCTTAATGACTTTCCGCTGGAGGCGCTCGTTATGTTCCTCCCGGAAGTTCCGGACCGCACTTTTCGTCCAGGCCCAGTCCTGCCACCCGTCGAAGACGCGGATGACGCGCCGTTTTGAAGCCTTGCCGAAGAGCTTGTCGAAGATCCGCTTCCGGCGTGCTTGTTCTGCTCTTTTAGCCTTGACGGCGACGACGGCCTGCAGCATGCGCCAGAGCGACTGCATGAGGCGCGCGGACCGCTTCTCCGCGCGGGAGTCGCGCGCGAAGCCCCGCCAGGCTTTTACGATGCTCTTCAGGAGTCTCGAGAAGAACTGCCGGGAATAGTTGACCGCCCTCAAGTATTGGCCGAGGCCGTCGAAGTGGTCCCGCATATGACTTAGGTCCTTCCTTCTTTTACGCAGCTCGACCTCCACGCTTCTATTCTCCAGAAATAAAGCGCGCTTGGCCTCCTCGTGCACCTTCCGGCGCTTCTCGGCGTCCCGCCTTAGGCGTAATAACTGGATCCGCTCCGCCTCTTCGATGCGCCGTATCTTCTCGCGGGCCAGGCGCTCCCGCCGCTCCTTCATGTACTTGTCGTCCGCCTTCTTCTTTTTTAAGGCAGCGACGACGGGGATCCGCAGCTCGCGCTGCCGCCACAGATACGACTTGACGCGTAGTCCGATAATCTTGGCGTTCACCTCCTGCTCGTCGACCCACGGTTTTAGGATCTCGTCGAGCTTGCCCGACGCCAGGGCCGCATCATAGAGGTCCGTGTTGTCCGGGGGCCCGAACTCGTCCTCGATCAAACGCTTCTTCGTGCTCGGCTTTTCAATGCTCTTGGCGGGGGACCAGGCCTCCTTACCCCTCGCGAAGAACGCGGCTTTCGCCTTCTCGACGCAGTAGCGTGCGCCCGAGGCCGCGACCAAACGGCACGCCGTGGCGATGGAGGACGGGGCCGACCGCGCCTTGCGGGCGTGGAGGACGCGCGCGATGTCGCGCTTCGCGCCGTCTATTAACTTGCGCCGGCGCACCGCCGCGAGCGCGCCGGGGCTCGTCGGCACTATTTCTGTCGCCGACGCCGCAATTAGAGAAGCCCAGGTCGCGTCCGACCGCTTTTTCAAATTCGTCATGCTCCCCTCCAAATCGTCTAGGATCGCCTGGGCCCGCGTGGCCTCGGCCTCGGCGATCATCAACCTCGTGCGAAACGCCACTCTAGCCCCCGTGGCCACCGCATCGCCCGCGGCCTCCATGCGGTCGAGGCGGTCGCGCTGCATGCCGACCTTCTGCGCGGCGGCCCGGGCGAGCACCAATGCGCGCCGCGCGGCCTTGACGTCGTCCTCGAGGTCGGCCGCGTTCTCCGCGTCCTCCTGCGCCGACCCGAGCTGCTGCACCATCGTCAGGCGCTCGCCGTCGTCGTCAAACCGCACGTACGCCAAAATATCGTCCGGCAGCGCCGACTCCACGAACTCAGCGAGTGATTCCAACAACCGCGCCAAGTCGACGTACTCCTTGTCAGCCACGCTCCCGTGCACGGCCGCGAAGGCCAGGCACGCGTCGGCCGGCGCCTTCATAAACAACACCTCTTCCCTATTCACCGCCTCGCGCTCGAGCTTCTCGAGCAGCTCGTCCGCGATATTATTGGGCTTTGCCGCCAGGGCCCCGAGCTCCGTCGGGAACTCGACGAGGGGCTCCGCCTCATCCACGTCGCGTAGCACGCAGCGCCGGATGCCGCTCCTCCCGTTAACCTGCTCCATGCGCTTGAAATCGATCGTCCGCTCGTCGGACGTGGCCACGCCCACCTCCTCACTCTTGAACGCGTCCTCCAGCGTCCGCTGCGTATTCACATCGAAGCGGACCCAGTGCGGCGCTTTGATCAGAGCGGGGTCGTGCTCCGCCAATTTGTCTCTATCTTCCCCAAAGTACCACGTGCCGCTCGCGGTCGACGCGCGCGAGCTCTGCTGGGACCCGCGCTGCTTCTGGGCCGCGATCGCGGCCCGCGCGCTCAGGCCGCGCGAGTTCAGCTCGTCTTCGCGCGCTCTAGCGGCCCCGCTCTCCTGGCCGCAGACCTCCCGCAGGATCTCGAGGGCGGCCCGCCGCGGCAGGAGGACGCGCACCACGTTCCTATCATACAACGTCGACTTCTTGTCCCGTAATTCAATTGATGCGTAGAGCCCGTGCGCGCTCAGGAGGGGGCACAGGTCGAGCGCGGGCAACAGACCCGCCTGGCCGAAGCGGCCGTCCGCGCCGTCCCGGACGGGCTGCGTCGGTTTACTTGGGTCCAGGGAGTACAGCCCGACCGCGACGCGCCGCGCCTGGCACAGCACCAATAAACCGTCCTCGGACCGCGTCTCGGACAGGAACCCGGCGAACAATGCGCTCTCGCGGCACCCGGCGCGCTCGGCCTTCTCCAGCTCCGTGAGGAACTCCCGGGCCTGCTGCGGCGCCAGGGCCCCGTTGCGCCGCCAGAACATGTCCGCAACGACGTCGGGCACCACGGGGATGTCCGGCGGTTTGCGGTCGTCGTCGTCCTCCTCCTTCGGCGGCGGCGCGTTCAGGGCCGCGTTCGCGCTCCAGACGGCGGCGTAGGCGGCGTCCATGGTACTCAGGAGGAACTGGGAGCCGCGGTCGCGCGGGCCCGGCGCGTCGGAGTCGCCCAGGGCTTGGAGGCGGCAGCGGTGGGCGAAGCGCGAGAACCGGTCGTAGGAGACGCCCGTCTCCGTCGCGAGCGCGCTCGCCCCGGTCGGCGCGGCCCCGACGCGAATGCGCTCCGCCTCGGCCGCCCGCGCCTCTATGCGCCGTTCTAATCGCCCCGAGTACTCCTCGAGGAGCTCGACGTCCAGGGGTTCCGCGAGCAAATCCAGCCGCTGCCTCGTGGACGCACTATCACCCAGATCTGCCACGACTTTCCGCGCCTTCTTCGCGTCCGCGGTGCCCGGCAGGTCCCAGAGCCCGCCCGGCCGCAGCCGGCTCCGCGACTCGAGTTCTCGACGCTCCGCGGTGCTTCGCCGCCGCGCTACGTCCGCCTCATCTAATTTGGCGTCCTGCGCGAAGTAGTCCCGGGTCTGGGTCTTCGCTAAATACAAGGGGTCGCCCGGCCACCACGTGCCGAGCGCGGCCTCCCGGGCCCGTAGGAGCTCGTCGCCGACGAAGGTGATGCCCTCGAGATGGGGCAATAGCGCCTTCCGGCGCGCCATGACCACGGCACTGGCCTCCTTCCGCTTGCGCGTGCGAGCTCTCGCCAACGCCCGCTCCTGCTTCGGTAAGGACGTGGTTGAGGCAATTCTAGCTTGCTCGTTGAGCTCGGCCAGGTCCAATGGCTCGCCGAGGCCCTTGCGGCGCTCCGCGGGCGGCGGGCCCAGGGCGGGCAGCGGCCGCTTCGTGCCGCGCCGCCGCTTATTCGTGGGCGCGGGGAGCTTGAGCCGCCGCTTCAGGCCGTAGGGCCCGGGGTCAAACGAGGCCACGGACTTTGTGGAAGGACTCCCGAGGTCGCCCAGGAAGGCGCTCCGTAGCAGCACATCGTCGATGGCGGCGGGGTCGTCGAGCGCTTTCGCTTTGTACGTGGCTATTTTCAACGCGCGGCGGGCCGTCCGCGGCGTGATCGGAGAGGTGACGCTGTAGGCGCCCGGACTGCGCGACTGCGCCGACGCCGCGCCGGGCGACGCCATCACGTTGGGTGAGGCCAACAACACGTTGGGCGAAGCCAACACGCTGTCGAGGAGCACCGGCGTGGCCGGCGGTGCCGCGACGAGGGACATGGTGATGTTTGGGCAGCCCACCTCGCCGTGCGGTCAATGCTCACGCAGCCTTATGAAATAATGGCATCTCGTGTGTGCGTAGATGCCCACTACGCACTGCCGTGCCGCTTTTGGCAGGCGCTTTAGCAGGCCGCTGTGTGGCTGCGCTAAGTTTGCTTTGATGGTTTGTTCTCTAACACTGCAATTCCCCCTGCGAAAGAAGAGTGCGAAGCGTCTTGGAGGACCGTTCCGCAGGTATTTGGGATTTAGTTTTTTTCCGCTTCCAATACGGGTTTTTCGTCCAGCAAAAGTCTGGATACAAGGCTTTTGACGCTATGGACTATTGATCTACAACACACCCAGCCACACGTATGAAAGCGAGAGCTGTTAGCCGCGCACGACCAGCATAGCACAGTGTCACAAGCATGGAGCAGAGCGGGCACGCCTCCGACGCGCACGCTGGCCACGCCTCCGACGCCTCGGCAGAGTTGTCGGAACTCGAAACGAGCCCGTGGCGCAAGGCCTTCGACGCGTTGCGCGCGTCGCTGTGGGTCCGGCGGCTGCGGCCGGTCGCCGAGATGGACGCGGAGTTCCCCTGGCCCCGCACCGCCATGGCCGAGTATGCGCAGCAGCGCCGGACCCAGGCGCCGCCGCGGTGCGCGCTCGACACCGTCGTCGTGGTCGCGGCGCTGCCGAGACTCGGGCGCGACGACGGAGCGGCCGTGCGATCTTTCCTGCGAGACGCTTCACTAAGAGCGGGCGCGTCCGTGGTCGAGGTGCGCGGCCCCTTCGTGCACGAAGCCGGGTCCGCGGCCTTCATCGAAACTAATGACGCGGCCGCGGCCCGCGGCGTCGCGCACGCGCTGGACGGGTTTAGGGTGCAGGCGCCGTCGCGCTGCATTTTGCGGGCGGCGCCCTACCGGGAACGGACGACGGAGGCGCCCGCACCGCCCCCGCGGCCGCGGCAGATTTCGGCCGTGCTCCGGTCGTCCACGGTCTCGTCGTCAGACGAGGGCCCCCCGGTGCCGCGCCGGCAGCGCGTCGAGACGCTGACCGGCGCCCTGGACCGCGCGCGGGGCCACAGCGCCCACGTCTTAGCGGCGCTGGACGGTGATCTGGACGCGGCGATGGCGCAGGGCGACGCGCGGCGGTGCCACGAGGTCGAGGCGCGCATCACGCGCGCCTTCTCGGCGATGCTGGGCGGTCTGCGCCAGCTCTGCGAGTCGGGGCGGGACGACACGGAAGTGGAGCGGCGGGGCGCGCTGGACGCCGTCGAGCGGGCGTTGCTGAGGGGTGCGTTCCGCCGGGACGACGACGACGATTCCGACGATGAAATGGTGCTCCTGCGCGGGGCGTTGAGGGCGGAACGGTGGCGGGCGGCGGCCCTGGCGAAGGAGGCGCGCACGCACGCCGTGAAGGCGGCGGCGTTAACGCAGGACGCGCGCGAACGAAGAGAAGTGTTACAGCGCTTCTCGCAGCGCGCGGAGGACTTGACTGCTATCACGCAGCAGCTGCAGGACCGGTGTGACCGAGCGGAACGCCGGGCGGACGTGGCGGAGCGGCGCGCCGCGCGCGCGCGGCGGCGGACCGGCGCCGACGACGCGCTGCCGCTCGAGGGCGACCGCGCGCTCTACGCGGGGCGCCGGCCAGGCGAGCTCGGCGTCTTCCGGGCGCAGCGGCGCCTCCCCGCGGCGGACACGTCCGAGGACCGCGAGGACGAATCCGACGACGAGGCCCTCGTTGTGTACCGGTGGGACACCGACGGCGCCGGCGCCGCGTGGGCGCGGGTCGGGCGCGCGCGGCAGCCGCAGGTGAAGCACCTGCCGGACGAGTACCGGTGCCCGATCACGCTGACCGCCATGGTCGACCCGTGTTTGGCGCCCGACGGCCACTCCTACGAGAGACGCGCGATTGAAAAGTGGTTCGCGGGTCACGGGACGTCGCCGCTGACCAATCAGAAATTGGATTCGACCGACATCGTGCCGAACCACGCGCTGCGCAAAGCGATCGCCCGCTTCCGCGACGAGTGCGAGGCCGCGGCGAGCGTCGGCCCGCCCGAGGTTTTGAAGACAGACTCGGAGTAACGCGGCCGATGCGACATCACGTACAAGTGTTTTTTGTGTAATTTACAGGCCGAAGACCGCGTCGAAAAGGTGGTCGCGGATGCCGCTCGACCCGGGCGCGGGCAGAAACAAATGGCGCTGGCCCGAGTTCACCGTGGCGAGGTCGTCGTAGTCGTCGCGGCGCGCGTCCTTTTTGGAAGACGCAAAGGCCAGGATGTCGTGGAGGAGCACGTCCGGCATGACGCCGAACGCGGCGCCGGCGCGCCGCGCGTGGTTGCGCGCCAAGAGCATGGCCATGACCCGTTCCTGGAACTGCGGTTTGAAAAAATGGTGGCGCTCCGGTTGCCAAATCTTGGCGAAGCGGCGGAAGGACACGCCCGCGTAGACGACGCGCTCGTAGGCCCGGTACTGAAGGCGCGGGAGACGCGGCGCGTCCGGCGGGCAGTACACGAAGTCCAGGCGGTCCAGGGCTTTCGCGCGCTGCGCCCTATTGATGAACTCCGTATAGGTCGGGCGCGGCAGCGGCAATAACTTGTTGACCCGCGGATCTCCCGAATATACGCCCCCATCCCTCATCGCGAGGTAGTCCTTGGCCTTGAAATCGAAGTCCTCGCGGTTCGAGCGCTTGGCGGCGACCAGCCTGTGGTCGTCGCCGGTCGCGGCCGCGTCGCCCCCTTTCCCGTAGGTCTTCTTGTTCGCATGTACGACTAATAGTTTGCCGGTCAGCGCCCGCGACTGCGCTGCCGCGGCCGCCGCGGCGGGCCCCGCGCTGGCGAGGGTCTGCACCGGCGCGTCGCGGCAAGCGCGGCGCGGCCGGCCGCGGCGCGGTCCCTCCTCGGCGGCCGGCGTGTCGGTGTCGTCCGCCGCGCGCTTGCGGCGAGTGGCTTCGGCGGCCAGGGCCTTGACGACGCTGCCGCGTACACTTCGCTCGGCCATTTTCGACCGCTGTAGTATGTTCTGCGTTGCGACCGTTGGTTGGGGTGAACACCAGTCTGCTGACTGCTCGATTTATGCTCTGCGCTGTCACACCTTAACTGCGCTGTGACTCAGTGTGAGGGAGTTTTTGCTGCCAAACAAGCGGCTTGCTGGCCAATGACGCTATAAGAGGATAGTGGGCGGCCTCGTTGGCTGCTTTTGGTTGGATGAGCGTATGCAGCGTTTAAATTTAATCCTAGGACCTCAAACGACGGGTTTTCTGCAGCACGGGTTTTTCAGGGGGGGGTATTTCGCTCTCCGTCTTGCCCGAAGTGCGGCTTTTACGTCATCAGTTTCACCACTGCCAGCCTACCCTGCCGTTAAAAATCATCTTTCTCGATTGCATTTTCACCTCAAAGGCGAAACTGCTTGCAGAGCGCTGCATTAAGCGCCAAAAAACAGCTCCTGAAGCGATAAAGATGACCGCACCGCCGCCCAAGACCATAACGACACAGCCCGTAGCCATCGCCTGGGCGACGGAGTCCACAAGGAACTTCGCGGTCGGCTGCGTCGACGGCCGCGTCGAGATCCACAGCACGAAGAGCGTGGCGCCGTTGGCGCGCGTCTGGCACGGCACGCGCGGCGCGGCCGCGGCCGTCGCGTGGAGCGATCACGGCCACGGCCTCTACGCCGGGTACGGCGACGGCGCGGTCTGCTGCTGGGACGCGCGCGGTGGCGGCGCCAAGGCGTGGAAAGCCAAGGGCCAAGGTGACGCGGTCACGGCGATGCTCCCTCTATTTTCGCAAAACCTGCTCACCGTGGGCGACGACGGCGGGCGCATCACGTTGCGAGACGCGCGCATAAGCGGCGACCGCAACCCCTCGACGACCGCCCGGCCGCATTCAGACTACGTCTCCGGCCTCTGCACCATCCGAGACGACATCATTGTGTCGACGGGCGCCGACGGCGTGCTCGCGGCGCTGGATTTGCGGAAGAACATGAAGTCCGTGGGAGAAACGGACCCCTTCGAGGACGAGCTCCTGTCCTGCTGCGTCACGCCATTCAGCGTCATCGCCGGCACGGCGACGGGGCCGCTCCTCGTCTGGAGCCGCCGGGACCTGGACGCGGAACCGGCCGTGGTCGCGTCGGATCACGACTCCGTGGAGGCACTCGTCGCCGTGCAGGACCTCGTGCTTACGGGCACCGGCGACGGCATCGTGCGGGCCTACGAGCATACCCCCGGCAAGCTCACGGACATCGGGGCCATCGGCGCCCACGACGACTTCCCCGTCGAGGCACTGACGGCCACGTCCGACGGCGCGCTCGTAGCCTCGCTGAGCCACGACTGCGTCGTGCGGTTCTTCGACGCCACGAATGCTTGTGCCGTCAGGGCGCTGGCCGCCGCGGCCGACGGCTCGGCGAGCGACTCCTCGGACGACGAACAGCCGCGGAAGAAGAAGAAGCAGTCCGAGTCCTTCTTCGACGGCCTAGGTTCATAAACAATGTGTGAGTTACAGCGTCGACTGGTGCAGCGTAGCCCCGACCATGTTTGGTGTGTCCTCCTCGTACAAGAGGTACTTGAAGAACTCCCGCCGCAAGCGGAGTTTTGGCAGTCGTCGCTCCGCCCCGTGAAAGTACAGCTCGATGGCGTGCGGGAGTACGCGCGTCGCCCAGAACTGGAGGTCCGAGTCGAGCGCGCGCGCCGCAATCTGGCGGTCCGAGATCCGGAGCGAGAGCTCAAGGCCGCGCGGCGCCTCGCGCTTCGCTCTTAACTCAAGATACCGGCAGTCCGGCCGCTGGAAGATGCCCACGACCCAGGGGTCCGTGCCCGGGACCCGGCGGTGCTCGCGGCACCACATGTCGTCGCGGTGCATCATCACAATTGTGCGCGCGCCATCATGGTAGGAGAGCGTGTCGAAGGATCCGACCGTCGACGCGTCGCGCTGCGCCGGCCGGCGGCGGCGGCGTCGGATTCTTACGCTGCAGGGACGCGGCTGCGCCACCGACGCCCGGAACGCGGAGCTCGACCGCAGCGGCTGCCGGTACTTGTCCGACCAGAGCGCCGCGTCGGCGACGGCCGGCTTCGACGGATACTTGTCGCGCCACATTGATGATCTGCGACTGATGGCGGAGGCTGCCGATCTATATGACCCGTCTGAGATTGATGGGGCACACGAGGCTGCCGATAGATTGCGGATCTATATGGCGCTGTCCGAGACTGAATGGCGGCGCTCGAAGCTGCCCGCCCTTACGCAACCGGCGTCGAGTGCGCGTCGGCTCCCGCTCCGGCGTTGCAGGCTTCCCTAGGTGAGGTTAGGGGCGCGTTTTGCCGGAGTGAGAGCGCGCTGCAGGCTTTTCTAGTTTTTTTGGCCATGCTCATCTCATGCTCTCCGAGTGCAGGGGCCTCTCCTTAACTTACCTGACCGTAAATAAGGCCCCGGGCGGCGTCGAGCAGCAGCCTCCGCGCGCTGAGTGATCCCCAGGCCGGGCGGAAACCGAAGCGGCGTACAGCGTGGGCAGCCTGGCGTGAACAGCTCAGGGCACCGCCGGCGGCACCGCCGCCACAACAAGATCCGCGTCCCCGGGCTGATTCTTGGACAGCGCCGCCACCGGAACCGGCGCAGCGGACGGCCCCGCCACAACATGGGCGCCGCCGCGTCCGCCGAGCGCGCCCCGCTGCGGACGCGCATCGTCCGCCTGGGCCAGGGGGGCCAGTTCCTCATCGTGGACGGCCGCGCGCACGCACGGCCGCAGATGATCATCCAGCGGAACGGCACCCTGCTCGCGACGAACGGCACGACTAACGGCCTGCACGTC
>Ga0302122_10002758_pt1 | contig 10783 bp, 10 predicted proteins | sample CB21_SCM_MG_FD_203115 | JGI IMG/M metagenome (GOLD analysis project Ga0302122, IMG submission 203115) | Marine microbial communities from Western Arctic Ocean, Canada - CB21_SCM | ecosystem: Environmental > Aquatic > Marine > Oceanic | place: Canada: Western Arctic Ocean | collected 2017-09-28
TCTCTACCTACTTTACACTTAATATGCACAGCATTACTACTCTGGTTAATTTATGGATTTATGATTAAATCGGTTGCGATTGTCATTTCAAATCTTGCGGCTTTATCATGTATATTATCATTAATAGTTGGTGTCATTAGACTAAGAGATATCGAAATATGACTAATTATTAACTAAATTTCGGATCTCTTTTTTCAATAAAAGCTGAAACTCCTTCGGCGAAATCAGGGGCGAGTGAAGAATTTGTAATAAGTAATTTTTCAAATTCTAGTTGAGTTTCCATAAAAGTAGAGGTAGAGGCATCAATCAATTGTTTAGTAGAACGACGACTTGAAACTGACCAACTACCCCATTTTTCTGCAACTTCAATAGCCCTCTCGAGAAGTACGGAGGAATCTGCTAACTCATCAACTGCTCCGTATTCTAAAGCTTGTTTACCACTCCATGTTTCGTTATTAAAAAAGAAACATTTTGCTCTTTGAGTACCTACAAGTCGAGGTAATAACCACGTAGTTCCACCATCAGGAGATAGGCCTAATGAGAAGAATGCAGCAGCTAACTTAGCATTCGGTTCACATACACGATAATCAGCGCACAAAGCTATACCTAAACCGCCACCTGCTGCGGCACCATTTATTGCAACAACAAATATTTTTTCAGATGCACGGATTTTCAATTGCATCGGATGTAAAATCGAGGTTAAACCACCAACCATTTCAGCGATACTACCATCCTCAATCGAAGATGCAAATGCACCAATATCAGCGCCTGAACAGAAAAAACGCCCAGTACCAGTCATTACGATTGATCGGATAGAGGGGTCACTCAATAAATCGTCAAAAATATCAGACATTGACTTCATTGAATCAAGAGAGAAAGCATTTCTCGAAGCGTGAGCAGATAAAGTGACTAAAGCAACACTATTTGCGAGATGTTGGACTGTAATCGTCATGATTATCCGAATGGGTATGCACTATTAGACTGCGTGAATATCTAAAGTAGATACTCCTCGCCTAGTCCATGCACACACGGGAGCAACTGTATATCGATGGGAAATGGGTAGATCCTGTAGGAAAAGGAAGTATAGAGATAATTAATCCTGCAACTGAAGAAATAATAGGAAAGGTACCAGTTGGTTCTTCAGAAGATGTTGATAAAGCGGTTCATGCAGCAAAGTTGGCTTTTGACAGTTGGTCAAAAAGTAGTATAGAGAAACGTATTGAGTTACTTAATTTACTTTCTAAAGCATTCAAAGAGAGAGGAGAAGAATTAGCACAGACAATTACTGCAGAGATAGGCACACCTATTGGATATTCACGAGTAGCAATGGTAGGAACTCCAAGAGTTGTATCTAGAAGCTATGCAAAAATACTAGAAGAATTTTCATGGGAAGAAAAAGTAAGAAATTCAATAATCTGCAAAGAACCCATAGGTGTTTGTGTTTTTATTACACCTTGGAACTTCCCCCTACATCAAATAATAGGAAAAGTTGCTCCAGCAATTGCAGCAGGTTGTACAATGATTCTGAAACCATCTAAGGAAGCACCGCTCAGTGCTTTCATACTAGCAGAAATTCTAGATGAAATTGGTTTACCCGCTGGAGTGTTTAACTTAGTATCTGGACATGGTTCAGAAGTAGGCGATTATATGTCTAGTCATCCAGATGTAGATATGGTTTCATTTACAGGATCCACAGGGGCAGGAATTTCAGTAAGTCAATCAGCAGCGCCGACCATAAAGAGAGTAACTCTTGAATTAGGAGGTAAAAGTGCTAATGTAGCACTAGATGATTCAGAACCCAGTGTAGTTGCCAAAAAAGCAATTGCAGCTTGTCATCAAAATAGTGGTCAAACATGTTCAGCATTAACAAGGCTAATAATACCAGAATCAATGAATAGAGAGGTATGTGAAATAATTGCAGCAAAGAATAACTCTTACTTGGCTGGTGACCCCTTGGATGAGAATACTAGGTGCGGACCAATGGTTAGCTCAAAACAACAATCAAGTGTCAGTAAATATATAGAATCTGGAATTAATGAAGGTGCTACTTTAATTTCAGGAGGATTAGGTATGCCTGATGGATTGACTAAAGGGTTCTATGTTAAACCTACTATCTTTGCAGATGTCACTCCGAATATGAAAATATGGAAAGAAGAAATTTTCGGTCCTGTTTTAGTTATTACAACTTACAAAACAGAAGAGGAAGCACTATCTTTGGCTAATGATTCAATTTATGGATTATCGGGGGGAGTCTGGTCAGGGGATGAAAAGAGAGCAATTAATTTCGCGAAAGGTATGAGGACAGGGCAAGTTAGTATTAATGGTGGTGCTTTCAATATAAGTGCTCCATTTGGAGGATACAAACTGTCAGGAAATGGTAGAGAACTTGGAACTCACGGATTAGATGAATTTTTAGAAGTTAAATCAATTCAAATATAAAATTGACTATTTAAGTTGATTATCTACCTACCCATTTAGCATCTTTACGCTCTAGAAAGGCTTGAACACCTATTTCTTTATCTTCTGTATCAAAGAGGGCAACGAACTCAGATCTTTCAGCAAGTACTCCCTCGCTGAAAGGCAAATCCAGAGAGGCACGTACAGCACGTTTTGCTACCTTAGTAGTATAGGGAGATTTTCGAGCGATATTTTCTGCTAACGACATTGTAAAATCATCAAGGTTCTCAGCAGTTGTCACAGAGTTGACTAAGCCACAAGAGAGAGCTGTTTCTGCATCCATCATATCTCCTGTAAGAACCATTTCTAATGCTTTACCATATCCAATAAGATGACATAATCGTTGCGTCCCACCACCACCCGGTATTAATCCTAAATTAATTTCTGGTGTTCCAAATTTAGCCCTCTCAGATGCTACTCTCAAATCACAAGAAAGTGCTAATTCTGTACCTCCTCCGAGAGCAAAACCATCAACCATAGCAATAGTTGGCTTTGTGAGATTCCAGACTCTTTCCCATGCATTATCTTCGAAAAATCCTCTAACATCATCCGAATTTTTACCAAGAAACTCGGAAATATCTGCACCAGCAGCAAAAGATGCAGGTTTAGGCCTCTTTCCCTCTATTGGAGGATTTGGAGCGGCACCTCTAATCACAATAACTCTAATCGAATCATTTGATTCAGCCATATCACAAGCCTCTTTCAAAGCTTTATGAGATTCCGCATTTAATGAATTTAGTTTATCAGGACGATTTAAAGTCCAAATAGAAACTAAACCTCCATCTGGATAAGTACCTTCAATTTGTTTGTTTTCAACTAACAGTACTCCTTCGACCATATATCCTCGAAAGAGGATGAATGTTTGAACATACGGTTGAATCAATGTCATTTAGGTGGTAAACCAGGAGGTGCTGGCATAGGAGGTAAACCAGGAGGTGCTGGCATAGGAGGTAAACCAGGAGGTGCTGGCATAGGAGGTAAACCAGGAGGTGCTGGCATAGGAGGTAAACCAGGAGGTGCTGGCATAGGAGGTAAACCAGATGGCGAGATTTCTTTAACTTCGGCAGAATGCCTAATTTCTTTTTCTTTATTTAGAACTTCAAGAGGAGTTTTAAGTTTGAGAATTCGGGTGTTATCAATCCGAATATATGACACACCAAGAGGTTTTGATTCATCGGGAAACTCTGGTTCTTCAATAATTGTCAGACCATGATTTGGGTCATTCAAGAGTGTGGCAAGATCTTCTCCATCTTCTACTTCAGTCCACAAGCGGGCTTTTGCGGCTCTCCGTTCTGCTAAAGCCATCCTCCTCTTCCTTTCTAAGCTAGAGCGGATTTCTGCCTGCCTAATACGGCGTTCATCAACAAAAGCCTCTATTTCTGATTCCATTTCAGATTGGGCATCAGATGTGATTACCAGTTTTTTAGCAAGTATTGTTCCATCTGCTGCTTCTGCACCGATACTTGGAAGAGGTGGTAAAACCATCTCAGATGATAATTGAGGTACAGGTAAAGGCATTGATGGCAAAGGCATAGGTGGAAGAGAATTATCTAGGCTCTGAGATGATCTTCTACGGCTCCTCCTAAGTTTCTCATCTCTTTTTTCACTAACACTTTCTATTTGATTAATTGGATCTGGAATTTCAATGACAGTTGGAGATGCTATACTTAACTTTTGAGAAGTCTCTTTCGACACACTAGGAGTTGCTATTCTTTGATTACCTGTGAACATTAAAACTGCTAAAATTGAAAGAAGAACTACACCGCTAGCAATACTAGAGACTGTATCTAAATCTCCTTGAAAAACGAGTAAAAGAACTAAACCCAGAATTAGGGAAAACCAACCCGTCATCCTCATCTCCCATAGCATAGTATCAGTCCTTCTACTGGGCCACCTATCTTCACTTTAACGGGGCCCTGAGATTATCGCAAAGAATTCTAAGAGACTTACCTCTATGGGATTTGGCATCTTTTTCTGATTGTAACATTTCTCCGAATGTCCTCCCATCACCTGAATTAGGGATAAATATTGGATCAAAACCAAAACCATTAGAACCACGGATTTCAGTGGATATTTGCCCAGAGCATTTCCCCATAGAATTCCAATACTTACCGTTTTCATAAAGTATTGAATAAGCACGATATTCTGCTTGACGATTGGAGTTTTTTTCGAGAAGATTAATGATACCTTGATTCCCTATAGTTCTTGAAACATATGAGGAATAAACTCCAGGGAAAAAACCTAATCCATCGATGAATAAGCCTGAATCTTCAACTAATATCGCACAACCTTCAAATTTAGTACCTGAAATTAATTCTAAAGATTGATCTATTTTAGATTTAGAAATAACTTCAATGTCATCCGCCTGAGGTTCGATAAAATTAGGATATTTACCATCAATAATTAATCTTACAACATCGTGCCCTAAGGAGCCTAATGCAACTTTTGCTTCAGCAATTTTATTTTCATTACTAGTCGCAAAAAGAATTTTCATTTGAACCACTCAAGCATGATATCTTACCCGCCCTCTAATAGAATTAAATCTTTCAACAACTTCATCTCCAGATGGTGAAAAATCATTGGAGAAAGAAGTATATCCTTCGATTATTGTATCAATCGCATTTTCATATTCGTGATGACTAGCATTTAAACATTCATTCAATACCTGTAAGTCAAGACCTAATTGCTCAATTTCTGGAACGATCTTAGCAAGTCCAAAATCAATAATATTTAATTGGCCTTCATCATCAATCATCACATTATGAGTGGTTAAATCACCGTGAGAAATACCTAACTCATGCATTTCACGAATAAGAATTCCTAAATTTCTAATCGGCTCTAAATCAGAGTTACCACCTAATAGATAATCATACAATGTCACACCACTTATATGGCTTAATAAAATCCAGCCATTATCAATATCGACATCTAATATTGAAGGAGATGGGATTGAAGTTGATTGTAATTTGATCAGAACTCTAACTTCTACTGAAAGCCTCTGACGTGTCAATCTTTTATCTAAATCTGGATGGCGGTAAGAACGTGGATTACGGATCTTAAGAACCGCTTTAGCCCCCATCCAATTGCCAGAAATTACGATAGCCTCTGCACCTTGATGAATGATTTTTGATTGCTGCCACATTGGCACTAAGTCATCATCCATGTCTATCGGAGGTGACATACCTTGAAAGAGGTTAAACCCAACCAATGAGTGAATTCACATGTCTATGGACCTACCTGTGGCCCCAAATCCACGTGGAAATATAATTCCAAAGGCATATTCTGAATACGTTATTGAGAAAGAAGCATTAAGGCTTACTGAAGTAATAAAACAACCCAAAAGGTGGACTTTGGAACACTGTAAAACAATAGCACCATATACATTAGAAATCAATGAATTAAAAAAGGATAAGGATGTTTATCTGATTGCTCATTCTTATCAAACTCCAGACATTGTATATGGAGTTGCAGACGAAGTATCAGATAGTTATTCATTATCTAAATCTGCTAGAGATGCTGAACAACAAATAATTTTATTTTCAAGTGTTAGATTCATGGCAGAAACTGCTAAGATACTGAGCCCTAGTAAATTAGTCCTTCATCCATCACCAGAAGCTGGTTGTTCATTATCAGAAAGTATAACTGCTCAAGATGTAAGAGATTTAAAAGAAAAATATCCAGGAGTACCAGTAGCTTGTTACATCAACACAACAGCTGAAGTAAAGGCAGAAGTAGATGTGTGTGTAACTAGTAGTAACTATCTGAAAATATGTGAAAACCTACCGGGTGATAAACTAATCTTTGTCCCAGATAGATTCATGGGGGAACATTTACAAAATTCTCTTCAAGGTAAAAAAGAAGTTATAATTTATGATGGAGAATGTGAAGTACATGCATTATTTACTGGTGAAAAAGTTTTATCGTGGAAAGAAAGAGCTAGTGAAGCAGGAATTAATCTTCAAGTTTTAAGCCACCCTGAATGCGCAGCAGATGTCTTAGAAGAAAGTGATATTATTGGAAGTAGCGAAGTATTGATTAAAGAATCAATACGATTAGGAAAAGAAGGGATTAACAATATTATGTTGATTACAGAATGTGGAACTGCTGATAGAGTGATTGCAGAAACTAAAGATGAACTGAATATTATAGGTACATGCGTAATGTGCAGACATATGAAAACGACACTATTGGAAGATATCCTACAAGCATTAAGAGAACCAAGTTCTGAACAAATAATTGAATTAGATAGCGAAGTTATAGAAAAAGCAAAATTATCATTAGATAAGATGTTCAGATACGCTGAACTTTAATCGCGCGGTCTTTTTTCTAATGCTGATTGCTGGGACCAAACTAAGAGTAGAGGAATAAGCAGTAGTACCGCAGCTTGGAGTACAACAGATGAGTATTCTTCAAACGTATTTTCTAATTGATAAATTACTAATTCAGAGTTGCCATCTTCATCAATTGTTATCCAGGTGATACCATTGCTCAGCATATATGGATCATAGTGGTCTGAATTATCTTCAGTAGGTATCTGAATGGCACCTTGGTCACCATCAATATCCCAAAGGAACACATCTCTATTGAAATTGAGAAGATCTAAATTAATTGAAGGTGAGGTTATTGGTCTCTGAAGAAATGCGATATAATTCCCCTCAATACTTGGGGATTCAGCGGGCCAAAGAGGATTTGACAACATTGTTTGTTCACCAGTTAAAGTATCAATTAGGATAAGTCGATTTAATGGCCCTACATCGACCGTTATGACAATGAAATTCTCATCCATTTCGATATCCAATACAGTAGAATTATTATAGTCAACTGGGACTTCATACAACCTTTCCAAATATTCATCATTCAAATCATTGGAGAATGTTTCAATTAATATATTAATTTCTATACTAGGACTAAATAATGTTGTGACATTAATGATTGGTCCATTAACAGTATTAAATGCAGATGCGATAAATGAACCAGATGCTTCAATAGCAGTCAAATTACCAATTTCATTCGAGAGTACTGTTTGATTAAGAAGAACATTAATTATTTCCATACTACCATTTGTAACCTTTACTAAATAGGGATCGCCATGATCATTTTCTCCAATCGAGAATTTGTCAGAAGTCAGATTTTCTGTAATACTAAATATTGGTTCTATTTTATCTAAAGAGATATTATCTAACTTGAAAAAATCAAGATGGAAGTCATCGAATAATATGAAGCTGTTATTTGATAACTCAATACTTGGAGGAGTCACCCAACTAATCCCTCCAATTGCTGTTTCTTGTTGAGTACTAACATTCCAGAGATTTATCATGACATCAGGACCTATTTCTTCGATACCGACGACCCAACCTTCCGAACCTGCTGCTTTAGTTGGATTCACTCCTTCAATTGGAAAGTCTTGATGTGTAGCATCCCATAATAGCACACTACTAGTAATGAACAATAGAGAGGCAATAAAAGCCTTGGTTTGACTTGAACTTGGCTGCTTGAGAGGGGAAAATATATTCTTAACCATCTTCCAAGATTCAGAGGCCCATTTCTTAGGATCATCTATAGCACGGGCTAATCTTCGTGAAAATAATCTTTCATCAGCAAACCTCCAGATTGGGGCATGAGTTTTAGAAGTAATTTCAACTGCAATTACTGCTACAATAATTCCACCAATAATATCTGATACCCAATGTATGCCAAGATATAAGATTGTAAATCCTGTTAAAACGATAAATAGCAATAACAATCTTCGATAACGTAACCATCGCTCATCTGAATCCCACCTTTCCATAGTTAGCCATATAGCAAACGGTAGGCCAATATGTAGGCTAGGCATGCCATTAGTAAATGGATCAATTTGAATAAACCAATTATGAATTTCAGGTGTCAAATCATAAGCAATTGTTTCCATTTCAGGGATATAATTTCCAGTCACTCTGACATTAAAAAATAAGTAAAATGGAATTGCGAGAATATATACCCAAAACATAGAAAGTGATACTCTATCAGCCATATATCGGTCATCAAAAAAGATAGGATAAACAAACGAAGAAAATGTCACTGCCATAAATCCCATTACGTAAAAATGTGTCAATCCTACCGATAACAAAGAATTCTGTAATTCAGACTGAATGAAGAAAACTATGTCACCTTCAATAGCATATACATAAGGAGTCATGTCAAGTTGTGTATTAGCCATAAGAATTCTATCTAATTGATCTAGTAAATCTTTCCATAAATATACTGAAAATACAACTATCATATGAGCCCAATACCTTCTGAACATATCTATGAAACCTGATATCCTTATTTTAGCATAATCAGGCTTAAATAAAGGCATCAACCCTATACTAATTACTATAGCACCAGTGACCCAGGTAAGATAGATGCTAGTCCCCACAGCCATACTATCAGTATGTATGGGATAGCCCATCCATCATCAAATTGACCCTTCTATGAAATCACTGTTTAGGATATACGAACCGTTGGACTGTTAGGCTGTTCTAATGTTAAAATGACCTTTTCCACAATTTTGTCAAATGCTTTAGCCGTATCTCCATCAGGCTCAGCAACAATACGGTGAACTCCATCATCTCCACCTCTAACAATTCCAGGATCAAATGGTAGTGAACCTAAAAATGGGACAGATAGGTTTTCGGCGGCGTCAACTCCACCTCCACTCTTAAAAATATCAAGTGTAATTGACCAATTTCCTTCATCATCGGAAGTAGTTTCAATAATACCACCACTAGGTCCATTAATTCCAACCTTAGTGTTTGGTTCAGTATGTCCATTTATTTTATATCCACTCATATTTTCAACTACACCAATAACTGGAATAGAAATTGTTTTTGCAAAATTTATCGATTTCCTACTATCTAAAAGAGCTACTTCTTGAGGTGTGGTGACAATTACTACCCCATCAATTGTTGGTAAACTTTGAGAGACTGTTAATGGTTCATCACTAGTTCCAGGTGGGAAATCTATAATCAACGCGTCTAATTCCCCCCACTCAACATCGCCAATAAATTGATTGATGGCCCCTAACTTAATTGGGCCACGCCAAATCACTGGTTTATCAGGATCTTCAATCAGAAAAGCCATCGAGATAACTTTTATTCCATGTGCTCCAATTGCAGGATATATTCTTCCATTTTCAACATGTAAATCAGTTCCTTCTAAACCAAGCATCTTGGGGACATTTGGCCCAGTAATGTCGATATCCATAATCCCTACTTTCATTCCCTTACGAGCTAAAGAAAGTGCTAATCCAGTAGCAACTGTTGATTTGCCAACTCCACCTTTACCAGATAATACCATAATTTTATGTTTGATATCTTCATCCATTTTAGTTATTCGAAGTTTCCTTTGCATTTGTTGATAAGCTTGTTCCATTTGTGCTTTTTGTTCGGATGAAACCTCTGATTTCTGAGTTTTAGGTTCAGAGCTACTCTGATGATGACGAATCGGAATATCGGACATTAGTCAATGGGCGGAGTAAATCATACTTCAACCCTAGTAAACATTAGTTTTACATTAATAATTAAGAAACTGCTTTAGTTTAATTAATTAAGTGTATTATTTTGTAAGTTAATATGAAACTTCTATTTGTGTGTGTAGGGAATACATGTAGGAGTCAAATGGCCGAGGCTCTAGCTAAGAATATGGGTTTTCAAGCTCAATCAGCAGGTACACATCCAGGCGAAAAAATTGCACCTAATGCATTAATAGCGATAAAAGAATTAGGAATAGAAATAGAAAACCAGCACCCTAAATCTATAAATCAAATCAATACAGAGTTATTTGACAAAATTATTAGTATGGGTTGTGGAGTGAAGTGCCCGAATTTACCTATTTGGGCCGATTGGGAGTTGAGCGACCCCGTTGGAAAACCAATTCAGGTTTATCAAAATACGAGAGATAAAATACAAATTTTATTAGAAAATTTGTATCAAACTCAGACCGACGCGTAGAAAAGTGACTCAGGTTTGCAGGTAGGTATACGAGTGTAGTGTAGTGGTTATCACCGGGCGTTGCCAACGCCTGAACCCGGGTTCAAATCCCGGCACTCGTACCAATTTATTCGAATTCAGAATTACGTAAAACCAACAATATACCCACTGCAGATAATACCAAGATAAAGATTAACCCAATCGTAATTAAGAGCGAATCATTTTCTAAAATCCAATTCTCAGACCCGGTATCTAAATCTACTTTTTCAAGATTAATTATTATACCTTGATCTTCCGGTGACGTTGAAGAAAGATAAATATCAGTGCCTCTAATTAAAATCTCAATTTCACCATTAGGTAAACTCGAACGAGCCAAA
>Ga0302122_10002761_pt1 | contig 10777 bp, 11 predicted proteins | sample CB21_SCM_MG_FD_203115 | JGI IMG/M metagenome (GOLD analysis project Ga0302122, IMG submission 203115) | Marine microbial communities from Western Arctic Ocean, Canada - CB21_SCM | ecosystem: Environmental > Aquatic > Marine > Oceanic | place: Canada: Western Arctic Ocean | collected 2017-09-28
CGCGGGGTTCGGCGGCGCGACGTTCAGGGGCACCGCGTGGTTCGGCTTATCCGTCTTCAATTGTTCCGCCGATTTCACAAATGCGGTCTTCCAGGGGGCGGCGGCGTCGCGGCAGGAATCAAGGGTGGCGGTGCGCCCCGACAGACCGGGGGCCTCACATCCTTCGAGACGCGCGCGAGCGCGCCCGTCAGGAGGAGGGGGGAATAAACAGGCGGAATTGTTAGCTTTCCTCATCCTGAGGAGCCGCTGCTAGGCGGCGTCTCGAAGGACCAGGAAAGCTTGGCGAGAACAATGCGGGGAGACGAATCATCCCGGCCTGCCAATAGTTTACACTTCTCAGGATGGCCACTCCCAACGCCAACCAATTCGACGTTATCGTCATCGGCGCCGGCGCGGCGGGGCTGATGTGCGCGCTGACGGCGGGCGGGCGCGGGCGGTCCGTGCTGCTGCTCGACCATGCCGACGAAGCCGGCAAGAAAATCCTGATTTCCGGCGGCGGGCGGTGCAATTTCACCAATCTGTTCAGCGCGCCGGAGAATTTCATTTCGGGCAATCCGCATTTCTGCAAATCGGCGCTGGCGCGCTATACCCAGCACGATTTCATCGCGCTGATCGATAAGCACCGCATCCCGTGGCACGAAAAAGCCCTCGGCCAGTTGTTCTGCGACGGCTCGGCGAAGGCGGTGGTCGCCATGTTGCTCGCCGAATGCGACACGGCGGGCGTCGATCTCCGGCTCGGCCACACGATCACCGAAATCACCCGCGCCGACCGGTTCCAGGTTGTGACGGACCGGGGCGATTTCACCGCGGCTTCGGTGGTGCTGGCGAGCGGCGGACTGTCGATCCCCAAGATGGGCGCGACCGGTTTCGCCCATGACGTGGCGCGGCGCTTCGGGCTCCCGCTGACCGACATCCGCCCGGCGCTGGTGCCGCTGACATTCGCGGCGGAAGATCTGGCCCTGATGCGGCCGTTGAGCGGCGTTTCGCTCGACAGTATCGCAAGTTGCGGCAAAACCGCGTTCCGCGAGGCGACGCTGTTCACCCATCGCGGCCTGTCGGGCCCGGCGATCCTGCAAATATCGTCCTATTGGCGCGACGGCGGCGAGATCGCGCTGAACATAGCGCCTGACCTGAAGGCCGGCGCGTGGCTAATCGACCGAAAGCGCGCCCGCCCGAAGACCGAACCGAAGACGGCGCTGGCGGAATTCCTGCCCGCCCGCCTCGCCGCCGCCCTCGCCGAACTCCACTTGCCGCCGCTTTTGATCGGCGAGATTTCCGACAAATCGCTGACCAATCTCGGCGCCCGGCTTAACACCTGGCGCCTGACGCCCGCCGGCAGCGAAGGCTATGCCAAGGCGGAAGTCACCGTGGGCGGCATCGACACTGCCGGGCTGTCGTCGCGCAGCATGGAAGCGAAGGACGTGCCCGGTCTGTATGCGATCGGCGAGGCGGTAGACGTCACCGGCTGGCTCGGCGGTTATAATTTACAATGGGCCTGGTCGAGCGGGTTTGCGGCCGGCGAAGCGGTGTGATGCCGCCCGATACATCAGGCCCCCCGGCCCGCTGTCGCTCGCCAGAAGCCAGTGGCGTCGGCACAGACTGATCCTGCGCTATCCGCCGTCCCGACGTTCAGCTTCCTAAAACTGTGCCGTTCCCGACGGCAGGCCGAGCGACACCCGGCCGTACAGGGTCGAACACATGTCCCAGTTGAGACTGATGTGCTTCGACGCGGAATGCAGATCGCGCCAGAAACGCTGGGTGACGTTTTCGTTGGACAACCCTGCCCCGCCGACGCTTTCGAATAACAGATCCGTCGCCTGGCGCGATAATTTGACCGCGTAGCTGAGATTGCCCTTGTTGCGGGCGCGTTCCTCGGTGGTCAACGGGCGGCCTTCGGCCATGACGCGCATGATCTCGGCGCAATCGCGGGCGACCAGGTTCCGGGCCGCGTCGATCGCCGCCGCCGCTTCGGCCACGCGAACCTGAATGGTCGGAAAATCCGCCATGCTCTGAGGTTGGCTGAGCGCGGCGCCGCGGGTTTTGCGTACGCCAACCTGCTCGATATAGGTTTCCAGCACGCCCAGCGCCATGCCCATCGCCGGGGCACACAGGCAGATTGAAATGGCGGCGAAAAACGGCACTTTCCACAGATCGTTCTTGTTGACGGCGGCGCCCGGCGGGTTTCCGGACAACGCCTGTTCGAGCGTCAGCATCCGGTGCGTCGGGATAAACAGATCGTCGACAATCACGTCATTACTGCCGGTGCCGATCAGCCCCATGACGTCCCAGTTGTCGTCCACCGAGAAATCCGCTTTCGGCACAAGGATGTAGCCCTGCGTGTAGGGATCCGAGGTCGCATCCTTTGCGATCCGCGCGCCGAGGATCATCCAGTTGGCGTTAAGCACGCCCGAGCAGTACAGCCACTTGCCGGTAATCCGGTAGCCGCCGTCGATTTCGACCGCGGTGCCGCCCGGGGAATAGGACGACGCTGAAATATGGGTCGGATCGTCGCCCCAGACTTCGTCCTGGGCGGCGACATCGAACATGCCGATCTGCCACTGGTGCTGGGCGGCGGTCGCATAGACCCAGGCGGTCGACCCGCAGCCGGCGCCAATCTCGGTGGCACAGCGCACGAACGTGCCGATATCGAATTCGAACCCGCCATAACGCGCCGGCTGCTGCACCTTATAGAGCTCTGCCGCCTTCAGATCGGCGACCGTTTCGTCGGACACCCGCCGGTTGCGCTCGGTTTCGCGCTGGCGTGCGCGCAGCACCGGTTTCAGCGCCGCGGCGCGGGCGACGATCTCGTCGGGATCTGCGCGAAGCTCAGTCTTGTCAATCGTATCCATGGCATAAATCTCTCAGTATTCCGCGGCGGATCATGCGGTAACGGGCGTTTTCTGTCCAATGCGTTATTCGCCACGGCGCCATAGTCCAACAGGCGGGTCAAATGGCAGGAATTTATTTCCGGAGCCGGGGCGCGGCCAGCGATGTCGCGCGGTCAAGCTGCGCCGGGGTCAGGTCTTCGCCGGTCCGCCGGCGGGCCGTCGCCGCCCCGGCCGCTTTTCTCGATTCGGCGGCCCGAAACCACGCCCATGCCTCCACAATATCCTCCGGAACGCCCGTGCCGCGCAGATACAGGTAGCCGAGCGCAAGCTGCGCCGGACCGAAGCCGTTCTTCGCCGCCTCGCGATACCAGCGCACCGCCTCGTCGGGCGACCGGGCGGTGCCTATACCGTTGTCCAGCATATAGGCGAGATTGTATTGCGCTTCGACGACGGCGACCCCTGCCGCCCGGCGATACCAGGTGACCGCCTTGCTGGCATCCGCCGGAGTCCCGCCGCCAAACTGGTAGGCAACGCCGATTTTGTACTGCGCCGCCGGATATCCTTGCTCCGCCGCCTTGAGAAACCATGTGAACGCCGCCCGGACGTTCCGGCCGCCGCGACCGGCGCCGCGCTCATATCGCAGGCCCAGCAGGAACTGCGCCTTGGCCGATCCCGTCGCAGCTTCGCGCTCATACCAGCGCATGGCGTCGCCATAGCTCGCAGGCTGCGCTATTGCCGCCGTGGGAAGCATTGTGGAGGCCGGTAACAGGAGATAAAAAGCCGCGGCGATCAATCGATGCATGCGCAGGTCGGACGGTCGTTTCTGACCGAAGAATTTACCGCCCGATCACCGAATCGTCATCCGCACGCGGCATTTCCATTCGGGTTTATTCGGGCGCGGGGCCTTAATAGCCGTTGAGGCGGCAACCTTCGCCATAGCTGCGGGTGGGCATAACGCTCGACTTCGCCGATGGTGGTGTAGCAATAGGTCTGCACGACAGCGATCGGACGCGGCGTGAACATCGTCGCGCTCAGAACCTTTTCCTCGTTGGGCAGGTGGCGGGCGACGTATTCGCTGTCGAAAATCGTGTCCTCGAGCAGCGTGTGCTCGCAGCCGGCAGCAAGCATCACGGCGGCCAAAGCGGCAGCGAACCGAACAGTTTTATAGTGCATCCGGCAACCTCTGATCGTCAGTTGGGTTCGGGACCCGATTGCCGAGTATCGCGAATCACGCTTAACCGTGGGTTAAGGCGCACCAGCCCGAACGCAAAAAATTATGGTTAATTATGGGTAACCGCACCGGAAGCCTCTGACGGTCAGGCCCACAGTTCGCGACTGGCGATGGCCGCGCCTTCGACCAGCGCGTCGAGCTTTGCCCACATGATCGTCGGGTGCACGCGCTGATAGAGCGGGCTTTGCGCAAACCCGCAATCGGTGCCGGCGATCACGCGTTCGCGGCCGATCAGATTGGCGAGCCGGACAATGCGCTCGGCGACCAGTTCGGGATGCTCGATCACGTTGGTGGAATGGCTGATCACGCCGTGGATCAGGGTTTTGTCGTCGGGCAGATCGACATCGCCCCAGACTTTCCATTCGTGTTCGTGGCGCGGATTGCCGCCCTCGATCACATAGGCACCGGCATTGATCTTCAGGATCAGATCGACGATTTCCTTTAGCGGCACATCGGTGACGTGCGGTCCCGGCCAACTGCCCCAGCAGACGTGATAGCGGACCTTTTCGGGCGGAATGCCTTCGAGCGCCCGGTTGGTCACTTCGACATGGCGGTTTAGCCACGCGCGATAGTCGTCCATCGTCGCCGGCGGCACCATGCGGTCGAACGTGACCGCGGCGCGCGCGTCGTCGAGCTGGACCAGCAGCCCGGCATCGACAATCGCCCAGTATTCCACCGCCATCGCCGCGCCGATCGCGTCGAGGCAGTCGTCGTCATTGGCGTAATGTTCGTTGCGCCGGTCCGGGATGACGCTGGCGGGTGCCGCGACCGGCAGAAAGCCTTCGGTGACGTCGAGCCCGGCAAGCGCCAATTTGAAATTCGCGATGTCGCGCTCCAGCTCGTCCTGACCGGTGTATTCGATGGCGCCGGTGCAGACGGATTCGCTGATCGTCGCCACTGCCTGTTCGCCGTCCAGCTGCTCGTAGAACGCCCCGAAACGCGCCCGGTCGGCGCCGGCCTTGAACGGGTTTTCGCCGGATATATCGCGGCGCTCGAAACCGCTGAGCCGTTTGAGAACATATTGCGACCAGCTGATCGACTTGCCGAACTCGCCGTCGGAGATCACGTCGATCCCGTGTTCGCTTTGTTCGCGGGTGATGTTTTCAACCGAGCTGGCCAGGCAGGAACGATACGCGTCCGCGTCGTAGGGCTGGCCGGCCTGCAGGCGGCGGATATATTCGACCAGTTCATCCGGGCGGATCAGGCTGCCGACATGGGTGGTAAGTATTCGGTCCGTACTGCGCTGCATCTGATTTTCCCGTTTCGAATTGATTGAATTGCCGAATTCGTTATCGGCATTGATACGCCCATGCCGGCGTCAGCCATCTCGCTCCAACAAAGCCGCTTTGAGATATTCTTACCGGAGCCAGTGTGCCGTAAGGCCAGTGTGCCGTAAGGAAGGTTATCAATTATGAGCACCGAAAATTCCGAGTCCCAGCAACGCTATGTGTATATCGGTTATCAGGGCAAAGAAAACCCCACCGAAGGGTTTGTGGCGCAGTACCTGCCAAAATGGATTGACGTCAGCACCAGCGAATCCGTGAAAGGCGGGCTTCGTACGGTCCAGGGGCGGGAAGCACTTCATGCCCGCCTGATGAAAACCCGGCTGCGCGAACTCGGCGGCGAATCCAAAGCGCAAATCCCCGAAATACGCCGGGAACAGGAAGTGCCGTTTTTTTACCTCGGCCGAGCACAGCGACGTCGATAAATTGAAGGTGCTGTCGGACCTGTCCGGAGATGGCGAAGCGTTTCTCAGCCCCGTCACCGAAATTATCGATCAAATCACCGACGATATGCTGACAAAGGAGTTGCTCCGTACCATCCTCGACAACGAGATGGAGAGCATTACCTGGGTCCAGGAAATGTACCGGACGCTAAGCGCGGTGCAGCCCGCGCCCGGTTAGGACCATCAGCCCAGCACGTCGAACGCGTCGCCGTCCGTCGCCGCGCCGAGAATATGGCGCTGGTGCCACAACGCAAAAAACAGCAGCGTCCAGGCGGCAAACCGTGCGCGCTTGCCGGACGCCAGGAACAGCGCTTCGACGGCGCCCGGCTTGCAACGTTCGGCGACACCGGGCTGGGCCGCGACCAACGGGCCGATACGTGCCCCCTCCGCCGCGATCCATTCGCCGACCGGTACGGTAAATCCCTTCTTTTTGGCGAAAGCCTCTGCTGCCGGGGCAGCGCCATCGAGCCATTTACGCAGGATCCATTTGCCGAGACTGCGATTCACTTTGAGCGAATCCGGCAACCGGAACGCGGCATTCGCCACCGCGGGATCAAGGAACGGGGTGCGCCCTTCGACGCCGTGCGCCATCAGGCAACGGTCCAGCTTGGTCAGCAGATCGTTGGGCAACCAGTCGGCGCAATCGACCGCCTGCGCGGTCTGCAGCCGCGATCGGCCGCCGTCACGGGAAACCGCTTCGGCGCCGGCTATTCCGTCGCGCCATCCCGGGTCTTCGTTTCGCAGCACACCGAGCCCGTCCATAATACCGCGGCTTCGCATGCCACGCCCGCCGAGCCAGACAGGGCGCATCAGACTGCGGTACCGGCCGTAGCCGCCGAATATCTCGTCGCCGCCCTCTCCCGACAAAATAACCTTGTGATATTTCGCCGCCTCGCGCGCCAGTTTCCAGGTCGGCAGGATCGCGTAATCCGCGACCGGTTCGTCCATCGCCGCGACGATCGAGGGCAGCAGCGACCAGAAATCCACCGCATCGAAGGCAATCTCCGCGTGCTCGGCGCCAAGCGATTTGGCAACATGGCGCGCGTGATCGCGCTCATCTGCGGCGCCGGTACCGGGAAATCCAGCTGTATAGGCACGGACGGGACGGTCGTTCAGCCGCGCCATCAGCGCGAGGATGGCGGACGAATCGATCCCGCCGGACAGAAACATCGCATATGGCACATCGGCGCGCTGGTGCATTTCAACACTGTCCATCAGCGCTGTTTCCAGCTTATCGAGCGCCGCACGCTCTCCCGTTCTGACCGGCCCGCCCGCGGGCAGCGCGCTCTGGCGCCGCCGGTCGACGATACGCCCGCCCGAAACCACGATTGTCTCGCCCGGCAGCACGCGTTCGATACCTTCGAACGGCGTATGTGCGCCGGTGGTGAATTGAAGCTGGAACAATTCTCCGACCTGTCGGTCGCGGAGGCGCCTTTCGCCAAAACCGGCGGCGAGCAGGGCCTGAGGTTCCGACGCGAAGGCAAAGCAATCTTCCGAGACCGCATAGTATAGCGGCTTGATGCCGAATGGATCGCGCGATAGCACCAGCCGACTCTCGGTCGGGTCGTAAATCGCCAGCGCATACATGCCGCGCAGCCATTCCGCGAAATCCAGTCCGTGATGGCGGTAGTAATGCAGGACCGGCTCGCAATCGGAACCGGTCTTAAACTCCGTGTCGATCAGTTCGGCCCGCAATTCGATGTAATTGTAGATCTCGCCATTCGCCACCAGCGCCGCGCCGCCAGGGCCGAACAGCGGTTGATCGCCGGTTTCCAGATCGATGATGGCGAGACGCGTGTGGACCAGTCCGGTATCGCCGGAAATCCAGATCGCGTCGCCGTCAGGCCCGCGATGGGCGAGCGCCGCTTTCATGGCCTCCAGTGCGGCCTTTTCGGGCGCGCTGCCATGGACGGTCATGATTCCGGCGATACCGCACATCAGCCGCGCACCCGGTCGAACAGATCTATGAATTGGGTGACAACGGAATCCTCGGTAAATTCGGCCTCAAACCGTTTTCGACCGGCGGTCGCCAGATTCACGGCGAGCTCCCGATCGGCGCCCAACCGGGCAATCGCATCGCCGAGCGCGGCGTGATCTTCCACCGGCGCCAGCAATCCGTCCAATCCGTCCGAAATCAACCAGGCCGGGCCGTCGGATGCCGCCGCGACCACCGGCAGGTTGCGGGCCCATGCCTCTATCACCACATTGCCGAGCGGCTCGATCCGCGACGGGCAGACCAGCATATCGGCGGTCGCCATCAAGTCAGCGATATCGGTGCGCCAGCCCAGAAACCGGACCCGCCCGGCAACGCCGAGCTTGTGCGCCAGCACTTCCAGGTCGCGCGCCTCGCCGCCATCGCCGGCCAATAGCAGATAGGCCCCGTCGGTCCGTTTCATCGCCTGCAACAGCACATCGAATGCCTTGTTCCGGTGTATCCGCCCTGCCGCCAGCATGAGCGGCGCATCGTCGGGGATACCGAAATCGCGCCGGACCAGCGCCGTGCCGGAATCGGCGGCGACGAAATTAGGCACGAAATGGGCGCGGTCCTGCGGCCAGCCGTTCTCGACTAGATAGCGCACGATGTCCGGCGTGTTACCAATCAGATGATCGCATCCGGCATAGTATTTGAGATCGTAATACCCTCCGAGCCGGCCAAGCCACCGGGGCTGTGCCGAAGACTTGCGCAACGCCTTGCCGGTCATCGCGCTGGCACGGTTCATCCAGGACAGGATCAGATCGGGCTGCCCGCGATCTATTTCCGCCGCCAGCGCCGGTACCGTCCGGCGGTCGAAGAAACCGCCGAAAGGCAGCTCGACTTGTGCTATTCCGTCGGCCGCGATCCGGCGTCCGCGAATTTCATTGGGCCGCGCGACGACCGTCTGGCCGATGCCGCGGCGCTGGAACGCGCCGGCAAGGCGGACGAAGAATTCCTCGGCCCCACCGACCGCCCCGCCCGCCATGGCCTGCATCAGCTTCATGCAGGCACGAACTGTTCGAATTGAGCGGCGGCATCGTCCCAGCTCCAACCACGCTGATGCGCCAGCGCGGCTTCGTGCTGGCGGCGCCACAGGGCGTCGTCCTGCAACAGGGACAGCGCACGCGCGGCGAATGCGGCGTCGTCCGGCGCCACGTAGCCTGTCACCCCGTCGATCACCCGTTCTGCGACACAACCGATATCCTGCACCACGCAGGGCAGCCCGACGGCCTGCGCCTCACCGACCGCAAGGCAAAAGGTTTCCCCCGGATCGCCGCGATATAACAGGGTGCGGAACCCGGCCATCTCCGTAGCCAGCGCCGCCTTGGGCAGCGGGTCGCGCAGCACGACGCCGGATGCCGCCAATGCCGTCGCCCGGTCGAGCACGGCATTCATCTGGGTCGCCCGCGCGGCGCCATGACCGCCATAGGTTTTCGGGCTGGAAAACACATGCAGTTCCGCCGCCGGGATGTGCGGATGAATGTCCGCCACCCACAGGTCGAGCAACCAGTCGAGCGAGCGCAGCGGGCTCGACGTAAATACCGCGCGCGGCGGCGGCGGCTCCCGCGGCGGGTCAGTGTCGAGAAACACCGGCGATATACCATAGGGAATCGTTACCCGGGCGCCCGACGGCGCCCAGGCAGGAAAGGAATTCGCATGAAATTGCGACGAAAACACCATAGCCGGGCGGCGCCGCCACAGCTCCGACAGATAGCGCCATTTTTTCAGATAGCCGGCGGGGTTGTGAATCCAGAACACGCGCGACCGGGCGGATGGCACCAGCGGCAACAGCCTGTCGCCGCGATTGGCGATATAGAGGTCCGCGGCACGCGGCAGGCCGAGTTCTATCGGCTCCCAGGCGACGCCATTCCGCGTCATCGGCAGGGCGCACTTGTTGTATATCGTGACGGCGTGACCGCGGCCGGCGAAGGCTTCGGCAAGCGAAATGAACGCCGTCTCCGCCCCGCCCAGCGGACCGCGCGCCAGCGAATCGCCGTCGAAAGCGATGCCGTCATCTGCCATCACGATGACAGCCATCAGTCGTCCTCCAGCGTCGCTTTCAGATATGACAGAAGCGGATACAGCCCGGCGCATAGCGCAACCAGAAAACCGTATTTTCCTTCGCGATACCCTTTCCGCGACACGTAACATTTCCAGAAACGGGAGAAGATGCGCCGGATGTTTCGGGCATAGGTACCGCCATCGCTATTCGTCCGGATATCGCGGGCGCGCGCGGTTGTATAGGCGTCCAGCCGCCGTATCATGTCGGAGATGTTCCGGTCGACGTAATGATCAATCCTGTTGACCAGCGGCGGGCCTTCCGTGCCGGTAAAACTCAGCGCCGGATGGACCCGCTGGCGACCCCAGCGTTTAGCGCCCTTGCGGAACAAGCCGGGATACTGGTTCTTGCCGTAAGACGCGCCCCAGCCGTACCGGACCAGACAGTCGCCGACGTAATTATCGACTGGAACGCCATGCCAGTCGCTCGTACTGGCGGCGATGACGGCGCGGATCTCCTCCGCCAGCGCCGCGGGCACGCGTTCATCGGCATCGATCTCGAATATCCACCGGCCGTGGCAGGCATCGATGCCGGCATTGCGGCGGTCGCCCTCCAGCGCCCAGTCGCCGTCGATCAGACGGTTGGTAAACCTGGCGGCAATTTCGCGCGAGCCGTCGGTGCATTTGTCGAGCAGCACGACGATTTCATCCGCAAAACTCAACCGCTCAAGGCACGCGGCGAGCTGGTCTTCCTCATTGCGGACGGAAATAACGGCGGACAGGACGCATTCTTCAGCGGTCATGGGGCGAGTTATAGCTCCAAGACTGGATAAATCCACGTCAAAGCTCTACTTACGAGGAAGAAGGAGTTATCGCCTATGACATCTGACCGATACACCACCCTGCCCGGCCGCGCCGTTCTCGCGCTCAGCGGCGAAGATGTGCGTCCTTTCCTGCAGGGGCTGATCACCAACGACATCGAGCAGGTGTCGCCCGACCGGGCGATTTACGCCGCCCTG
>Ga0302122_10002762_pt1 | contig 10770 bp, 8 predicted proteins | sample CB21_SCM_MG_FD_203115 | JGI IMG/M metagenome (GOLD analysis project Ga0302122, IMG submission 203115) | Marine microbial communities from Western Arctic Ocean, Canada - CB21_SCM | ecosystem: Environmental > Aquatic > Marine > Oceanic | place: Canada: Western Arctic Ocean | collected 2017-09-28
TCGCCGATGTCAGATATCCGCTTCCGTAGTGCTTCTACGGATTCAATCGCTTCTTGTACGGGATCCATAACTCTTCCTCTTCTCGACTGTTTAGGCTGGTAAAACTTCGTCTTCGATCGGGTTCCGCAGAATCCCGATTTTCTCGATTTCGATTTCGCAGACGTCGCCGGCTTTCATCCAAAGCTGCGGTCGGCGTGCATGGCCAACGCCTGACGGTGTGCCCATTACTAGAATATCGCCGGGTTCCAAAGTCAGGCATTCCGTCAGTAGCTCGACGGTTTCCGCAACGTCAAAAAGCATGTCATTGGTGTTGGCGTCCTGCAGGATCTCACCATTTAGCCGTGTCTGAATACGCAGTCCGTTGCCGCCCGGGGGCAGTTCGTCGGCAGTGACGGCTTCCGGTCCAAAACCACCGGTATTGTCGAAGTTTTTACCAATTGTCCATTGCGCGGTCTTACGTTGATATTCGCGGATCGAGGCTTCGTTAAACACTGAGTAACCCCAGATGTAATCCAGCGCGTTTTCGCGTTTTACATGGCGCGCCTGTTTGCCGACGATAGCGACCATCTCAGCTTCATAGTCCAGCTGTTCGGAAACGACAGGCCGCACAATGGGATCGCCATGAGCAACCAGCGTTGAATTGGTCCGCAAAAAGAACGACGGATATTCGGGTTTATTATGCCCACCTTCGGCGGCGTGATCAGCATAGTTCAGCCCGAGACAAATAAGTTTGCCAGCATTGGTCGATGGCGGAAGATACTTGATACCGTCGAGCGAAACGCGGGCATCATCCCCGGCATTGCTTACAGCGGCGGCAATTTTGTCGATGCCTGCCTGGCCGAGCTTGATAACACCCGTGAGGTCGCCTGGTAGATCTGGCGCGGCAATGGATAAATCGACAACGCTATCGCCATCGCGTGCGCCCAGTGTGGCGGTCCCATTTTTATCAAAAGCAATCAGCCGCATTTAAATCTCCTATTTGTAAGTATAAATATCGATAAAAAAACGATAGTGAATAAAATATCGATTTTATAATCTCTGGCAGTAATGTTAGTGGTATTCTTCTTAAGTCGCAATTCTTGGAACAGACCGGGCATAAATGGCGAGTGCTAGTAGCAAAAGTAGTAGCCCGCCTCCAACTATAAAGAAGGCTTCATCTTGGCCATAAAAATCTGTCGCGTAGCCAGCGATGGGTGGGATTATTATGCCGCCAAAGCGATTCATTGTTTGGCGAAGGCCCACAACAGTCCCTTGTTGATCTTTTGTCACTGACAATGCTTGAACTGAAAACAGAATGGGCTGTGAAATTCCTTGGGTCATACCGCGGAACATTTGACCAGCAAGGAGGAACCCAAAGATTGTCCAGGTTGTTGAGCCGAGTCCACCGAGGAGCGGTGTCGCAGTTACGAGTGATACCGTTATAAAGGTGGTGACGACAAGGACACGAATTGGATCAAAGCGGCGCATGATTCTACCGGAATACCATGAACCTACCGCTCCAGCCATTTCGATTGCCGAAAATAAAAGCCCAATCTTAGTAGCTGTCAGCCCGGCATCCAACGAATAGGTAACGTAGATAGATGTTTGAATTCCGTAGGTTGAATTACGGACAAGCATGGCAACAGCTGTAAAGGCGACTGCCGGTATCGCCATGAGGGCGAATGTCGCCGTGTAATCAGATAGCTTCGGCATAATGTCCATGAGCTTAAACTTGGGGACATCTTCCGAGATCGTCCTGCGATCAGGAGGCGGGTTGGGTTCTGGGGCGCGCCACAGCGCGTAAACTGCGGCGACCGCCCATAGCGTTGCGAAACCATAAGCGAGCCATGCCCCGCCTTTATCGAAAAGGAGGCCAGCGAAGGCAGGTGCGATGGTGGTGCCAACGCGTGCAAATGTACTGAACTTTCCAATATATTCCGCATCGCCTGCTGCGACACGTGCGATCAGCGTTTGGGCGCCCGACCAGCCCATAGAAATAGCGAATCCGCTGATTACCTGGAGAGCCAGTAACGCCCAAAAGGTTGAGAGTAGTGGAAAAAGAGGCCCGCAGAGGATAACTGTTCCGGTAAATATTAGAGTGACCCGGCGGGTCCCAAAGCGATCCATCAGGGCGCCGCCGTGAATCGATAGAAACAAAGAGAGTAGCGATCGTGCACCTACAAGCCAACCAATGTCGCTGGCGGTCAATCCAAGCGTCTTGCTTGCGAAGATTGGGATAAGGAGAACAAAAATATCAATCAGTGCCATACTGAATATGCCGAATGCATAGACGGCATGAAGATCTTTCTTGCTCGGACCCGCCGGACTTTCCTGAGTCAAAAGGACGTCCCGGCGATAGGTCGAATTTTCATTTTGTTGGTATGGAGCATTAGATCGATCTTTAGGTGATGGCCGCTATTCTACAGAGGAAACGCGTGATCGAAAGGCCTTGTAATGGGGCGGTGAGGACTTCGTCATCGTTGACAATTTATCATTAATTTAGGCCGATACTCTACCGAGGAATATTAGGTAGATGACATGCGTGTTGTGAAAGCAAAGGGTAAAGAGCGGTGCCGGGACCGGCGTATCCAGGAGATTCCATTAAAAATACATCTCAATGGCAGCAGTTATGTGACGGCCAACTGGAGCTTGGGCGGTTTTCTGCTCTACTCGTTCTATGGTGATTTCAAAATAGGTGAGACGCCAGTGGTTGGCATACAGGCTGAGGTCGGCGAGCCGGTTTTTCAGCACGTCGTGCGGTCGGAGATCGTTCGAATTGATTTCACGCGCAAAATGCTGGCGGCAAATTTCGTTGAGTTGGATGATGATATCCTCAATACGCTTGAAGGATTGTCGACTGGCCGGCTTCGGTGTGAGCTTCTGCAGAAATCCAAATCTGCGTAACCGTGGGCTTTCGTACTTATACGGGTTCAGTCCTATCTGTAGAACTTGTCCGCAGCTGCTTCTGAGACATAGCCTTCGGCGACGTCATTCGCGAGTGCTTCGACGTCGCGTTTCTTCGGATCGCCATACCCTCCGCCCCCAGGACCGTTAACCCGAAATGACGTGCCTGCGGTTAACGTCATGCGGGCAGACGACGGCATCTGTTGCTCGTCTGGTGTTCCCGGATTGACGACAAATCGGCTGGGTCCACCCGGCATACCTCCCTGTATTCCGGCAGGTAATTCGATGGATCGGTCGGCGCGGTAGACGATTTCTGCTGATTCCAGCATTTCATATTCGCGGACAAAATTTAATCCACCACGAAACTCTCCGGCGCCACCAGAGTCGGTGTTCAAGCTGTACTCACGGATGCGGCACGGAAATTCGGATTCGATGATCTCGACAGGCGCGGCAAACAAGTTTGCCAGCATGACACTGGCGCCGGAGGCACCGTCAGAACCAACACCTGCGCCATAGGCTGATCCAAAGATCTCATATTGATTGCCGCGCTTAGGCTTTGTATCGCCTTTCCACGCGACAATGATCGACCCACCACTGCCGCCTGAATGAGCAATCGCGCGACCCGGCAAGAGCGGGTCCATCGCTTCCAGAATGACGTCGCATAGTTTGAGACAGCATTTCATATAGCTAGAGCAGGGGCGCGGGGGTTCAGCGCTAACCACGCTACGCGGTGTAAATTCAAAGGAAACGAGATCGCGGATACCATCGCTATAGCGGAGGTTCGGGTCGATGAGGCCGATCAGGCAGTAATAAACACATGCCTCGACCATCGCGATCCGCAGATTGACCGGCCCCTGAGTTTGCGGATCGCAGCCGGTGAAGTCGAAATGCAGCTTGCCGGATTTGATGGTGATCTTGACGTTAAGCTTGACCTTGGTCGTTTCATCAACGCCGTCATGATCGAGATAGCCTGTCGCTTCTGCAATGCCGTCCGGAATGCTTTTAAGCGCGGCGCTAAATTCTTCACCTGATGCCGTAATCATCGCGTCCATCGATTCCAACACCGTCTTGACGCCGAAGCGGGCACACATTTCCTGCATATGTTTACGGCCAATACGGGTGACGCCGATCTGGCCTGAAATGTCGCCAAGTACGACATAGGGTGCACGCGTATTGGCGGAGATCAGTCGCATCACATCGTCAATCGGCTTCCCTGCACGCTGGATGCGGATTGGTGGCAACATCATGCCTTCGTGATAAAGCTCGGTTGCCGAGCCATAGGTGCTGCCAGGCACCGTGCCGCCGATATCGGCCTTATGCGCGATGGTTGCAGCGAATGCGACGAGAGTGCCTTCGAAGAAGATAGGTGCAATGAAACCCATATCCGAGGCATGCGGCATATTGCCTTCATACGGATGGTTGGTAACGAAGACATCGCCATCAGCGAGACCCTCGACGCCATAGATGTCCTTGATGCGCTGGACGAGATGGAAATAGACCGGTGAATGAAAGAACATCCATGGAGCCACCAAAAGGCGCCCATTGGGATCAACGATCACGCAGCTGAAATCACGGCTTTCCCGGACGATGGTTGAATAGCCTGAACGATAGAAATGGTAATCCATCTCTTCCATCAGGCTGGCGATGCGGTTGCGCAATAATTCGACGGTAATTGGATCGACAGCCATGTTACGCGTTCCTTTCGCCAATGATATTGCCAAAGCGATCCAGCTTCGCCGTCCACCCCGGTGGCAATACAGTGGTTGAGTCGAACTGTTCAATAATGGCAGGGCCTTCAATCGGGGACGATTTCAGCGTATCGCGGGTATAGACTGGCGCTTCGTAAAAGTTCTTGCCATCGAAGGTCACGTCGCGTGAGCCAACGGGTTCTGCTGTGCCCTCCGGGATGCCAATTTCGGGTAGGTCCTGTTTTTGTACAGGGACGCGCACCCGAACCCGGTAGCTGACGACTTCAATTTCCTGATCGCGCGCCGAGTGGCCATGCAGAGTTTGATGTAGCTCGTGGAAGCGTTCCTGGACTTGGGCGAGCCCATCTGATGTTAGCGGGCTTGCACTTAGTCCGTCCAGCGGGGTTCGAATTTCATATCCTTGCCCAGCATAGCGTAAATCGAGATCGCGGATGAATTCACGATTATGGTCGGCCAAACCTTCAGCAGCGAGGTCCTTTGCTGCCTGACGTTCGAGTTCGGTGAAATAACACTCTGCGCGGTCGGGCGGCAGCTGGTTGATCTCACAAATATCCGAGCGAATGTAATCATGTACAATGTCCGAACAAAGCAGGCCCAGGGCTGAAAAGGCGCCGGGGTTCGGCGGTACCAGAATGCGAGGGATGCTGAGTTCATCTGCGACCATCGCCGCGTGGACTGGACCCGCTCCGCCAAAAGGCACCAGTGTAAAGGAGGCGAGATCGATGACTTTCTTTGCCGCCTGAACGCGGATTTCATCGGCCATCCGCGCGTTAATCAGCCGTACGATACCGGCGGCGGCCTCTTCGGCTGAAAGTCCCATGTCGTTGGCTAGTGCCTTCCTCACGGCGGCAAGCGCACCTTCTCGATCCAAGGTGGTTTCGCCACCGAGCAAATGGCCAGGATTTAAAAAACCACAGATCAAATCGGCATCAGTCACCGTTGGACGGTCACCACCGTTGCTGTAACAAACCGGTCCTGGATCGGCACCTGCGCTATCGGGCCCAACGCTCATAAAATTTGCGGCAGTCAGACGGGCAATCGTGCCGCCACCCGCAGAAATCGTGCTGATGTCGAAGGCCGGAACATCGAGGCGCCGTTCGGCGATCATGCCTTCGGTAACCTCAAGCGGTTTGCTATCTTGAATAAAGGCGATATCGCAGCTGGTGCCGCCCATATCCATGGTGACGACCTGTGCCCAGCCCTGCTTTTCTCCGAGAACGTAACCGGTTGCCTGCACACCGGCCGCGGGACCCGACAGTAATGTTTGTACAGTACGGCCTCCGCCGGCTGTTGCGCCGAGCGGCATGACGCCGCCGTTCGATTGCATTAAGAAGCGGCGCGCCGTTTCAACGCCTGCTGTGTCGAGGCCGTTATCGAGATCGTCGGCGTAACGGGCGAGGCCCGGCTCGAGATAGGCGTTTAACATCGTCGTCGACATGCGCGGCCATTCGCGAATACGGGGCAGAACTTCCGATGAGAGGGATACATAGGCGCCGGGAACTTCTTCGCGAATGATTTCTCCGGTACGCTGCTCATGAGCCGGATTCATAAACGAAAACATGTAACAGACGGCAAAGGACGTTGCGCCTTTGGCTTGCAACGCCCGGGCAGCAATCCGCACATCTTCTTCGCTCAGTGGTTCGACCTCGCCGCCGGCATAATCGACCCGGCCAGTAATCTCGCTGGTCATCTGCTGTGATGCGAGCATTGTTGGGCGCTGGAATTTAAGGTCGAACTGATTGCTTTCACGAGCTTGGCTTTGCACCACTTGAATAGCGCGAAACCCTTTAGTGATAAGCATACCAATCGTGGTGCCCTTCATTTCCAGCAAGGCGTTGGTCGTCACGGTGGTGCCGTGGCTAAAGAAATCGATGTCGGTGGCCGATACACCCCGGATAAAGAAACGCTGTATCCCGTCGAGTACCCCGAGCGATGGGTTTGACGGGGTGGAGTGAACCTTTTCGATTAGGATTTCATTCGTCTCGGTATCGGCGAGCACCAAATCGGTGTGGGTGCCGCCGACATCGACACCAAGTCTGTATTTAGCCAAGGCGGAATTTTCCCCCGATAATTGCGACGAATAAGAAACCTATTGGAGCAATTCCTGACTGATCCAGCGACCGGCTGCGGTCAGGGCTTCGTCACCATGAACACGGCCTTTGATCTGCATACCAAGTGGCATGTCTTCCACCGTCATGACGGGTAGAGATATCGCAGGCATACCAATAATCGAAGACGCCTCATTATAGATCGCGCTGCCTTGATCAATGCCGACAGGGCCAGGACCCGGTGAGGCCAGAGTGACCATGGCATCACAACGCCGGGCGAGGGCGTCATGCATTTCACGCCAGTAGACACGACGGGCGAGGGCCGCACGATATTCTGCCTGGGTGAGACCGGCGCCTTCTTGAATACCCGCTTTGAGACGCGGCGGAATTTTGTCAGCGTCATAATCGAGGTACTGATACATCGGCCAGCGCATCTCGAAGCGATACAGCTGACGCCACAGTTCAGGCGAATGCGCGGTCTCGGCTTCATAGGCCTCAATCGCGGGGTCATCTTTACGGGTATAAATTTCGCATCCAGCGTTGGACAGCTTGCCAATAGCGTCGTTAAAGGCTGCTTTGCTGGCATCGTCTGTTTCGTTCCACCCGGCGGTCTCAAGGACAATCAACCGCTCTGGCTTCTTGGCTGGTGGTGGTGTGCGGCTGCCATAGAGACCGGGGTGACCGGGGTCACCGCCTGCAGTCTCTGAAATATAACGCGCCATGATCCACATATCTTCGATGGACCCGGCAAGAATGCCGAGATGATCCATGGTCTCCGCAGCGGAGAAGCCACCTTGACGGTTCAACGCGCCAAATGTTGCCTTGAGGCCGTAATTGCCACAGAAGCTCGCGGGCCGAATGGTGGAACCGCGTGCGTGGGTGCCGAGGCCGCCTGGCATCATACCGGCGCCAATTGCAGCGCAGGTGCCGCTGGAAGAACCACCCGGTGTGCGCGTGGTGTCATAAGGGTTACGGGACATGGATGGATCGCCGCCGCCGAGTGTGACGGTCACTGTCTTGCCGAGTAGAACCGCACCGCCCTGACGCAGGAAGTAAACCGAGGCCGCATCGCGGATCGGTTGGTTCCCCTTGAATAGTTCACAATTATATTCGGTTGGCATGTCGCAGGTCTCGATGAGATCCTTGATTCCGATTGGCATGCCATCGACGAGGGAGAGTGGTTTGCCCTCGGCATAGCGCTTGGTTGAGGCATCGGCCATTTCGCGGGCCCGGTCGGTATTGCGGAAAGCCCAGGCTTTTACATCGTCATTGCATTTTTCGATGACCGCGATGCAGCGTTCCAGATAATCCCGTGGCGTGTCGTCACCGGACAGAAATTTTTCTCGCGCATCGTGAAAGCTGCGGAGCTTGGGGTTATTTACATCGTACTGGCCCACGCCGGGTGCTGGTTGCACTGCCATCATTCTCTCCCTGATTAAGTCTTTTTGAGCCACACCGTTTCAATTGGGCGGCATTCGCGTCTAAAATCAGCGGCACATTACAAGAGAAAGATTGGGAGGCAAAGAGATGGCGGTAACTTTAGAAGGCAAGACAGCGTTGGTCACCGGTTCCGGTACCGTTGGCGGCATGGGTCGGAGCCACGCGGTTTTGATGTCCGAACGCGGCGCGGATGTGATCGTTCACGATATTAATGAGGATGGTGCCAACGAGACTGCGGAGTTAGTGCGGGCGAATGGCCAGAAAGCCTCGACCCTGATCGCCGATGTCCGGGACGTGCCGGGTTTCACCGCCAAGATTAAGGAAGCGGAAGCCGAACATGGCAAAATCGACATTCTGGTGAACAATGCCGGAGTTACTGGCAATAAACTCGCGATGGAAGATGTCGACGAGGCTATTTTTGATCAGATGTTTGGTGTTCAGGTGCGCGGGGCATTTTTTGCCACTCAGGCGGTACTGCCCGGGATGAAGGCCAGGAAACATGGTAGCATCATTATGATTTCATCGATCTACGCGATGGGCGGTAGTGACTTTGCGTCGCATTATGCAGCGGCCAAGGCTGCGTTGTCTGGCTTTACCAAGGCCTGGGCGCGTGAATTTTCAGCCCATAAAATCCGCGTCAATGCAGTGGCGCCGGGTTTTGTTCTTACCGGCATGACGCAGGGCAGTAACACGCCGGAGATGATCGCTGACCGCGGAGAAAAGATGCCACTCGGCCGCCTGACGACGCCCGAAGACATTTCTTACGCTGTTGCCTGGCTGGCCTCGGCAGAAACCGAGATGATTACTGGGCAGGTCATCAGCCCGAATTCCGGCGAGGTTATCGTCGGGTACTAGGGAGAGTAAAAACATGTTCCGGAAAAACTGCTGGTATGTCGCGGCGTGGGATCATGAGGTAACGCAGTCACCGCTCGCCCGGACTTTTTTATGCGAACCGGTCGTTCTTTATCGAACAGAAGACGGTACGGCAGTCGCGCTCGAAGATCGCTGCTGTCACCGGGCGTTGCCGCTTTCTATGGGACAGGTTGTTGGTGACCGGCTGCAATGTGGCTATCACGGGCTGGAGTTTGATAACTCCGGCGCTTGTGTGAAGATTCCGGGGCAGGACAAGATTCCACCCGGCGCCGTCGTGAAATCATATCCGCTGGTCGAGCGCTGGAAATGGCTCTGGATTTGGATGGGTGATCCTGCACTGGCCGATGAAAGTCTGATCCCTAACTGGTGGTGGTTTGATCACCCCGAATGGGAGCTGGTCAAAGGCAAGTACCTCAAGCTCGATTGCAATTATGAACTCATCACCGACAATTTGCTCGATTTGTCACATCTCGCTTATGTTCATCTCAATACGCTGGGCACTGGTGATATCGGCGAGTTTCCGATCAAGACGGATCGTGAAGAAGATATGGTGCGAATGACGCGTTGGATTATCGACCGGCCAGCCCCACCGATGTTTCAGGCGCTCGGCAATTTCGAAGGCACGGTTGATCGTTGGCAGATCGTCGAGACGTTCTCGCCCGGTCTTACGCAAATCAGGGCAGGGGCTAGCGATGCCGGAAGTTGTGATCCTGAGCAGGGTGAGCCCGATACCGGTATGCATATAAGAAGTCTCAACGCGCCAACGCCCGAAACCGAAACCTCAACCTTCTATTTCTTTGGTCATGCAAGAGACTTTGCCCTCGGTGATGAAAAGGTTTCGGCAGATCTCTTCAAGATGGTGTCGCAGACCTTTGACGAAGACGTCGTGATTCTGGAAGCGCAGCAAAAGATGCTCGATGCCGAACCTGATAGAAAGTTGCTCGATATCAATGTCGACGCCCCCGGCATCGCCGCTCGCCGAATGGTCGCCCGTGATATTGAAGCGGAACGGGGTGTTTAGCTCTTAATCTATTGCCTGTCGTACCTGCGGGAACACCTTTTCACCGAGAATGGCGAGGGTATCCATGGTCAACGAATGCGGCATGTCGGCCCATTGGATCGACATGATCAAATGATTGGTGCCGATCTCTTTGTGGAGATTGACGATCTGTTCGGTCACGTCGTCGGGTGATCCGATGATAAACCGGTCACCGGCAAGTTCGTCAAAGGCGAGGGCGAGGTTGCGGTCGCCTTCGGGGAGTTGGTCACCCTGTCCCCAGCTCTGATAGGCGTCGTATTTTTTCTTGATATAGGGCCCGGCGATGCGCAAGGCCTCTTCGCGGGTCTCCGCAACAAATACTTCGCGGCGCATGGGCAGCTCATCAGGGAACGGTTTGCCGCATTCATCCAGCGCGCGCTTATAAACTTCGATCTGTTCCTTGATGTCGCTGATCTTGTTATGCGGATTTATGTACCAGCAGTCGCCGAGCCGGGCGGCGCGTTTAATGGCGGGGTTGGCGTTGGCGCCAATCCAGATTGGCGGGTGTGGTCGCTGTAATGGCTTGGGGCAGCAGGATGCGTCTTTGAGCGCGAAGTGACTGCCCTCCATCGTGACAGACTCTTCGGTCCATAGCCGTTTCAGGGCAATGAGGTTTTCTTCGAGCAGCTTGCCGCGTTTTTTAACTTCGCTGCCAAAGGCCGCAAACTCGACTTCGCGATAGCCCAGCGCAACACCGCAGATCACCCGTCCGCCAGACATGATGTCGATGGTTGCCAGCTGCTCCGCGATATCGAGCGGTTTATGCAATGACAGCAGA
>Ga0302122_10002764_pt1 | contig 10765 bp, 8 predicted proteins | sample CB21_SCM_MG_FD_203115 | JGI IMG/M metagenome (GOLD analysis project Ga0302122, IMG submission 203115) | Marine microbial communities from Western Arctic Ocean, Canada - CB21_SCM | ecosystem: Environmental > Aquatic > Marine > Oceanic | place: Canada: Western Arctic Ocean | collected 2017-09-28
CCGTTGCCGCGGCGACTATCCAAATATTGCCATTGGACTCTACGTGACAATCATGGAGTCGACCTCCAAGAATATCGGGATCACCCCAACCCCTGACAACCCGCCCTTCTGCGTCAAGTTCAATAACGGGTGGAGCCAGCTTCGACCCATCGAGGTCATCAGCGACAACGTTTTGTCGGTTGAGGAGGTAGACATGATCCTGGCTATCGATACACATACCGCCAATGCCACCGGTTAGCCATTTGTCGCCAAAAGGTAGCTCAGGATAAAGCGGGTCTACTTCGAATTGAGGATACTGCTGGGCGCTTGCCGTTGGAACTAGCAGCGCAATAATCAATAAAGCTATTGGCAGGGAAAGTAATAAAATTACTTTCTCAGCTAAGACAAGCTGCCTTATATAAGCTGTCATAGGCTGAGCTTCGATTCTAAGGTGCCGCGGGGATCGTTGTTTCATGACAATATGATTTATTTGAGTAATTACTCAAGAATACAGGAATTGGAATGGCTAGCGTTACTTTTTCGGAGGGTGTCGCGAGGATAATAAGAAAAAGGTAAGAGGAAAATTCTCAACTATATAGCCTTTCCAAAGAAGGCGCAGGCGGGAAATATCTGGACAGAATGCCTCAGCCGGACAAAGTTTGGGTTATCATGTGCCTCGGTAACCGGTCCAAAGGGTTTAAATCGCAAGTAATTACTAATCTATGTCACTCATTTCAACTTGTCAGAATCATCCCAACGCACTCACAATCGATAACTGCACTAAGTGCAAAGCAGCGCTTTGCGATATATGTGTGAATTTTGTGGGTGAAAAAGTGTTCTGTGAGAATTGCGCAAAAAGCCATGAAGCCATGAAGCCATGAAGCCATGAAGCCAAAAAAATTGTAAGTTCTCAGAATAAAAGAATCAGCCAAGCAATAATATTTTGCTCGACAACCCATACGAAGAAGAATATGAAATTAGGAAAAAGCGAAACTCAAATGGCAAATCGTTGATTTGGCTAGTAATCGTAATCTGCTCTATCGCCATCTATGCTCAACTTTATTTTTACACGAACCCCACTGAGGCTACTATTGATCAACAACAACTTGCTATTAATCAGCGCCTTGTTTCCATTGTTCAGTGCTTAAATGTATTCCGCAAAATAGGGCAAATTTTAACTATAGGAGAAATGCCTGACTCGCAACTAAAATGCGAAGATCCCAGCGGACCATTAGTCATTACAACTGACGGTGATACAATTAGCATTTCCCACCCAAACTCATCAATCTATGGCATTAGTCAGATCTCAGTTTCCAATGATAACCCTTTCCCAACTCTACTAGATTAATATAAGAAATAATTATTTAAAGTATGGGTGAAGATCAGTTTATTTTTTCGCAACTCAAACTACTAACTCATAGAGCTCTTTATGCCAACTATATATAACTATAGGCTAGATAAATAAAATTCAACACCATTCCTACTGTTAATATATCAACGACTAAGCGATGACCACTATCACTTATCTTGCGCAATACATTGCTACCAAGCCAGTTCCCCGGAATCGTAATTATGCCGATAAAAACCCCCATTATTAGCAACTGTGGTGTCATTAATGATGACACTCCAAAGACTGCCAATTTCAACCCATTCATTACTAGAGTTACGAAGGCTAATGTCCCAGCGAATGCTAATCGATTCATCCCCGCGCCTAATAGAAAAGGTGCAAGAAAAAATCCAGGGCCGATTACATTCCCTGCCAGTACTCCCCAAACCATGCTCGCACCTGCCAGTAATCTCCGGTTGGTTCTTATCCGGCGCTGTGCGGCCCAATATTTGATTGGCAATGACATCGCGAGGAACACAGCAAAAACTACCGCTACCACCAGCGGTGAAAAAATCGTGAAAAGGTACGCTCCGAGTATAATAGTTGGTACAGAAAAGAACAAAATCAATCTGACTGTTTCCCAGTCAGTATCTTGTCGATAGATAAGAACTCGAGAGCTGTGGCTAAAAATTAGGGCGCAAGTCATTACAGGCACCGCTTCTTTTATACCAATGAGATGGGCAAGAATGGCGGCCATAACTACGCCGCCAGCCATGCCGGTGGCGCCGTGTAGAGCCCCAGTTGCGAATGCGAGAGCAGCAATAATGAGAACAATGTCTAGTGGATAGTTAAAAAATTCTGGCATTAGACCTGATACCATAAAGTGTAGAGCCAATAGTCGAAAAAGATTCTTTTGCCACCTTACTTGAGAATTTAGCGTGATTGAAATAGTTTTACATCTAACTCTGCTTCGGCGGATTCTGACCAAGCGTTGAAAATTCCATACATTCGGTTTATTCGACTAATTCAGTTTTAGCTTCTTGAAACTACTTGGCCCACTTAGCGTAATTAACTTGCAGCAGTAATTAGATGACAAACGAAAACAATCACTCCCTGTTAGGAAATATTCGCGTTATTGAACTTGCGTCTATGATTCTTGCTCCATCAGCCAGTGTAATCTTGGCGGATTATGGCGCAGAGGTCATTAAAGTTGAACCCCCCCTAACAGGAGACCTCAATCGTCGTTGGCACAAAATTCCGGGGTTGCCGGTTTCTGACATGGCCTACCCATTTCAGGTTGATAACAGAAACAAGAAAAGTGTAGTTTTAGATCTAAAAACTGAAGGAGGCTATGAAGCTCTATGCAAATTAATTGTGGAAGCCGACGTTTTGATTACCAACTATCGACTCAAAGCGTTAGATAAACTGAAACTCGATTATGAATCGATAAAGAAAATTAACCCTACAATAATTTATGCTCTTGCAACTGGTTTTGGAGAACATGGCGAGGAGCGGCATAAACCAGGTTACGATTCTGTTTGTTATTGGACTCGGTCGGCGATTGAAACTCAAATCTTTCCCTACGAAGGCTGGCTTGCGGCATTTCCTTATGGGGCCGGCGATCATCCAAGTGGCATGGCGTTATATGCTTCTATTATGACAGCGCTCTATCAACGCAAAGAGACTGGTGAAGGATGTAAGGTTTCTACATCTTTGCTGGCTAATGGCGCCTGGTCAAATGCTGTGATGATTCAAGCACAATTGTCTGGTGCGAAATTTCGCGAAAAGCGACCCCGGGATAACGCCTATAATTTTGTGTCCTTGCATTACCCAACCAAAGACAAACGCTTGTTAAAACTGAGCATTGTTAATGCAAAGAAAAACTGGCTACCATTTTGTCATGCACTATACCGTCCAGACATTTCTGAAGACGAACGTTTTAATACTGAACAGCATCGTATAGAAAATATGCCAGCCTTAATTAAAGAATTAAGCGATGTCTTCGCAACCCAAAATCTTGCTTATTGGCAACGGCAACTCGAAGAGTTCGATGTTCCCCATTCCCCAATCGTCACCTATCCTGAAGCAGCAGACGATCCACAGAAAGCCGCAAACAATATTATTGTGCCCTTAAATCACCCGGAGTTTGGTCCAATGCGCACAGTGAACAGTCCATTCGAATTAAGTAATGCTGCTAAACTACCTCCAAAAGCTGCGCCGAATTTAGGCGAACACACCCGAGAAGTGTTAGAAGAATATGGTTTTAGTGAACAAGAAATCCAAGAATTGTTGAGTGCGTAACCTAGGGCTGAACAAATGCAATCATTAAGGAGAACACATTGAATGATGTAATCGGTTCGGATCAAACAAATTTTGATTTCAAAGATATTGTCAATTCACTTAATCAATACCTACGCCTGCGAACTACCCCTATTGGCATGAAGCTCTTCGAAACTGTTGAAGACATGGAAGCAATAGACCGAATACGCCGCCCCAGCGCTATTCATACTACAGATCAAATTATCGGCATGTCCTGCCGCAATGGTTGGACTGTAGGCATAACGGCCGAAGACTTGGTGGGCGCACAATGCAGCACCGTAATTGGTCTGCACCCTAGGAGCGATGAATGGTTGTCGGGCAAGAGAATGACAGGAGTGTGGTATGGAGAAGCCAAAGACGCCAGCGCTCATCAGGCAGCAATGGATGTTGTCCCGTTCGGCCGTTATCAGGCAATGGCCGTTAGTCCTCTAGTTAGCGGGCGATTAAACCCTCCAGATATTTGCCTTATTTACGCAACACCCGCCCAGATGATTCTGTTTATAAATGGTTTGCAGTATACCGGCTACAAAAAGCTCGAATGGGGCTGTGTTGGAGAATCAGCCTGCGCAGACTCATGGGGTCGTGCTCTGGCAACAGGGGAGCCCAGCCTTTCGATTCCCTGTTTCGCCGAACGTCGATACGGTGGCGTAATGGAGGATGAACTACTAATGGCAATTCCTCCCGCCTATCTACCAAAAGTAATTGCCGGCCTAGCGCAACTTTCAAGAAACGGCCTTCGTTACCCCATAGCTCCTTATGGCGTTAATAACGATGCCCGCGCTGGTATGGGTGTAAGTTACAGTGGCTAGGTATTCTCGAGGTGAATTGAAAGTAATGCGAAGCTGTCGTTAATAAGAAGCTCGCACAAATTAATTAGACATATCCATGGAAAGGAATTAGGTTCTTTGACATAACAAATTAGTCACTCAAAAAGAATAACAGGAGAAGCATGCTCATGACTTCAGCTAAATTCAAATCGATCCCAAAGCTCTCCCGGCGACAGCTAATGGGCAGCATGGCATTGCTCGGTCCGGCTGCGTTAATTTCTGGCACAACGATTCCTAAGTTAGCTCTGGCAGCCAACAATTCAACACCCGATGATATTGGCCCCTATCCTTCCAGTTGGCTGCCTGAGGGTATCCGCTCGCGATTCGTAGATGACATTAATGGTTTACGTGTTCACGTCTTGGAAGCGGGGTATGAAACTTCTAATCGACCTGCCTTACTCTTGCTCCATGGATTTCCAGAGCTGTCTTATAGTTGGCGCAAAGTTATGCTACCTCTTGCAGAAGCCGGCTACCATGTAATCGCACCAGATATTCGCGGCTACGGACGCACCACTGGCTGGAATGGTGAATACGATGCTGACCTTTATGAGTTTCGAAGACTGAATATTGTTCGGGATGCTCTGGGTTTAGTTTCTGCCTTTGGCTATGAATCCGTCGCGGCCGTGATTGGTCACGACTTCGGTTCCCCAGTTGCAGCATGGTGTGCTGTGACTCGACCTGATGTATTCCGCGCCGTGGCAATGATGAGCGCGCCTTTTGGTGGTACACCAACTCTGCCATTCGATACTGCTAATTCTCCACGTCAGCCACAAACTAATTCAGGTCCTAATATCTACGACCAATTAGCCGCACTGTTGCGCCCGCGTAAGCACTACCAGCGTTATTACAACACTCGCGAAGCTAATGAAAATATGTGGAAGGCTGAGCAAGGCATCAGTAACTTCATCCGCGCCTATTACCATCACAAGAGCGCAGATTGGGATGGCAACAAGCCCTACCGCCTAGCCGGAAGAACCGCCGAAGAATGGGCGAAAATGCCAACTTATTACATCATGGATTTAGCCAAAGGGATGGCAGAAACCGTCGCTGAAGTAATGCCTAACGCCGCTGAAGTCGCTGCTAACAAATGGTTACCAGACCAAGATCTGGCAGTGTATGCAGAAGAGTATGGCCGCACAAGTTTTCAAGGCGGCCTACACCACTATCGCTCAGGAGGAATCGGCGCGCCCGAGATGCAACTCTATGCCGGCCGCACCATCGATCAACCGTCTATGTTCATTTCCGGCGCCAGTGACTGGGGTTCCTACCAGAGCCCTGGCTCACTAGAGCGCATGCAAGAGTCGGCCTGTACTGATATGCGAGCAGTGCATATGGTGACAGGAGCAGGACATTGGGTACAACAGGAACAAGGGGCTGAAACGAGTCGATTACTGCTAGCATTTTTGAGCACCCTAAGTTAGATAATATTATTAGCGATATGAGGGTTTATTGCCTTGCGCTGAGATCAGTTGGTGTTGATTTTCAACTACACTGAATTATCTAGAATCAATCAAAACTCATGGGATGTCACTTCCTCCGGTTTTGAATTGATTTCTTGGTTTTTCGGCAAGAAATTTAGATTCATTCTATAAAAGCTGCCATATTAGTTTTCCGAGTAAAAATAGAAAGTCTATACAGCGCAACGTTAGTTAACCTTGAAGACCGCATGAAAATTATAATTAGCCCGGCTCCCTAGAATTAATAGAAATAAAGATGATAAATATGAAGAAACTTAAATTGTTAGCTCCTGCCATCTGCCTCACTATATTGAATTGTAGTTCCAGCATACCGCCACCAAATGGGATGGTTGATTGGTATCTTAGCAATGGTTCCGGGAATAGCATCACCCTCGTTGTATACGACAAGATTTGTAAACGCACTTATTTCAGAGTTCCCTTGTCCAGGTCAGGGGAAGTTCCAATGAGTACTTGCGCAAACAGTGAGGGTGGCGCTGAATTCAGATATCGACGCGCTGGCTACGATACTGGCGATTCAACTTGGACCGACGAAAACCTCGCTGCCAACCAAAGCCTATTAATCCGATTTTAAAAACAATGCTGAATTCAAATAGCTGTTTATGAAATATCGTTTACCAGCCTTTCCGATAGCTCTCCTCGCCTCGAATATCTATGGCAGAGATACAGGCTATGCGCTCGAATGTGTCGGCGTTGAAAGCATGCAGAAACAAATAGTCGGGTTTCTAGAAACTGAAGTAGATAAAATCGTTAATCTTAGTGAAATGAAATCCCGGACATTCTGGGATAGCCATAAATGGCTAAAAGATACCATCATGGTGCGAAGCTTCATGCAGCTGAAAGACAACACAGAGCCGACTGAAACCTTATCTATCGAAATTGAAATAGAATCCCTAAAGGCAGTTGTAATTCGCATGGGAAATGCGGATACCCTAGTACATATGAAATGTGCAAATTGGGGCCCTAAAGGCACAAATAAATAAACACGCGAATCCTACCAAAAAAGCAAAGCCTAATACTCAGAACAGCAGCAACTGTGACACTGCACTGGGCAGTGACATATCCCCGCTAGAACATTATAAATAGCAGTGTTAAGAGTATTTGATTGCAATCAAATGAGGTACACTGAGATTTCTAAACAAAAATCTTGATCGCTCTAATATGGATAACATCATGAAAATAACATTAATAAGAAAGCTTGCAGCGGTTGTGTTAATAGCGCTCTTCTCACAGTTTTCGCTGGCGCAAGGTGCGAGCGAGGCTATTGAGAATGCTGAAAAGCAGATCGCCGATATCGTCGCTTCAATCAACCATTTTCCGTCTGATGCGGATAAAGCTGCATTAGCAGATATCGCTGGAAATGACGTCTTACCGGAAGGTTTAAGAAATATGGCCACTGCTGTGTCTAACATTAGCCATGCGGCAAGCGCAGAGGGTAAAGCGATGATGGCCAGCATTCAAGCGAGTGACACAGCACCAGATAGAGCGAAGTCACTAGCCGGCATTATCGCTAGCCTTAATCATATGCCTAGTGATGAAGCAAAGGCGACATTGGCAGAATTGTTTCCCTAACATCTGGCATCTGACGAAATTTTAGAAAGGCCTCTTTTCTGTGGCGGAGGCCTTTATCCAATTCTAGCTCTAATCACTCTAATGGAGAACATCATGAAAATAACACTAATAAGAAAGCTTACAGCGGTCGCGTTAATAGCGCTCTTCTCACAGTTTTCACTGGCACAAGGTGCAGCTGATGAAGCTACAATGAATGCTGGAAAGCAGATCGTCGATATCCTCGCTTCAATCAACCATTTTCCGTCTGATGCGGATAAAACTGCATTAGCAGATATCGCTGGAAATGACGCCTTACCCGAAGGTTTAAGAAATATGGCCACTGCTGTATCTAGCATAAGCCATGCGGCAAGCGCAGAGGCTAAAGCGATGATGGCTAGCATTCAAGCTAGTGAAACAGCACCAGATCGTGCTAAGTCACTAGCTGGTATTATCGCTAGCTTTAATCATATGCCTAGTGATGAAGCAAAGGCGACTTTGGCAGCAATGTTTCCCTAGCATCTAGCATCTGACGAAATCTTTTAAAGGCCTCTTCTCTGCGGCGGAGGCCTTTCTCTAATTCTATCTTGTGTTATCGCATATGGCTGAATTGTATTTAAAATACTAATTCTGAACGCTTTTCAAACGAACCCATGCTTTAACCAAACTTATCCTTAAGCCGGTTCTGCCATTCCTCTTGGCCAGCTTCTTGCCTTAACCTTCCTATTTTCCCAGCCTATTTGGCAATCCCTCAATGACATTTTCGTTCTTCTATGTCATTTTCTCACTAATCCCTTTTCTCTCGTATTGATTAGGAAATCTTCAATTTCAAAATTGAACCCGAGACGAAGCTTGCATCATACTGCGCGGGAAATTCCTGTGCTGTGAAATCATAATAGAAATCTAAAGGAAATTACTACCAGTGAAAAAATTTAAAACCATTTTGAGTTTTATTTTTACAATATCCTACTCATTGCATGCAGTAGGTTCCTCAGCTGCTGAGACTTTATCCTCGCAATCAATGCGGGCAGTCCAGATTCAAGAATTTGGGGGACCTGAAGTTCTCACTATTCACGAATTACCTATTCCAAGTCCTGGGCAAGGCGAACTATTAGTGCAGGTTCATGCTGCAGGAATTAACCCGGTGGACACTGGCGTAAGGTCAGGTCGTGCCGCCGCACTGGCTGCTGCAGTACCACCTTATGTTCCCGGGTTCGATATCAGTGGTACCGTCGCTGCAGTAGGGAGCGGCATTACAAATTTCGAAATTGGCGATGAGGTATTTGCCATGTTAGACCTGCGTCGCGGCGGCGGTTACGCAGAATTTGCAATAGTCAAAGAAGATGAGGCTGCCATAAAGCCAACCAATATAAGCTTTTCCGAAGCAGCTTCAATGCCCTTGGTAACACTAACAGCCTGGCAGGTTTTATTTGAAGTAGGAAATTTACAGGCGGGGCAAACTGTCTTGATTCATGCCGGTGCCGGCGGAGTAGGTTCAGTAGCGGTGCAGCTAGCGAAATGGCGCGGGGCCAATGTGATAGCGACCGCATCAGATTATAATCATGATTTTCTGAGGGAACTGGGTGTCGATATTCCTGTTGATTATCGTACTCAACAATTTGAGGACTTCGCTTCAGATATAGATTTAGTCTTGGATACCATTGGCGGTGATACGCAGGTTCGCTCTATGAAAACCCTCAAAGAAGGCGGCAAACTTGTTTCCATTGTTGGCCTAACTGCCGAAGGCCGCAACCCGGCGCGCAATATTGAAGTGACTTCTATCTTAGTTAGACCCGAGGCAGATCAATTGCTGGCTATTGGAGAGTTAATTGAAGATGGAGTTCTGAATCCTATATTGAGCTATCAATTTCCATTGACTGAAGCACCTGCAGCACACAAACAAAGTGAAACTCGCAGAACACGGGGAAAGATTGTATTGGAAATGAATAGCCAAGATTAGCGTTACAGCTCTCTCAAAATCAGAATAACCAGCAACCTAAAAGAAGCAATTAAACCGATGGTGAAACTAAAAGACCCTACCCTATTCCGCACAGAAAATTACATTAATGGTGAGTGGAAATCCACTGATCATGATCAATTAGAAGTTATCAATCCTTCGACCGGCGATACCATAGCCAAAGTAAGCAATGGAAAAACAGCTGACGCTGCGCTGGCGGTTGGTTTCGCGGCAAAAGCATTTAGAAATTGGAGCCGAATGCCCGCAAAAGAGCGAGCCAACTTATTACGCAAATGGTATGAGCTTATTCTGGAAAATACTGAGGACCTTGGGCGGCTGATGACTCTGGAACAAGGAAAGCCTTTGGCAGAAGCAATCGGAGAAATTAAGTACGGCGCTGGCTTCATAGAATTCTATGCAGAAGAATGTAAGCGCGTGATGGGAGATATTATTCCCACTATCGCCGCTGACCGCAGGCTAATGACCTACAAGCAAGCGATAGGTGTGGTTGGCTGTATTACTCCATGGAATTTCCCCAATGCAATGATTACAAGAAAAGCAGCCCCGGCACTCGCTGCGGGCTGTACCGTAGTAATTAAGCCTGACCCGGGAACCCCATTATCAGCATTGGCTCTATGCGAACTTGCCGAGCGCGCGGGAATTCCCGCCGGCGTGCTTAACGTAGTTAACGGCAGCGACAGCCAGGGTATTGGTGAAGTATTAACTCAGCACAAAGATATAGCCAAATTTACCTTTACTGGATCGACTGCAGTGGGGAAAATCCTAATGGCACAATGCGCAACCACAGTGAAAAAAGTTTCACTGGAGCTTGGAGGAAACGCGCCTTTTATAGTCTTTGATGATGCTGACATTGACGAAGCGGTTACTCATTGCGTTGCAACAAAATTTCGTAACTGCGGACAGACCTGCGTTTGTACAAACAGGGTTTATGTTCAAAACACTATCGCTGCTGACTTTACTGCAAAACTAAAAACGGCGATTACAGCGATGAAGGTTGCTGACGGTTTTAAAGATGGGGCTGTTATTGGTCCCCTGATTAATCAACAGGCTGTAGAAAAAATGGATGCTCTCCTTGCTGACGCCCAATCCAAAGGAGCGGCTATCGTCATAGGGGGCGAGCGCCATGAGCTCGGCGGATGCTTCTATCAACCTACTCTATTAACAAATATCACTGACGACATGTTGCTCGCTAATGAAGAAATTTTTGGCCCAATCGCAGCTGTGCAGACATTCGAAACTGAAGAAGAGGTTGTGAATAAGGCTAACGATACTGAATTCGGATTGGCAGCTTATTTTTTCACTCGGGATGTTG